>Ga0210057_1005931_pt1 | contig 15445 bp, 18 predicted proteins | sample CryGeyCG2114_010_2_FD_183968 | JGI IMG/M metagenome (GOLD analysis project Ga0210057, IMG submission 183968) | Groundwater microbial communities from aquifer - Crystal Geyser CG10_big_fil_rev_8/21/14_0.10 (SPAdes) (version 2) | ecosystem: Environmental > Aquatic > Deep subsurface > Groundwater ... | reverse complement strand
TACGGAAAAAATAAAGTAATTTTAGCAAAAGAATTCATTTTAAAAAATAATTTAAATTTAAGCAACAGCTACACATATACAGACCACATTTCTGATTTAGATTTATTGCTAATGGTTTCAAACCCAAACGCAGTGAACCCAGATAGATTTCTTTTAAGCGAAGCAAAAAAAAGAAATTGGCCAGTTTTAATATTTAAAAAATGATAACATTAACTCTTTTTCAGGTTTCTACTTTAATAACTGCTTTTGTTAGTTTGTTTTTGGGTTTATTTGTTTTTTTCAGCGGAGAAAAAACTAAATTAAATTTATCTTGGTTATTGACGTCTATTTTTATAAGCCTTTGGAGCATTGGATTATTTGGAGTTGTTTTTTCGACGAACATGGGAACGGCTTGGTTTTGGCAGTATGTTTTAGATATTGGGGGCATATGCGTGCCAATTATGTATTTTAATTTTTTATTGCATCTTACAAAAAAGGATAAAAAGTTTTTTTTATTGCAGACTTTTTCTCTTTTAGCCGGCACGGCGCTGATAATATTGAATTTTACAAATTTATTTAAAACCGGCATTTCTCCAAAATTCGGCATTAATTTTTGGGTTGACCCGGGAAAGTTATATTTTTTATTTCCTTTTTATTTTACTTTTTTTGTATCTATTGCAATTTTGTTAGTAATAAAAGAATATCGCGCCGCCACCGACAAAGATCTAAAAAGGCAATTAATGTATGTTTTAATGGCTCAAATTTTCGGATTCGGCGGGGGAGCCACAGATTTTCTTCCTCAATTGTTTAATGTTTACCCTTTTGGAAATTACTTTGTTATTTTGTATGTAATTTTTATAAGTTATGCCGCGTTGAAACATCATTTGTTTGATATGCGCGTAATAGCTACAGAATTATTAACTTTTTTGCTTTGGGCGTTTTTACTTATTAAAGCGCTATTATCGGGAAGTTACAACGATTTTTTATTAAACGGTTTTATATTTATTGCAGTTGTAATTGTCGGAGCATTGCTTATTAGAAGCGTGATAAGAGAAGTCAAGCAAAAAGAGAAGATGGAAAAGATGGCGAAGGATATTGAGAAGGCCTATGAGGCGGAGAAGTTGGCAAAAGAGAAAGTTGAGGCGGCGAGGGTGGAAGACGAGGCTCTTTTGACAAGCATTGGCGACGGCGTTGTTGCAATTGACAAAGAAGGCAAAATTATGTTTATAAACCGCGCGGCGCAAGAATTGCTGGCTTTAAAAAATGAAGATGTGATTGGCAAGCCGTTTGAAGAAATTTTAACTATTGAAAACGAAAAGGGCGAGGCAATATTGGGAGAAAAAAATCCTTTGCGCCAAGCTCTAACTTTTGGCAAAAAAATTGTTACCGATGCCACCGGTGGCGCGTTAAATACAGTTTATTATTATATAAGAAGCGACAAAACTAAATTTCCGGCGGCGGTTACTGTTGCCCCTGTTGTTTTGGGAGATAAAATAATTGGAGCTATTGATGTTTTCCGCGATGTTACAGTTGAAAGGCAGGTTGACAGGTCAAAAAGCGAATTTGTTTCTTTGGCTTCGCACCAGTTGAGAACCCCGCTTACCGCCATAAAATGGTATTCAGAAATTTTGGAAAAAGAAAAGTTAAATGCAAAAGGAAAAAGATGCCTTAGGGAAATATATCACGGAAACGAACGCATGATAAAACTTATAGATATAATGTTGAATATTTCGCGTTTTGAAGCCGGAAAAATTAAAATGAACGCCGTGCCAACGGATATTAAAAAAATATTGGAAGATATTATAAATGAGCAAAAATCTGAAATAAAAAAGAGGAGCCAGAAATTTACGCTTGAATGCCCCAATGATTTGCCCAAAACTTTAATTGACCAAAATCTTTTCAGGCTGGTTTTTCAGAATCTTATATCTAACGCCATTAAATATACTCCTGCAAAAGGCGAGGTTTCTTGCAAGGTTGCAAAAAAAGACAATGTATTTTTATTTGAAGTGGCAGACACCGGCATAGGAATTCCGGAAGCCCAGCAGAAAAGAGTTTTTGAAAAACTATTTCGCGCTGATAATGTCTTTACGCATGAGCCCGAAGGCACCGGCCTTGGGCTGTATGCCGCCAAAATGACAGCCGAAAGCTTGGGAGGAAAAATATGGTTTAAGTCAAAAACAGGCAAAGGCACAACCTTTTTTGTGGAATTGCCAATTCGTAAAATTTGACTTTTTCTCTTTAAAGATATAAAATAAAGAAAATCTACTTATGGCTATAAAAATAAACAATCAAAAACAAAATAGGGTTATGAAAGAGGTATTGGCAGAGTTAAGAGCTATAAAAAATCAGCTCGCAAAATTTTTGTTTTTAATTCCCGAAGAATCTTTAAGTGAGTATAAAAACGCAAACCAGATTAAAAAAGATTATTTAGATTCATTAAATGATCTTCCTTAAAATGATTATTTGCAAAACAGAAAATTTTTCTAATCATTTTGCAAAATTACCGGCTGATATCAAAAAGATTTATAATAAGCAAGAAGTGATATTTAAAATAAGCTGGATTGATTCTCGTTTGCATGCCAAAAGAATTAAAGAATTAAAAGGAGTTTATTCTTTTAGAATTACCCGACGTTATCGGGTTCTTTTTTATTTTAAAAATAAGGAAGCTATTTTTTTTAGCATTGGCCATAGAAAAGACATCTATGAATAAAGGCATAAAGATTTAATTCGGTTGGTGCTCTTGATTCAAATTTTGTGGTATAATGAAAAAAAGAATTATAATATACATTTATGTTAAATAAAAAATTTATATTGGCCTCTGCTATTTTTTGCGTTTTCGCGTTTTTGCCGGTTTTTAGCGCCAATGCGCAATATGTAGAAAGTCCGAAAATTATTTCTGCATCTGAAAATTTTTTCAGCGGAAATGGCATTTTAGTCAAAGGCGCTTCTCTTCCTGGATTGCAGATAACAGCCAGCGTTAAAGACGATAGATATAACCTTATATATTCAATAAAAACAAATGCTGATGGCGCCGGCAACTGGTCAGCTGTTTTTAGCCAGCCATTAGAAAGCGGATCATATTATGTTGTGGCAACAGCCCAAGACAGCAATGGATTTGAAAGCTCGCCAACTATGTCAGGACCCATAAACATCAAAGGTCCGTTTGCTTTAATAATTGCTATTTTTTCAGCGCTGGTTATTATTTTGCTTTCTGCTTTTGTTGCCGGATGGTATTTTAGCAAATGGATGGAAAATAAGCGCTACCGCAGAATTTTAATGTCGCAAAGAGACGCAATAACATCTTACAATGTTATAAAAAAAGATACGGAAAAAGCTTTAAAAGCTTTAAACAGCAAAGATTTTAGCGAAGGAAGAATAAATGAAATGGAATTTTTCTTAAAACGGATTAACGACAATCTTGAAAAAATGAAAAAATATGTGGTGGAAGGAATCAAAATAATAGGCAAATATGATATAATGAGTAAAATTTATAAAACTAAAAAATAATAAATTCACCCTGTTAAATACTGCGAAGCAGTAATTTTGCTGAGCAAAATTATTTAACTGGGTAAAAATAATAATTATGAAAATTCTTATTGTTGAAGACGAAGAAGCTTTAAATATGGTAATAAAAGAAGAATTGAATTCCAAGGGTTTTACCATAAAGATTGCCAAAGACGGAGAGGAGGCTTTAAAATTGGCAAAGAGTTTTAGGCCCGAGGCAATTCTATTAGACCTTATTTTGCCGAAAAAAGGGGGATTAGAAGTTTTAAGCGAATTGAGGGCCAGCCCAGATTTTAAAAATACGCCAGTTATAGTTTTGTCTAATTTGGCAGAAGATGAAAATATCAAAAAAGCGCTTGCTTTGGGAGCAACAGATTATTTTGTTAAAACTCAGCATTCCATTTACGAGGTGATTGAAAAAGTTGAAAAATACCTTAAAAAATAATGCAAGAGCCAGAAAAATTCCAAAGAGGGTTCGGCCTGGTAGATGTTATAATTATTTTATTCGTTTTGGGAATTATAGCTTTTGTGGTAATATCTAATATTATAGCCCAAAATTATTAGCTAAATTAAACATATGGCCGTAGACAGAAGAACATATATTATTGTAATAATAATTGTAGCCATTGCCTTGCCAATTATTGTTTTTGCTTTTCGCAAGAGTTTTTTTCCAATAATACTTTCATTAAAAGAAACTTTTATTTCGGCTGCCCTGACCAACGGCACCACCGGTGTGCCGCCGGCTATAATGGAGCTTTTCAAGTAGATAAATAATTAAAAGCCGGGTCAGCCCCCGGGTTTTTTATGTGATTGAAAAAATTGTTTTTTTGTGGTATTAAAGCTTAATGGGGGTGTAGTTTAATGGCAGAATAGAGGTCTCCAAAACCTTTGATCAGGGTTCGACTCCTTGCACCCCCGCCAGCCATGCAAAACAAAAAGAGCAAAATTTTAAATTTTTCAGTGAATGACCTTATTCTGTTCTGCATACATTCTGTGGCTCTTGGCAATGAAGAGTGCAGTTTTGAAAGATTGGTAAAAGAATGCTTTTCGCGGTTTCCCGAAGTTTTAAGTTTTACGAGATATCCCATCTGGCCCGATTCCAGAAAATTAGACAGGCCGCTGCGCGCTCTAAGAAACGAAAAATTAATTATTGGCGACCCAAAAACAATTTTTATGCTTACAAAAGACGGCGAAAAAAAGGCCGTGGCTGTCGCTAAAACTTTAAGACAGGGAAAGCTTTTATGAATTTGATTGATTCATTGATAAAAGAGGGGTGGTTGAAAACTCCGGAAATTATTGAGGCGTTTTTGAAAGTAAAAAGAAAGGATTTTTTGCCGGAAGATAAAAAAGATTTAGCGGAATTGAACGAAGCTTTGCCGATTGGATTTGGCCAAACAATTTCGCAGCCCTTAACGGTTGCTTTTATGTTGGAATTATTACAGCCCAAGAAGGGAGATAAGATATTAGATGTCGGATCGGGCTCTGGCTGGACGAGCGCTCTTTTGGCAGAAATAGCCGGAAAGAACGGAAAAGTAGTTGCTATGGAAATTATTCCGGAGCTGGCAGAATTTGGAAAAAATAATGTTAAAAAATATAATTTTATAAATAGCGGCGTCGTTGAATTCATTTGTGCTGACGGCGCAAAGGGGTTTAAAAAAGAAGCTCCCTATGATAAAATATTAGCATCAGCCTCAATAGCCGCAAGATCAATTCCAAAAGCGTGGAAGAATCAATTAAAAGTCGGCGGAAGAATTGTCTGCCCGATTAAAAATTCGATTTGGTTATTTAATAAAAAATTTGAGAATGATTTTGAGGCAAAAGAATATCCGGGATTTGTTTTTGTTCCCTTAATTCAAAATTAATATGAAACTTTTTATAAATATCAATAAAATAAAAAAGCATTTAAAAACGAACCATATATTCCGCTATTTTTTTTATACTGTTGGCGTTTTTTTTGTTGCTTTTTGCCTGCTGCTTGTTTGGGAAATTTATATTCCAAGGTCTTATGCGTCTAATCATACAGTTGCTTATATTGCAGAAAGCGGGGAAGGCGACGAAGACATTGCAAGAGATTTAGAAAAGCAGGGGATTATAAAAAACAGCTTTTTTTTCAGGTTTTATGTGGTAGTATCTTTGCAGCACTCAAAGTTGCAGGCCGGAAAATATTCATTGTCCAGCAATATGTCTGTTTATAAAATTGTTGAAAAAATGGTATCGGGAGAGGTTATAAAGCAAAAAATTACCATATTAGAAGGATGGGATATAACCGATATCAAAAAATATTTTTTGGCAGAAAATGTTTTAAGCAAAGAATATTTTGAGCAGCTAATTAACCAGGATTTCAGCGGCAAATTTAGTTTTTTGAAAGAGAAGCCAAAAGACATTAGTTTAGAGGGTTATCTCTTTCCCGACACATATAAAATTTATGAAGGCGAAAGCGGGGAAGAGCTCTTAGAAAGCATTTTAGCTAATTTTGACAAAAAATTGACGCAAGATTTGAGAAACGAGATAGCGGCTCAAAAGAAATCAATTTTTGAAATAATAACCGTAGCTTCGTTAATTGAAAAAGAAGTAAAAACAATGAACGATAAAAAAATTGCTGCGGGCATTATTTGGAAACGGCTGCAGGCCGATATGCCCCTGCAAATGGATTCAACCGTAAATTATGTTACCAACAGAAACGATCCGGGAGTTGCCATAAAAGACACAAAAATAGATTCGCCATATAATACTTACAAATATAAGGGCTTGCCTAAGGGTCCAATTTCAAATCCGGGAATGGACTCTATTTTGGCTGCTATAAATCCAAAAGACAGTCCGTATTTATATTGGCTTTCCAGTTTTAGCGGCAAAATAATTTTTAGCAGGACATTAACAGAGCACAACATCGCCAGAGCAAAATATTTCAGGTAAGCTTGACATATAGAACAATATAGATTAAGATAAAATATATTAATAATAAGCCATAGACAGCAGGCATTTATAAGTCCTGCCCAGGCAAAAAGAGATTTTCTCGTTTTGTTTGCTGTGGCTAATAACCACATTTTTTTATTATGGCATTAACAAAAGAACAAAAAACAAAACAAATAGAAAGTTTAAAAGGAAATATTTTAAAACAGAAATCAGTGATTTTTGTTGATTTTTCAAAGGTTGCCTCAAAAGATTTATTCCGCTTGAGAAAAAATTTGAAGGAAGCCGGCTGCAATTTAAAAATTGCCAAGAAAACATTGGTTAGAATTGCTTTTGGGCAGTCAAATATTTCTTTTTGGAACAAGATAAAAGAAATCATTCCCGGACAATTAGCATTGGTTTTTGGAATTGAAGATGAGATTGCTCCGGCAAGAATTGCAAACACATTTGCAAAAACACAGGAAAACTTCAAGATTTTAGGAGGAATTTTTTCCGCCCAAGGCGGACCAGCCTCGGGCTGGGAATTTATTGCGCGAGACAGGGTTTTGGAATTAGCGGCAATACCGCCAAGAAATGAATTATTAAGCAGACTGGTGGCGACTATTTATAGCCCAGTGTCAAGTTTTGTGAGAGTTCTAGATAAAATTAGAGAAACAAAAAATTAATTAACGCTTGGCAAATAAATTTTTCTCGCGGGACATCCTCTCTTTCAGGGGAGCCAACGTCCCGCTCCAAAAACTTAATTGCCTCGCTTAAATAAACATGACAGCAGAAGAAACAAAAGTAGAAGTTCCGGCTAAATTTGAAAAATTGGTTGGAGAAGTAGAAAAAATGTCAATTGCAGAATTGGCAGAACTTGTAAAAGTTTTGGAAAATAAATTCGGCGTTTCAGCCGCAGTAGTAGCTCCAGTTTCCGCCGCCGCTGAAGCTTCGGCGGACAAGGAAGAAAAAACATCTTTTAATGTTGAGTTAAAAGAAGTTGGAGCCCAAAAAATTGAGGTTATTAAGGTTGTAAGAGACGTTACTGCAAAAGGATTGAAAGAATCAAAAGATTTGGTTGATGCGGCCGTAGCAGGTACAGCCCAAATGATTAAAGAGGGCGTGAAGAAAGAGGAAGCCGATGAAATTGCAAAGAAATTTACAACAGCCGGCGCCAAAGTAGAAATAAAATAAGATTTATTTTCGGCCCGAGAGGGCCGATTCAAGGGTTTCTTCGTCGGCGTATTCAAGTTCTCCGCCAACCGGTATGCCCTGCGCCAAGTGAGTAATTTTGCCAGAATAATTTATTTCTTTTAGCGCCCGCTCAACCAAAATAGAGGTTGCTTTTCCTTCTTGGGTTGGGTTTAAGGCAACGATAATTTCCGAGAAACTTTTTTCTTTTACTCTCAATTTTAATTCTTCTAATCTTAAATTATCAATATTTAAAATAAAATATAATCCGTTGTATTTTTTTGTTTTTTCTATGGTTTCTAAATCCACTTCTTTTTCAACAATGCACAATAAATTTTTATCTCGCCTTGCGTCTGCGCAAATCGGGCATAGTTGGATAGACGTCGGGTTCATATCTAGCTCAAAAGGATTAAAGCAAAATGAGCACAATTTTATTTTATTTTTTAGTTCTTGAATTGCGCTTGCCAGTTCGTCTATTTTTTCTTTCGGCTGTTTTATCAAATAATATACAAAACGGCCGGCTGTTCTTGGGCCAACCGTGGGAAAATTTTTAAAAATATTAATTAGTTTCTCCGCTGTATTCATTTTTATCTAAACTTCTAAAACTCACTCTTTCTTTATCAAAATATAAATCTATAGATCCAACAGGCCCGTTTCTGTGTTTTTCAATTAAAATTTGAGCCTGTCCCTGCGTTAAACTATTTTCGTTGTAAGCGTCCTCTCTGTAAATAAACATTACAACATCGGCGTCTTGTTCAATGGCTCCAGACTCTCTTAAATCTGACAAGCGAGGAATTTGTGGCACACGAGCTTCAACAGCGCGAGACAGCTGTGACAAAACAAGAACCGGCACATTTAATTCCTTTGCTAAAATTTTTAAAGCCCGAGAGTTTTCAGTAACCTGTTGCACAGGAGAAGCAAACCTGTTCATTGGCTGCATTAACTGCAAATAATCTATAATTAATAAAGACAAGCCCTTATTTGCCTGAAGCCGGCGCGCCATTGCCCGCATTTGCAAAATATTTACAGAGCCGGCGTCATCAATATATATTGGAGCTTCAGACAAAATTCCCATTGCATGCTGAATTCTTGAAAAATCGTCATTTTGCAATCGGCCGGTTCTTAAATGCCACGAATCAATGTTGGCAACGGCTGAAATTAATCTGTCTGCCAATTGGTCTTTTGACATTTCTAAACTAAAAAGCCCGACAGGCTGGTTCGTATGAATAGCAACGTTTCTGGCAATATCTAAAGCCAAAGAAGATTTTCCCATTGCAGGTCTTGCAGCTAAAATAATTAAATCAGATTTTTGAAGGCCCGCCAATTTGTTGTCTAAATCTTTAAATCCGGTTGGAACTCCCCGCAGCCCGCCCTGATGTTCTGAAAGCATATTTAGCCTTTCAAAAGTTTCAGGCAAAATTTCTTTTATTGGAGTGAATGTTTGGGTCAGCGCCCGCTGCCCAATGTTAAAAACGGTTTTTTCGGCCTTGTCTAATAAAATATCAACTTCTTCAGATTCATCAAAAGCAGACAGCCCAATTTCTTCTGAAGCAGAAATTAAATCGCGCAGAATTTTTTTCTGCCGCACAATTTTTGCATAATTTGAAACGTGCGTGGCGGTAGGAATTGTATTTATTAAAGAAGTCAAATATGCAGATCCGCCAATTTCTTCCAGCCTGCCTTTTTCTTTTAACCTGCCGGACACCGAAAGAATATCAATTGGGTCAGACCTTTCATAAAGTTCAAACATTGCCTGGTAAATGTCTTGATGTATTCCTTTGTAAAAATCTTCTGATTTTATAAAATCAACAACTTTTACAATTGCGTCTTTGTCTAACATTAAACATCCCAGCAAGCTTTGTTCAGCTTCAGTATTCTGCGGAGGCAATTTATTTGGTAATTGATTTGCCATACTTTTATGGTTAAGTTTAGCAAAACCAAAAACTCGCCGCAAGTATTGACAAGTAAATCTTTATATGATATGATAAATACATCTTTTATTCAAAATACTCAATACTTAATTACTGTCCCATTTTACTCACGATCGTGAGATTTTCGGGACAGTTTTTATATTCGAAAAAGATGAAGGTTTTATAAAAATATTACTCTTACAATCTAAGAAGCTTCTATATTTGTAAGAGGTTTATTTTTTTTAGAATTAGATTCGCTTGATGGCTGGGCCGGTTTTTGTGTCTTCAACTGTAAAGCCGTGCTTTTCAATTTCTAATCTTAATTCGTCTGATTTTTGCCAGTTTTGCTGTTTTCTAAATTTCTCGCGTTCATCTGCCAGTTTTATTATGTTTGCCGGAATTTTAGCGTTAACTTTTTTAAAATCTATAATTCCAAAAATGCTGTTTATTTCCTCAAAAAATTTATAGATTTCATCAGCAGGCTTTTTTGAAATTGAATTTTTTTCTAATAATTTATTTACTTTGTTAATAAATTCAAACATTACCGCAAATGCTTTTGGAGTATTAAAATTATCTTCCAGCTCTTTATAAAAATTTGCCTTAAAATATTTTATAAATTTTGCGTTGCTCGCCGAAGCTTTAGCAAAGGCGGGTGATTTGAGTTTTCGTAAAAATTCTTCAATTTTTTCTAAAGCAGATTTTACTTCAATTATAGCGGAGTCTGAATAATCAAGCGGGGAGGACCACAAGTTTTTAACAATTAAAAACCTCAACTGCGCAACAGAATATCTTCTTATAAAATCGCTTATTATTATAAAATTACCCAATGATTTTGACATTTTTTGCCCGCTTACCGTTAAAACTCCAACATGCATCCAATATTTAACCAGCGGGCTTTTGCCAGATATTGCTTCCATTTGTGAAACTTCGGCTTGATGGTGGGGAAACAGAAGCTCTCTTGCTCCTCCGTGAATGTCATATTGAGGGCCGAAAAATTTTTCAGTGATAGCAGTGTCTTCAATATGCCATCCGGGCCGACCTTGGCCCCATGGGCTTTTCCAGCTGGGTTCTGATTCTTCTTGTTTTAATTTCCAGAGGCAAAAATCGCCGCGGTTTCTTTTTTTACTGCTGTAGTCAATTCTTGAAACAGCGTCTTCGGCCGCTAAAGCAGTTCTGCCAGCCAGTTTTCCATAATCTTTGAATTTGCTTATGTCGTAATAAATTCCGTCGCCCTCAATTTTATAGGCAAAGCCCTTGTCCTGCAATCTTTTGACCTGATTGATTATTTCTTTTATATATTTTGTGGCAGCGGCATATTTTGTGACGCTATCAACGCCAAGGGCTTTCATATCTTTAAAATATTCTTTTGTAAAGGCCGTAGCCAAATCTCTTGGCGGCACTTTTTTTTCACGCGCGCGAGCAATTATTTTATCGTCTAAATTTGTAATATTTTGCAGATAAAAAACTTTGTATCCCGCATGCCTTAAATATTTTACAAAAACGTCAAAAGCAACAAAAAGCCGCGCGTGGCCTATATGGGAATAATCATAAACAGTGGGCCCGCAGACAAACATATTAATTTTTTTGCCTTTAATTGGTTTTAAGATTTCCTTTTTGCCGGATAACGTATTATAAATTTTCATATTTATTTATTTGTTTAGAAATAATTTTATTTTTAATATGCCCTTTTGCATTTAATTCTAACACCTTTGTGAAGATGCTCAAAAACGAAAAGGGGATTGTAAGCCATAGAAGATAAATAAACAATTGCGGAGGCAAATGAGGCCAGACTATCAAAATTACTATAAACACAATTGACAGCATGGTCATTTTTACTTTTCCAAAAATATTTGATTCAAGGTATATTTCTTTTGATTTGTAAAAAATTGAAGCCAGCGCGTTTATTATTTCTATCAGTAGTAAAATTAAAAGCAGCCATTTGTGAATTTGAAATAAACTGTAAAAAGCAATCGGAAGAATTAAAATTCGGTCGGCGGTAGAATCTAGCATGGCGCCCAGTTCTGTCACTTTGTTTGTGCCTCTGGCAATTGGGCCGTCTAAAAAATCTGTGAGAACGCCAATAATAAAGAGCCACATTATTAAAGCCCTGTCTTCAACTGAAAAAAAGAAGAGCAAAACAAACAGCAAAACGCCAATGGCAATTCTTATTGAAGTTATATAGTTTGGTATAATTTTGCGCGGCCAATACGGCTTGATAAAAACAAAAAGAGTTTTGTCTCTATAACTGTCAATTTTTTCCAAAAAAAGTTGTAAGTTGTTAATAAATTTTTTCATATGTTATGTTAATATGATTTTATCAGACTTTTAAAAAAAATGGAACTATGATAATCTGATTTAAAGACATGAAATTTGTCAGCCAATTAGTAAAACATTTGTTTGTCGGAGGTTTTGCAACAATAATTGACTTAATATTCTTCAAGGTTTTTATTTTCTTTTTGCCCGGATTTTTAATAATTCCGAAATCCGTTTCGTTTTTGATTGCCACATCGTTAAAATATTTGGGAAATAAATATTGGGCATTTGAAAAATACGAGAAAGAAAAAATAATTAAGGAATTTTTGCAATTTTTTGCCGTTACACTGGTTGGTTTAATCTTTGATGTCGGATCTTTTTTGTATTTTACTAAAATAATGCCATGGACGGAATTAAACGTAATTTTTGCCGCAGCTGTTGCCGCGGTCTGGAATTTTACCGCATATAAATTTTTAGTCTTCAAAAAATAGTATGGCGAATTTAGTTTTATATAGAAAATACAGGCCGCAAACATTTGGCGAGGTGGTGGGGCAGGAGCATGTGGTGCAAACTTTGACCAATTCAATTTCTGCAAAAAATATTTCGCACGCTTATTTGTTTTCGGGGCCGAGGGGGTCAGGCAAAACAACATTAGCTAGATTGTTTGCAAAAGCCATAAATTGCGAAGACCAGTCTTTTTTTGAACCGTGCAATAAATGTTCTTCTTGTTTAGAAATTATGGGAGCAAAGTCTATGGATTTAATTGAAGTTGACGCGGCTTCCCACAGAGGAATTGACGACATAAGGGAATTGCGGGAGGGAATTAAATTTGCCCCTATTAAATCAAAGTATAAAGTTTTTATAATTGACGAATGCCACCAACTGTCAAAAGACGCCGCTAACGCTTTGCTAAAAACTCTTGAAGAGCCGCCGGCTCACGCAATATTTTTGCTGGCAACAACCGAAGCCCGCAAAATGATTCCCACAATAACCTCGCGATGCCAGAGATTCGATTTTAGGCGTTTGCGGGTTCCCGAAATTATAAAAAAGCTGGAATTTATTTCTAAAAAAGAAAATATAAAATTTGATGAATCGGCATTGTCTTTAATTGCTTTGAATTCGCGCGGATCTTTCCGCGATGCAGAATCGCTTTTAGACGAGTGTGTAAATTTTTCAGGCAGCGGGGGCATAATAAAAGCAGAAGACATAAAAGAATTATTGGGGGTTGTTGAAATGGGCCAAGTTGCCGGCTTTATAGATTTTTTAATTTCAAAAAATACCAAAAACGCAATTTTATCTTTAAACTCAATGATAGACAACGGAGTTGATTTGCAGGAATTTGCAAAAACTTTAGTTTTTTATTTAAGGCAGGCATTATTGTTAAAAATAAATTCAGATTTTTTAAATCCGCGCACATCCGGATTTTCAGCCGAAGAAATTGAAAAAATAAAAACCCAGACGGCATCCTTGCAGGAAAGAGATATACAAAAAATGCTGGAATTATTTATTGATGCTGAAAACAAAATAAAATATTCCGGCCTTCCGCAGCTGCCATTAGAGCTGGCTATTTTCGATATAACATACACTGTGGTATAATAAAAAATATTAATCTAATTTTTAATTCCATGCCTAATCCACAATTAAACGAACTCGTAGACTATATTAAAAAAGCAAAACAGGCAGGCCAGTCTGACGAACAAACTCGCCAGGTACTATTAAAAAATGGCTGGTCTATTACAGAAATAAACGAGGCTTTTCAGCCGGTTCAACAGCCCCAGCCACAACCTCAAATTCAAACTCAGCCCAAACCCCAACCGCAGCCGCAACTGCAAAATAAACCAGTTGAAACCAAAAAAACAGGGCAGGGAGTTAGCAGACGTTTTATTCTCAACCTTTCTATAATTTTAGTTGCTCTTGTTATTATTGGCGGCGGGGGATATTTTGCGCTAAACCAAACAAGTTTTATTCAAACTTTATTAGAAAAATATTTACCGTATCCGGCAAGCTCGCCAATTAATTCGGCGGTTGAAAATCAAGTTGCAGAAACGCCACCGTCGGCACAGTTAAACTTGGCAACCGTAAAATTGGCCACCGTTCCACAAGACTATAATATGAGCAAAGGCGTTTCTACATCGCTGTTCAGCTCGGCGGGAGACAAAGTGGCATACTGCGCGCCGCTTAAAATAAACAACAAAATTGATTGCTTTCTGAACAGCGAAAAATTAAGCAATTCCTACAGCTTCAACCCCTATTGGATTGGAATTAGCCCAAGCGGAAATAGAGTAGTTTTTCTTTACTATGATGCCGTTAAAAAACAATCATTTGTTTTTGAAAACGGCGTAGAGGGCACGCGATATAACGGAACTATAACCTCGCCAAATTTTAGCAATGACAGCCAAAGTTTTATGTTTACAGTTCTGGAAAAGGGCGGCAAAAATTTTGTTGTTTTTAACGGTACCGCCAGCCCGCCTCACGAAAAAATATACGGCGCGCCGTCATTAAGCAGCGACGGCAGATATCTGCTTTATGGCGCTCGAGACGGCATGGATATATTCTGGGTGGCAGACCAAATAAAATAAATTAAAAAATAATTTTGATAGTCCCGCCCCCGCTGGACTATTTTTTTGGTTTGGGAAATAAACATTGTTAAAACCGCAAAAAAATGATATTATAAAACTACATTCCGGGGTCGTCTAATGGTAGGACATGGCCCTTTGGAGGCCAGTATTTTGGTTCGAGTCCAAGCCCCGGAACAATGCCGTTAGATTTATCAAAATTAAATAAAGAGCAAAAAGAGGCGGTTGAACATGGCAAGGGGCCAATGCTTATTGTTGCGGGGGCCGGAACAGGAAAGACAACTGTAATTACGCAAAGAATTGTAAATTTGATTGAAAAAGAACTGGCAAGGCCAGAAGAAATTTTAGCTGTAACTTTTACAGAAAAAGCGGCTGCTGAAATGGCTGAACGCGTTGACCGGCTTTTAGACATTGGCTACATAGATTTGTGGATTTCAACATTCCATGCTTTTTGCGAAAGAGTTTTGAGAGACCACGCTTTAGATATTGGATTATCTCCCGATTTTAAAATTTTAGACCAGACTGCGGGCTGGTTGCTGGCGCGGCAAAATTTAGACAAATTTGATTTAGATTATTATAAGGCATTAGGAAACCCCACAAAATTTATACAGGCATTAATTTACCATTTTTCGCATTGCAAAGACCAAGAAATTTATCCGGAAAATTATTTAGAGTACGCGGAAAAGTTAAAAACCAGAGACGATGCTCCGGAAGATGAAGAAACAGAAAGAATAAAAGAAGTGGCAAATGCATATCATGTTTACCAAAAAATTCTTTTAGATAATAATGCTTTAGATTTTGGCGACCTGATAAATTATTGCCTGAAGCTTTTTAAAAAGCGCCCGCTGATTTTAAAAAAATACCGCGAAAAATTTAAATATATTTTGGTTGATGAATTTCAAGATACAAACTGGTCGCAGTACGAAGTTATAAAATTATTAGCTGAACCGGAAAACAATTTAACTGTTTGCGCCGATGACGATCAGGCAATTTATCGCTGGAGGGGAGCCAGTTTTTCAAACATTGTGCAATTTAAAAATGATTTTATAAATGCCAAACAAATTTCTTTAATTAGAAATTACAGGTCTGCTCAAAATATTTTAGATTTGTCGCATAAGTTTATAAAAGCCAATGATCCAGACA
>Ga0210057_1005930_pt1 | contig 15447 bp, 21 predicted proteins | sample CryGeyCG2114_010_2_FD_183968 | JGI IMG/M metagenome (GOLD analysis project Ga0210057, IMG submission 183968) | Groundwater microbial communities from aquifer - Crystal Geyser CG10_big_fil_rev_8/21/14_0.10 (SPAdes) (version 2) | ecosystem: Environmental > Aquatic > Deep subsurface > Groundwater ... | reverse complement strand
CCCCCGCCGACATCAACACCGACGGCACCGTCAACATTACCGATCTCGCCACTCTCATCTCCCACTTCTTTTCGTCCGACCCTTCCACTGACCTAAATCATGATGGTATAGTAGATCTAACTGACTATTCCCTACTGGTTTCCGCCTGGGGACAAACCAGTAGCTGCAATTAACATTCAATTAATTTACAATTAATCTAATTAATCTCAACCAATTCCAATTTTCAAATCTCAAATTATCAGCAGTTTAGGTATTCCGTCATTAGACATTTGAATTTATTTAGAGTTTAGAAATTAGATTAATTACATTGTCCTTCCGAAGCTTTATGCAAAGGAGGAGCATAATTAGGTTAATTTTCATCTATGTCCACCCACATCTCTTCCTACCACCTCAAGCACTACCTCCCCTGCTTTATCCTCATGACCATCTTGGGTCTTGGGGTCTTGGCCGCTACCTTCCTCTCCCTAAACCGCCAGGAGATCAGAAACAAAGCCGCCGCTCCAGAGGAACGAGTTGCCTTCTACCTCCAACCCGACTCCACCACCATGACCCCCAATTCCTCCCAGTCCATCAAAGTCTTTGCCAACCCCGGGATCCTCCCCATCGATGGCTTCCAAACTATCATCACCATCTCTGGCACCATTCCTTCAGACCTAAACTTCACTCCCAACCCCAGTACAATTCCCGCCATGCATAACCTGATTGCCGATATCGTCACCGTCGACAACACCCCCAGTATTCGCGTCGCCTACATCACCTCCGATCCCTCCACTCCCTACAATGCCCACGGCCAACTTGTACTCTTGGGCACTATCACCTTCACCGCTCCCGCCTCGGGTTCCCTCACCACCACTTTTGACACTCAACTCACCAAATCCACCAAAAACGGCACCGGCGAAAACTTAGCCACAATTCCCGCTCCTTCCTCCACCTACACCTTCTCGGCACAGCCCCCCACCTCCCCCAGCAATCAACCCACCTCCAATCCTTCCCCCACTACTTCCACCTCTCCTACTCCTCTCCCCACTACTTCCTCTTCTCCCACCCCTTCTCCTACCTCTACCACTACCTCCACCCACCCCGTCACTCTCCGCGTTAAGTTCCGCGGCGTCAAAAAAGACGTTGGCCCCATCAAAGCCAAAGTCTCTTGGAGCAATGACGACAACGAGTCTGACACCATTCCCGCTGTTACTTTCCTCCACACCTCCAGCGGTGTTTACCAAGCCACCGTTGATCTTGGCACCTCTCCAGGCCCATATGCCATCGCCATCAAAGGCGAAAAACATCTCCAGCATGTCTTTAGAAATATCAATATACCTACCAATAACAACATCGACCTCACTTCCTACCCTCTCGAACCAGGAGATCTTCCTATCTCCGGCATTCAAGACGGCCAGGTAAACACCAATGACATCGACCGTGTCCTTGCCGCCATGGCCAAACCCAACCAAACCGCCGCCGACCTCACCGTAGCCGACGTCAACTACGACGGTGTTGTCAACGCCGGCGACATGGCCCAAATCCTCGCCACCCTCTCTACCAAACCAGACGAAGTCATCAATTAATTTCTAATTACTTTAATTGCTCTAATTGACCTAAATAAATCCCAATTTCCTAATTTAGACAATTAGTGCTTGATTAGAAATTAGGTTAATTAGAATAATTAGATCAATTCTTAGATGAAACACCTGCTCACCACCCTAGCCACCACTGTTACCTTTCTGGCTCTAGCCGTTGTTCCAGCCTTTGCGGCCACTGCCTCCTTATCCTTACCCTCCTCCACTATCAGTCAAGATGGCACCGTCACCGTCACCGTTGGCATCAACACCCAAGGTGCAGACACCGTTGGCTCCGACCTTGTCATTCAATACAACCCCGCCATTCTCCAGTTCCAATCTGCAAGCTTCACCAGTCCCTTCTCCCAAAACTTCACTACCGCCGACTCCGACACCATCAAATTAAGCAGTACCTTTACCACCGCCTCCGACTTATACAACGGCTCCAAAAATATCGCCACCCTCATCTTTAAGCCCCTAGCTGCCGGCTCCACCTCCCTCTCCTTCAAATGTCAAAACGACACCACCAACGACACCAACATCTGGGAACGCCTCACCGGTGACGACATCATCAACTGTGGCAGCCTGACCTCCCCATCCCTCACCATTACCGCCAGCTCCGGCACTGGGGACAATACTGACACTACCGATTCCACCACTGACACCAACACCAACGATACCAATACCGACACCACCAACAACGACAGCAGCTCTTCTGACAACTCTGACTCCTCTAGTAGTTCTGATTCTTCCTATTGCCCCTCACCACCCCAACCTATCAACTTCAAGTCCGCCCCCAACAACCAAACCTCCATCCTCCTCTCCTGGGATCACGTCGCCGATGCCGACCACTACTCCCTAGAATATGGCACTTCCCCAGGTTCCTACATCTACGGCATCAGCAACCTCGGCCACACCAACATCTTCCTGGTGGAATACCTAAAACCCGCCACCATCTACTACTTTGCCCTCAAATCTATCAGTAACTGCGGTGGCGCCAGTTCCGCTATTACCACCTCCAACAAAACCTTCGGCTCTTCCACCACTACCACCCAAGCCAAAGCCACCCCCATCCCCTCCAATATTCCCAAAACTTCCACTCTCGCCACTACCGTCAAAACCACAACTACCACTAAAACTGTTGCCGAGCTTCTCGACGAACCCATCGTCCCCACTCCTACCCCCACCCCCTCCTCACCCGCCGCCCAAACCTACCAATCTCCCAAACCTCAAGTTAACCTTCTCAAAATCCTTATCTTCTTTATCCCCCTTATCCTCGCAGTTGTTGGTTACCTCATCTACAGGTTCTTCAAAAACCGCCGCCCTCCCACTGACGGCACACCCGACCTTGACCTAGACATCAAAGAAAACATCCTTCCCTCCGACCAACACTATACCAACTACTCCTCCCCCCGCCAAACACCACTATCTACTCCGCCAAAAGCCTCTCTTCCTTCCCACCCACCAGCGGTAGTTGCTTCACCTTCCCCTGTCTACCCTCACAATGACTCCAACAACACCTCATCGGCACCCACTGATCCGCCCGGGTACCGTTCCCCCCACCCTGTCCCCTCCACTCTCCCCAACAACGATCCTGTCACCGCCTCCGACCTTACCAAAACCCACCTTGTAGACGATCAGCCCAAATCCTAATTTCCCCCCTCGTTATACTTCCTCTTGCCTTCAGCTTCACCTCTAGGTATAATTCACCAATCCCGTAGACAGCAGGCAGTTACCTTAGCAACTAAACGCTATCCCCTAGACGCTAAACGCTAACAATAAGTCCCGCCGAGGAGTCATCAATAAGCCACTAACTATTTGGCCATTTGTAACTCCTCTCGTCTAGAGAGGATTTTTGTTTTTTAACAACACAAATTCTAATCTCAAACCACTGCACGTTTAGAAATTTGATCATTAGACATTTGAACTTGTTTAGAGCTTAGAAATTAGGATTTAGAACTTAAACTTATTTAGGAGCCACTATGCCTAGTCTCAAAAACCAACAGGCCGTCGCTGACCTCCAAGACAAGATCAGCAAAAGCAAATCCATTATCATCGCCGATTACTCTGGTATCGACTCAGCCGGCCAAGTAAATCTTAGAGCACAAGTAGCCGCCGCCGGAGGCGAGTTTGGTGTTGCCAAAAACCGTCTCTTCAAGGTAGCTGTCACCGATAGCGTTACCGACGGTAAAGACAACCTAGATCAGGCTTTAAACGGCCCCAACGCCTTCCTTTTTAGCTACGAAGATGCAGTGGCTGCTCTCAAAGCCCTGTTCAAATTTGCCGATGGTAACGAAAACTTAGAGATCAAGGTTGGCATCCTCGACGGTAAAGTTCTTTCCTTCGACGAAGTCCAAGCCTTAAGCAAGCTCCCCAGCAAGCCAGAACTGATCGTCAAACTTATCGGCCAAATCCAGGCTCCCGCATATGGTTTGGTCAACGTCCTCTCTGCCACCACCAGAAACCTCGTCCAGGTCCTCTCTGCCATCAAAGACAAGAAAGAGTCAAATTAATAATCATTATCAGCAAATACCAATCTCTAAACCCTAAATCCTAAACAATCACCAATTTTCCAAACATTAAACGTTTAGAAATTTGATCATTAGACATTTGAACTTGTTTAGAGCTTAGAAATTAGGATTTAGAACTTTAATTAATAGGAGGATTTATGTCCGACGCACCCAAAGCCCCCGAAGCCGAAGCTAAAGAGGCCAAAAAAGAGGAAGTCAAACTTCCCAAAAATTTACAAACCATAGTTGAAGAGATCGAAAAACTCTCCGTCCTGGAAGTTGCCGACCTAGTCAAGGCTCTCGAAGACAAATTCGGGGTCTCTGCCGCCGCTCCCATGATGATGGCCGCCGGCCCAGCTGCAGCAGCCGATGCCGCTCCAGTAGAGGAAAAAACCGAATTTGACGTCGTCATTACCGATGCTGGTGCCAACAAAATTGGTGTCATCAAGGCCGTCCGCCAATTCAAGCAAGAGCTTGGATTAGTTGAAGCCAAAACCGCCGTCGAGAAAACCCCCTTCACCCTATTAGAGGGAGCTAAAAAAGAAGATGCAGAGGCAGCTAAAAAAGTATTAGAAGAAGCTGGCGCTCAAGTCGCCCTAAAGTAAATCAACCACTCATCCACAACTGTAATACAAAAAGGCTGGCCGCGTGCCAGCCTTTTTTTGTTTCCACAGCACCATCACCACCCTGCTCCACATCAAAACCCACCCCACTCTTTGTAATCCACGCAACAGACCCACCCTATCTATCCAGGTGTATCATCACTGCTCACCACCAACTATTCTGGCTTGTCTATGCCTACACCAGAGCGTTACCACCCCTCCCGCATCAACCGACTTCGTGCCACCGGCATCCTTACCCTTGCCGCCATAACCCTGCTCCTACCCCAAAACTTCATAGATGCATCTGACCGACCAATTTCTAACCAAACTCAAGAATTCACCTTCTACGGTGCTCCCAATAGTTTTGGCATCCTTGGAGAAAACGGTGGCGACACCATCGACACCTTTTATTCCCTCTGCAACACTTACCCCCAAGAAATCCTCCCATTTCAAGCCTACAGCTGTAGCGCCGATCTCATCACTTTTTCAGGCTCCGGCTTCAACCTAGCCGTCGGCCCAATTGCCTCAGAACTCTTAAACACCGGCCACGACATCTACATCCACTTCCACCCCCCCGGCGATTGGTCCTACGACCAAATCAATCAAGCCATCACCAACATCTTCTCCGGACAACCCGTCTTCCCCGACGACCCCAACTCCATCGTCCTCTCCCCACAGCTTCTTAGTCTTTATGCCGACCACATTGGCTTTTCCTACGATCCCGAAACCAAATATTTTTGGTACGGCCAACAACCCACCGACATCACCCCCGTTAATGTTTTTTACCAAAAATACCTAGACGCCATCTCTGTTTTTACCAACTCTCCCTTGGGTATGCGTCTTTATGACCTGGGTGGTGGTAGCTACTATACCAACCCTCAAATTCTCACCCCAGGCATCACCCCCATCGCCGCTGACTTCTTCTACGCCGGCACTCCTATCGACAACGCCAAATGGAAAGCCTTCATGATCGGACGTTTAGCCCAACGCTATCACCGCGATGTCGGTTGTATGTTCTTCCTCTGGTCCCAACTCCCCACCAAAGGTCGTGACAACTTTCCACCTTCACTTGCCAAAAAAACTGCTACCGGCGGCTTTTCAGGCCAACAGATCAATAATAATCCTATCGATTCCACTAAATGTATCTTCATCCTCGAACAGTAATCATCTGCTTTTCACCATTCCCCCTGCACATCTTCGTTAGCCCCCCCTCTACTCGTCCAAAAAATCTCTCAAATATCGTGCCAGCCTCGGATGCCTCAACCTCCCCAACGCCTTCTTCTCCAACTGCCTAATCCTCTCCCTACTTAGTCCAAACTTATCAGCAATCTCTTCCAACGTATGTGGTTCTGTTATCTCTCCCTCGCTCAAATTCAATCTACATAGTATCTCTGTTTCGATTCCCAAGCCGAACCTTAAAATCAATATTGCCTGTTGCCTCGGTGTCAACTCACTTAGTACCTCTCCTATTGTCTCCTTCAACAAATGCTCCGTTGCCGCTTCCACTGGACTCGGTGTATCACTGTCCTCAACAAAATCTCCAAACTCCTTATCCCCATCCTCCCCAGCAGGCCCTTCCAAAGCGACAGGATGCCTGCTCATATCCATCATTTCCTCAACCGACTCCAGTGGCAAGCCCATCTCGTGGGCTATCTCCTCTGGACTAGGTCTATGCCCAAGTACCTGCGTCAACTCCTGTGCAACCTCATACATCTCATTTATTCTCTCACTCATGTGCTTAGGAATTCGAATTGTTCTCACCTTATCGACTATCGCTCGACCTATTACCTGCCTAATCCACCAAGTGGCATAAGTACTAAACCGGTTTCCCCGCGTAAAATCATACCCGTCCACAGCCCGCATCAAACCCACATTCCCCTCCTGAATAAGGTCAGGAAATGGTAACCCTTGCCCCATATACCGCTTAGCAACACTCACCACCAACCTTGTATTTGCCCTTCCCAAACGCTCTCTTGCAGCCTGTCCATCATCAACCAACCAATTCAACTGTTCTTCTTCCATTCCCCGTTCGTCCCACATTTTCACCGCCGCCTCTCTTCCCAACTCAATTCTCATCGCTAACCAAATCTCCTCCGCACGCGTCAGCAACGGCTCTTGCCCCATTTGCCTCATATACAATTCCAACGTATCCTCAACTGGTACTTGTTCAATATCCCCCAATACCTCCTCGCTGTTCTCCGGTTTGTCGACCACCCCTCCATTAGCCACCAATTTTTTTTGATATCTCTTGGACAAATAATCAGCCACCACCATTCCACCACCACCAACCCCCAGTCGTCGGAGGTACTCAACCAATAATATCGCTGCACAACCCTCGCTCGTTTCAACTGCACCCAAATGGGCCCCTCTTTCCCTCAAACTTTGTCTCGACAACACACTAGTTCCCACGTCCACCAAACCTTGGTGTATTTCTGACATATCATCATCAGATATCACCCCACATTGGTTCAGCATTTCTTCCACCTCAGGCCAGTTCAACCAGTCAATTCTTCCACCGTTGTCATTCCCCCCCTCAATAGCAAGGTCTTCTTCCATCCGCTTTCTAAATGCCTCTGGCAACTCCATAGACAATAACGGAGGCCGCTTCTTGCCAAGCTCTTGCATCACTCTCAGCCCATCAATCAAAGTCATCACCGTCTGCGACCCCAATACCCCACGAGAGTCCACCAGCGCTTCACTTGCCCGATATGTTTTCACTTTTGGATCCATGCCTAACCTGAGCAATCTCAGCGGGTCATACATGCCTTTTACTGCTCCGTTTTCTCCTTTTTCATCTATCTTCCAAGCAGCTTTAACCAAAATAGTTTCCACATACCAGTGCCCATCTTTTCCAAACCACACTCCCCCTCCACTCTCCACCCACTCTCGGCACCAATCAGGTAATTCCTCCAACAACACCTCCACTTCCTCATCTACCCAATCCAGGCTCTCATCTCCATGTACCTTATCCCTCCCCGTATCATTTCCACCTAAACTCCCAACCGCTTGTACTAAATCCACACCAGTCTGTTCACCCCACATTTGTGCCAACTCATACAAATCAATCTGTGACTTACCCCCACCATTTTCAATTTCAGCCATTTTCTTCTCCCGTGTTCCTTATAGAGCTCTGAAGATTTTACACTCTCTTATCCACATTTCCATCTCCACATCAAACCTATCCCCTCCCTCACCACCACAATTAGTTCATACACCACAACACCAGACATCAATCCCTAACTGCTAACCCCTAACCCCCACTCTTTACCATTTGCCAGTTGACACCGTTTTTGCTACTTTGCTACTATGAGATCAGGATAAAAACAGATCAAACTTGGGCTTATAAACTACATCTGGATGCTCCCCTATCAAAGCCCCTACAAAGGCCTACAAACACAACCAACCTACAATTCTAATTAACCTAATTATTTTAATTTCCATTCAATCCCCAACATCCTAAATTTCCCAAATATTTCCTCACTAGGTATTGGTGCTTGATTAGGTTAATAAAATCAATTAGGTGAATTAGGTCAATTTTATTATCATCCCTGCCCATATCACATAAAGGAGTCCTATGAGCGACGCTGCCTCAACTTCCAAATCAAAAAAAGTCTTGGACATCAAGAACTTGCCCGACCTACTCACAGTCCGTGAAGTTGCCGAGCTCTTGCGCGTGTCACCACTGACTATCAAACGCTGGGGTAAACGCGGTAAGCTCCCCGCCATCCGCATCAACTCCCGCGGTGACCGCCGCTACAAAAAAGAATCCGTCTTGTGGTTACTAGGCATCAACCCCGAAGACTCAGTAGCCGCTTCTGTCTAGCCATCACTCCAAACTTTAGATTGCGATACAAGAATACAAGGACTGTCCCTCCAAGGGCAGTCCTTTTTACTGCCAAATATCTCCAACACTTCTCACCCCTTTCACTTTATTAATAAAGTGAAAGCTTTTCATCTCAACACGCCCCCCCCCACAACTTCAGTAACAAAAATTGTATACCCTATAACTCCAACCCATAAATGTCGCCCAAACCCCTAATAAATATTGGCCTCATCCAAGGCTTCCACCGCATCAAGATCACCCTCTAAACGTGTCGTCCACCCGCTCACCTCCCCACCCACTGCCTCTATAGCTCCATACTTCTCTCCAACCGCCTCATCTACATACCTTCCCAAGGCTTCCCCCAAAGCTCGCGACATAATCATAGCAGACAAACCACTCAAACCCATACCATCATTCACCACTTCACGAATAGTTTTTCTGCCCAAATTATTAAACACTTTGTGTTGATCAAGCGTTAATGCCCCTCTCAACAAGTCCAAATTCCCCTCACTGCGTTTTCGCCAAGAAAGCAACCTATCCATCCAGTCTGGCCTTATCTTCCTCCAAAAAACCTTCTCTGCATACTCCAAAGACCATTCCGCCACTTTCCTTAAATCCTCATCGGCAATCGGCTCCAATATCCTATTCCACGTTCTTCTCTTAACGTCCCCATAAATGTCATTCGTCAATTTTCCTACTGCTGTAACTGCCGTAACTACCGCTCCACTTGCCAGGCCCACCGCTCCCACATCTTCCCACCCCACATGCACATGCACCCTACCTCCCGTTGCTTCCCAAGAAGACCTGGCCACTTGGCCCACTTCATTTCCAACAATAGACACAGTCGCCTGAGCCAGATCCGTCACTGGTCCTGTCACATGTTCTACCTGCTCCCGCAATCCCGGCACAGACAAAGTCAGATAAGTCGCAGTCACCAAACCGCTCTCCAACATCGTTGCTACATCACCATCACCCCTTAAATACCTCAACTTATTAACAGCCATCCAAACCGCGACAGCCACCACACCCGCCATCTCTGGAGTCCAACAACTGCTCATTATTATTCCCGCCAATGAAGGGATTGTGGCCAAAATTAGTTTCCATCTATCACTTCCATTCTGGCCCAATTCGTCCTCAGGATATTCTGACATGGTCTCATGGCTCATTTTTCCTCCCTAACCCGACATTTATCAATATATCCATTCAAAAACCAGCCCATAATCAATTACTCCCCAATTAGCAGCGGATTTTACCTCTATAGACATCAAACCTCAACCCACCCAACCTAACATTCGCACTTTATACTCCCTTCTTCATACTCTATACTAACTCCCATGCTCATCTCCGACTTTGACTACCAGCTCCCACAAAACCGCATCGCCCTCTACCCACCCACCAAAAGAGGCCAAACTAACTTACTGGTCTTAGACAAACAAACAGGACATATTGAACATAATAAATACTCCAACCTCATTGACTATCTAAACCCCGGAGATGTTCTGGTTTTAAACGACACCAAGGTCATCAAAGCCCGTCTTATTGCCCATTCTCCTACCGGTAAAGCCAAAGAATTCCTCCTCCTCGAATCCCACACCAATCACCCCGATCCCCACACCGCCCTCGCCCTCACCTTCGGCAAAAGCCGCATTGGAGACAATTATTCTATTGCCTCTACCCTAACCCCTAACCCCTCTACCCTCACCATCCGCCAGGTTCACCCAAGCGGCACCGTCACCATTTCCTCCAACTCAGATCTCTATTCACTAGCCGAGTCCACCGGCCAAGTTCCCCTGCCCCCATATATCAAACGCTCCACCACTCCAGAAGACACCATTCGTTACCAAACCATCTTCGCCACCAAGAAAGGCTCTGTCGCCGCCCCCACTGCCTCTCTCAACATCACCAAGGAGCTCATTAACCAAATCCAGGCCAAAGGCATCAAAGTCGTTTATCTTACCCTCCACGTCGGCCTGGGCACTTTCCAGTCTATCCGCGAAGACAACGTCGAAGCCCATCACATGCACTCCGAATGGTTTCACATCCCCACCACCACTATCCAGGCAATCACACAAGCCAAATCCACCAACCACAGCATCTTTGCCGTTGGCACCACCGTCACCCGCACTCTCGAGCACGTCGCCCAAACTCACCCCAATATTTTCCACGATCCACGATCCACGATCTACGATCTCTCCGGTGAGGCCGACATCTTCATCTACCCCGGCTTCAAATTTCAAGTTGTCGACCACCTCCTCACCAACTTTCACGCTCCCCGCTCCACCGTCCTCATGCTCGCGGCTGCCTTCGCCTCCTGGCCCCACCTCAAGCAAGCATATCAAGAAGCTCTTAAACACAACTACAACTTCCTCTCCTACGGCGACTCAATGCTTATTCTGTAAGCAAATTCCTCCCTTGCCCTTCCGCAGCTTCAGCGAAGGAGGGTCCTACGGCGACTCCATACTTATTCTCTAACACTTACTTAATAGTCTTTAGCACACATCCCTAGCTCTTCTCTACTCATTCGCAATTGGACAATTTATCAATTCTCAATTCCCCTAGTCGCTACCCCACCCTCACTCCCCCTCCATCAGCAAATGCTTCCATCCGTCTTGCCCCCGCCCAGATATACTCAAACACCTGCCTCTGCATCTCGGCCAAGTCCTCGTTGTGAATCTCCACGCAAAACATATCTCCCTTCTTCACCGAGTACATCGCCACCACATCGTCATAAATCAGCGTTTCAAACTTAATCGGTAGTTTCATCCCCTCCACATACCGCGCCTCCCAATACAGCCGTGTATGCTCCACTACTTGAGTATAAGGATCAATCTTTTTATAGTTTGTCAGTTGCCGCACATAAATCCTATTCTTCACCAATTCCCTCCGCATCTCCTCACTATACTTCTGATCAAGGAATTTGCTCATATCCGTCCCTACCTCATATATCAATAACTTCCCTTTTTTGGCCTGAGTTGAGTTGTAAGTCACCTGCTTCAACCCCTCCACTCCGTGGTAATACAACACTGCTGACCCTTCTCTCTCGGCCTTCCCAGCCAAGTTAGACAACTCCCCCACCACCATCGGCAGCGACTCCTTCATCGACAATAGCTCATGTTCCCGTTGCGCGAGTATTAGCTCCAACTGACGTGGTGAATTCGCCCCAAACTTTAACCCCCGATCATCCAGTTTTTGTACCACCAACTTCTCTTCGACCAGTTTGTCCAACACCCGATACACTTTTGTCCGTGCTAACCTCACCTTTCGGCTAATCATCAACGCTGACAAATACCCCTGCTCCAACAACACCAGATATACCCGACCTTGATCTTGGGTCAGCCCAAATTGCTCCAACATTCCTAGTAAACTGTCTGTTTGTCCGGACATCTCATTGTGTATTCTATCCGAGTCGTCTAAACTTCGTCAATTATCATTCACCCACCAATATTGCTATGAGTTCAGAACACTCTTTACCAATATCCCCCAAAGCACTCAAACGACTTGCTGCCGTTGGTATCATTTTTGACCCCAACCGTTATTTTTCCTTCCGTGGTCGCAAACTTCGCCACCGACCACTAGACTCTGAGCCCACCAATTCCAGTTACCCCGACTTCACTGTTAAATCAGCACCCGAATTTACCAATGACAATTCTCGTGATTTGGCCGAGGCCAGTCTTGCTCCCTGGACTCACACCCCGCCCCAATTCCTCATCTCCCAATTCGACGAAACCGGCCAAGAAATCCCTCAGCTTATTACCGACCTTCCCAAAGAGGGCGAAGGTTGGCTCGTTGCCCATTTACCAGACGGCACCACCCAAACCCACTACTACAACTCAGAAAACCCCAAGCACATCTACACCCAATTCACTTACCCAGGAGGCACCCATATTTGCTGGTTCGCTGGCCAAAAAGGACTTGTCTTCAACGAAGTCTGGTCTCCCCCATTTGCTTCATCAAAGGTCGAAGACCTCTCCTTTGACGACCCACAACTTCCACCATCCTTTAAGTCATCCGTTTCCGAACTACTTGAGCAAGAATTCCTCTGCAACAATCACAAACAACACTAGAATTCAGACACACTTTAAATTACCACCACACGCCCCAATCCATCACACACTGAGCCCATTAACTATAAAGTCACTAAACCCGGCTTACCTTGTAATGGATTAAGAATAAAGGTAGTATTCCCCACAAGCCTGAATTGACGTGGATTAGCATTACGCGCCAAACCCACCTGAACACCTCCCCAAACGTCATCTCCACCTCTCCGAATATAATCATCTATTACATCGCTTATTTTTTCTACCCGTTCCATAAAAACCGGATCGATCAACGGCAACCTTCTCCCAAAATCTTCACACAAACCAAAAGTTTCAGTGGCCACCAATGGCACCCCAATATCAAAACCTAACTGATAAAGATCGTCCCGTATCCCATTCCTCAAATCTATAACCAATTTTGCCCACACTTCTGGATAAATTTGAAGACCTTTGTTAGTTTTACCACTTCTATCAACCGCCGTTATATGAGGCACTATCGCCTCCAATTCACAATCCATGGTTTTCACACCATAAGCGAAAAACTGACCCCTTTGGCCACGTCGTGTAATTTGTGTTCCACCAATAGATATCTCCCCCTGTCGACGACCATCTATCCCAGGAGTATTCAGTATTGGCAGTGCCTCTTCTACGTCATCAATCAAAAAAGGGTGCGCCAGAACCAAATCAGCGCCCCTTTCAGTAAGCACCAGAGAATCAATTCCACCAGTTATCAACCAATAGTCAGCTAAATCAGAAGCAAATACTCCATCATTCTCAGTTTCAGTGTCTCTCATTTCCAAAGGTAATCCCATAATTGCATGGTAATCACACTTTTAAGCTCTGTAAAGCCCCAATTTACTCTCCTAGTCAAATTCAACCCGAAACCACACTCATGTCAATCTTCCAAACACCACGCTCCAACAAATGGTTCCCTCGAAAACATCGCCACCACCGCTTCCCCTTTAACCAAACCTCCAACCCGCGCTATCAAACCATCAGTCATCGAAGGCTGGATTGGTACCACATCTCCTACCTTCCAAACACCATCCCTCAACCACCATTTCTGCACCAAGGCATAATTTAACTGACCTATATCAATTCCTGGCTCTATCATATAACAAAAATCTTCAACAGGTTTAACTGCTCGAAAACTTATCCAACTCCCAGTTCCGGAGGAAGTACTCCCCACCCTTTGATCCAACTCATCTTTACTCACATCATTAAAGTGACCATTTCTCAAACACGCATAAGTCACTAAATATGCATAACTCTCTTCTCCCTTTAATGGAGCCTCTATGCAGTACTCCCCCTGACGTAACACCAACCTTTTAGGATCTTCCAACCCCTCTACTTTAACAGGAGCGCCAATCACCACGCCGCCACCGTAGCCTAGCGGCAACGTCACATGTGGGTGAATTGAGTCTACCTTATGGCTCGAATCGTCTGGATACTCTGCTTTTACCCAGGTTTCTCTACAGAGAGTTCCCACACCCAAGTCAACAACCACTTTCATCTGTTCAACCAACACTGGCATATTAATGGCCATATTACCCCACATTTATCAGCTACACCAGCCCAATTCCCTCTCCTAGTCAAATCCAACCCGAAGCAAAGGGGGCAAAATGACTCAATTGTCCAACTATTCAATCGCTAAATAATATAGACCAAATAGTCACCAATCAATAAATTCCACTAACAACTGATCTTCACCAATCAACAACAACCTCCGATAGTCTTGCACCCCCAATCCGCTCCCTATTCAACAATAGAACACTGGGACAATGAGACAATGAAGTCTTACAACCCACTTTTCCACATTTTCTCCACACCCACCACTTTTCCCCACCCCCTTCATATCACCATCATTAACTATCAATCAGCTACCCTATACATCACACCTACAACCTATACATCACCGGCATATTTAATACATTAGCAATCAATATATATACCTATACAGCAATAGCACTCCATCAACACACTTCTGCATCATTACTATTTACCAACAAGTCAACACATACCACCCCATCCATCCACTACTTTAATCTTAACCACCAACCCCAATCTTAATCTCCCACCAACATCAAACCCCTCTCAAAGCCATTGCAACGATCATACCTCTAGAGCTAACCCTCCTGCGTTGACACCGCCCACAAAAAGTAATAAATTATTACCAATGAGCGACACAGTCTACACCACCACCAACACCAAAGGCCAACTGGTTATTCCCAGCAAATTTAGAAAACTACTCGGTATTACCCCCAAAACCACTCTCAGATTAAAGGTCGTGAACGATCAAGTTGTGGTCCACCCCCTTCCGCCGGAACCTGAAGACACCCCCAAAATGTCCAAGGATGAATACCTTAAATACATTAAAAAAATCCAAGGCTCCTGGGGACCAGAAACCGAAGCCGAAAAAAAACACCGGCTCCAACAGGAACAGGTAGACATCAAAGCAGTCATCGAAAGCAAAAATGCATGGTAATTTTAGATAGTGACATTATTATCGACCACCTTCGTCAACCCAAAAACACCCTCTCTATCTATTCTCGCTTGGTCAAGTCTTACGCACCTAACCAAATATTTATCTCCACCATCTCCATCCAAGAACTCTTCCAGGGTAACAGCAGCCTCAACGCTACCAAACTAAAAGATATCGTTTCTTTCCTCAACCAACACCCCCACCTTCCCTACACAAAACCTATTGCCAAGCTGGCAGGAGAAATCAACCGCGACTTAACAATACCCATTGGCTTTGCCGACGCCGCCATCGCTGCCACTGCAATTGTTAACGACTGTCACCTTCTCACTCTCAACACAAAACACTTCGCCAAAATTCCCCACCTCAAACTTCTATTAGTTCCCTTACCACCAACCTCACAAACTTCACCAGCCGTAACTGCCGACTCCACCGCCATA
>Ga0210057_1005929_pt1 | contig 15448 bp, 10 predicted proteins | sample CryGeyCG2114_010_2_FD_183968 | JGI IMG/M metagenome (GOLD analysis project Ga0210057, IMG submission 183968) | Groundwater microbial communities from aquifer - Crystal Geyser CG10_big_fil_rev_8/21/14_0.10 (SPAdes) (version 2) | ecosystem: Environmental > Aquatic > Deep subsurface > Groundwater ... | reverse complement strand
TGCCCTCTCAAAATACAGTTAGTTGGGTATATATTTAAGAGGCTCTTTTCAGATTATAAACAAAAAGCTTTTTTAAAATATCCATATATTCATTTTTAATAGAAATTGAACTAAATAAAATATCTATTTCTTCCATATTACTGTCGATATACTTTTCAGACTCTTTCAAAACGCCATACTTTTCTGCAAGTAGCCTCACCTCTGCTATCTGCTTACCGGAAAGATTAGAATTTCCAAAGTATTCATCCAGTTTATTTTTGTCATCAATACTTGCTTTTTTAAATAAGAAATAGCGCAAAAGTGTCTTTTTATTTTCCCTAATATCCGACCCTACCGGTTTTCCAATATCTTTTTCTTCTCCAAAAAATCCTATTTCGTCATCTTTCAACTGAAAAATTATTCCGGCTTTTTCACCGATTTCATCTAGGATTTTTTTCGTATTTTCATCCGCATTCGAATATATACATCCCATTAAAAATGCCATAGAGAATGTATATCTTGCTGTTTTATAACGATAAACTGATAATATGTCTTCTTTTGTTGCTTCCCTATTAACCTGCCCCAACTCTGTATCAAGACCCTCTGCAAACGCGGTAAGATAAATTTCCCGGGAAAAACACTTGAGAATTTCAGGCATATTTTTGTTTTTTATTTGTGAAAGAATTTCGTATGCCAGAAATATACAGACATCGGAGGCAACGATTGCCATAGAGTGTCCGTAATGCAAGGAATCAGTTACCTTTATCTCCTTACCTCTAGCTTCATATTTGGCAAAAACTGTTGGTTTTCCGCGTCTCAAGTTATCATTATCAATTATATCGTCCTGCATAAGAAGGGCTGAATGGACAAGCTCTATACTTACAGCAATTGATAAATTTTTGCCAGTTATATTTTGTCCTAAAATTTGACATGTAAGAAGAAAGAGCGTTCCGCGTATAAATTTACCCCTCAATGCAAAATCTTCAATCTCGGGTAGTAGGTTTAAGTCGTCCAAAGATTTAGGAACTTCTAGATTATTTCTTTCTCTAATTATTTTTTTAAAATGAGACTCTATCTCACTTTTCGAATTAGAAAAATACTCTTCAAATGTCATAGCTTATTATAACCTGAATTAAAATAAGCTCAAGCTTAATTATTAGTAACCGAATTTACCGGAGTGCCTATTATAAAGGATGCGATATTGTCATGAGTCGTCTCTAAAATCTTATTCAACGCCTCATAACTATTAAATGCGTTATGAGGAGTTATTACTACTTTTGGATGGTTGCAAAGCATATGGTCTTCAAGAACTGACTGCAACTTTTCCCTATCAAATCTACTTGATAATAGTTGCTTCTCCTCGTGTAATACCGGTTCTTCCTCTAATACGTCCAAACCTGCTGCATAAATTTTACCCGAATTTAAAGCATCCAGAAGTGCGCTATTATGTATAAGACCTCCTCTTGCAGTATTTATTATTACAACATTATTTTTCATTTGTGAAAACTCTTTTTCAGATAGAAAATGATGTGTCTCTTTCGTGTAGGGGATGTGCAGAGATACAATGTCAGAGCTGGAAAGTAACACTTGTAGATCGACGTGCTTAAACTTTAGTTTTTGCTCCAGAACTAAATCCGGATGACGAGCGTAAGCCAGAACATTCATTCCAAATCCGTTGGCAATCTCAATTACGTGTTTTCCAATAGCTCCAATTCCTATAACCCCTAATGTCTTACCACGCAGTTCAAATCCCGTTAATCCTTCAGGGTTAAATTCTGCTTTTCTGGCTCTTTCAAATGAGTCCTCAAGACGTCTCGAAACAGAAAGTAAAAGCGCGAAAGTATGTTCCGCAACTACTGTTTCTGCATAGACAGGAACGTTAGAAACTGTAATATTTCTATTCTTTGCGGCTTCCAAATCTATATGGTCAAATCCTGTTGACATCGTGGCGATAAACTTTAGATTTGGAAGAGCATCGATTATCTCTTTCGTAACTCTTGAATAAACAAATACAACCAGTATTTCTATATCTTTAATACTGCTAACATTATCAATTGATAATTCATCATCAACTAAAGTTAAGTCGTGAGTCTTAAAAACCGACTTAAAATAATTCTGCTCCTTTGTGTCTGCTTCAAAAATCGCAATTTTCATTATTTTTCTATAATAAATTTATTTTGTTCATCTAAATTAACTAGAATTTTTTCGTCCTTCTTTATTTTTTCCTCAAGAATCATGCGGGAAACTAAATTTTCAATATTTTCCTCTATATATCTTCTCACATTTCGTGCTCCAAAGTCAGCATCAAAAGACTCTTTAGATACCTTATCAATAACATTATCTGAAAAACTTATGTCTATATACTGCTCTTCCAATTTTTCTTTTAACTCTGTGAGCCTTAATTCTGTAATTTTTAGTATTTCTTCTTTTGATAAAGGGTTAAAAATTATTACATCATCAAATCTATTAACAAGCTCCGGTTTAAAAATGCCTTTTGTCAGAATATATTCTGTTAATTCGTTTTTTATATCCTCTCCATCCTCAATTCTCTCTCTTATAAATTCACTCCCTGCATTTGAGGTTGCGATAATTATTGTGTTTTTGAAGGCTATCTTTTTTCCCTTATTATTTGTTACATATCCCTCGTCGAGTATTTGTAAAAATACATCCAAAAGTCTGGGGTTTGCCTTCTCAAACTCGTCTAAAAGTACTAACGAGAAAGGATTTTCATGAATTTTATCAACAAAGGAACTGCTAAAACTTTCCTCTCCGGGCATTTCTCCTAAAAGTTTTTTTATACTATCATCACTCTGATATTCGCTCATATCAACTCTTATCATTTTGTCTTCACTTCCGAAATATTCTCTTGCAAGAAGTTTTGCTGTTGTAGTTTTTCCAACTCCGGTAGGACCTAAGAATAAAAATGAGGCAATTGGTCCCTGTTTTTTCCTCATTCCGCTTCTAAGCCGTCTTAATGCATTTGAAACAGCATTTACAGCTGTGTCCTGACCAATAAGTTTTTTGTGAATTTCTTCCTCAATATTTAGCAGGTTATTTTTTTCCTCTTGAGTAGGCACTGACAGATTGACTCCGGTTCTGTCATTTACAATCTCTCTTACATTTTGCAAGGTTAGTATATTTTTGCCCGATTGAAAATTTCGCACCATAGAATCCTCCAGAAGTTTTACCGAGGATCCCGGAAGTGAAAGATCTGGGGCATAGACATCCGCTAACTCAATAGTTTCTTTAATAGCACTAAAAGTTACTATCGAACCAGACAACTTCTCCCTAATATCTACTTCTTCAATAAGCATAAAAGTCGCTACTTCTTTTGAGGGAGCGTCCATTTCAATTTCCGAAAAAAGATTTTGAATCGATGGTTTTGAAGCTATAAAGTCTTTATATCCTTTTTGATTTGTAGTTCCTATAATTTGGACGTTATTTCCCTCAAGATATGGCTGAATAGCACCTGATATGTCAAAATCAAATCCTCCGCCACCAAATATGTTCTCGATATTTTCGATGAGTATAATTACATTTCCTGAGTGACTTATTTCTGTAAAAACACTAACTACACGCTGTTCAAGTTCTCCTTTGTTCTGCGCGCCTGAAATCAATCTATCTATAAAAAGAAAATATACTCTTTTATTTTTTAAACCTTTAGTTAGATATCCTTTGTATGCGTCGTATGCAAATTTCATAACTAAATTTGTTTTACCTACACCTGGGTCACCTATAATAAGAATGTTTTTAGAGGAGCTTTTTGAAAGACCTTCAATAATTATTCTGTATTCCTTGTCGCGGCCAATTGCCTTTGGAGTGTAACCCAACCTCAAGACTTCACTTGTAAAATCAGATGCAAAAATTTTTGTCTCCGGAGTCCAACCATAAACTAGAAAATCAAATGCACCCTGACCATTAAATGACAGTGCGTGACTACTGCTTTTTTCGATATTAAACTTTTTCCTAGCCCAGTATAAAACTATAATTAGATCTTTTTCATTCAAATTGTTTTCCTGCATAGTCTTCGAATTTTCTTCCTGAAGAAGTAAGTAGGCGATAAAAAAATCCAGGCTTGATATGTATTTCCCATTTAATATTTTTACTAACCCGGCAGACTTATTTAATATATCCTCTTTGTTTACTTCAATTTGACCTATTTTTATATCAGGATTTATTCTTTCGAGGATAAACTTTCCTCTTTTTGTTAACAAAATTTCTTCTATGATTTCAGAGGATTTTTGAGATGATAGATAATTCTTCCTTATGTCAAAAAACATTGCATCAACTAAATTCTCTACGTTATTGACGTTTTTTGCAGGAAATTTTTTCTCTAGTTTATAGTGAATAAATAGCTCCTGAAGAAAAAGCACAAAATATATTGGGAGTATTCTTATAAGAACTTGATATTCGTCTATAAATAGAAGCAGTATTATGGTTAATACCACAAACAAAAGAATTCTTAATAACAAAATTTCTTTGCTAACTAAAGTTTTATATAAATTGAAAAATATTTTGTCCTGCATAAGCTAAATAGATTAGAACTACCGGAAATATAAAAAGGGCGGCTGTAATAGATAACTCAATTAATATGAAAAAAAACAGAATAGAAAAAGACGTTACTATTAAAAAGGACTTCAGAAAAATTCCAAAAACTATTGAGAAAAGAACCAGTCCTTTTCTATATTCGTTTTTTAATGGTTTAAAAAAGGTTTGTAGTAAAAGTGGTACTGAGAAAAGGTGTAAAAGGTATGAATTTAGCTTTATAAAATAATCTATAGCACCTATACAAACATTATGATACCAAAAAATTAAAAGCTCAACAGGATACATAAGGGCAGTTTTCATCTAACTATAGTTTAGGGGTAGTAAAGCTTCAAATCAAGGACATTAACCTATCCCCCTCTCACTACAGAAATACAAGTATACTGGTATACTGGTATACTGGTATACTTGTATTAATACGTCTTTAAAATTAACATGAATACAATTAATGACAAGGCTAGAACCAATGTTTTCCGGAACCAACTTTTTCAAACTCCTCCAAAAGACTCTTTTGCTTTGAGTTAATTTTTTTAGGTATTTCTACTTTAATTTTAATGAAATGGCTCCCCCGTCCCTTTCCATTTACCTCTTTTATACCCTTATCTTTAATTCTGATAACTGCATCGGGCTGAGTTCCTTCCGGAATTTTTAGCTTAATAATCCCATCAAGAGATTTTATTTCTTTTATTCCCCCCAGAATTGCCATAGTAAATGGTATGGTTTCTTCTGAAATTACGTCATTTCCGCGCCTTTCAAAAAAATCGTGGTTTTGGACATTTACAACAATATCAAAGTCATCAAACCGGATTCTTTGGCCGGAATTTATGCCCGCAGGAATTTTTATATCTCTTTTCTTGCCGTTTAAATCAACTTTTTTAGTTACACCTTTTACCGCCTCCATAAAAGAAATGGTTATTGAGTATGCAGGTTTTCTTCTCCCGAAAGGAGAGCCTCCGCCAAAAAATTGCTCAAAAATATCAAAAGGATCTGAAAAATCGTTAGCATCAAAACCCTGCTTGCCCTGAGCATTGCCGAAGGGACCCCCTGCAGTTGATGAGTAATAATATCTAAATGGTCCCTGTCCACCCTGAGCGTTACCGAACGGCCCCCCTCCAAAAGGATTACCTCCCGCACCACCTTGGGGACCAGAAGATCCAAACCTATCGTAGTTTTGCCTTTTTTGAGGATTTGAAAGCACCTCGTAGGCTTCATTTATCCCTTTGAATTTTTCTTCAGCCTCTTTCGACTTATTTTTGTCAGGATGAAACTCTACGGCAAGTTTTCTATATGCCTTTTTTATTTCGTCAGGCGTTGAATTTTTACTGACACCAAGTATTTTATAGAAATCTTTCTCCATAATAATCTCTTATTTTAGCATTCAAAGGGCTTAATTGCTAGAATTATTTAACTGGGTAAAACTTTATATAATAATGTTCTTTTTTTTACGATACCAAAGAATAAAAATTGTCAAAATTATAATTACAACCAACACAATAACTCCGATAATAATCCATTGCGCCTGTCCTGGTAATGCTCCTTCCTGAATAGGCGCAGGGGTTAATTCCGTAGCAGTCTTTGTTCGCAAGGGAGGAGAAGAGATAATCTGAGAAAATGGTATATCAAAAAATCTACCGGATTCTCCTTCGTGTGTAAATTCCGCCCCTACAGTCATTTTTAGCAATGTATAATGTGAGGATATAATAATTGGCTCCCCGTATGGCTTAAGCTTTTCTGATTGATCAGGACGTGGGTTATAAAGTAATACAAACCTTTCAATATCAGCATTTTCATCGATAATTTCAGGGTTAAAACCGTTTTTAATATATATCTCTTTTTGTTCAGGAGAAATAAGCGAAAGAAATAGCGGACGATCCACATCAACTCCTTCTAAATATTCCAATACGCGAGTACTATTCTCAAAAAGAAAGTCTATATCGTCACGAGTTTCATACTCTGTAACTACAAGCATTAAGCTAGAATCTTGTGCAAATGATAACTTTGGAACAAAAAGAGAAATTATAAAAAGGATTAATAAAGGAACTAATTTTTGTTTCATATTATTGTATGACAAGATCGGCTACTGCTGCTGTAACTGCTTTTGTAGCATTTGTAATCTGTGAAATATTTATAAACTCCATTTTGTCATTAATACTATGGTACACATTCCAATTATTATTACACTCATGAACAAAAATTGCCGGAATACCAATATCCCAAAATGGCTTATGATCACTTTGACCGTTAGAACTTGCTAATGATGCTCCACCCAGGTCAATATTATATGACTTTATCATTTCTATTGCTTTGTTTGATAATATATCGCCACCATTATAATTTTTATAATAAAAATTAACACATGATGTACCACTTTTGTTTCCTACCATATCTAGATTTATAACTCCTTTAATATTCTTTCCTGAAGAAATATTTTGCGCATAATAATAACTTCCATAAAGTCCCTGCTCCTCACCAGAAAAAAGCACGAACTCGAGTGATGTCTTTAAACTACTCTGTATACTTTTTAATACTCTAGCTGTCTCCATTACTGCAACTGTCCCGCTCCCATTGTCATTTGCTCCTGGAGCCGGATCTGTTGTCCCTGAATTAGTTTTTGCAGTAGAGTCCATATGCGCTGTTACTAGATACACATCATTTGTATTTGTACCATTAACTCTACCAATAATATTTCGAGTACTCACGCCGCCAACAGTAAAATTCTGCAAAGACACAGAAAGCCCATATTCTGTAAGCTTTCCCTGAATATAATTGCTCTCTGTAATATTTCCAGAAAGACCAGTGTAACGAGTCTGCAGCTGATCTTGCCCTGCTATTTCGTCATCGTCAATAATACTTAATAAATTGTTTTCAATATTAGTAGCATTAACCGAATCGACAACTTGCCTTACAGAATTACCTACTGTTGTAGTGGGAGTGGGTGTGGCTGTCGGCATATTGCCATTACCCCCTGGTGTCGGCGTTGGGGTACTCGTAATAGATTTACCTCCTGGTGTTGCGGTCGAAACACTAATTGGCGTAGGAGAAGATGTTGGCTGAACTCCTCCCCTGCCTCCACTTTGTTCTGTACAAATTAGTGGGCAAAGCTGAATGTTACTCTTGCTTTCTCCACAATTAGGGTCATATTCACAGTTATAAAGAGTAGGAGGAGTTGGAGTAGGCGCGCGCGTTGCCCCTCCGCCTGCAGGGGGAGCTTGGGTGGGCGTAGGTGTCTGAGGAATTGTGCTTGGCCCAATTACTATAGTAGGGGTGGGATTAACAGGATCTTTAGTAACTATAAAATCTACACCAGTTATTACGGGCTGGGACTGAACCAGCGTAATGCTGCTTGTTGAAAATCCATTATAGCTAACAATAAATGTTCCCTCAAAAAGATTGTCGAATATATATGTCCCATCTGTAAGAGTAGAAGTTGAATCTGAAAAACTACCTGTAAGATTTAAGGTTTCATTGATAAGTGCTAAGTCGCCAGAATTATAAGTTCCATCTTTATTATTATCCTGAAATACTCGTCCCGAAATATAAAATCTTGAAGTAGTAGGAGTTGAAGTGGCACCTATAGCTGGTGTGGGCGTTGCGGTAGGCAGTTGAGTACCCGGAGTTCCTGCACAATTTTCTAAAGCTTTTGCAATATTTAATCTGGGACCTATTTGTCTAGTCGAAGAAATAGAATCTGCATTATTTACTAAACAACTCTCAACCTGCGCAGGAGCAAGATTGGGATTTACAGACAGTAAAAGTGCTGCTGCTCCAGCAACATAAGGCGCTGCCATAGAAGTACCATCACAAAACCCATAACCATCCGAATTCGTACCAAAGCTTGCATCATTGCAATTTGGGCTAAGATAGGCCCCCGAGGGGAATGTAGACAGAATACCTACTCCCGGGGCGGCAATATCTACTACTGACCCAAAGTTTGTAAAACTCGAGCTTCCATCACTTTGAGTTGATGCACCAACCGTTATGACTCCGGGACATGATGCAGGGCTAGATAGCGAAGCGTCTCTTGAATCATTACCCGCTGCTACAACAACAGTAACTCCTTTTGAAATAGCGTACGCAATTGCTTTATAAGTATCTTGAGCAGAAGAACATGTATCAATCCCTGGGGCTCTTGTACCAAGACTCATATTAATAACTTTTGCACCATTATCAGCAGCTCTATAAATTCCATTTACAATCGCTGTCAGAGCACACCCGCCTGGAGAACACACCTGAACTGGCATTATGCTAACATTCCAATTGACTCCAACTACCCCAACCGAATTATTTCCTATAGCACCAACAGTTCCTGCCACATGAGTACCATGCCCAACGCCGTCGGAAACATTGCTGCTGCCAGTAATCGCACTATAAGGATTTACGGAAATACCAGTCAAGTCCGGATGAGAAATATCCATCCCCGTATCTATAACCGCAACAACGATTGAGTTAGATCCTGTGGAAGTATCCCATGCTTGTGGGGCATTAATATTTTGCATTCCCCAAAGAGATGAATACTGGGGATCGTTTGGGGTTAAAAACGTATGATAAATAAAATTTGGCTGTGATGAAGCAATTTCTTTTACTTCTGCTAATTGCTCCTGAAGCTGGACAAGGTCAACATTTTCATTTAATTTTAGAGTATAAGACCTGGTCAGCTCACCGCTAGCTACTTCTAAATATGCCCTTTCCTGAGAAATAACACCCAAAAGACTAAGCCTTTGTTCTAATTCAAGCCTTTTTTCTTCACTGATTTGGTGTGGAGCCTTCCCTTCTCTATAAGAAACTATTAATTCATTCGGAACATATTCTGCAGTAGGAGGTATTGCGATATATCCCTGCCTACTTGATAAATATCCAATTATTACTGCAACGGAAACAAAAAATAAAAGAGCTAATGCAAATATAAGCATTATCTTTTTATCGTGAATAATTTTAGAAAAGTCCAAATTCTGTATTGGGTTGTGCACCTTCAATTTCCGGTAATTCATATATCTTATTGGCAACGCTTTCTATATCTATAGTACCTGAAAATTTTATTAAATATGATCTGGATAGCTCTCCCTCTACTACCTCAGGATATGCCTTTTCCTGAGAAATTACACCATATCTTTGAAAAATTTCCATTATTTCCTGCTGTCTTTCTATAGATAGATTATCAAACTCCTGTCCTAAGGCATATTGAATAATCAGTTCATTCTCAACTCTAGGCGCGTCAGGAAATGTAGGGAGTGGTTCTTTAGTTGGAGTAATCAAATTATTTCCAGTAGAGGGTTTTGTTTCGGAATTTGATGCTACCAAAAATATCAAAAATGGAATAACTAGAGCTAGTATAACCAGAATAATAATAATTTTCTTATTTTTTATTGAAAGATTTTTTATCATAACTAATTTTGATTATTTCCATTTACTGACATTGTCATGGCATTTCCTGTTGCAGGATCTACCGGTGGCGGAGCTGGTGTGGGGTCTTGCGTAATTGGAGCTGTAGGATCAACTATCATTCCCATATTTTGCTGTGGCAGAATTTGTGGTTGTCCATTCTGTACAGGATTTGCCTGCGGATAAAACCCGTTCCCATTTACACCAGCAATTGTTTGACCCACGGGATTTTGCCCATTTTGTGTCTGCGCGGCACCTTGAGGGATATTTAAATCAGCAGGATTTGGCAAAGGTGTCCCATCCGGCAAAGCTCCATTTTGTCCACTTGTTTGCTGATTTAGTGAATTTGGAGACTTTTTAAAAGTAAATTTTTTAGTCACTTCATCATAATCTATGATAATAATATCTCCCGGAACGAATTTTTTACCTATTATTTCAATGCTTATCGGATTTTCAATAACGCTTTGAATAAGACGTCTTAAAGGACGAGCTCCATATACAGGATCGAATCCATCTTTTGCAAGAATTTCAATTGCCTTATCAGTAGTTTCTAGACCATAACCTTGTTCCTTGAGAAGTTTTTGAGTATTTTTAATTCCCAGCTTCGCAATTGCACTCATATACTTTTCCGTTAAGGGTTTAAATATAGCAACGCCGTCAAAACGGTTGATAAGTTCCGGTCTGAAAAATTTAATAAGTTCATCCATAAGGCTTTTAGAAAGCTCTTTAAATACTTTCTCATCAACTTTTTCTTCCTCCGTCATCTTGACCTTTGATGGATCTGTGGTCTTGTCATCTTTATTCTGTGTACTTGTAGAACTTGCCGGAACTTGTGCTGTTTGGACTTGCCCATTAACTACATCTCCAACTTTTTTATCCTTATTCTCAGTAGCTAAAGCTTTAACTTCTTTTTGCGAAGTTAGAGTTTCCTGAATCATTTTACTACCTATATTTGAAGTAGCGATTACTATCGTATTTTTAAATGAAATTGTATTTCCTTTGTTGTCAGTAAGCCTCCCGTCTTCAAGAAGCTGAAGTAAAATATTAAACACGTCGGGATGTGCTTTCTCAACTTCATCAAGAAGGACTATAGAGTAAGGTTTTGCTCTCACCGCTTCAGTCAGTTGTCCACCCTCTTCATATCCCACATACCCCGGAGGTGCTCCAATAAGCTTTGCGACTTCGTGCTTTTCCATATATTCGGACATGTCAAGTCTTACCATCGCATCATCACGCCCAAACAAAATCTCAGCAAGAGTTTTTGCAAGCTCTGTTTTACCAACTCCTGTAGGACCTAAGAATATAAACGACGCTATGGGGCGGTTGGCAGCAGCCAGCCCGATTCTACCTCGCCTAACGGCTTCTGATACGGATTTTACCGCTTCTTCCTGATCAATTAGTCTTTTATGAATAAGATCTTCTAATTCCAAAAGTTTTTTACTCTCGTCTTCAGTAAGTTTTGTAATAGGAATACCTGTCCACGCACTTACTACTTTTTCTATATCTCCTTTAACCACCTGAGTATCTTTTCTTTTACCCTCAGCAGCTAACAGTTTTACTTCCGCAGATGCTTCGTCGATAAGATCTATTGATTTATCAGGAAGATATCTCTCTCCTATATATTTTTTGGAAAGTTTGACCGAGTTCTCTATAGCTTCCGGAGTAATTGTGACATTGTGAAATTTCTCATATTTTATCTGTAGTACTTTCATCATTTCTATCGCTGACTCAATACTCGGTTCATCGACAATTATTGCCTGAAATCTCCTCTGGAAAGCTTTATCTTTCTCAAAATATTTACGGTACTCGGCAGTCGTTGTTGTACCAATAAGCTGAAGCTGACCACGGGCGAGATAAGGTTTTATGATATTTGAAGCATCCATCGCCCCTTCTGTTGTTCCGGCACCTATTAAGGTATGAATTTCATCTATAAATAAAAGTATTCTTCCTTCTGCAAGCATTACTTCTTTAATTACATTTTTAAGTCTTTCCTCAAATTCTCCTCTATGGGATGCTCCTGCTATAAGGGAGGTAAGATCAATCTGAATAATTTTTTTGTCCTGAAGGTCTTTTGGTACTTCTTTTTTAACAATAAGCTGAGCAAGCGCCTCGACTATAGCTGTTTTTCCAACTCCTGCCTCTCCTATTAATATTGGATTATTCTTGCTTCTTCTTAAAAGTATATGAACTGTTCTTTCAATCTCTTTCTCACGTCCTACAACCGGATCTAACTTTCCGCTTTTTGCCTCTGCCGTTAAGTCTATCCCGTATTCTTCTATTACACTTTTTTTACCGGTTTTAAATTTTGCATCCTTTTCTAAAGTTTGCTGGAAATCGTTTTTATCAATCCCTTTTGATGCAAAAAGTGCAGCGGAGGATTCTGATGAAAATAAAGCAAGCAACAAATCTTCAGGAGAAATAAAGCTTGAAGCTCTTTTTTGGGCATATTTATATGCTTCGTCAAATATTCTTTGCGTGCTTTCGCTTAAAATTGGGGGAGTCGTTGACGTTCCCACTTCCTGCTTTTGTTCAATTTCTTTGGCAAGATTTGCAACATCAACTTGATGTTTTTGTAAAAGCTTATAAACTTCCCTATCGTAAGTTAAAGAAAGAAGCAGTAAGTCCGGCTCTATTGCGGGATGCTGATATTTTCTTGCCTCATTTTGAGCCTGTTGTAAAATTTGATTTGAACGTGAGTCGAGATGAGACAGGGCATTTACATTTTGCCTCTTTGTGGGATCCATATTTGTACCGGCAATTTCTTGACCCGTAACCATTCCCCCCTGCATCTGGGGATAAGACTGCTGAAAACCTTGCTGCGTCATTCCATTATTTACCATTTGACCCTGCTGCACATATTGCTGCTGAGGCATCATCTGCCCACTAGGCGCAAATGGCCCTTGCGGATTTTGGGGGGCTGGCCCCTTTTCATCAAATTGTTTCTTTTTAAATAAATCTCCAAACATAATTTTATTATAGACAATTACCTAGACTGCAAACAAATTAAATCTTATTGCTACCAGAATTATCATCTTCTTTTTTATTTTCCTCCTCTAAGGGTAACTCTCTTTTCATTACCATCTCGGAAGTTTCTGTTTCCTTTTTAGGCTTGTTCTCCAAAAGCGTATCCTCTTCATCACTTCGCTGTTCAACCATTCCCACTACCTCTTTCCCGGCAGCTTGTTTTGCCTTTAGATAAGCAATAACTTCTGCTTTTGAAAATCCCCCAATAAGAAGAAACGGCAGTATATCTGATACCATTTCCATACCTTTTTGTACTTGTGTTTGGTCAGGTGAACTTAAAAGATTTACAGTTTCGTCAATTTTTTGAATATCATTTTTAATCCATTCTTCTTTTGTTAAGCTCTTACCGTCAAGAGGTGCGGGGGGCTCCATATTAGTATAATTCTCTTTCCAAATGTTTTTAACTTCTTCATACTCATCTAGACTTACCTGCTGAACTCTATTTACTACCGGAAGAGAAGCCTGGGCAATTGAAGTAACACCTTCTGCCGGGAGAACTTTTTCGGCAAGCTTATTTCCCTTTTGTTTTTCATTAAACAATCTTTCTTTTACTTTTTCTATCAAAGAGCTTTTTTCCTGCTCACCAATATTCTCCTTGCTGACCTTTTCACTCATGTCCAAAATGTAGGTAGCCAAAGGATTGCCTTCGTGTTGTGCTGATAATAATTCCTGTCTTACCTCCTGAACCTTCTGTCTTTCTTGAGGGTTAAGCGCCATGGAAGGCACTGCTATATGGTGCAACGTTACGGCAAGTCTACTTTTGATTACCTCAGAACTCATTGCTCCTGCTCTTCCAATTTGTGACCCAATTCTTGAAGCATTTAGAATTGAGCTTGCAACAGGATCACCCTTTTGCTGCATCTGGACAAGCTTTTCCTTAATCGTAGTAAACTTCTCACGTTCGATAGCAGGAGCAGAGGCAGGAGAGGATATCTGGTTAAGCTTATTTGTAATTTCTGTTCTTTGTTGAGTAACTGATTGATTTTTAGTAATTGTCGCTGATTCAAGCCGTGCAATATCACGCATCTTAGGAACTGAAAGATTTGCAAGCCTTACCACTTCATTCGTCTCAGAAGATATATGCATATTAGATTGCCTAGAAAAAATATTTTTCATGTTATCAGCGCTCGTCACTCTTTTTACCGGTATTTGCATAGCTCTTTTGTTCATAAAGGGCAGGGCTTTTGCCATACCGGTTGCAGCTGGACCCTGCGAAGGGGGCTGTTGGGGGGTCTCCGGACCGTTACCAATTGGTCTATTTATAAATGGAATGTTTGTAGAGGCAATTCTTTGATATAAAGAAGTCTCAGAAAATGCCAAGTTATTTATATAATCAAGAAATATTTGAAGTAAAAGCCAAGGCAGAAGAATTACAACCCAAAGCATAAGAAGTGCTACTACATACAAAGCAAATGTGTCACTTAAGTTAACGGAATTATAACGTCCTATCTGCTGGCCGGGACCGCCAAGTAAAATATTAATTGAGGTCGGATAAACTTCGGTTCCTACTTGAGAAAAATCAAATGGCAAAGGAATTCCATTTCTCCACATTCCAACTAATCCATGAAGAAAAATTGCAAATAGAGGTGCGTAGAGAAGCCATCTGAAAAATTCTCCAATCCAAATTTTTGCAGTATTTCTTAATGGCCTAAAAAACAGTAGTAAAGGAAAAACCGGCGAAATAATAACAAAAAACCACAAGATAATTTTCCGGATAAGAAGAATTCCTGTCATGACATAATAAGTAACGGCTGTTATTTTGACCAGAAGTAGTGATATATATGCTGATTCATCAAATTGAACCCCTATTCTGCGGAAGCCAATAAAGCTCGGATAATCAAATGCTATATAAAGAAGATCCTGAGGACCAATTAGCCTATCTGAACCGCCCGCAGGGTCTGTAACATTTAAGAAAAACCCTTGAATAACATCAAAGAACTGGTATATAAACCTTATTAAGGCAAATGAAAGAATTATTAAAAGTATAACTATAATAAATCTAGGAATAAACCGCATCAAAGTTACACTCCGACCACGTGTAATAATAATCACAAATGCCGCCGCAAGCACAAATAAGACAATCAGAACCAATACTATTCTTAGAATTTCTCCCCAAAACACTGCGAGAGGATTATTGGTGTTGTCACATACATCATTTACCCTTACTACACAAAGCCACTCATAATTTTGAAGCGTCCATTGCAAAAATTCATTTGCTCTTGCTGCAGTTTTACCTATAAAAGTTACTTCCTTATCCTGCTTCCAATCACCTGTTGGATTTGCAGGAGTTGGTGTAGTTCCAATAACCTGCGCATTTACCTGATTTACAAATAAAATTAAACCTGCAACAACTATTAGGAAAGTAAAAATTATGGGCAGTAATTTTTTCATAATATTTTTTTATATTTTAACAATTTAACAATATAACAATTCAGCAATTTATTTTTTAGTTAAAACCCGGTATTCTTAAAATATCTCCGGTAACAACTTCTATAAAAACGAATCCAAATATGGCAAGCAA
>Ga0210057_1005928_pt1 | contig 15448 bp, 20 predicted proteins | sample CryGeyCG2114_010_2_FD_183968 | JGI IMG/M metagenome (GOLD analysis project Ga0210057, IMG submission 183968) | Groundwater microbial communities from aquifer - Crystal Geyser CG10_big_fil_rev_8/21/14_0.10 (SPAdes) (version 2) | ecosystem: Environmental > Aquatic > Deep subsurface > Groundwater ... | reverse complement strand
TTAAAAGACATTAAAAAAGGAGAAGAACTAACTCATGACTACTCTTTAACAGCAGTTGATCAAATTGATAATAAAAAAGGATGGGTAATGAAATGTAGATGTGGGAGTAAAAATTGTAGAAAGAAAATAACAGGAGATTTTTTCAAATTACCTAAAAAAATTCAAAGAAAATATTTTAAGTACCTTCCACCATATATTAAAAGAAAATATAAAAAGAGGTTAATATGAATGACTTAATTTTAACTCTGTTAGCATTGCTCCCATTTATCTTACTGCTTTTTTTTATAGTTATAAAAAGATGGTCGGCTGTCAAAGCAATGCCTTTAACCTGGATGATAACGCTTTTAATTGTCCTATTCGTATTTAATATACCTTTTATTTTTGCAGCAGCTTCATTCATCAAAGGAGTCTTTATAGCTCTGGAAATAATGCTGATTATTTTTGGAGCAATTTTATTTTTACAGATACTTAAGGAAAAGGGCCAGATTAAGAACTTGCAATCTACATTATCCTATATTTCAGATGATTCCAGAGTCCAGGCAATAATAATAGCATTTTTATTTGGTGCATTAATAGAAGGAATTGCAGGTTTTGGAACTCCTGCTGCATTAGCTGCTCCGTTATTGGTTTCATTAGGATTTCCTGCACTGCTTGCAGTTATTCTTGCCCTAATAGCTAATTCAACTCCGGTAAGCTTTGGAGCTGCTGGAACTCCAATTTTATTAGGTTTAGGAGGATTAGGTTTTGACAAACCTTTATTGCTGGAAATAACAAAGAATACAGCTTTAATACACGGAATTGCAAGTTTTATTATCCCATTGATCCTAGTTTTCCTAGTTATTAATTATAAAGAAAAAAATAAAAAATTGAAGAAATTTCTTGAAATACTTCCCTTTGCAATTTTTTCTTGGATAACTTTTATAATTCCTTATTTATTAATTGCTTTTTACATAGGACCTGAGCTTCCATCTATAATCGGAGGTTTTATAGGGCTAACACTATCATCCCTAGCTGCACATTATAATTTTTTAGTCCCTAAAAACACTATTAGCTTTAAAAAAGCAAAAAAGCAGAAAATTTCTTTAATTAAAGGCATAAAATCAATTTCCCCATACTTAATAATTATAATATTACTAAGTTTATCAAGAATAATAATTCCTTTGAAAAATATTTTATCAAATATTTCCTTGGAATGGATAAATATTTTAAATCAAAGCATAAGTTATAGTTTTCTTCCTTTATTTACACCTAGTTTCTACTTTTTCATTTCAGCTGTATTTTGTATTTTTATTTTCAAAGCAAATAAAAAAGAAATAAAGAATTTCTTAAAATTAAGTTTCAAGAAAGTTAAAACTCCTGCAATAGCTTTAATTTTTGCTTTAGCCTTGGTTCAGTTGCTGATAATTTCAGACATGCCTTTAATAATTGCTCAATCCTTATCAAGTCTATCTAAAAGCTTATTCATATTTTTATCTCCATACATAGGAGCTTTTGGAAGTTTTATAGCAGGAAGCAATACAGTTTCTAATTTATTATTTGCAACATTCCAGGCTGAAACAGCCAAAGCTTTAGGGCTTCCATTAGCAGTAATTTTAAGTTTACAAGTAGTTGGGGGAGCAATAGGAAATATGATTGCAATACATAACGTTCTGGCTGCAGAAGCAACAGTTGGATTAAAAGGACAGGAAGGTAACATAATCAGAAAAACAATCTGGATAACAGTTATCTATAGTTTAATTGCAGGAGTTATCGGGTTTTTTATTGCTACTTGATACAATAAAATTTATATATCTAATTAATATCTAAAATTAATGTTAACTAAGAAAGGTGATAGAGATAGAATTAAAGTAGATCATGTTAAGTTAGCTGTTCAAAAACCTTACGTTCCTAATGGATATTAATTTTTGGTTTTACTCCAAATAATATCTTTAATTTGCTTTGTTAATCCAAGAGGATCTTTAGATTTCCATATATTTCTTCCAACTGCCAAGCCAATGACTCCTGCATCAATAATATCTTTAACTTCTTTTAGAAATTCTTCTTCAGATTTCTTTATACCACCAGCTATGACTACTTTTGTTCTTCCTGCAGACTTTACTGCCCATTTTAAGTCATCTTTCTTTCCACCATATTGTATTTTAGCTATATCGGCTCCGATTTCTAAAGCAGTTCTTGCAGAATATGATAAATTCTCCCTAGAAACAGCATTTTTAATTGCCTTACCTCTTGGATAAATCCATGCAATTACAGGAATATTTTTAGAATGCGCCTCTCTCTGAATTTTGGAAAATTCCTCCATCATCTGTTCTTCATACTTACTTCCTATGTAAATTGTAAATCCAACTGCCTTAGCTCCGAGAGAAACAGCTTCTCCTACAGTTGCAAGCTGAGCACTTATTGGCTCGTCTTTTACCAGCTTAGTCTTGCCATTTAATTTTAAAATTAATGGGATGCCAGATTTTTTAATTTCTTTATTATACTTTTCAGCAATTCCTTTCTGAAATACCACTCCATTATACTTCCCTTTTTTTGCAATATTAATAATATACAAAGGGTCTATATTAACGTCATTAAAATCTACTTCAGGACCGTGCTCTAACCCCTGATCATAAGCCAGATACAGAGCTCTTCCTTTTGTAGTAATTTTATTTAGAGATACAGACATTTAATTTTCACCTCTTTAATAATTAGATGACTAATTTTATAAACTTGACTATTTCTTTAATTTTATCCTATATTACAAAATGAAAATAAATACAGAAAAAGACTGGGCGAAAAGTTAAGAAGTTCCTTAAAGACCCTATACGGGAAATGGCAGAGTCTGCTGAGATAGCACTTCAAAGGCTAGAATATACAGGGCATAAATAATACTTCTTAAGAAGTTTTAAATATTCTCAGAATTTAATAACAAGGGATAAAATGAAAAAGAGCAATTCTAAAAATAAAGCATATGACTTCATTGTTTTAGGTGCTGGAGGCACTGGATTAGCTGCAGCAATGTATGCAGCCAGGCTAGGGCTAAAAACATTAGTTCTTGGCTATAGCCATGGAAGTGAATTCCCTATTGGGGGCATTATAACAACGACTAACATAGTTGAAAATTATCCTGGTTTTATCAGGCTAAGTGGAGAAGAGCTTGCAAAAAAAATAGAAGAGCATGCTAAAAGCTATGATCTTGTTGAAATAAAAGAGGAAAAAGCTAGTGCTGTTAAAAAGCAGGGAAATTATTTTTCAGTAAAAACAGAAACTAATGATTATTTTGGAAAAACTGTGCTATTTGCCACAGGAACAAAATGGAAAAAGCTGGACATTAAAGGAAGTAAGGAATTTGAAAATAAAGGGGTTAATTATTGTGCACTTTGTGATGGTCCTTTGTTTAGAAATAAAACTGTGGCAGTAATTGGAGGAAGTGATTCTGCTGCAAAAGATGCTTTAGTTTTATCAGAGCATGCTTCTAAAGTTTACATAATCTACAGAGGTAATGAGATACATCCAGAAATTGTAAATATGGGCAGAATAAAGGCAAATAAAAAAATTGAAATAATAAACAACACAAATTTAACAGAAATTAGAGGAGATAAATCCCTAAAGTCAGTTATTCTTGACAAACCTTACAAAAGTTCAAATGAGCTAAAATTAGACGGTATATTTGTTGCAATTGGGCATATAGCTTTAAGTGATTTGGCAAAGCCATTGGGAGTTAAGATAAACAAATCTGGGGAAATAATTATAGACCATAAAACATCTGAAACAAATATTGCAGGAATTTTTGCAGCAGGAGATGTTGCAGACAAGCCATTTAAGCAACTGATTACGGGAGTTGCAGAGGGTTGCACAGCAGCTTATTCAGCTTATGAGTATATAACTAAACATCCAAAGAATTAAATTAATTAAAATACAGTTATTTATTTGGAAAATTCAAGCAATAAGCAAAGTTAACCTCCAGAATAATCTGCATAAGTTAAATTATTCTTTATAATTAGCACATTCGCCATCTATATAATAAATAGTTCTTTTATTAGCGCATGCCTCGCAGCTATTCTTATATGTTTCTGGAATTGGATAACATGGAGCTTTAATGCATTCAACTTGCCTAAATCCGCAAACAGGCTCATAAACAGTTGTACAGGTAGTTACTTTCCTTTGTTTTTCTGTGCAAAGAGTTGCATTATTTTCAATCTGCGTTAAATTTGCATCAGTTGAATTATTTCATTTATTTTTGCACTTGCCATCAGCCAAAATTTCATTTTCCTTGCATTTATACTCAGCACACAACAATTTATTTTCTTTAAAAGAATCTTTGCACATTTTTAATTCATCTTTGTAACTTTCTCTGCAATCCTTTAACAGGTCTTTCAAAGCTTTGTTAAAATCCTTTTTTTCAGTTTTATTTGTTGGCAGTGTAATATTCAAACTAGTAAAGTTAAGCAACGTTGTATTAATATTTCCCCTTCTTATAAGCCTAATATCATAACTGCATTGTTTATATTTTTCTTTAATAGAGTCAAAACAATTATTCTTATCTCTTGTAACATTAGAAACGCATAATCCATAATTCATTCTTTCACTATTATTATGTTCAGTTTCATTCTCATTAGTGCTGTTTTCAAATCTATCATGAGTTTTATTCTTATTATCTAAGCCATTTGAATACTCAGAACCTTTTGCCAAAACAAATGCGACACTAAACACTAGCAAAATTACAAAAATACCGGCTAATAGCTTTTTATTCATAAAATCTGATAATTTCATACTTTTAAACAATTTAGATGATAAAAAGACTACATCCTATTATATATCTTAAATATAGAAGCCGTGGTTTTAACATTAAAAATCTTTATAAACCTCTAAAACAACGATATTACATGAAAAAAGAGTTTGTGTTATTATTCTGCTTGTTCATAGCACTAGGTATGATTTTCAGCCTTTCTCTGGTTTTAGCATATCACGACAATTCAGATAATAGTGGAAATTTGGATAATAACGATAATTCTGAAAATAATGGTAATTCTGAAAATTCAAATGAAAATTCCAACTCAAATGAAAACAAAAATGAAGATTCTAAAGACAAAGAAATAGAGAATGAGAATGAGCAGGAAAACGAGCAGGAAAGTGAAGGCTCTTTAATAAGCACAAAGGATAAAAGTGAATTCAAATATGAAGAGAAAACAAAATTTATTGATGAAAACGGAAATGAAGTTAAAATTAAAATAAAAGTAGAGGTGAAGGAAGAAAATGGAAAAATTAAGAAAAAGATAAAAATAGAGTCGGAGAATGATGAAAGTGAAAATGAATTAGAGGAAGAAATTGAGGTAGAGGATGAATTAGAGATAGAAATCGAAAATGAGACAGAGTCTGATAATGAAACTGCAACAAATAAGACAAGAATAAAAGTAAAGACAAAAGACGGAAATGAGACAGAGATAAAAGTATTGCCATCAGTTGCTTCTGAAAAAGCAAGAGCAATTTTTGAAAGTAGGAATTTTACCATAATATTAAAAGAAATTGACTACAAAAACATCCCGGAAGTTGTTTATCATATTGAAGGTAATAAAACAGGCAAATTTCTCGGCATATTTAAAATGGAAGTTAAAATAGATGGTGATATTGACCCAACAACAGGAGAACTAATTCAGAAAAATGTTCCATGGTGGGCTTTCTTGTTATTTGGTGAAGATGACACAAGTGATAATGGACAAGATAATAATGAGACAGAAACAAATAACACTATTACAAACAATACCATAATCAACAACACAGAAATTAATAATACAAATACCAATGAAACCGCAGTTAATACAACTAATTCTAGTGTCTAATTTAATACATTATTAGATACAATAATACTTAAAAACATAATTAAATCTATTACATAAAATGAAAACTGAACGATTTTCTTTTCAGGCAGATAATGATGAGAAACTGCTTCTAGATTAATAACAGCTATTGAAAACCTTCCTGAAGGTATATTTGAAGGGCTTCCAGTAAAAGATAAAACAATTGTAGGTTTAAGAAAAGAACAAGGCCCCAAGAAAAAAGTAGCAATAACGCCACTACCTTATTCTGGAGAGAGATTAGTAATACACCACCAAAAAGGATGCAGAAATCCAGAATCATCAAGAAAATGCGCTTGCTTCGATTATAAAAGAGAGCACTATAAAGTTATTTCTTAGATACCATCAAGTTATCATCATCTGTATATTTGATTTGAATAAACCATTAAATAATAAAAATAAAAAAGATAGTTTACCTAAGTTATTTCATTTAACATTTACATAATTAAATAATTATAATCACACATTAATATTACACATTCATAAGTCTTACAATAATGACTTTAAGTTGACAATATCCATTTAGATTTCTCAAACATCTCTATAAACAGCATCTAACAAATTATCCCAATGTCCTTTTCCAGTGCCAGGAATTCGAGTTATAATCCCATGTTCAACGCCTTGATTCCAAGGCTGGTCAAATAAATAAACAGAAACGCCTGCATCTGCAACTTGTAAAGCATAATCTCCTGAATCTTCGATTAAAAATTGTGCACCATTTTCTAAGCAAATTTGAGCTTTGCTTATTCTATCTCCTGCATGCACATAATGATTTTGAGAAAAGTGAACTCTTTCAACTTGCGGAAAAAAATGCTCTACCCATCTATGGGTAGTCGGCTTATAGTTATCTCTTCTCGCAGTTACATCAATAACTCTAAAATCAGATGCTAAATGTTCTATAGCGTCTTCAGATCCTGCCATTGGTTCAGCTGTAAGAAATTCTTCAGAACGCAAATATTCTTCATCAATTCGTTTTAAAGACTCTTCCTTACTAACACCCATAACTTCTCCAAATGAGTAAACATGAAAATCACTAGGAGACATATTGGTTCCATAAGCCCTATTATGAAACTCGCAGAATCTGGGTACAAAAGGAAACTTCACGTCATCTATATCGCAGGCAACAACAAGTTTTTCAGTATTTCTTAATCTATTAATATGGGTCATAAATCACCTGAATTTTGGAGATTATTTAAAGTTAATTATAATTAAATCCTCTTTCTTCTTAGAAGATTAGCATTAGTAACAACAGTTATACTTGATAAAGCCATTGCAATTTCTGCTATTACTGGGTGTAAGACTCCGGCAATGGCTAGTGGAATTGCAACGACATTGTAAGCAAAGGCCCAGAATAAATTCTGTTTTATTTTTGAAAATGTTACCTTAGAAAGATTAATTGCCTGGACAACTCCAATTAAAGAGCCCTTGGCTAAGACTAAATCTCCTGCTTCAATTGCAATATCTGTTCCTGTTCCCATAGCAATACCAACATTGCTTTGTTTTAATGCAGGAGCATCATTAATACCATCTCCAACAAATGCCACCATTCCCTGTTTTTGAAGCTCTTCAACTTTCCTAGCTTTGTCTTCTGGAAGAACATTTGCAATAACTTCATTTATACCAACTTCCCTAGCAATTGCTTTAGCAGTTCTCTCATTATCCCCAGTTATCATTACTGTCTTATACCCCTGAGCATTCAGCAAGCTAATTGCCTGAATAGAATCTTCTTTAACAGCATCTGCAACTCCGATAATTCCAATAACCTTGGAGTTTTCAGCAACTATCATTGTTGTTTTCCCATTGCCTTCAAATTCATCAATCTTAGATTCAAAACCTTTTAATGAAATCTTTTTTTCTTTCATTAAAGTTGCATTGCCTATTGCAATAGTTTTATTTCCTATTTTGCCTTCAACACCTCTTCCTCTTAAAATCTTAAAAGATTTGACTTCTTTGAATTTTTTAATGCCTTTATTTAGTGCAGCATTAACAATTGCGTGAGATAAAGGATGCTCGCTTAATTTTTCTACACTTGCAGCAACTTCCAGCAAATACCCTTCCTTTACCTTAGAATAAATATCTGTAACTTCTGGTTTTCCTTTTGTAATTGTTCCTGTTTTATCAAAAACAATTATTTTAACTTCTTTCATTGTCTGAATTGCTTCTCCTTTTCTAATAAGAATCCCTCTCTTAGCGCCCATGCCTGATCCAACCATTAAAGCAGTGGGTGTTGCTAAACCTAAAGCACAAGGACAGGCAATCACTAAAACAGCAACTCCTACTCCTATTGATCTGCTTAAATCTCCTGAAAAATACCACCAGACTATAAATGTTAAAACAGCTAAAACTAAAATAGCTGGAACGAAAATGCTTGTAATTTTATCAGCCATTTTCTGAATAGGCACTTTTGTTCCTTGTGCTTCTTCAACTAATTCTATAATATGTGCTAAGAAAGTATCTTTTCCAATTTTAGTCACCTTTACATAAAGTATACCATCCTGGTTAATTGTTGCTCCAATAACATTACTGCTTTTTGTTTTGTCTGTTGGTATACTTTCTCCTGTAATCATTGATTCATCAACTGCTGAATCTCCTTTTATTACAACACCATCTGTTGGAATTTTTTCACCTGGTTTAATAATCAAAACATCTCCAATTTTGACAGCTTCAATTGGAATTTCATACTCATTATTGCCTCTTAAAACTCTGGCTTTCTTAGCTCCCAGTTCTAAAAGCTTTTTTATTTCCTGGCTTGCCCTTCCTCTTGCTCTCGCCTCTACATATTTTCCTGTCATAAAAAATGCCATTATCATTGCAGCAACACCAGAATAATCAGACATAAATCCAAATAAAGAAAAAATTCCAGTTAAATAAGCAATAACTGTTCCTAAAGCAATTAAGGAATCCATATTAAAATAAAATCTAACAAATCCCATTAATCCAGACTTTAAAGTGCTAAAACCAACTAAAAATATAACTGGAAACCCTAATACAAGGATGACAATTGTCATAATATTCGGCTCTAAAAGTTCTAAACTAAAAAGTCTTTCAGAAAACATTAAAAATGCTATTTGAATTGTGAAAATCCAGGCAACTATCATTTTCAGAAGCCATGATTTTATTTCTTTATCTTCTACTGAAGAGTGATCGTGGTCATGTTCTGGTTTGGGAAGATTTCCTAAAGGTTCATTTTCAAAAGGTTTATGATCATACTCGCTATGTTCTTCTCTTTTATTCATATTTCCATCTTTGTGTTTCATTTTTTTATGATTGTGTTTCATTTTAGTCAATACTTACTGCTTTATATCCTGCTCGTGCAACAGCTTTTTTAAGTTCCTCATCAGAAACTTTGTCATCACATTCTACAAATCCCTTATTAGTCATTAAACTTACAGTTGCTTCTTTAACTCCTGGAACTTTTTTCAAAGATTTCTCTATGTTTGAAGCACAGCTAGAACAATGCATTCCTTGTATTGCTATTTTTTTCCTTGTCATTTAAACCTCCTCAATATTTTAATGCTAAATTTATAATATCAATAATATGTTTTTCAACTTCTTCCGCATCTTCTTTGCTTATTTCCTTAAAAAATTCCGGCATCATAGTTGGTTTCATTCCAATAATTTTAACCTTGCCATCATCTTCAACAACATTTATTTTGCAGGGCATACAAAGGGATACTAATTTATTCTTATTTAACAAATTATTTGCATATTTTCCTGAACAAATTTCGATAATTTTTAATGGAGCTTGTTCAAACCCTTTTGCCCTCAGCCTTTCTTTAATATCATAAACATTGAATAAACTCCAACCTTTTTGTTCAACTGCTCTCAGCACAGATACAACTGACTCATCAAAGTTTTTTTCTGTTTCAACAATATAAGCAAAATCTTCTGTCTTCATTTTCGATTTTTATTGATTGCGTATTTAGTTATTCTTAAATTGCAGGAATAGTGCTTATTACACCATTTCTCGCATTTTTCAGCATTTCTTTTATCATTGTAAATCAATTTGCAGTCTCCACACTGATAAGTTTTTTTATTATCAACTGCAATAACATTTATCAATTTTATTTTCTCCTCCTAATCTTTTTAATTGGTTGAGTTAACTGCCTTACAATCCAAATAATCAATAACACTAAGGCAACAGTAATTAATACCATAAATACCCAGCTAAAAATAAATCCTGAACCATATCCATAATATCCAGACATCATTCCCCATCCAGGACATCCATAAGATCCTGAATTTTGCTGTGCAGAAACCAAGCTCAAAGACAAAATGCTAACTAATGCTAATATTAATCTTTTCATTTATCTTCACCTCCTTTCATCACCTCATTAGTATCTGTGTCATTTCTTAAAATGTGTATGCAGTAACTTCCCATGTGCTTGTCGATTATGCCCATTAGTTGTCCAATGGTTTCTTTATTCAAACTATAATAAATAAATTTTCCTTCTTTTTCAGTCTTAACAAAACCACATCTTCTAAGCCTTTGTAAATCATGACTTACATGAGTCTGATCCATGTTTAACCCTTTAGCAATTTCAGAAACATTTTTTCTTTTGTTTCTTAAAATATTTATTATTTTTAATCTTGACTCACTTACTAGAGTACCAAAAAATATCTTGTAAGCTCCATAGAGTTCTTCCTCAGATATTCCATGTTTTGAATGATTGTGGTTTTTATGCATTAAATTATGTTCCATTTTATCACTCAACTATAATAGTCCCTCTTCCCATACCCATACTGCATTGGAATTTATATGTTCCAGTTTTAGTCGGAGTAAAAGTTATTTTCTCAGAAGGGTTGCTTGAGTACTGGTTAATCCCAAAATCCCTTATCACAAAACCCCTATAACACCCTACAACACTGCTATCTAGGGTTATTTCAACAGGCTTGTTAGCTTTAACAGTTATAGTATTTGGGTAGTAATTATAATTTTTTATTCCAATATTAACTTTTTGTACATCTCCATTACTAGTGTCTGGATTAATATCACTATCTGGATTTGCGTTAACATTATCAATTCCCTGAACATTATTTGAATCAAAATATATAAATGCTCCAACAGCTATAATTACTAACCCAATAATTGCAAGTATTGTTGTGTTTTTCATTTTAATTTAACTCCCACAACCACATCCTCCACTAGCACCGCAAGATGAGCCAGATGGAAGAGCTTTTTGAACATAATTAGATTTTGACCCGTCTGATTCTAAAACTGTAAGAGTTCCTTTATACATGTTCATTGAACATGAAATATAAAAAGTTCCTGCTTTACTTGGTGTAAATGTTAATGTACTATCACTAGAACTGAAAGTTTTTCTAATTCCCAACTCAGAACTAATAATTCCCCTAGAACACCCGGGCATTCTAGACATATCTGCTTCTAACCTTACAGGTACGCCTTTCTTTACACTTGATGGTTCTAAAATATACTGTGCTCCTTCTACGTAAAGTTTAACAACCTGTACATCTCCAGATTCAGTACCTGTATTTTGATCAACAGTATTACTAACTAATGCACCACTAACACTATTTTCTGTGCCATTTCCAAAAATCAAAAAGGATAAAGCTATAGCAAAAACAATAACAACAATCTCAACTCTAAGTGTATTTTTCATTTTATTTTTATCCTCCGAATAAAGTACTCCTTGGTCCATAAACCATAAACCATGTGAGTATGGCTATGGTTATTATTGTGATTAAAGCAGTAATTGTATGATCTTCTTTTCTCTGCCTTTCATTTTCCTTCATTTCTTTGTAAATCATATAATTCAAAAGTATAAGTATTGACCATGAAACTAAAGATATAATTGCAACAGCAAGTTTCAGATTATCATTAATCATCATCACAGCAGTCATTGCCCCCATTAGCCCTCCCATAAATCCAGCCATTATTCCTTCCATTATTCCCATAATTCCGCAGCATTTACCCATCCATATTCCAATAAACATTCCAAGAGTTATTCCCAAAACACCTCCATAAAACATTCCATTAGTAGCTCCCAAATATAACCCTATATTAAACCCAGAAATCATTCCAGCAGTCATGCCAATCATCATTCCAGACATACAGGCAAACTCCTTGTATGCCCTTACCTGCCTAATCATTGAAGCTATCAGAGCAGTGCTTATACTAGTTAATAACAAATAAAAACCATAATTTCCAAGAAAACCGTCAATCTGCCTTAATTTTACAAAATACGCAATTCCAAGAATGACAATACTTATAACAAAAGAATACAGAAATGTTTTTATTAGTTCAGCTTCTACCCTATTTCCTTTATCCTTATTTAATTCCCCGATGAAATCTTTGGCTGTCATTTTAACTTAATTAATATATGAAAGATACGTACATATGTGTTTATAAACCTTATGAAATTTGAAACTATCCTGTATAAACTGATTTCATAAGTTTTTATTTTTCTTTTTATAACTAAAATAAGCAATTATTAACCCGATTAAAAACATGAGAAAAGCTGCGCTAAGCGACAAAATCTGGTATCCAATGCTTAACGTTCCTGCATAAGCAAGCACAAATGAAAATGGTGCTATGCCAATAACCGTGGCTAAAGTAAAAGAGGTAAAAGACATTCGGGTGAACAAACCTAAAATATAACTTAAACCATCAACAGGGGTAACCATTCTAAAAAATACAACTGCTAAAAATAGATTTTCTTCAGGAATATATTTTTCAAATTTCCTAAGCTTTTTAATTGGAATTAGTTTAGAAACCAGAGGAACTCCATATTTTCTGGATATTAAAAAGGCAATTACAGCTCCTAAAGACCAGCCAATAATATTAAGCACTCCGGCAATTTTCCATCCCCATAACCCGGATGCTATAGGCATCAAAGGAACAACACTTACTGGAGCAAAGACAATTGAAATAATTAACGCTCCAATATAAATAAGTTTCCCATTTATACCATAGTATAGATTACTTTTAATATAATCTACATTTTGCTGAACTAAATAAGAAATCAGCAAAAAAAGGGCCACAATGAACACTAAACTTAATGCAGCATTTGTCCTTGATTTTGTTATACATGGCATATTATTCTCTTAACAACCACCTTATTCTTTTTCAGCTAAACACAAACTAACTTTCACTTCTTTCTTCTGCCAAACAGTTTAAATAAATAATACACACTTCCGAAAACAACTATCCCTGGCAAAAATGCAACTCCCAAAGTAGGAGCTATAATACTTGTTCCAATTGCTCCAATAGTTCCAGCTCCAATACTTTCTAATATTTGCATTGCCTGAGGAACAGATTTTTCTACATCTTTTTGCAAAGCATCAATCTGCATAATCATTTTTCCCTCTTTCAAAATTCTCACTTTCTTGTCTTCTTCAGAAATAACCACAACAATATTGCCTTTTTTTGAAGCACTCATGGCTGCACTATGTCTAGTGCCAAAATTTTTGAAAATCTTCTGCGATTTTATCATCACACCATAAGCTTTCATCATACCTTCTTTGTCAAGGATTACAGCACCATCCATAATTGCCAGACTTTCAAGTAATTTTGGATTGTTCATTACATTAAATGGAGGCACTTCCTGGTTTACCAATGGTTTGTATTCAACATCTCCGATTACAAACAATGCTCCTTCTCCACGCTTAGCTATTTTTAATCCCACTTGAATTAGTGTTTCTTGAAGCTTTTTTGCATGATCTTTTTTTGCCATAATCAATAAAATTGTTTTTAATTTATAAATCTTATGGGTAATTAATACTGCCAGGTTAAAGAAAATGATAGCAAGGTAGCATCTGAAATAAAAAACATGGATAAAATTATATTAAAAGTGATTAATTAAACATATTTATCCTGGGTATTTTAAGATGATATACAATTTTAAGTTATATAATCAAATTTATTTAGCATAATTATTAAAAATAAGTTATGCACTGATAAGCTGAAAATAACTTAAGATTATAGAAAAAGTAATTTAAATCTTCCCGACTAAGTCCATTCCAGGTTTAAGAGTTTTCTTTCCAGGAGACCAGGATGCAGGGCAAACTTCCACACCATTGTTTTCATAAACAAATCTGCTAGCTTTTAATTTTCTCAAGGTTTCATTGGAATTCCTTCCAATATCATTATGATGCATTTCTATGTATTTTAAAATTCCATCAGGATCAATTATCAAACTTGCCCTTAATGAAAGACCGTCTTCCATTAAAGTTCCAAAAATTTTGCATATACTTCCATTTGTATCCGCAAGCATTGGAAATTTTATTTTTTTGATTGCCTCTGAAGCATCATGCCAGGCTTTGTGGACAAAAACACTGTCTGTGCTAACGCTTAGTATTTCTGCATTTTCTTTTTGAAATTCAGAGTAAAGAATAGCTGCTTCTTCAAGCTCTGTAGGACATATAAATGTGAAATCAGCAGGATAAAACAAGAGAACCAGCCATTTGCCTTTGTAATCAGCCAGCTTAACTTTGGTTTCATCACCATTATGAAAAGCTTTCGCTTCAAATTCAGGAACTTTTTCTCCTATCTTTATCATAATTAATAGTAAATTGGTCTGTTTAAATAATCTTCTATCTTCTGAAGCGAAAGCTTTTAAAGCCTCAAAATCCTCCCCTTATAGTAAGTAAATAAAATGGAAAATTCAGATGATGGTCCAGATCCCGTATTACGAGCAGGAAACCAATTATACCTGTGGTCCTGCATGCATGAGAATGGTACTTGGCAGCCTGGGCATCAAAAAATCAGAGAAGCAAATAACAAAGCTAATAGGCACTAATAAAATAAGGGGTACAAATCACAGGGATTTTCTAAGTGTAGTTGAAAAATACAAGTTAAGGTACAGTGTCCAAAGAGAAGCAACAATAGACGAACTAAAGTATTTTTATAAAAACCATTATAAAATAATTGTCTGCTACTTCCACCCAACAGAAAAAATTGGGCATTATGCAGTTGTTAGAAAATTAACACCAACTAAAATAACTCTTATGGATCCTGTAGACGGCCCTAACAAAACATACTCTTTAAGCTATTTTCAGAAAATATGGAGCTCAAGAAAAACATATAACAAAGAAAGGTCCTGGCTTATGGCTATAAGGAACTAGTATCTAGTAGAAAAATTTAAAAGCTCGCTTAGTTCTAATTCAAAATGTCATATAATGTTAGATTGGTTTATGATGATGAAATTGTAGAAGTTCCACCGCATAAGTATGGTGGAACAGTTGTTTCTAATGGGACACAAAAAGCTGAGTTAAACATAACCTTCAATTACAATCCATTCTTTCGTGAACATCTTGGTAAAGATGGAATATTTTGGTTATATGGAAAGAAAGCAGAAGATACAATAGAACGATTAGAATCTGTAGTTTCTGCACTAAGTGGTTTTACCACATCTGAAAATTATTGGAAACCTACAGCAGGAAATGTGAGAAAAACGCTTTCAGTTTTATTAGATTGGGCAAAGCTTTATCCTTATGCTTCTTGGCAAGTACTCTAAGCTAACTTAGTTTAATCCCTTTCAAACTTCATAACCTTAAAACCCTTAATTAAATGCTTCTTTGTTCTAAGAGAACTATATATCATCTCAATTTCCCGGGGAGTTAAATCAATTATTCCAGAGCTGTTTTGCCCTTTA
>Ga0210057_1005926_pt1 | contig 15448 bp, 14 predicted proteins | sample CryGeyCG2114_010_2_FD_183968 | JGI IMG/M metagenome (GOLD analysis project Ga0210057, IMG submission 183968) | Groundwater microbial communities from aquifer - Crystal Geyser CG10_big_fil_rev_8/21/14_0.10 (SPAdes) (version 2) | ecosystem: Environmental > Aquatic > Deep subsurface > Groundwater ... | reverse complement strand
TAGTTCTAAAATATTTGATTATTCTGGGATTTCAACTGTTAATTTAGTTTCTAACTTTACAGCTAATCATTCCTGCACCCTAAATTCAACAACTTCTTTCTGCTCTTTTATTAAAGGTAATTTGACTTTAGGAACTTATCAGTTTTACCTTAACTTTAGTGATAATTTCTCTAACCGGGATCAAAGCAGTAATTATTCATTTACCGTTACTTCCTGTTTCGACCAGAATAAAAATGGTGATGAATCAGGTGTAGACTGCGGTGGTTCCTGTAGTTTAGCTTGCCCTGTTGACAATCCTGAAGAGTCTGCTCCTACTGACGGTAGCAGTAGTGGTGGAGGAGGAGGAGGTGGATCTAGCAGTACAGCGGGTCAGGAAAATATAGCTGCTGCCAGTGGAAATTCTATTGAGAATTCCGAAGAAGCATCCTCTCCAATCGAGGAATCGCTTCCTAGTCCTGAAGAGCAATCTTCTCATGATAACGTCGCCCATGAATTTCCTTTAAATCTAATCAAAGGAGAATTTGTTGATCTACAACTGGATTATCCCGATCTGCCCATCAAAGGATTAAGTCTTAAGGCTAAAGAAGATCTGCCGGCTACCATAAAATTTAATACCTATGATGAAACTCCTACTGAAGTTCTACCATTAAAGAACGTTTTCAAGTATATCGAGATCACTCCGGATGTTGATAATGATAAGATCTCTTCCGCAAATCTGCTTTTCACTGTTCCACGTGAATGGTTGGAGAATAATAATTTTGTTGCAGCTTCGGTAAAATTACAAGTTTTTGAAGAAGGTCAGTGGAAAGACGTTAAGACTAAAGAACCGTCTAAAGATGCCTTAACTGGCGGCGTTATCGCTGCTGATAGTTCTAATGTTTATTATCAGGCCAACCTCCCGCACTTCTCATTTTATGCTATTACTGCCGATACGGAAGCGCCAGCAAAATGGTATCAGAAGATAATCCCTAAACATTTCAGCACGCAGGAATATTTCTTAGCAGGAATGTTGATTTTTATTGTTGTCTTATTAGTGGCTTATTTGTTAGTAAAAGATAGAGAAGAATAATCTTATTGTTTCTCGGCATCAGTAATCAGTTTATTCAGGCTTTCAATGGTTTCATCAACTTCTTCTTCACTCATGCCGTGTCCTCTCAGTCCATCTCCAATAGTCTCAAAACTGCTGGAATGGCAGCCGAAACAATGCAAACCTATCTCCATTAAAGCGCCAACTGCTATCGGGAAATCTCTTACAATATCACCGATTGGTGTTTCCTTAGTCACTGGTCCAGTCATAAGAATAAGATTATTGCTGTTTATTTATTAAACTTATGTTGCAAAAAGATCAGCTAATCGATGCACATTTTCTGCCCGATCACAGAAAGCTGGCAGACCGATTTCTTTGGATAGTTCAATTGCTGCTTGCAAATTACCCCTGTATCTTACACCGATAGCCGCTTTATGAAAATTAGTCCTTAGTAAAACATCCCGTAATGCAATCTGTTCAGGATTATTTTGATTGTATTCGTTCAATCTCTTTTGCAAGGTGCTAATGTCCTGATATGCTTCCAGATTTGTCGAAAATCCTAATTTTTGGAGATTGTCTTGGACAATTTTATATTCATGATAATTATCTATCGCTCTCATATAAGTCATCCCATTTCTATTAAGTTCAGCTTCCATCTCTACTGTAATCTCGGTCGCTTCGCCACAGATCTCAAAAAATTTCTTGCCCATCTCTCCTTGCCGGAGCATAGTTTCGTAGTTAGCAAATATTTTCTCATCATTACCATGCTTTTCCTGCAAGGTTTCCCACATTAATCTGAATCCGTTAACTTCTGCGTCAGTTTCAATGACCGTGGAAAATTCTTCCATTCTTTCTCTTCCTTCTAACCATAGGGCTTTAAGTTGGTATAAATTTATCTTCCCTTCTTGATCGTTTAATGAGGTATAAACTCTATTGATGAAATTAGTTGTTTCTCCTTCCTTTAGTTTTATCTTGCTTAATTCTGTCTCAAAAACTTCTTCCCGTAACTTAAGATAATCTCTGTCACCAATCTTATCGCCATTTGTGTCATAAAGGATAAATCCTTCCATCATACCCTGCTCTCTCATCCTCTCGGCTAAAGGACCTTCCCCTAAAGCTTGCTTCATGAACATATCCAGATATTGTACAATCATTTCTCGCCAGGTCATGCTTTGTTTACCAGACTTACTCACAGAATTTTCCTGTGCTGCTCCGTCTGGTTGCGACATCAAAAAGATCAGTGAGCGATAATAGGCTTCCTTGTCTAATACTCCTTTCTCCATTTTTTCTATAGAATAATCTAACATAAAGGTGGCGATAGTTGTAGCTAAAGAATTCCATTTTGTCTCAGAAGAAATTTGCCTGACATGTCTTTTCTCGTGATAGACAACTTGCGTGTTGATTGCTTCTTCAGTCAATTGGTCCATCTCTTCTGTTTGCAGTACTTCTACATAACCTCTGCGAGGGTTACGGGGAAATCCATAGAAAGTCTGATCAAAAACATGTGAAACTCCCAAATTGCCAGAAGCGTAAATTTCGCCTTCAGGGAAAATTTCCGCAACCTGTAAAAATTGCTGATGATCGCGATAATTTACTGTATGGATAGCTTTCTCGCTGCTGATAATTTTACCTCGACTTGGCACAAAACCTTTTTCCCTTAGTAGTACACTTATTTCCCTAACGATAGATCGTGATCCAGGCTGTTCATCTGGGCGGTAAAACCTGAGGTCAAATTCCAGACCTGTTTTCCTGCCAGAAACTTCCTTAGGATAGTTTTCTGTTTCAATCTTCTTGCCAGCAAGTAGAGTATTTCTTAATCTATTACTAAGAATTTTTGCCACACTATACTCTAGTCCTAGACTCATCAGGTCTGAATGCAGGTCTGTGGCAGCATGAGGTATTACCCCTACTGTCTCGCGCACAATATTATCATTGGCGCATCTTTCTACCATTTCGTCAAGGTACTCTCTCTTAAACTCGTTTTCATCAATCCTTGCCATTCTTTCTTCAACAATTTCCTGATAATGCTTAACCATCTGCAACAACATGGAAATCTTTTCCGGTGCTGCTTCCCTGATCCTACTAATCTTGTGCAGGTTAATCCCTAACAATTCCGCATGGGCTGTGATAATCTTACGATATAACTGATTACCTTGATCATAGTCAGTCAATTTGCGTAATAATTTATCCTTATCTTCGATTTCTTCTGCTAGTATATTTAGTAGAGAAGAACTGTAATTGACTTCAGGGATCCTAAGGCTTGTTGTATAGCTATTGATCTTGTCAGCTCTTCTCTTGATTTCTTCCTTAACTTTTTCGCCGCTATGGTTAAAGTAATAAGTTGGCATTTCATGAAACAGCTCTTCTATTTCCTGCAATGTTGCAATCATTGATAATCTGCTTGATTCAGCAACTATATCCTTGCTCTTAGCTCTGCTGCTATGATTGCTAGCTGATTTTTCCTGATCAAAATCATAACCCAACTCTTGATGCAATCTCATTGTATAATCATCAGCTATCACCTGAGGAACACCTAATACAACTATCTTTGCCGAAAAATGTTTTAGATTTTCTTCCGTTGCTAATTTTCTAAATAATTCGTTCTCGATCAGTTCTCCTTTTTCATTTAATGTATAGACTGAACGCTCTATCAATTTACCCACCACATCGCTTAAGGAGAAATGGTCTTCTCCTCCGGTAACAGCGGCCATGAACCTTTCTTCAACAAATGTAAAAGTTGTTTCTCCTTTGTCTATGACCAGCGGCTGCAATAAGCTCTGTGAGAATATGCCCCGGTATAATTTCGCTATCTCCATAGCCAGATTAATCACCCTTGGGGATGCCCCACTGAATGTTTCAGCTCCTTTACCGCTGATAACCAGATTTTCCAATGATGAGTGAGCTGCCAATAGTGTGGGGTAACTAAATCTTCCATCACTGATTGCATTAGAAAGATCCCTCAATTTTCCTGCTGTCGTGAAATCATCAAGGTCATTTAATAATCCAGAGACAGATCTTAATAGTTGAACATAATTTTTTATATTCTGTTCATCCACACCATCATCATCGCCGTATTTGTCTAATTCTTGCTCAAGGCCAAAAATTAAGTTTCTCGCACCGGTCCTGATGAACATTATTTCTTCATGACTGCTAAATACAGGTAATCTCCTTTCTATTTTCTCTTTCTCGCGTTCTTCTATCTCTTTATCGATAAATCTTAATTGCTCTTCTTCTGTTTTCTCTGCGAATTCTTCTTCCCGTTGATCAGAATCGCTGGTGACACTTTCAAGGACTTCCTGTTGGGAGAAAGCTTCTTCCAGTTGGTTTCCTAGGTCTAGGTTCATCTCTTTAATCTCTTCTTGCTCGGAAGCATATAATTTAACCCCTCTTTGCGCTAGATGTGTTATCATCCCCATCTCTCTGGCTGCAACATCTTGCTGTCGGTATCTTGTGTTTACAGAACGTAATACTGCCATAAAATCCCTGTAAGAATTATCCAAGTGCAAGTCTAGATTATTAATTTCAACCCCTCTTTTCTTTAATAAAAAATTGTGTTGCAGGTAACTGATTTCTGTTTCACTTTCTTCAATTACTTCTTGTATTAATTTAGGGTCATAACCTGCTTTTTTAAAATCTTGTTCTAGGATTGCCCTAGCGTTAAGACTAAGTTCTGCTAATTTTACTACTGTTTCTGGCATCATAAACCCTAGATGCGCCATCTGCTGTGATTCCTTAGAAACAAATTCCCTTTCAATCTCTTCAATTCTCTGATCAAGATCAGCAAGATTTTTTTTCTGCGTCAGCGTTAAATCTGGTGTGTAGACTTGTGCTAATCTTAGAATCCAATCTCTTTGCAAATTCCCCACCTTTAACAGTAGATTTTTATGGTTTATAAATATTATAAACATTCTGCATTATTTTGAAAAAAACTCTCGGTTATGACATAAAAAAAGAGTCCTGTGACATATAGGTTCTAAAACTCTGCAACATTGGAAACCGAAACATTTTAAATACCTAAGAGATTAAGCAAACATTCAATTAAATGGAGGTGAAATTCTATGAGTTTAGGAAAAATTTTAGGAAAATATGAAGATAAATTTTATTTTGTCTTTAGGATCTTGGTCGGTTTTTTGTTTTTCCAGCACGGTGCCCAAAAATTATTCGGCTGGTTTGGTGCTAAAGGGACAGTTCCCCTAGTTAGTTTGTTTGGCTTGGCTGGCGTGATCGAGTTTTTTGGTGGTTTGCTCTTGATTGTAGGTCTGTTTACCAGAACTTTGGCGATTATTTCAGCCGTTGATATGCTTGGAGCTTTCTTTATCGTGCATATTAAGCAAGGTTGGGTTCCAATTATGAACAATGGCGAGTTAGCTTTACTATACTTCGCTGCGTTCTTGGTATTGATGGTCAAGGGAGCAGGAGTGTGCAGTGTGGACAAGAAACTGTTTAAGAAGAAGATGTAATATCATTTTTTTATTTTTTTCATTTTCTCCATTTTTATTTCAAAAGTTTTAAAAGTATGATCCTATAATTTTGCGATATCATAATGAGATACTTAGTTAGAGAAAACAAGAAGCTTTGGGTGGCAGTGAACGATAATTTTCCTGAAAATGCTCAGCAGGAGCTAAGAAGAAGAGCTAATGCTGTGCAGACTTGGTTCTTTGATTTAGATGAAACACATGCTTTTCCCGGTAAGAAAATTGTCCAGAGAGCCCTTGGTACAAGCCATCTCTCTCCACGTTACCTTGCCTGGTGCACTAAGACAGTCTGGAATCTTGTCTATAAAGGGAAAACTGCTGAATCTGAACGCTGGCAGGCTTACATCAATAGTTTTCTTAGAAAAGAAAAATCATTAGAAAGAGTTGCTCAATCATTTACTGCTGAATCAGCAAGAGAATCTCTTTACACTGGTATCGAGGAATTCTGCAGCTTATTTCCTACAGCAGATAAATTCTATGTTACCAGAAACATTGCTGAAGTTACCAGAGCTTATGTTGAAACCTTATGTTTAGATGGCTACTTTGCTGAAGTAAATGATAAAGGGAAAGTTGTGGAGGAATATCTTTATGATCATCCTCACATCCGTAGGTTTGGTGTTGACGGAGATTCTGCTGAAGATGCGGAGATGATTAAAATTTTAAAGTTCTACGACCGGGAAGTTATCAGTTTCTATAGTATGGATAAATCAAACAGAAAAATAGACACTAATTTCGATGTTTTTGTCAGTAAAGACAGAACTGCTTTAGTTGATCTATTGCGTAATTAAACTTCTTAAAAATTTTCTAATGTTCTCTGTTTATTCTTAACATCAATTATCTTAGAAATAATCTCAAAATCTTTTTTCATAGATTCCAGCATCTCTGGATTTCTTCCTGAGTAAAGATAAGAAGCAGGATGGACCACTGGGACAACTTTAACCCCTTGAAAATCAAACACTTTGCCTCTGATTGATTTTATCCCAGTTTTTCCGATAATCCTTTCTGTAGCAAAATTACCAATAGTCACAATGACTTTCGGCTGCATAATCTTGATTAATTCATCCAATCTTCCTCGACAGTTTTCTACTTCTTCTTTAGCTGGATTTCTGTTGCCTTCGGGATGACAGAGAATTGTATTAGTGATAAAGATATCTTCGCGCAGTAAATTGATTGAACCTAGCAGTTCATCTAAGATTTTGCCTGACATCCCGCAAAAAGGCACACCATTCTTATCTTCATTAGCTCCCGGTGCTTCCCCGATGAACAAGACATCAGCTTCTTTATTACCTGAACCGAAAACTACCTGTAATCTGGACTTGCAGAGTTTCTCACATCTTTGGCATTTAAGATATTCTTTTTTTAGTTCTTCAAACATCATTTTTTAAGAGTTGGTTTAGTTTTTAACATTTGTGTTCATAAAGTTTTTAAAGTGAGATTTCATTGAATATTTTATGACAAAAGAAATATCACCTAAAGTAAGAAATTTTGCAACTCGCCTTGCAAGAATCAATGACTTAAAAGTACCATATGTTGAAGCATTGATATATGCGTGGGAAGCTGTTGTTGATCATAGTTTCAGTATGGTTGAACATTTTAAAACTCCTTACGAAGGTAAAACTCTTGAATTGTCTCCTTCAGGAAGAAAGGGAATGTCACTTTTAGTTTACGATGGCGAGCTAAATAGAACTTCTCCTTCTTTCCATACAATAGTCAAACCTAGCAATAATTTTAGAATGCTTTTTTCCAATGTCGATGGGATTTTGTTAGAACATCCAAGATATTTTCTTCAAGATCAAACTATTAATTCACGCGGGTATAGCCCTTTAGGTCAAGGGGTTGAAATATTTACCGCTAAATATATCCCTAACCCTGCTGATTTGAAGTTATTCCAAGGATTTATGGATGTTGTCTTGAGATTACCTGTTATTATGGAAGAATTTGCTAATACACAAGATAGAGCAATTGACGATCTGGTAAAAAAATACCATCCTTAATATTATTTTTAGTAACTTTTATAAACAACACCTCAATTTAAGCTTAAATGGAAGAGCAAGCTACTTCGCAGGGGAAAATCAGAAGGTTTTTAAAAGAAACCAGGAGAGTCCTGCACATCACCAAGAAGCCTAACCGCCAAGAATTTATGAGTCTGTTCAAAATAACCGGAATCGGTGTAGCGCTTATCGGTCTTATCGGCTTTGTTATCTTCATCATCAAGCAATTATTGTTATAAAATGGAAACACACATATTTGGATTGAGGACTGCAGCCAATCGTGAAGATCAGGTTGTTGATTATTTGGTATCAAAATTACAGCGTGATTCTAAAGGGATCTTAGCCGTCATCAGACCGCACGGGATGCGTGGCTATATCTTCGTTGAATCAACTTCTAAAGCAGATGCTGAAGTGGCGCTAGCTGGTGTCCCTTATGCTCGTGGCTTATTGCCAAGAGAGATACCTTATCCGGAAATTGAGCATATGCTGGAACAGGTTAAGGTTGAGATGAACATCAAGAAGAGTGATATCGTTGAGATTATCTCTGGGCCATTCAAGCGTGAGAATGCTAAGGTAATGAGGATCAACAAGCAGAAAGAAGAGATTGTTGTCGAACTGCTGGAATCAGCCGTCCCTATCCCGATAACCGTTAAGATGGATTCCGTCAAGGTAATCAGAAGGGAAAGCGACGAAGAATAAATTCTTCTTCATTTTTTCTTATTTTCTCTTATTTTCTCTACTACCACAAATAATAAAAGCAAACTTCTTGACACTATAACTAATGAAGATTACAACTGGTGATGATATTTTTTCTGAATACGCTATCCAGCAACCTCATGAAACTTTTGACCGCTTAAGAAGACTTGGTCCAGTATTATGGAGCACCAGAATCAATGGTTGGATAACTACAAATTATGAAGCAGCACAGGCAGTCTTGACGCAGCCACAGATTTTCTCCAGCCGTAACAGCATCTATGGTGATGATCTTGCTGAGAAACTGGCTAGTGAGCAGGTTAAGCTGATTATAACGATGGATGGTGCTGAGCATGCCCATGACCGCAAATTAGTCACTAAAGCTTTTAGGTTGAAGGAAATACAAGAAAAATGGTCTGCTCGTGCTAAAGAGATTGTTCAGGAACAATTGGATTATGTAGCAGGAAAAGAAAGGTTTCAAGTTATCCATGACCTGGGCGTACCTTTACCGATACGTGTTATCAGCGAAGTTTTGGGTATCGAATATGATGATCAGAAGATCTGGCGGATCAAACAGTTAACTGATGCAGGAGCTTGTTATCTCGGTCATACGAAAGAAGATCGTTTTCAATCAGAAGAAGATAAGTTTATGCGAGGAAGTGCCTTAGAGCTTCCTCGATTTCTATTTAATGAGATTAGTAATAAAAGAAAAAATCCTGGCAGTGATTTAATCAGCAAGCTTCTCTATGAAGGAGTTGAGATAGAGAATGAACGAGGTGAAATAGTTAAAGAAACTGTCAACGATTTCCGTATCATGACCTATGCTTCTTTGGTCTTGTTGGCTGGTAATGTTACTACAACTAACCTCATCGGTCAAACCATGAAATACTTAGCACAAAATCCCAATCTGCTAGCGGAAGTTCAGGGACATTATCAGAACAATCCGCGAATAATCCCTGCCTTGATCGAAGAAACTTTAAGGATGGATGCTCCTTCCAAAGCTGTTTATCGTAAAATAAATCAAGATGTAAAGATCTGTGGTGCAAAGATGAAAGCAGGACAACAAGTTCTAGTAGGTTTGGCTGCTGCCGGTCGTGATCCTCAGCATTATGATAAACCTCGGCACTTTGATCTTTATCGTGAAGAGCATGAAAAAATGGATCATCTGGCTTTCGGCGGTGCTGGTAATCCTCATTTTTGTCCAGGAGCGCATATTGCTCGTATGGAAGCTAGAATCGCCTTAGAAGGTATTCTTGGCAGGTTTACGGATTTTAAAATTGCTAAATGTTATAATCCCTTAAGGCTTGATTGGCCTTTATTCAACGGCTTGCAGGAATTAGAGTTGACTTATAGGAAAAAATAATCTCTTAAAACTTTTCAATAATTAATCAACAATTAATTTTTTTTAAAATTCAGAAAACTTCTAAACATCAACCATTTCTATCTCAATATTAAGTCCTTCAGGGATTGGTACTCTCATCACTAACCTTAAGGTCCTTTCATCAGCACCGATATCGATAAGCCTTTTATGGATTCTCATCTCATAGCGTTCCCAACTAGCTTTTCCTTCGCCATCCGGAGACTTTCTGGTTGTTACCTTTAGTTTCTTGGTTGGTAAGGGAATCGGCCCTCTAAGGTTGACTCCAGTCTGATCTACGATAGCTTTGATGTCGCCGCAGATCTGATTAATTTTGTCAATCTCGGTACTTGCTAATTTTATTCTTGCTCTTTGTGCCATGTTTACCTACACAACAAAATGACTTTTATTGTGTTTTTAGCTCTAGGATTGGAGGTTATTTATAAAGATTTCTATTTTTTAAGATTAACCCTTTGTTGTTGTGTCTGTTCTTTTGCCATCTCGTAAACTTTTTCATTGAATCCTGATTTTCGTCCTAATTTAGCTAGGACATAACCTGCAAATGCGCTAATTAGAACTGCTGGGATATCTCTTATGTCTGCTGTTCCAGGCAAGATTTGTGGTAAAACAGTTTCTCCCAAGGTAAAATAAGTACTAATTGTTGCTGTTGAAATTTCAGGAAAATATTTTCCTACTTTTTCTAATAATTTATTCCCTCTTTGTATTCCTTGTGTTTCAATATAGTCTCCCAAGAATCCTGAAATGGCAGGAATTGCAAAACTTTCAGGAAAGTTTCCAATGTATGGTGTAATCTCTGCATTGTTAATTATTGGCTCGGCAATTCCCATAACTCTTTCAGCGGTCGTATGCAGTGCTGAATTTTCATAGAAAACTGCTTCCGCTAGAGGAATAGTTGTTGCTAAGATACCTTCCAACTTATAATTTTTCATTAATTCAGAAAATTGAATCTTTTTTTATAAAATATACTTTAAAAAATAAATTAATCTTCACTTCAAACTTTTCATCCATTCCGGATCTAACCAGAGATAGCATCCCTGGTTATTCTTCTCAACTTTCACATCAGCAAATGCTTTTGGTGCTAGAGGAAGGGCATAAGTGATGGCTTCTGCTAAACTTGTAAGTTCGTTTTTCTCTAGATGCCGATCTAATTCTTGGTGTCTCACTCCGTAAGAAACAAGAAAGTCTCGTAGTGAAGTTACTTTATTGTCGCCTTTGTATTCTGGCTTGCCTTGTTCATTGATGATAATCCTCAGTCCCGAACCATCACCTCTCAATTCGTGGACTATCGAATGGAAGATACGATCATTATGTCCCGCAAAAATACCTGCTTTAACCTCAGTGGGCAAGGATTCTACCCTCGGTAATAATGCCTTGAATTCATCTGAGTTAAAATAATCTGTTGCAGCTTGATAAACCTGTGGTGCCCATATCACATATTCTATATTGCTTGCCAATGCAGCTAATCCTTGCCTTGTGGCTCCATCTTTCCAGCCGTTTAAAACTTCTTCTACTTCTTTGAAATATGCTCTACGTTCTTCAGTAATTGTTGGTGTCGGATTCATAAATTTTATTATGGGTTATCAGATTAAATAATTTACGCAACAACAAGAAAAAGATAAATAAGAAAAAATTAAAGAAAACTTACAAAGTCTTCTTAACTAGGTCGATACACATACCAGCTGCTACGGTTACTCCGGAATCCCGGATAGCGAATCTTGACATTTGTGGTATTTCGGAGTTTTTCTCGATAACCAATGGCTGTACAGGTCTCAATCTAACGATTGCTGCGTCACCATTTCTTAAGATGTCTTTGTTCTCAGTAACTTCTGCACCTGTTTTAGGGTCCAGTTTTTTGATGATTTCCACAAACTGACAAGCTACTTGAGCTGTGTGGATGTGGAATACTGGTGTGTAACCAACGGTAACTACGCTAGGATGGCTCATGATTACAACTTGCGCTGTGAATTCAGTAGCTACAGTAGGTACGTTATCAGATCTACCTAGAACGTCTCCTCTAGCGATATCTTTCTTACCGATACCTCTTACGTTGAAACCAACGTTGTCACCTGGTTCAGCTGTTTGAGACTGTTCGTGATGCATCTCAATAGTCTTAACTTCACCACTGATACCTTTTCCTTCTCTACCTGGAACAACTGTAACTTTGTCACCTACCTTCATGATGCCGGTTTCGATTCTTCCTACTGGTACTACACCAATACCGGTGATGTTGTAAACATCCTGGATAGGTAGTCTTAAAGGTAAATCAGTTGGTTTTTGTGGTAAATCAAATTTGTTGATTGCTCCCAATAAGGTGTCTCCAGTCCACCAAGGCATCTTTTCGGATTTCTTGGTGATGTTTTCACCCGGTAAAGAAGCGATTGGAATGAATCTAATCTTGGAAACGTCCCATCCTGCTTGGGTTGCATATTTCTTGACTTCTTCTACAACTGCATTGTATCTTGCTTCGCTCCAGTCAACACCAGAGATATCCATCTTGTTAACTGCAACCATTAATTGACCTACGCCAAAGATTTTTGATAACTTCAAATGTTCGATGGTTTGTGCATTAACACCGTCGTTAGCTGCTACTACCAAAACTGCACAGTCTGCTTGGGAAGCTCCTGTAATCATGTTCTTGATGAAGTCTCTGTGGCCAGGTGCGTCAATAATTGTGAAATAGTATTTTTCTGTGTCGAACCTTTTGTGAGCCAAGTCGATGGTTACTCCTCTTTCCTGCTCTTCTTTAAGGTTGTCCATGACGAATGCGAATTCAAATCCGGATTTACCAAGCTGAGCAGCTTTCTCTTTCAATTTTCTCATAGTTTGCTCATCGATGGTTCCAGCGTCGAATAGCAATCTTCCTACTGTGGTGGATTTACCGTGATCGACGTGACCGATGAACACTAAGTTGATATGTTCTTTTTCTTTTGCCATATTTTCTTCTCCTCCGTTTTTATGAAGATAATTATAGGCTCTTTGTGTTAAGGCGTCATTTATAAACATTTCGGTAAAAATAGCTATAATCAAGGAGGTGAGTTAACTCTGTATGATCCAGTTATAAGCAAAATGATAACCAACCAAACTAAAAGTAACACTCACTATTGAGCTAGCTAGCAAATCAGCATAGAAAAAATTTAAGCTAAGACCCATCAAAAAAATCAAAAAATAACCTTTTTTCTTCCAGAGATTTCCATAGCTTAAGGCAAGGTTATTTTCTTTAAGTAGGTTTAGGTTAATCTTGATCTTTCGATCATGCCAAGAAATAATAAACCCCCAAATGAGACCTACTGTGAAAACATAGATGATCCAGATATCAGCACCCCTCAATCCTTGAACGGCAGTTTAAATCCGTGTTTCTGGATATCTCTTCTGATATCGGAAATCCTATATCCAATATTCATATCAGCACCACCTTTGAACTGACCGCTGACAATTCCCACCCAGAAGATTTCTCCATCCCGCACGGCAAATATCGGTCCGCCGCTATTCCCCTGACTTATCTGAGCTGTGAATGTGAAACCATTATAGTTGGTGTAACCATCACCTTTAGAAATTCTTTCAGTACTGACATTTCCCTTAGTAAGATACATATCTAACATCAAGGAATAACCTAAAGCATAAACAAAATCTCCTGTCTGGAGGTGGTCAGAATCGCCTATCTTGAAAGGAATATTTCTGAATTTATGGTCATCTCTTTTGGCTCTCAGGACAGCATAATCATGACCATTGTTTACTTTGTTCTTGACCACTACTTCTGCTTTTTCTCCATCCAGTTCATATTCTGCTGGCGAAACTAAATTAATCTTCATGCCAGAAGGTAGATGTAATTCTTCTGGAACCTCAACGCAATGATTAGCGGTGAGAAAATAATGGAAATCCTCGTCACTACCTATGGTAGTTGCAGTACAGCCACCTTTCATTTGGCCAATTCCATAATCTGCTTTTATAATCAATTCTTCAATACTTGGTTTTACTTCATTGATCAGCCCGTCTTTAACACCATAATCATTATCAGCATAACTCCAATGATCAACTGCTTGAACCAAGTCTTGCTGTCCATTCATAGTAGCGCAGGAACCAAAACTTAATCCCGCCACCAACGCCCCGATTGTTAATAATTTTCTCATGTTATCTTACCTCTTGTTATTCTTGAATCTTTAGGAACGGTTTCAATTTCTCTATCGGCGTGTAAATCATTTCTTCAGTCGGGACATAACCAAAATTACTATCTATATCTCTGACCATCGCTATCACTTGGCCCACAACATAGAATTTGTTATCCTCATAGGCTAGATATAATCCTCCGCTCATTCCTGGTTGGATGTAACAACCAGCAATATTATTGTCTTGGTCAGTATTTCCACATTTTTTAAACACCAATTCTCTGCCCCGATCAAAGCCGATGATGTAGGTGTTATCATTGTTGATCATCTCAGCACTTCCAATCTTTAGTTCTTTGCTATAAGGTATTTCTTCTTGGGCATACAAGATTGCGCTATCAAGATCTTCGTTTGTTGAAACAACCTCCAGCGGAACATCATCATCTGCCAATTCATCATTGATATTATCCTTGATTTTGTAAACTGCCAGCAATTTTTCTTCCTTGAAAAATAAATAATCTCTCTGTTGCTCTGTTAATGAATTGATAGTGTTATTTTTGTTTTGCGGCACTGTTTCCAGATTCCAAGTTGCGAAGTAAAGTTCTTCTCCGCCTAAGACATGCTTAGCCGTGCTTAAACAGATTTTTCCTTCCTCATTTTTGTAGGCGAAAGCAGTTCCTGCTGGTGTTCCCTTTATCAACCCCAACTCCCCATTATAAAAAACCAATCCTTGCACAAATCTAATCCCTTGATAAATATCTTGGAACGCTTCTCGGTCAATTTTGTTTTCTTTTAAAACTCCTTCAATCTCAAGAGAATATTTTGGTTCTTTCTGCACCACAATCTCCAAAGGTGGCATTTTGATCACTTTTTTATCCTGATGAGAAGGATCAACTCTGTCTATACATCCAGGAACACCTAAAGAAAAGGCTGCCAGTATCGAAGCTAGTGTCTTTCTCATAAACACATCAATAAAAATGTGTTCTGCAAACGTTATAAAACTATTTTACATCAAACACTGATCTGTAGAGGAAAAGATAAAGAAAAAGTTAAAACAAATCATTATTCAGCCGTCAATTTATTCCATTCTTCTTTTAACCTGCCGGCTAATTCCGCCCTGCCAAATTTTTGTAGGACTGGACCTGGCATGGCTAATTCAATGTAGTCATCTTTTTCTAAAACTAATCTGTAAGCCACTTGTGTTCTGGGTAAGGATTTCCCGTAATATTTCTCTGTCGGTCCCGGTCCTTGCGTTGTACCTAGCATATGTCTGAACTGCAACTCTCCTTCGATATTCTCTACTGGTATTAAGTAATCAAAATGGATATGTCCTTGGAAGGCATAATCTGCGTCGTTATTTTCCATCACTCCTTCCAGTCCTGTGCCATTGGATCCTTTCGGGTCATGCTGCCAATTAACCCTCAGATGTTTTAATCTCCCTTCTTCATTAATGTAACCTCCAAAGAGATCTTCACCATTTATTCCTAAGCCGTAACTATCACTTCTAACTCCGCGGAAACTGCTGATTCCTCCTCCTAGTACTCTTGCTCTTTCATATCTCGGATCTTCAAAAGGATTAGCTTCTCCCATCTCGAAGTAAGGTATCTCCACCCCAGTTTCATCTGCCATCTGATTGATTCCTTCCAGCATGCTTTGCAACGTACTTAATTCGTTGAAGCCTGTTTTCTTTAACGGACCGTCAGCATGATTGCCGGTTACTGCCACAAACAACTGTTGCAAATCACTATTTTCTCTAGTAACCTTGATTATATCAAGATATTCTA
>Ga0210057_1005925_pt1 | contig 15453 bp, 20 predicted proteins | sample CryGeyCG2114_010_2_FD_183968 | JGI IMG/M metagenome (GOLD analysis project Ga0210057, IMG submission 183968) | Groundwater microbial communities from aquifer - Crystal Geyser CG10_big_fil_rev_8/21/14_0.10 (SPAdes) (version 2) | ecosystem: Environmental > Aquatic > Deep subsurface > Groundwater ... | reverse complement strand
TATTCTTCGATGATAGATTTAAAGAATTATAAACTAAAATCTTCTAATCTCAAATTTAAATTTTCAGTTTTGTTAATATAATTTATAACTTCATTTAAATAAGATTTATCTAGATTTTTCCCTTGTATCAATCCCCTCATATAAAATTCTATTGTTTGTTTCTTATCAGTGGCTTCTGTAGCTTTTTTCATCAATGAAATTGGTTTATATCCTTCCAAAGAATCTTTTAGAATTTCTGAAACTTTTCCTATAATATTGTTTATTAACTTTTCTCTTAATTCAAATGCAGAAGCTATCTTTAAAGGATCTCCATAAACTCCTGCTTCTAAAAATTCTGGTCTTGTTTTGTCTTTATCTTTGATGTAGTCCTCTAATGTTTGATTATATAACACCCTATTTGTGCCGCTTTCAACTAATCTTAAACTTATTCTTAATTTTCCCTGCCTTTTAACAATAGTTTCATCATAAGTAAAAAAAGAATAAACTGGCGATTCTTCATATTTTTCCATTCCGCTTCTCCTTTCCTTTAGTTTAGAGCATTCTCTTCTATACTCATCTTCACTTGAAAAAATACTATCTGCCGCAATTGCTCCGCCCCCTCTTATAACATTGTCCTTCCAGTCCCCTATTCCGGTTAAGGCCTTTATTCCGCCGATAACAAGATCAGTTCCAGCACTATTCTTTCTTCTATCAGATTCTTCTTTTGCTCTTTCATAAGATAGACATTTATTTGCTAAATCATCTGCTGTTTCTTCATACTCTTTTCTAACAATTCTCTCGCTTCCGCTTTTATACTTTACAGTTTTGCTATTTACTTCTTTTGACTCTCCTAAATCAAAAGAATGAATGTCTCCTGTTATAATTAAAGGATCTTTGTTATTAAAAGCTTCATCAGGGCTTTTGGCCAATCTAATGCTCAATTTATATTTATTCAAAAGATTCGTTGTTAAATTACTTGCAATTAATCCAGCAATTTCAGGATCATTGCTAAAATTATTAAAAGGAGCAACACTAACACCATAAGAAACTTCAATATTTTTCAATTTATCTTTTAGTCCACTAATTTTTGCATTTACTATAAAATCTTCAGCCCCAAGTTTTTTTGCTTTTAAATAAGATAATAAAGCATTTCCATAAAGACCTTGAGCATCGTATCCTCTTGCTTGATCAATGTAGTTTTTACTGTTTTCTTCAATCTTTTGATAAGAAGCAGGCGTATAATTTAATTCTTTGCCATATCCAATTGCCGGATAAATTGAATTCAAAAGAACAGCAGCACTCCCAGCCAAAATTATATTTTTTAATTTCATCTTATTTTAAATACCTAAAATCTTAAAAATCTTGTGTTTTTAAATTCGATAAATCAATGATTTTTAATCTTCTATAAGCTTCTGAGCTAAAAAATCCCTGAACGCTCTTCCAATGTTCTTCTCTCTTACCGATTTCAGATCGATATGTTTTATATTCAAAAGTATTTTTTATTTGGTTTTGAACCCTCTCTGTAATTCTCCTCATTCCATAACTATTTCTATCTTCATACATCACTTTTTTGAAATCTTTTAATATATTTTCATCGATTTCAAAATTTGGAGAATTCTCAACTTTTCTTAGAAGATCAATATATGGTTTAATATAAGGTTCGCTAACAGAAAGATTATTATAAATCTCTTTAACTTTACCATATTCTAATATTTCTCCTATAGAATCTATAAAATTTGCAGCCCGTTTATAATATTCTAATTCTTGATAAGGACGAAATCCTCTCACTACTAATTTTGGGTGTACTCTTAATTCAATAATTTTAGAAACTATTCCTTCCGGGAATTCTTTTAACAAACCCCTTGCTTGACTAATGTTAGCTCTTTCCAGCTCATTTTCAAGTTCATTAGCTTCCCTTCTTATTTTGTTACTGGGATTTTTTGCTATTTCTTCACCCATAAGGTAAGCAAATATTATTTTATTTATATCTTGATTATAAACTTTTTCCCCAACAACTAAAAATCCTTCTTCACTAAACCCGGCATTATAGTTTCTCCCATCAACAGAGTATTTTTCTAAATTCTGAATTTTTCTTTTTATGTCTTGTTTTAAATCTATTGTATATGCTATTGTTGGATCTAGAAAAGAAAGTGACAATCCTAATACAAGTGCTTTTAAAGTTTTATTTATCATTTTTCAATTTATGGAAAAGTAATATAATCTAAATATAATATACAACTCACATAGTCTTTTTCTTTTCTAACTTTCCATTTATAAGTGTGTTCTCCTGTCGTAGAAGATGAAAATATTTTTTTATTCCAAGTTCCTTTAGTGGCTTCTAGATTATTAATTTCCGAATCAATGGAAAAGTGAGCATCACAATAATCCCAACCATCAATACCCCAATATTCAAGAGAAGTATTATAATAAAAAGAAATATTGCCTCCAATTGTTTTTATTTTAGCTTCTAAAGTGGTATCCCCAACCATTTTAACGGAACAAATTCCAGAAAATTTTTCTGAAGTGCTTGAATAACTATTAGAATTACTACGTGTCCATGGGATGTTAGAAGGCAATTCTTTTAAAGAACTACCGCAAGTTCCATTTTCATTTTCAAAATCTTCTTTTAGTATTTCATCTATTGAACCGTCACAATCGTTATCTAAATTATCTTCTCTTATCTCATACATCTCCGGATTAATTTTATTATTATTATCATCGCAATCAGTTCCACCTTTACTTTTAGTTACATACCCATCTTGGTCAGCATCACAATTTAAATCGTTAATATCCTTTCTGCCATTACAATCATCATCTAAATTATTATTACAAACTTCAATTTCAGGAGTTATTTCATCATAACAAATACTCAATTTTCCACCAACACATTTTTGGTAACCTTTCTCACATATACCAATGCCTTCTGTTCCCGATGGTCCAGTATAACAAGATTTATTTCCCATCCCTTCATCAATATCACCATCAAAATCATTATCCTTTCCATCACATATTTCCTCATTATTTTTTAATTCTTCTTCTACGCAATATCCTTCATAACAAAAATATCCTGAATCACAATCATATTTATTTTCACATTGCTTATTAATTTCTTCACTACCGCAATTCCCTAATCCAAAACCTAAAAGCCCAACTAAAGAATAAGTTGCTACTTTAAGAGATAAAGACTTTTTAAAATATTTACTAATCTTACTTAATTTTACTCTATTTTCAAGATTTATATTTCTCATAATTTTATTTAAATTCTAACCGAATCCTCAGTACAGCTTCCCCACCTACCATTAATACATTCTTGAATTGAACAAAAGCCTTGTGTTCTTGGGGTGATAATGATATTACTATTACAACATCGTTTTAAAGGATAACCAGATATACAATCTTGTCCATAACAAAATCTAGATTTATCAATATAACCATCAAAATCATTATCCTTTCCATCACATATTTCCTCATTATTTTTTAATTCTTCTTCTACGCAATATCCTTCATAACAAAAATAACCAGAACTACAATCAGAATCCCCCGTACATTCTTTCTTTATCTCTTCTTCACTACCACAATTAATATACCCCAAACCAATACCCCCAAATAAAGATAAAGCGATTATTCTGGTGGTTAAAGACCTTTTAATATCCTTTCTAAGTTTTGTCAAAAATCCAATTTTATTCTCAAGATCCATACTCTTTTTAGCATAAAAAGATTTATATACTTTTCCCTTTATAGTAGATACATGATTTCATATTTTAATAAGTTTAAAACTATTGCATTAGCCCTTTCAACATCATTATTTTTAAATTCTCTGTCCTGTACAAAAATAATAAAAGTAGATGAATATTTAAGGTCAGAATCAGAATCAAAAATTCTAGAAACCAAATCAGAAAAAAATTTGGAATATAAAATAAAAGAACCAGAATATTTTTATGATTCAAATACCCTTTCATTTCAAGTTAATGGAATAGCAAAAAATCAAAATTATAATATAACAGAAAAAAAATCCTATAGTATACATAATGTTGGAGAAATAATAAAGTATGATGGAAAATCAACAGGTTTGGCGACAGGCATAACAGGAGGTCTAGCATCACTTTTAACTTCAATTATTCTTTTTGCAAATCCTTCGACAAAAACAGAGTGTATGGATTATTATGCCTCCTCAGGAATGACCCAAAGATGTGAAACAAATTCCGAATTTTCAATAGCAGGATTATTAGTTTTATTATTAGGAGTTCCAGCTTCTATTTTAACAGGAGTAGGATTAAGTAAAATAAACAAAACTTATCAAAAAGATTTAAAAGAAGAAAAAAGAGATTTTAAAACAGAAAATCTAAAAATTCCTTCAACTATGGATTTTCTTTACAATAAACCGTTACAAAATATTCCTGTACAAATAATTTCAAACCCAGCATTATTTGATGGAAAAAATTCAATAAAATTAAAAACAGATAAAGAAGGTAAAATAGCTACCAAAATAAAACTTCCAGAAGGATTGACATTTGATCCAGAACAGATTTTAAATTTTCCAAAAATAATAAAATTAAAAGATTATAATATGGCAGATGAAGCTGAAAAAGTAATAAATCATATAAAAAATGATAAGCGTTCTTGTTCTTTTGCAATAAAAACTTTAACAAATCCACAAGAAAAAGGCTCATTTAATTTTAATTGTTATATGATTCCTGAGAAAGAGATCCTAGAAGAGCTTATAAAACAATAAACTATATAAATACCTGATTTCTTTAAAATCCAAAACCAATGATTAAACATAGGAGGTTTTAACATGGAAATATCATCTAAGGACATAATAGATAAAGCATATGAAGCAGTTGAAATAGCAACTAAGACAGGAAAAATTAAAAAGGGTTCTAACGAAGTTACAAAGGTTGTAGAGCGTGGAACAGCAAAACTAGTGGTTATAGCATCTGATGTTAATCCGCAAGAAATAATAATGCACATTCCAACTTTATGCAAGGAAAAGAACATACCTTTAGTTATTAGTCCTTCCAAAGAAGAATTAGGAAACTCAGCAGGAATAAGTGTATCAACAGCAGCAGTAGCAATAGTTGATGAAGGAGAATCCAAAAACTTAGTAAAAGAAATTGCTTCTAAACTAAAATAAAATGGCAATGCAAAGAATAAAGGATAAAACGCAAGGAGTAGAAGTTCCTCAAAAGAAAGAAAAGGAACTAGAAACAAAAATACCTCAAAAGAAAGAAGTAGAAATAAAAGGTCCTCGGATGCATCAAAAAAAAGAAGGAGATGCGAAAGTTCCTCAAGTTCAGCAAAAAAAAGAAAAAGAAGTATTTACTCCTGCAGTGCCAGCTAAAGTTGAAGAAGTAGTTGGAAAAACAGGAATGAGGGGAGAAGCAACTCAAGTTAGATGTCGTGTTTTAGATGGAAGAGACAAAGGAAAAGTTTTAAGAAGAAATGTTAAAGGCCCTGTAAGAGAGGGAGATGTTTTAATGTTAAGGGAAACTGAAGTAGAAGCAAGAAAATTAGGTCAGGCTAGAAAATGAAATGTTCATTCTGTCATCAAACAATAAGATTGGGAACCGGATTACTATACGCCAAAAACGATGGTAAACTTTTTTATTTTTGCAGCGGTAAATGTCAAAAAAATATGATTAATTTGAAAAGAAAATCCGTTAGATGGGTAAAAAAAACTAAAAAATGATTCAGAAGACTCTTGTTCTAATCAAACCCGATGGAGTTCAAAGAGCTTTAATAGGAAAAATTCTTACTAGATTTGAAGACGCAGGTTTAAAAATTGTAGCTATGAAAATGAAATGGATAGATGATAAATTTGCTTTAAAACACTATACAGAAGATATTGTAAAAAGAAGAGGAGAAATTGTAAGAAAAAAACTTATAGAATTTATAAAAAGTGGTCCTGTTTTAGCAATGGTTTTAGAAGGTGTTAATGCAATTGAAATTGTAAGAAAAATGGCAGGAGATACAGAACCTCGTAAAGCTTCTTTGGGAACAATAAGAGGAGATTTTTGTCATGTTAGCTATCATTATGCAGCTGGAAAAAACATCGCAGTTAAAAATATAATTCATGCTTCTTCAGACGAAAAAGATGCAGAATACGAAATAAAATTATGGTTTTCTAAAGATGAAATGCATGATTATAAAACAGTTCATGATGCCCATATTTTTGAATAATACTCAGTCTAAGCATAATTTTATATAATTTTCCGTATTACTTTCTATGATGGAAACACAACAAAATTCTTATTTACAATCAGAAGCCCCCTTTATTCATGAGAAAAATTAAAGATTTTAGTTCAAAGGAAGTTCTTAATCTCAAATTAAAAAGTGCTAATTATATGTTTTTTAAGAATTTAAAAGAAGAAAATTGTAAAGTTCCTACAGATGAAGAAGAAATGGCTGTTTTTATAAAGAGAGATCAATTAGAAGAAGATAAATTTAAACTAAAAGCACAAATTGGTAATCTATCTGAAAGCTTTTCAGAAAATTCTAAAAATAAAATTTATAGAAAAAAAAGTGAGCACATATTTAAAAACTACTCGAAAATTGAAGAGGAATTAAAACAATTAGAAAATAATTTTGTTTTATGTAACTTGCCTTTAGTAATAGTTGAAGCTAAAAATTACTTGTATAAAGATTCTTCTTTTACATTATTAGATTTAATAGATGAAGGGTGTATTGGGGCGAAAGAAGGATATAGAAGATTTAAATTGCAAAAGGGTTGTGCATATAGTACATATGCTGTTTATTGGATAAATCAAAGTATTCAAAAGGCAATTGCAGACAATGCAAGGCTAATAAGAATTCCGGGGCATGTTCAAAGTTTTCTTAATAAAATAAAAAAAGAAACTAAAAGCATACCGGATAATAGAGAATCTAAACTTACTAAAGAAGAATTAGCAGAACTAATGGACTTTTCAATGGAAAATTTAGACCTATGTTTTGCTGCAATGAATGCAAAGAATATAATTTCTCTCGATGAAAAGATAAAAGGGGACCCAGATTCAGATACTTTAGGAAGTTTGATTGTAAAAGAAGATAATGAGAATGCCTTGGATGAAGCGACGCATGAAAAATTACAAGAAGTGATTGAAAAAAATCTATCATCTTTAAATCCAAGAGTAGAAAAAATACTTAAAATGAGATTTGGAATTGGGGGATATGAAAAGGCTTATACATTAGAAGAAATTGGTTCTGAATTTAATCTTACAAGAGAAAGAATTAGACAAATAGAAGATAAAGCATTAAAACAATTAAAGAGGAGAAAAAATCTTCAACAATTTGTAGATTTTAATCCAAAAGAAAAAAACAGTCATTATAAATCCAAAATTAACAATAAAAACACTTAAATATACGTCTTCTTATTTAGTCTTGATGAAAAATGATACGTCAGCCAATAATAGTATTTATGGGGCATGTAGACCACGGAAAGACAAGTCTACAAGATTCTATTAGACGTACAGCTGTTGCTAAATCCGAACCAGGAGCTATTACTCAATGCATCTCTTCTTCTAAATTATGTTTAAAAGCAGTTCAAGATGTTTGTGGAAAATTACTAGAAAAATTAAATATAAAAATAACAATTCCAGGTTTATTATTCATAGATACTCCAGGCCATGCTGCTTTTCAAAATTTAAGAAAGCGTGGTGGTAATTTAGCAGACATAGCAGTTCTAGTGATTGATATTAAAGAAGGTCTCAAACCTCAGACTATTGAATCCATTGAAATTTTAAAACAGTATAAAACACCATTTGTAATTGCAATAAATAAAATAGATTTAATCACAGGTTGGCGTACACTAAAAAAACCACTTCTAGAATCAATAAATCAGCAATCAGAAAATACAAAAAAAGATTTAGATGAAAAACTTTATACTATAGTTTCAAAACTTAGTGAACTTGGATTTAATACAGAAAGATTTGATAGGGTAGAGGATTATACAAAACAAATAGCACTTATTCCCTTATCTGCAAAAACATCAGAAGGAATCCCGGAATTATTAATGATTTTAACAGGATTAGCTCAAAGATACTTGGAAAAAGAATTAAAAATAGAAGTAGCAGGTCCAGGTAAAGCAACTATTCTTGAAGTAAAAGAAATAAAAGGATTAGGAACTACTCTTGATATTATTCTTCACGATGGTACCATAAAAATAAATGATACAATTGTAATAGGTTCTTTAGAAAAACCTATAGTAACAAAAGTTAAAGCTTTATTCGAACCGGAAAATAAAAAACTAAATACTATAAAACAGGCAACAGCAGCATGCGGTTTAAAATTATCAGCTATGGGTTTAGATAATGTTCTTTCAGGTATGCCTTTATTAGTAGCAAATGAAAATTTAGAAGAAGCAGAATCAAATATCCAAAAAGAAGTAGAGCAAGTTATAATAGAAACAGATAAGTCAGGAGTAATTGTAAAAGCAGAATCTTTAGGTTCTTTAGAAGCAATGATAAATATTCTAAAACAAAGTAATATTTCAATAAGAAGAACTTCAATAGGAAATATTTCAAAAAAAGATATTTTAGAAGCTTCTTCAGATTCAGAAAAATTAAATAAAGTTATTCTTGGTTTTAATGTAGAAGTAGAAGAAGAAGTTCCAAAAGATGTTAAAATAATAACAAACAATGTAATCTATAAAATAATAGAAGATTTCTTAGCTTGGAGAGAAGAAAAACAAAGAGAAATACAGCGTGAACAAATGTCAAAATTAACAATGCCTTGCAAAATAAAAATTGTTCCAGACTGTGTATTCCATAAAAGCCATCCTGCTATTGTAGGAGTAGAAGTTCTTGGAGGGGTTATAAAAATAGGAGTTCCTTTAATGAAAGACAAGAATGAAATTACTCATATTAAGGAGCTTCAAAAAGAAGGTAAAACCGTCCAAGAAGTTCATAAAGGAGATCAAGCAGCTATCTCTCTTCCAAAGGTCACTGTAGACCGTCAAATCAAGGAAAATAATATATTATACAGTGATATGTCAGAGGAAAACTTTAAAAAACTAAAAGAATTGAAAAAGTATTTAAACCCTGATGAAATCCAAATTTTAAAAGAAATACAGGTTTTAAAGAGGAAAATAAATCCAATGTGGGGAATGTAAAATGATAAGCATAGGAGATTTAGAAGAAAAAATAACAACCGGCCTAGATAATTTAAATTTACATAAAACCACTATAGATTTACAAAAAAAAAGAGAAGATAGAATCTTATCTTAAAACAATGCAGGAGAGAGATCCTAAAAAATATAAACTATTAAATGAAAAATATAAAACAATTTTAAGAGATATAAGTAAAATATCAATTAGAAGAGAGTATAATGGGGGGAGATTTCACTAAAAATGTCAGAAACAAGTATTGTGGTAGCAAATCCAAAAGAAAAAAAAGTATATAACAAAAAAATAGAAAATCCATTTATTGGAAAGAAGATTGGAGATCAAGTTAGTGGAAATTCTATTGGATTGACTAATTATGAATTGAAAATAACAGGCGGATCAGATTTTGTAGGATTCCCAATGCGTCCTGAGATTCAAGGATCAATGAGAAAAAGATTATTTGTTAAGAAAAAAGAAAATTTAAAATTCTTAAAAACTTTTGTAGGAAATCAAATAACAGAACAAACATCTCAAATTAATTTAAAGGTTTTAAAAGAAGGTTCTAAACCAATAGTAGAATTATGGAATGTTCAAGAAAAACCAAAAGAAGAGAAAAAAGAATAATTACATTTCTTTTAATATTTTTTCTAATTCACCGCTTTTTTTAAACTTTTATAAACCATTGGAAAAGAACTATGATAACTTTTGCAATAACTTTCTACTTGTTTAATTAATTTTAAATGTGCTGTTACGTTCAATCTTTTATTATTATTTTCAAGAATATGAGTATAATCGATATTGCATTCCATTAGAGTACCTTTAATTAAGTAATATCCGGATAATAAATTTGAACATACTTTATTTGTTAAGTTTCTCATCTTAAAATTTGTTATCACTCCATAATTTATAAATCTTTTGATTGTATTATTAGATGTGCTTCCTAATGACATATGTCACCTGCTTACACATGATTATATTATTAGATTAACTTTATAAATAAAGATATTCCTAATAATCTATGCCTGTTAAAAAACCTGTAAAACCTAAAAAAATAGAAGTTAAAGCTACTCCAAAAAAGGAACCTGCTTCTAGAAAAACAGAAATAATCCAACCAGATTTAAATCTTGGTCTTGTAGGTCATGTTGATCATGGAAAAACAACCCTTGTTCAAGCACTAACAGGTAAATGGACAGACACGCATTCTGAAGAAATTAAAAGAGGAATTACAATTAGATTAGGATATGCAGATTCTTCTATTTATTATTGTTCTAAATGTAAATGTTATTCAACGATTTCAAAATGTCCTAAATGTAAATCTGATTGCGAATTAGTAAGAAAAGTCTCATTTGTAGATGCTCCTGGACACGAAAGTCTAATGGCAACTATGTTAAGTGGTGCTGCCATAATGGACGCAGCATTATTAATAATAGCAGCAGATGAATCCTGCCCGCAGCCACAAACAGAAGAACATCTAAAAGCTTTAGAAGTTATTGGAATTAAAAATATTATAATAGTTCAAAATAAAATAGATGCAATATCAAAAGAACAAGCTCTAAAAAATCACGAAGAAATTAAAAAATTCATAAAAGGAAGTATTATAGAAAATGCTCCTATAATTCCCGTTTCTGCAAAATTAAAAGTAAACATAGAAAAATTACTCGAAGAAATAGTAAAAATAAAAATTCCTGATAAAGATGCAAACAAAGATCCAATAATGTTTATAGCAAGATCCTTTGATGTAAACAAACCGGGAAGTGAAATAAAAAGTTTATCTGGTGGAGTTCTTGGAGGAGCATTAAAACAAGGAATTCTAAAAGTAAATGATGAAATAGAAATCCGTCCAGGAATAAAAAAAGAAGAATATGGAAAAGTAACTTGGAAGCCTATCTTAACAAAAATAAGAGCTATAAAAATTGGTGGAGAGAGTGTAAAGGAAATTCATCCTGGAGGTTCAATTGGAATTCTTACTTCTTTAGATCCTTATTTAACAAAATCAGATGGTTTGACTGGAAATTTAGCAGGTCATAAAGGAAAACTTCCAGAAGTAATATATGAATTAGATATTCAGCCAGTTTTATTGCAGAGAATAGTTGGTTCTAAAGATAAATTAGTTATAGATCCAATTAAAAAAGCAGAACCTTTAATGATAAATGTAAATTCTACAGCAACAATTGGAACAGTAACAGAACTTCATAAAAATAAAATTCATTTGAAATTAAGATCATCCATATGTGCAGAAAAAGGTTCAAGAATAACTCTTTCTAGAATGGTAGGCACAAGATGGAGATTAATCGGTTGGGCAGTATTATAATCTAATCTGTTTTATTAGAATACATTTCACGTATTTTTTCATAAACTCTGCTTTCTTCTAATATTTTTCGATTAAGTTCTAAAATATTGTTATTCCACTCTATATTTATAGTTTTTCCATTTTTATTAATAAGAAGGATACTACTACCACAATCACTACAACCAAGATATCTTGATTTATCATAATATGATTCTTTTCTTTTATTGAAATTTCCTTGATTAATAAAATCGTTTACCTCTTGCATTCGTTCATTGCTTAAATTTGTATAAACTCCTCTTCCATATTTTCCAGGACCAACTTTAAAATAGATTGAACCATTTTTATAAATATATAATTCATCATTAGCTCCTCCTTCACCACCATAAAAACCGTTCATTAATAATACGGAGTTATCAAGCTCTCTTGGTGCTTTTTGTGATAAAGGAGTTATATATATTAAAATTGACACTAGCAAAAATGCAAATACAATTAATAATACTTTAAATATTGTTTTCATAGTTAATCTTCAACAACAAATAATCTTTTAGTTAATCTTCTTAATAAAATATCTTTCTCTGCAGAAGTTACAAGGATCCCTCTAAAATTATCAGGAGGAATTCTGTCTAAATTCAAAGCTTCTTCTAAATTTTTAATAGATCGAATATTAGATTCAGCTAAATTTGTTCTTTCAAGATCCGCTCTAGAAAGATTTGCTCCCATTAATCTTGCTTTATACAAATTTGCGTTTACTAAACAAGCTTCTGTTAAATCGCTGCCTATAAAATTACTATTTACAAGTTTGGTATAATAAAAATTAGTTTTTTGTAAATTTGCACCTTCAAAACAAGCATTAGCTAAATTTGCATCATGGAAATCACTTTCTCTAGCATCAGCATTAAATAAATATAATCCTCTTGCATCAACATTGCTAAAATCAGAATAACTAATTATTAAAGGTTCATCTTGGGATTCTTTAAGAGTAGATATAACTTTATCATAATCTTTACAATTACATAAATTACAATCTTTTAATTTCATCCCAGAGAATTCTCTTTTTCCTTTAATTACATCTCTTATAAAATCATTATTATTTATTAAAGTATATTTTAACATGTTGATTAAATATACCCAAAGAATATAAAAACCTTTCTAATCAAATTTAAATCCTAGGACCCCAAAGATAAATTCTTCAATTTCCTTTAATTTATTTTTATTTAAAGAAACCTGTAATCCATAAGAAGCAGGTTTAATTATAATAAATCCCTCTTTAATCAATTCTTTAGCTATTTTCTCTATATCCTTTCCTAAATGTGACGGAAATCCTTTCTTTAAAGTATCAAAATGAGTGTGGACTCCACCAATAATCTTTTTTCTTCTTAAATGATATAGAATAGTTGCCTTTATCTTATCTTCTTCACTAAAGTCCATAGAATGTTATAATCAAGGGCATATTTAAATGTTTCTAATATTGTAATATAAAAACAAGAATAGAAATATTTATATATAAGTATCAGTAGTAGTAGTAGTATGAAAGATGAAACAGTATTTATAGAAGTATTTGGGAACAACCCCATAATTAAAGTACTAGATTTTTTAATAACATTTCAGTTATTTGATTATCCTTTAACAGAAATAGCAAAAAATTCCGAAGTAAGCTATTCTACTTTACAAACTTTTTGGGGTAATCTAGTAAGAAATAAAATAGTGATAAAAACAAGAAGGGTTGGAAAATCCGACTTATATAAACTTAATACGAATAATCCAGCTATAAAACAATTAATAAAATTAGATTGGAATTTAATAAAAGGCTCAGAACAAGAAATGATAACTGCTTGAAAAAAACCTTTCTAATCCTCTACAATTTTAGCTAAAGAGATAACATTATCGCCTTCATCTAGTTTCATTATTCTTACTCCCTGAGTGCTTCTTCCTACAACAGAAATATCTTTAACATTTACTCTTATAGCAATTCCTTTTTTGCTTACAATAATAAGTTCATCATAATCTCCAACATTCTTTATTCCAACAACTTTACCATTTCTATCGCTGGTTAGAATATTAATAACCCCCTTTCCACCCCTATTAATTAATCTATACTCATTTACATCAGTTCTTTTACCATATCCATTCTCAGTAATGCTCAACAAATATTTATTTTTAATAATTTCAAATCCAACAACTTCATCATCAACTAATTTAATACCTCTAACTCCACTAGCATTTCTTCCCATTGCATTTACATTTTTTTCATTAAATCTTGCAGCTAATCCATCTTTAGTTGCTATAAATACTTCATCATTTCCAGAACTTAATCTAACATTTACTAGTTGATCATCTTCTTTTAAATTAATAGCAATTATTCCAGTCTTTCTTATATTGTTAAATTCTTCTAGTTTAATTTTTTTAATCAATCCTTTCTTAGTTACCATTAATAAAAATCCTTCTTTAAAATCTTTTACAGGAATTGCCGTGTTAATCCTTTCATCTTTTAACTGTAATAAATTAACAATAGCTTTTCCTTTGCTGTATCTTGTTCCTGAAGGTATCTCATAACCCTTTAAGCAGAATATTCTTCCTCTATCTGTAAAGAATAAAATATTATTATGTGTGCTGGTGCTGAATATTTGTTCTACAAAGTCTTCTTCTTTTGTTTCAGTTCCAATAACTCCTTTCCCGCCTCTCCTTTGCTGTTTATAATCCTCTATAGGAACTCTCTTAATATATCCAGAATTAGTCATCATTACAATTACTTCTTCATCGGGTATTAATTCTTCATCTCCAAGTTCCTCGGTTTCAATAAGTTCTGTTCTTCTAGCATCACCATATTTTTTCAAGCTTAATAATTCATTCTTAATAATATCTAATATTCTTATTTCAGATTCTAAAATACTTTTTAATTCTTCAATGAGCTTTAATAAATCTTGTTTTTCTTTTCTTAATTTTTCATTTTCTAAACTTGTTAATCTTTGTAATTTCATATCTAAAATAGAATTAGCTTGTATCTCGCTTAATCTAAAATTATTAACTAATCCGACTCTTGCATCTTCTACACTATGGCTTCCTTTGATTAATTTTACAACAGCATCTATATTTTCAAGTGCAATTAATAATCCAGTAACAATATGATCCCTTTCTTTTGCCTTTCTTAAATCAAATTGAGTTCTTTTTGTTACAATTTCTTTTCTATAAGAAATATATTCAGAAATTAATTCTTTTAAATTTAGTACTTTAGGTTGATTATTGACAAGAGCAAGCATATTAGAACCAAAAGTTACTTCTAATGCACTGTGTTTATACAATTGATTTAATACTAAATCTTCATTAGCATCATGTTTTAATTCTATAATTACTCTTATTCCTTCTCTTCCACTTTCATCTCTTATATCACTTACCCCTTCTACTTTTTTATCTCTTACTAAGTCTGCTATTGCTTCTAATAATGTAGATTTATTAACTTGATAAGGAATTTCAGTTACAATTATCCTTTTTCTATTTCCTTTCTCTTCAATATTTACTTTTGCTCTTATTTTTATTAATCCTTTTCCCTTCAAATACATATCTCTTATTCCATTTAAATTGCACATATAAGCGCCAGTTGGAAAATCAGGACCTTTTACTATTTTCATTAATTCTTCTATGCTTATTTCAGGATTATTTATCTGTGCAACAATTGCTTCTATTATTTCTAATAAATTATGAGGCGGGATATTTGTAGCCATACCAACAGCAATTCCAGAACTTCCATTAACTAATAGATTAGGAAATTTACTTGGTAGTACACTCGGTTCTTTTAAACTTCCATCAAAATTAGGAACAAATTCTACTGTTTCTTTATCTAGATCTTCTAAAATTTCTTCAGCTACTTTACTTAGTCTTGCTTCTACATATCTCATAGCAGCCTGGCTATCACCGTCAATACTACCCACATTGCCTTGTCCCTCAACTAAGATATTACGCAATGAAAAATTCTGGGCCATTCTAATTAAAGAATCATAAACAGCAATATCTCCATGTGGATGATATTTACCTAATACTTCTCCCACAATTCTTGCACATTTTTTATGAGGTTTATTAGCATTCAGTCCC
>Ga0210057_1005924_pt1 | contig 15455 bp, 12 predicted proteins | sample CryGeyCG2114_010_2_FD_183968 | JGI IMG/M metagenome (GOLD analysis project Ga0210057, IMG submission 183968) | Groundwater microbial communities from aquifer - Crystal Geyser CG10_big_fil_rev_8/21/14_0.10 (SPAdes) (version 2) | ecosystem: Environmental > Aquatic > Deep subsurface > Groundwater ... | reverse complement strand
GTCTGAATTGAACATGTTTCTTTATTCGGTATTTAGCAATAGTATGCTATAGCATACTATTGCTAAATGGCAGATGATTTGAATAGACTGGCAGAGCCCTATGTAGAGTCACCGCCGGAGGCGGTGGTTTGGAAGAGTAAAAATGTGGCACAACGTAAGAAGGTAAGACGAGGCAGAAAGGGTAGCGGTATGCTATCCTTTTCGCATATATGGGGCGAGTGGAACAGGAGACTATATACGATCTCATTGTCGTCGGAGGTGGTGCCTCCGGCCTTATGGCTGCTGGCCGGGCGGGGGAGCGTGGAAAGAAGGTGCTTCTTCTTGAGAAGAATAAACGGCTGGGAGAAAAACTTCGCATCACCGGAGGTGGACGATGCAACATCCTCAATGCTGAACCGGACCCGCGCATTCTCCTTAAGTCATATGGAAAGGCCGAGCAGTTTCTCTATTCGCTTTTTTCTGAGTTTGGTATGGAAGAGGCCAAAGCCTTTTTTGAATCTCGCGGACTTCCTATTGTGGTGCAGGCACGGAAGCGAGCTTTTCCTAAAAGTGAGAATGCCGAAGACGTCGCTGTTGTCTTAGAGAAATATGTTAAAGCCGGGAATGTCACGGTGCGTTTCGGATCGCCGGTTACCAAAGTGCGTCATGAAGATAATCGCATAACAGGAGTGATGGTTGGTGGGAAGCTTCATACCGCGAGGGAGTATCTTTTCTCGACAGGAAGCGTGTCGCACCCAGAGACAGGCTCTACCGGTGATGGTTTTGAATGGCTTCACGAGCTTGGGCATACGGTTCATAAACCGACACCGACCATTGTGCCTATTTCGGTGAAGGAGGACTGGAGTAAATCTCTTGCGGGAGTTTCACTTTCGTTTATGAAGATTACTTTTTATGTGGAAGGAAAGAAGGCCTTTTCTGAAATGGGGAAGGTGTTGTTCACACACTTCGGTCTTTCGGGACCCCTTATCTTGAACAATGCACACAAGGTGGCCGACCTTCTCCATGATGGATTGGTAACGGCGACTATTGATGCGTATCCACATACGGACCTCGGTGCTCTCGACAAACAAATTGTAAAGATATTTGATGTGTCAAAAAACAAAACACTTAAAAATGTTTTGAAGGACTTTATACCGCACGGAACCAGTCGAGGAATGGGAATGCTTTTGGGGGAAACTATAGATATTTCAAAAAAGGTTCATTCGGTAAGTAAGGAAGAACGCAAAGCAATTGGACAGCTTTTGAAAAGACTTCCTCTTACGGTGACGGGACTTATGGGATTCGACCGAGCCGTTGTTGCGGATGGGGGAGTCACGCTTGATGAAGTTGATACTCGAACAATGCGATCAAAAAAGGCCCCCAATCTTTTCGTAACTGGCGACTTGCTTCACATCAACCGCCCATCTGGCGGATTTTCTCTCCAGCTTTGCTGGTCGACGGGGTATGTGGTAGGAAATAATGTCGGTGTAACCCCTCACACTCCCCAATTCCTCCTTTGTAAAGGAGGTGGCGAATCTTCGAGACGGAGGATTTTGAAATCCCTCCTCCGATAAGAATCGGAGTGCTCCCTTTATGAAAGGGAGAATTCCTCCTTCGCCAAAGGCTTCGGCGGGACACAGTCCGAAGAAAGCAGAAATGTAGTGTGAGGGGTTACATGTTGGTATATAGCCGTTTGCCCATCGGTGTGTCATATAGTGAGCACTCTTGAAACTAAACGAAACAGGGTATACAGTAATCGGGAAGTCGGTTAGTTCACCAAAAAAAAACCTTAACCAAGGAAGTTCATATGCCAGTCTTTGAAGTGGCAGATCAAAAAGATCAAACGAACGGGAATTCAACACAGACACGAAAAACCCTGAAGAAGAAAGGAGTACCACCGATGGGAAGCCGTATGAGACTTGAGTTTAATCTTCAGGAGCATGGAAGTAACGGCAACCGTCATTTTCAACCCTCTTCAGTGTCTCTTAGTTTTGTCGGGGATGAATCTGAAAAGACGGAGGGGCCAGCGATGCTCTCACCAGAGGAACTGGGAGCAGTCGTACATATTACGGCTCCAGCAACTCATTTCACAAAGTTTGAAGCAGGAAAAATTCTTCCTCTCAATGAAATTGGTGTCGATGAGTATGATTGGAAAGCCCTCCCGACAAATCAGCCCATTGTGTTTGGAGATGGAGAGAAAAAATGCGCCCTCGGCATCTATAAGAAAGCCGATGAGTGTATTCGATTCGTTCCCAAGCCTCCGGCTCAGAGACCAAAGGATGGAATTTTTCCCTTAAACAACGCGCAGGCACTTGCACTCGGCCTTATGCTAGACCCAAAAATCAAGCTCGTTACCATTATTGGTAAAACCGGATCCGGCAAAAGTCTCCTGGCGCTACTTGCGTGGTGGAAAATGATACACGGGGACCGTCGCAGGAAAAATGTTGCTGGTTCACCAGTACTTCAGGAGGATTCAAGATCTGAAGCTGAACCAAGAAAGCATCTTACGGTATTCCGCCCTACGGTTGAAAACGGGAGTCCTCAAGGATATCTGCCTGGTGACTTGCGCGACAAGTTTGGTCCTTGGGCACGGCCGGTTTTGGACAATCTGTCTTTTATTCGGTCGGCGTTTCCAGATACGTCTGCCGGGCCATTACGTTTCGTGGATGGTTGCACGATTAGTCCTATCACCTACGAACGGGGAATGACAATTCGAAACGGTGTCATCGTTGTTGATGACGCTCAAAACCTCAAACGCGAGGAGATTATTACGCTCGTGACGCGACCTGATGACGAAACAAAGGTCTTCCTTAATGGAGATCCTGATCAGGTGGATAATCGCGCACTGACGAAACAGAACAACGGGCTCATCCATTGCGCACGACGCACCCGCGATAAAGAGCTGTGTGCGGTGATCTATCTACCACGTTGTGTGCGCGGACCTCTGGCGGCACTGCTTGCCGATTGTCTGTAATCGGACACAAGAATAGTTCGCGACGCGCTCTACCCGGTTGGTAGGGTGCGTTTTTTTATACCACCCCCAATCAACGCTTTCACAGTAACAAATTCAGGGATGCTGTGGATTAGTCTTTAGGAGTATTGTGGTAGACTTTTAGTAATGCGATTTGTTCCGGCAAACCTAGTTCTCTACTTTTTCTTGGTCACCCTTGGTGTTGGAGGTTTTTTCTTTACAACTGTCTGGCCCGAACCGAAAGGTTTTTATCTGTTTATTTTGCTTGCTGGTCTTGGAGGTTTGGGTGTCGCCCTCTATATTTACTACACCAAGCGTCATCATGCGCAACTTGTCTGTCCTGTTGGTTCTGACTGCAATGTTGTCGTCAATAGTCGGTATTCCGTATTTTTAGGCGTACATCTTGAATACTGGGGTATGCTCTACTATGCGATGGTTCTTAGTTCATACGGTACGCTACTTCTCGCTCCACATCTCTTCACAAAGCTTATCCTATCGTCACTCGTTCTTCTCAGTACTTTTGGATTTTTCTTTTCACTCTATCTTTTATTCATCCAGGCTTTCATACTCCGCCAGTGGTGCATCTGGTGCCTTCTGTCCGCAACCTTATCCATTGCGATTTTTATCACCTCACTTGTTAGTGCTCCGGAAGCAATGACGCTTCTTGCTGGTATCTCTACAACGATTGGGATTGTTCATTCTCTCGGATTTATTTTTGGAATGGGTGGTGCGACCGCACTTTTGTTTTTATTTGGGAAATGTCTTCGTGATGGAAAGATTGACGAGGGGGAACTCACTGCTCTTAAAGGGCTTTCGGAACTTATTTGGCTTGGTATCGCTTTGTCGCTTGCGAGCCAGATCGCACACTATGTCGCAAATGCAACAACTTTGGCAACCTCAGGCCCCTTTATTACGCAGACCGTTGCCTTGTTTGCTACGGCGGTAACGACCGCAATCACGATGATTATCTTCGAGCCGGTCCTTTCGCTCATCCCGTTTTCCGATGTAGGAGGCGAAGTAGCCCCTTCACCTTTTAAGCCTCTTCGAAAGCCACTCTTTATCACCCTCGCGGTTATGCTCACGTCATGGTACGTCGCCCTTGCGATGAGTTATCTTCATCTCGACAATATCGCGCAGACCCTTGCTGTATACGGGGCTGTTCTCGTACTTATGATTGCTCTTTCACTTCTTGTTGAACAAAGACTTCGCAAAGCAAGACATAAGCTCTAAGGGCTCGCACGGAAATAACTCCCCCATCTTCCGCCCATTGCATCTCCGACTCCAGCCGCTTCTCAATCACAGAACCTCTCATCGTACCTCTGGTACGCCTCAAGATTCTGCTCAATCGAAGCGACCGCATTCGAAGCGCACTGAACGAAATCCGAGGAAGTTATTTCCGTGTGAGCCCTAAGTGAAAAAACAAGCCTATGTCCTCAATTAAATCTGCGATAACCAATGTAGTCTTACTTAGTCTTTGTGTAGGACTTGGGTATATGTATCGTGTTCCTCTCGAAGCACGGTGGTATTCTGCGGTTAATACCTTTCTACCGTGTCGGACACCGATTACTTATTCACTCGGTGATCTTGACACGCAGTTTGGTATATCGGAGGCTAGCTTTTTGCGAGCAATCGAAGAAGCGGAGCAGGTATGGGAAAGACCCTTCGGTCGAGAGTTGTTTGCCTATAAGCCTGATGGGTATCTCAAAGTTAATCTTGTGTATGACTACCGACAGGGCGCGACGGACACTCTGGAACGATTGGGGCAAACCGTTGGAGAAAAACGAGTGTCATATGATGAGGCGAAGAAACAGTACGATATCATGAATGCGCAGTATGAGTCTGACCGACAAGTATTTGAATCACGCCTTTCAGTGTTCGAAGCTCGAAAAAAGAAATATGAAGTTGATGTGCAATTACTACGAAGAAAAAACCAGCGAAGTAATGATTTTGAGGTAGAATACTCAAGATTGACGGTGGAAGAGGCTTCTATTGAGGAGGAGGTGCAGGTACTCAATGATATGCGTACTAAACTACAGAAGCAGGTTGCGGAGACAAATTCCATCGCGCGAACTTTAAATGGACTCGCGAAAGAGCTCAACATAAATGTTGCCGAGTATAACGATGTTGGAGGTTCTCTTGGCGAGGAATTCACCGAAGGGTTATACGAAAGTCATGGAGAAGGTGAAGCAATTTCTATATTTCAGTATAGTTCATATGACAAACTCGTACGTGTTCTTGCTCACGAATTAGGTCACGCCCTTTCACTTGAACATGTTGACGATCCCGAAGCGGTGATGTATCGATTGAATCAGGGTGACAACAACGAAGTAACCGAGTCGGATCTTTCAGCGCTCAAAATACACTGCAAGGTAGAGTAATACCATCCCCAATCAACCATTTCACACAAATCCCTGAATTTTGGCTGCAAAACTTCGTTTCGCGCTCGCCATATCTCGATATGACTCGCGCTCCAACTCGTTTTTCGCTCAAAATTCAGGAATTTGTTACGGTGAAAGCGTTGATTGGGGATGGTATAATGCGAGGTTTGTCCGTACCTCTCATGACTTTCGTGCGGAAGTGGTATACTGATATCTATGGACAATACAAATTCAAACCATTCTCATTTGGGCTTTTGGCTTACGGGGCTCGCTGTTGTAGTCCTCGGTTCCTTTCTCTATTATGGCTTTCGACAGATGTCTACGTTAACCGAGCATGTTGGTTTTCTTGAGAGCGAACTGGCATCCACGACGGTCGCGCTCGCGGAAAACACAGGGAAGCTTGAACAAAACCTCATTGATCTTCAGTCGAAAACAACCGGACTTTCTGATTCACTTTCAAGTACCCAACAAAACGTGGACGCAGTGAAAACGCAAGTGGGTGGCGTCGAGCAGACAGTAGGTACTATTTCTGGGACCGTCGGTACACTTAAGAAACTTTCTGAAATCGACCCTGAGATTCTTCGAAAGTATTCAAAGGTGTACTTTATGAATGAAAACTATGTACCTGTCCACCTTACGTCAGTGCCCGCTGACTATTTATACAGCTTGAATAAACCTGAGGAATTCTTGTCGGAGGCGTGGCCGTATCTACAGAGACTACTTAATGATGCAAAGGCACAGAATATAACTCTTTATGTAAAATCGGCTTACCGCTCGTTCGGTGAGCAACAGTCGCTTAAATCGACCTACTCGGTGATTTATGGTGCGGGTACCGCGAATTCGTTTTCTGCCGACCAGGGGTATTCTGAACACCAACTTGGTACTACGGTCGACTTTATAACGTCCGGTCTTGGAGGCCAGCTTACAACCAGCTTCGACAAAACTGAGGTGTTTCAGTGGCTTCAGACGAACGCTTATCGCTATGGATTTACCTTGTCCTATCCGGCCGGAAATACCTACTATGCGTATGAGCCGTGGCACTGGCGATTTGTTGGGATAAAACTTGCAACATACCTTCATGACAACAACAAGCATTTCTATGACATGGACCAGCGAGATATTGATGCGTACCTTGCCGAAACCCTGGATTAATAGCCTAGCCGAAAAGTAGAGGCCTTCTGTGCTATACTCAACACATATGAAAAACACTATTATTATCGTTCTTATACTTCTTGTGCTAGGTTTTGGTGGGTATGTACTCACCCGTCCCGCGACTCCTCTTATGTCGGATACTGACCCTACGGCGCAGGAAAACAAACCAGTTTCAGAGGAAGTTGCCACAACAACAGATATGACGAAAGAAATGGTTAATGGTACGGAGCGAACCGTTATTGGAAAATCTATCGAGAAGCGAAATATTACCGCGTATCACTATGGTACCGGTACTGACGAGGTTCTTCTTGTTGGAGGTATTCACGGAGGATATTCGTGGAACACGTCACTTGTTGCGTTTGAAGCGATGAAGTATCTAAAGGCAAATCCGACAGCCATTCCGAGTAACGTCACCGTGACGGTTATTCCGGTCTTAAATCCTGATGGCCTTGCTAAGGTTACTGGGAAGGAAGGGGAGTTTGTTGTTTCAGATATTACGGCAACCCAGGCCGTGCAAGCATCGGGACGATTTAATGTAAACGAGGTTGACCTTAACCGAAACTTCGATTGTGCATGGCAGGCAACAGGAATGTGGCAGAACAAGCCAGTGAGCGCTGGAAGCGCCGTCTTCTCCGAACCGGAAAGCATGGCAGTGAAGGCCTATATCGAAAGCACGAAACCAAAGGCTGTTATCGTATGGTATAGCGCGGCAGGTGGCGTATATTCTTCGAGTTGTGATAATGGTGTACTTCCTGCTACGAAAAATCTGACCGACGTATTCGCAAAGGCTTCTGGGTATCCTGCGCACGAGAGCTTTGACTTTTATGAGACAACCGGTGATATGGCGAACTGGCTTGCAAAGGTAAACATTCCTGCGATTAGTGTCCTTCTGACCAACCACACCGATACCGAATGGACAAAAAACAAAGCTGGCATTGAAGCAGTACTTAAGATATTCGCAAAGTAACTTCGGATATATACGAACGTTATGACACCTTCCTTCACGAGGCGCGCTATTTTGTCGGTAAGTATTCTCGCGCTCGTGATAGGTGGTGTCTATTTCGGTTTTTTCTCTCGTCCGAAACAACTCCCTGTTCCGATAGTGGAAGCTCCCGCGCCGGTCGTGAATCATTGGTCAGTCGGCCTTTCGGTGGAAGGACGTAGTATTGAAGCATATACGTATGGTACAGGGTCATCACACCTTCTATTTGTCGGCGGAGTGCATGGAGGGTACGAATGGAATAGCGTACTTTTGGCATATCGATTTATTGATTATCTGGATGAGCATCCTGAGTTTATTCCCGAAAGTATGACGCTTACGGTTATCCCGTCCGCCAATCCGGATGGTCTGTATACGGTAACCGGAAAGGACGGCCGATTTGACCTCATGGATGTAGCGACCGACAAAGGCGTGCTCGCATCGGGACGGTTCAACGCCCATGAGGTAGATCTCAATCGGAACTTTGATTGCAAGTGGCAACCTGAAAGTACGTGGCAGTCAAGAAAAGTAAGTGCTGGTGACTCATCATTCTCGGAACCAGAGTCGCGAGCTATTCGAGATTTTGTCGTAAAAAATAATCCCGTGGCCGTTGTCTTTTGGCACAGCCAAGCAGGAGCTGTATACGCATCCGAATGTGAAGAGGGTATTTTACCTGTGACGCGAGATATTATGACGGCCTATGCGAAGGCCTCCGATTATTCGGCAGTAGATACGTTTGACAGCTACGCGGTAACGGGCGATGCCGAAGGATGGCTTGCTTCAATTGGCGTGCCGGCGATTACCGTAGAGCTCAAAACTCATGAGACCATTGAGTGGGAGCAAAATCTCGCTGGTATCAATGCGCTTTTCGACTATTTCAAGTGAACAAGTAGTGAAAAAGGTTGGTACACACTCGATTCAAAAAACCTGTACAATAAAGGAGAGCGTAGTAAAAATCGTGACAAAGTAGGAATTCTTCTTACTCATATACAGTAACAAAAAACGTCCCGTGGTGAAGCGGGACGCGTGAAAGGTTCGAGACCAAATTTTCTTAGAAAGAGTGGAGATTAAGGGAACGATAACCGTACTGATTGACGATTCTCGACGCCCAACCGTTTCCGAGTGGGGTAATGAGAAGGGTCGACCGTATCATGCTCGGGTTTGGAAAATCTACAAACCGCGAGACGTTGATCATTACTTGCTTTCCTGCGCTATCAACCGGACGGAAGATACTGTACGATGGCGGTGTGGACATAAGGATACCTTCCTTCGCCCATGGTCTGTCTTGACAGATTTCAAACAGTTGTAATGCAGGCTTACTGTCGTCGTCGATTTTTTTTGCGAACATAACGAACGGAAGCCAGTGCACCCACTCACCGATTTTCTCGCCGTTTGCAAGCACAAACCCAATCGGAGTTTCTTCAGGCTGAAGATCAGACAAATACAATGCGCGAGAAGGTCCGCCCGGTAGCGCATAGTGAAGGTATCGCTCACGTTCCTCGTCCGTCATTAGTTGACTGTCGTTGAAGTTTTCGCGATACCCTTTCTTCTTAATGGGATCGCCCATAAACGTAACAAACCTGCGTTGCGCGTCTTTGTTGGTGGCGTCAATACCTCGGAAATACAGTCGCCTTCCATTTTTCTGGGCATAGGCGAGTGTTATGTCCGAGAATCTCTCCGGCAAATCAACAACGTAATTTCCGGCGCTACACGAAATGAAAAGCTGTTGAGTAACGTAGTTTGCAATGACTGCGAATATTGGGACACCTCGACGTAGACATGTAATGGCGGAGGTGCTACCCGTAATACTTGCGGGCGAGCCATGATTAGTCTCCCAAAATTTCCGAGTTTTGGGATCCTGCATCACCTCCCCAACGGTTTTTTTTGTTCCTCTTCCGGGACACTCTTTAGAAGTTCTTTCAGCTGGGCAGATCGATCTGTCGGATCTGAAAGATATACCGTCCGAAACAGTTGCGGATCATTCAGTATCGCGGAGTCATCGGTTTTTACACCGCATTCCTCGGTAATAATGATGGAAAATTTGTCGTATTCCGAGAGGGCTCCGACAATAGTAATCTCTGGCATGGCGTCGAGACCAAGTGTGTCGCTTTTACCATACGCTAAGACCGGCTTAAGGGCCTCGGCAACGGTTGATTCCATCAGAGCATAATACCCGCGAAGGGTTGCATGAATTCCGGCGTTTAGATGAGACGATTCTACACCTTGCATAACGAGTCTTTCAAAAAACATGATCAATGACCACGACGGCCGTGGCCGGCTTGTCGAAACCATTCGACGCTAAATCAAGCCTAGTACCGTTACTTCAGGTTGTCAAATATAGCAAACCCCAGCCACACCAAATGTGTGGCTGGGGTGAGGACTGGGTTATCGACCTAGTACGGTCGAAAGTCTTGCAGTGCAGAACTAACACCATCTCCAATCAACGCTTTCACCCAAATCACTGAATTTTGGCTACAAAACTTTGGATGTGACGATCCAGCGCACCAATCACGGTCGACTTTCCCACTGCCTGGGGTCCCGCAATCATAATAAGCTCACTCATAGAAGATACTTTGGTAACGTGCCTGCCGAGGCTTAGCATACTGAATTTTGCAACGCTATAGCTTTATTAATTGACATGCTATACTTTACTAACTGCGCAGGGGGCGCATATTTTTATGGAAGAAAGACGAAACGAAATTACTGAGGGGCATATTCCTTCACTTATAAAGAAGATAGCAGTACCGGCAAGTGTCGGCTTTTTCTTTAACACAATGTATAACATTGTGGACGCGTACTTTAGCGGGTTTGCGGGGACCGAGGCGGTTGCCGCACTTTCACTTTCATTTCCCGTCTTTTTTATCATTATTGCTCTCGGGTCCGGAGTGAGTTCGGGTGTGACAGCGCTCAGTGCTCATGCAATCGGGGCAGGGAATAGAAAGGAGGCAGAACGGTACGCCGTACAGGGAATTTCGTTTTCAATTGTCCTGTCGGTTGTTCTCACGGGTATTGGGTTTCTTGTCGCCTCACCTTTATTTAAAATGCTCGGAGCATCGGGAGCCTATCTTGATTTTGCCAACTCATACATTTCTGTTATCTTCGGCGGTACCCTTTTCTTCATCCTGGTCTTTTCACTCAACGCAATTCTGAATTCAGTCGGCGATTCAAAATCGTTCCGGAACTTTCTTGTTACCGGGTTTTTCCTGAATTTTGTTCTTAATAGCTGGTTTATGTTCGGCGGATTCGGTGTTCCGGCGATGGGGCTTGCGGGTATCGCGCTCGCGACAGTTCTCATACAGCTTTTTGGGGTCATATATCTCTTGCGAAAGGTTATTCACACAGGTCTTATTAGCAGAGACTTTTTCAAAGAGCTTATTCCTCACGCGCAAGCGTATAAAGACATAGCAAGGCAAGGTTTCCCAGCGAGTATTAGTATGATGAGTGTTTCTATTGGATTTTTCATTTCAACATACTTTGTTGGTACTTTCGGTGAAGGTGCGGTTGCTGCCTACGGTGTTGGCACTCGTGTTCAGCAAATCGCTCTGTTACCTCTCATCGGGCTGAGTATCGCAGCGGTTACTCTCGTAGGACAGAATAACGGAGCTCGGAAAGCGGAACGGGTTAAAGAAGTCGTTCGAAAGATTTTTACGTATGCGTTTTGGGTTGCGGTTGTAGGAACGGTTTTCCTCTTTTTCTTGGCACGCCCACTTATGACACTCTTCACTACCGATACCGAAGTGGTAGAGACAGGGGTGACCTTTCTACGTATCGTAGCGTTCATTATGTGGCCGTACGCGCTCCTTATGATGGTTGATTCGATACTCCGTGGCCTTAAGCGTCCTATGTTTTCACTGTGGATGGGGCTCTCTCGGCAGGTGCTTGCCCCTATACTTGTTTTTCCGCTGTTTGTGTACACCTTTACGTTGGGAGTGAATGGTGTCTGGTGGGGACTTTTTGCGATTACGATTGTGTCCTCTGGCTTTGCATGGCTTTACCTTTATCGTGTTATGTGGTCATGCGACCACTGTTCGCCATAGGCGGTTGTGGTCATGCGACCACTGCTCGCCTTCGGCGGTTGTGGTCATGGGTCTTGAGACCGACTCGACTGTTTCCTAAAAACGTCGAAGTACAACACACCACTTTCTGTAGAGAATGGTGTGTTTTGTGTAAAGCTATTCAGTATCGCTTGGTGTGATGGTCGACGGTGCGGTGTCGAAAGCTTCGATACGGCTCATGCCATGCATTTTCTGTGTAATGTTTGGATGGCCGAAGTAAAGCAATGAACTAATTCCATCGCCGATGACATCGAGAGTTGTACTCGCAGAAACCCATGCAGAGCTCGCTCCATCAAGATCAACGCTTACTGTTTGAGTCGCGAGGTCGCTTGCTGTCAGTCGCGATGCGCCATCTAACTTTGCGGTTAGTGCATCCGCAGAACCCGACAGAGTTGCACTGGAGGCACCGTCCGCACTAATCGACAAGGTGTTTACGTGTCCTTCAAAGATTAGTCGTGATGCACCATCAGTCACTATATCAAGTGCGTCTCCCGAAAATCCAAGAATGTCGGTGTGTGAGGCGCCGGTACTCTGCACGTACTGTAGCTCGGGCATAGTAACAGTAACAGACGGGCTTTTTCCTTCGAAAAAGCAGAACAAGCACAGCCCGCGATTCGTGGCATTCTTTATCTTTAGTACATCGCCGGTCTGTGTGAGCGATATTCGGCCCGCAACGTCATTTTCAGACTCTACAGCGGTAATGCTATAGACATCTCCCTGTGTCAGAGTAACTGCGACAGTTCCCGATGTTTTTATTCGCGTGAAGTCTTTGAGGTCATATGTTCGAGTAACCGTTTTTTGGTTTTCATGGCGCATTCGACCCTCAAACACGGGCGATATTTGGATTGCGGTAAAAGTAAGCATCGAAAGCGCGATGATCCAAATCGTAAAGGAACTAATAAGACGGGGTAGACTAAATGAGGACTTACCTCGCATAAGGGTTGCTCCAAGTGAGATAAGAAGTGAAAGGGGGAATACTACCACGACAACGACCGAAACAAGGACGAGGGCGAGGTATCCACCCGAAAGGTATTCTCGAATAGGGAAGTCAAGAAAGGCAGTGTGTGCTCCAGAAAATACTGCAACAGCACTTACTACGACGCCGGCGATAGCAATGGCACCGGCGACAATGAGGACAACCCCAACTATTCCTAGGATAAGGGGAGCAATTTTCTTAAGCATGTGCACGACACTCTGTGAGAAGGCTCGTACGCCAGACTGAAAGCGACTTTTATTGAGATGTGCAACCCTGCTCGTTACCTTCTCGGTGAGTCCAGACAATGTGACCGATTCACCTTTCATTTCTAGCTTTTCAGAAAGAGATTTTGCTTCGGGGACGACGAGCACCAGGATAATGTAGACTATGATGCCAGCACCTCCAAACAGAAGGGAAAGGGCGAACACAAGACGAACAATGGTCGGGTCAATCCCGAAGTAGGCAGCAATTCCCGAACAGACACCACTCACCATTGCGTTCTCAGTGTCACGGAACAAGCGCTTCTCGCCTTTCGGTGCAGATGGGCGTGAGAACGCGGTGCTATCGGTCGGTGTGTGTGCTCCTGCGATATCGTCGATAGTTCCCATGCTTGTGATAAACGATTCAACGTCATTACTATTTATTATTTTTTTATTGGCAAACGTCTCGGTTGCTCGACCCTCGATGTCGCCAACAATCTCATCACCACTTTCTTTTTCACCGGACGTGGCAAAGTGCGTACGAATTGTACCTAAGTACTCGTCAAGTCTTTGGTAAGCGTCCTCTTCGATGTTGTATATGACCCCTCCAAGATTTACGGTTAGTGTTTTTTTCATATTATTTGTCTGCGGATAGCTTCTTAATCGATAGATTGAGTTCCTTCCAATTTTCCGAAAGGTGGTCGAGGAACTCCCTTCCACTGTCGGTGAGAGAGTAGTACTTACGCGGAGGGCCACTCCTAGACTCCTGCCATGCATACTGAAGTAAACCTGAAGAGCGAAGCCGGCTTAAGAGGGGATAGAGTGTACCTTCGACAACAATAAGCTGACTTTTCTTCAATTCAGCCAATATGTCAGAAGCGTATACAGGACCTCGTGAAATCACCAATAGCACAATAAAATCGAGCGTTCCTTTACGCATTTGAGACCGAGCCGTTTCCTCGTTATATAGCTCCATACTTGCTAGTATAACAGAGGTACTATGCTATGCAAGGTACTCTGTGGATAATTCGTCTATAGGAGAACAGGTAGGGTATGTGGGTATCATTCATTGCGTCCCTATAGGGGGCGTGGTACGATATACAGGTTACTCATTAACTAATTGTCTATGGCGAAAGAGAACTCAGCGTTTATGAAGCCACTCAAGGTCAGTGCTGAACTTGAAGCAGTTGTGGGAGCCGGTCCGTTGCCACGCTCAGAGGTTGTTAAAAAATTGTGGGTTTACATCAAGGGTAAGAACCTTCAAGACCCATCCAACAAGCGTAATATTGTTGCCGATGAAGCTTTGAAGAAAGTATTCGGAGGTAAGGCAGTGGTGAACATGTTTGAAATGACAAAGCTCGTTTCAAAGCATCTCTCATAAATAATCTATTCGCCTTCTCGGCGTCCGCCGAAATGGCAGGAAAGCAAGGCCACCCTCTCGGGTGGCTTTTGTGTTGGGGGTGGTGAAGAAACGAAAAAAAGGTGTAAAGATCTGTGTATGGTCATGCGACCACTGCTCGCCTTCGGCGGTTGCGGTCATACGACCACTGCTCGCCATAGGCGGTTGTGGTCATGCGACCACTGCTCGCCATAGGCGGTTGCGGTCATGCGACCACTGCTCGCCTTCGGCGGTTGCGGTCATGCGACCACTGCTCGCCTTCGGCGGTTGTTAGAGTTGCCGTACCTATTCGTTATTCGCAGAATACTCCGTAGCTCTGCTACGGAGATGTGTGCGAAAGGTGGAGGAAGTAGGTCGGGAAAACTGTAGCGACCTACATTTCTTAGTCGTACTCGACTTTAGAAATTGGAAGTACTCCTGTGGTGCGACCTAATTTCTAACGAACGGAGTGAGTATAGAAATGGAAGCACCCCTGTGGCGTTTTCCCGTGGAGCCCGCCCGTACCGAACCGGTACGTTTCGGGCGGGGAGAGCAGTGAGCGAGTCTTCGAGCGAGCGCTTAAACAACCCACGGGTTCCTAGAGGAAACTCCGCTCGCAAAGCGTCCTGTGCTCCTGCCGAGGGTCGGACGAGCGGAGTTTACAGTTTAAGACACAGTGAAATAGTCGCAGACGATAAAAGCACTTTAGCAATAACATCCGTTCGGATGTTATTGCTAAATCAGTGTACTGACGAGTACTGACGAGGCTAAGCCTCAACCACAACCTCAACCAGGAAGTACACAGCAATATGCAGTGTGGATAACTTTATTATCTACCCGCGGAAACCTGCGAGCTCTGCTCCGAGGATAACGAGGCCGGAGGATTTCACTTTATTTCGCTCGCTACCTGAAAATATCGGCAAGCTCGTAAGGAATTCACTATATTTCGCTCGCTACCTGAAAATATCGGCAAGCTCGTAAGGAATTCACTATATTTCGCTCGCTACCTGAAAATATCGGCAAGCTCGTAAGGAATTCTCTTTATTTCGCTCGCTACCTGAAAATATCGGCAAGCTCGTAAGGAATTCTCTTTATTTCGCTCGCTACCTGAAAATATCGGCAAGCTCGTAAGGAATTCATCCCTCGGCTTATCAGCCACTCCCTTCCCGCGCTACGCCGGAGGCTTCGGTGAGGCGAGTAGGAAAGGGAGAATAGGATAAGAGGTGTGGAGAGTTACAAAGGGTAACTGTACAGTACTTGATTCAAACAATCGGTATTTAGCAATAGTATGCTATAGCATACTATTGCTAAATACCGAGAGAGCACCCAGACGGTATGCCGTGCAGTAAGTTCGGTTCGAATGCAACTGGCTATGCGCTGTCGTGGC
>Ga0210057_1005923_pt1 | contig 15458 bp, 13 predicted proteins | sample CryGeyCG2114_010_2_FD_183968 | JGI IMG/M metagenome (GOLD analysis project Ga0210057, IMG submission 183968) | Groundwater microbial communities from aquifer - Crystal Geyser CG10_big_fil_rev_8/21/14_0.10 (SPAdes) (version 2) | ecosystem: Environmental > Aquatic > Deep subsurface > Groundwater ... | reverse complement strand
AAAAAATTGTACTTTTTTGTCCGGCGAATCCGTGTCCGTCTCGGAGGATCTTAAGAACATGAAGGGTTTCAAGTTTATGCTTTTCGGTAAAGCCCCTCGAAGCTGAAAGTGAAGTAATCTTTAAATCTTCCCAAATAATTCAAAAAAGACAGATTGATTTCAAAAATGTCTGAATACTTAACTATGAAGCGCTCTTCTATTTTCTGAAGTTTTGAAACCATCTTTTGAAAGTTTGAAATTTTAAGTTTATTAAGAGACACAAACTGTGCCCAAACATCTTTGTTTGAGAAAAAGTTATTTGTTTTTTTTGATAATACAATCTTTTTTATCATTTTTTTGGGGAGTATATGAATAGGCCACTTTGCGTAATCATAAAGATGATGTCCCACTAAAGAATAGTATGGAGTAAACTCTACATAAAGAATGCCGTTTTTCTTTAGAACTCTCTGAGATTCCTTAAGCACGATAGAAGGCTTTCCTACATGCTCGATAACGTCAAAGAGGACAACTATATCGAAGGAATTGTTTTTAAAAGGAAGGAGTTCTCCTCTTACCCGAAGAAGTCTAGGTCTGCTTTTCTTTAAAATTGTACTTGAAAATCTTTTTGCAAAGGAAAGAGCATTCTTATCAATTTCCGTTCCGGTGCATCTTGCACCCTCTTTGGTAAGAACGTGGCTTAGTGCGCCATAACCACAACCGATATCAAGAATATTCGATCCTTTGAGCGAACTTACCTTTTTAAGTCTTGCGACAACAGGCCTCATTCTTTCTATTCTCCATTTAAAATATTCAAAAGGAGATTTTCTTGAATCACGGAAATTTGTTTTGTTTTTAATTTTCACGGAAGTTTAAGTTGGATATTTCTTAGTGAAATTGACTCTTTCGACGATGAACTTTTGGTGATCTTCCTTTTTCTGAAAGAAAATTATCATCTCGGCAAAAAGCCCGGTTGTTAAAAGTTGAACTCCAAGAATGATAAGTAAGATACCTAAGGAAAGGAGAGGTTGGCGGTAGGCAATTCCACCGGTAGTTATTTTGAGGTAGGTAATATAGAGGCCGATAACAAAACCAATTGATAGAGAGAGTAGACCAATAGTGCCAAAAAAGTGGCCGGGCCTTCTTAAATAGCGAGTGATAAAAAACAGCGTTAGGAGATCGAGCCACCCGCTTATAAAGCGACCGAAACCGTACTTTGAGCTGCCAAATTTTCTTTTACGGTGGTTGATAGCGATCTCGGCGATTTTGAAATTTTGACGGCTGGCCAAGATTGGGATAAAGCGATAAAGGTCGCCATAGAGGTGCAAGTTTTCAACGACGCTTCTTTTATATGCTTTAAAGCCGCAGTTAACGTCATGGATTTTCAAGCCCGACATGGCCGCTGTTAGAAAGTTGACGACTATTGAAGGAATTGTTTTAGTGATCGGATCTTTGCGTTTCTTTTTCCAGCCGGAGACAAGATCATAGCCCTCTTCAATTTTTTTGATGAACTTGGGAATTTCTTTTGGATCGTCTTGAAGGTCGCCATCCAGAGTGATTATGATTTTACCGCGAGAGTTCTCGAAGCCAACCGTAAGGGCAATTGATTTTCCGAAATTGCCTCTAAGTTTAATGACTTTTACTCTTTCATCTCTCCTAGCGAGACTTGACATAGTGTCAAAGGTTCCATCTTTTGACCCGTCGTCAATGAAGATTATTTCTATATCTTTTGTTATAGGTAGTACACTTGATATTATTTCTTCGTAAAGCTGTTCAATTGATTTTTCCTCGTCCTTTGCCGGTATGACAAAAGATATTTTTTTGTCCATTCTTCTAATTATACCTTTTTGAAAGCTAGAATGATAAATGCGGCGTGGGTTTTGTCGATATTTCCTAAAAATGCAGGCAGGGGATAATAGCCGGACCCCCTAACTCTTTCAAGTCTGAATCCGTACAGCTCATACCATTGTTTCAGCCACCTTATTGTATAAATACATTTGTGGCACCAGGATTCGCCGAAGAATGAATCGTTTTTCTGATTAGTGAGCGGATTTCCTATTAATCTAAGAGTAGATGAAGAATTTGTCATGTCAAATGGTGCCCACCCAAACAAAAGGCCCGCAATGTTGTGCCAGCTTGATAAGTTGTTGGTTGACACTACCGTTAGCTCACCTCTTTTAAGGACTCTATAGCTTTCGGAGATAAAGCGATCGATATCGCCGAGGTGTTCAATTAAAAGATTGGAAAAAACACAATCTATTGAATTATCTTTGATTGGCCATTTTTCCTTATCGATGTTTGTAACAAAGACCTCAATGTTTTTATTTTTGGCGCGCTTGGCAGCGTATTCAACCATTTCTATTCCAAGAACAGTCTTTGCTCTTGCTGCTTTAGCCCACCATAAAGTCTTTCTGCCGTCCCAGCATCCAACATCGAGGAAAATTCCTTTTGGGGGAAGTCTACCCAATTCTTTTCTGATACTTATTTCCTTGTGCTTCTCCGCGCCCTTGTAAAGTTTTAGCAAGAATCTTTTGATTATTTTCACACTCGTAGTATAGCAGTAAATGGGTTAATAGGTGTAGAATTAATCCATGCCTCCTGTTTCGGTTATTATTACCACAAGGAATGAGGAGAGAAATATTGAAAGGGTTTTGGTAAGTGTTAAGAATCAAACTTACAAGGATATCGAGGTAATTGTAGTCGATAATGATTCCACGGATAAAACAGTTGAGATCGCTAAAAGGTTTACCAAGAAAGTTTATAAAAAAGGACCGGAGAGATCTGCACAGAGAAATCTTGGGGTTGAAAAAGCGAGAGGAAGATATGTTTTAATAGTTGATGCCGATATGGAGCTTACTTCCGGCGTAGTTGAAAGCTGTGTCGAAAATATCCGTGATCATAAAGCATTAATCGTTTCCGAGAAAACCCAGGGTAGCGGTCTTATGGTAAGTATCAGAAAGTTCGAAAGAGAAATGTACATGGGGAATCTGGATATTGAAGTGGCGAGATTTTTTGAAAAAGAGGTATTTAACGAGTTTGGCGGATATGACCTTTCCCTTACCGGGACGGAGGATTACGACTTGCCTAAGAGGATAATGGACAGGTATGGAAGAAATTCTATTGGTTGGGCAAAGGAATGGATATTTCATCATGAGACAGGATTAACTCTCGCTAAGCAGTTGAAAAAGAAATTTTATTATGCAAGCAGGAGTGTCCTATATATCAAAAAACATCCTGATTTAATTTTAACCCAGGGCAATATGCTTTTTAGACTCGCTTATTTTAGAAATTGGAAAAAGTTTTTACAAAAGCCACTTCTTGCCTCGGCGTTTGTATTTGTTAGAATGTTGGAAATGTCTGCTGCCCTCTTAGGATTTGTTTATGGGATTATAACTCTTAAAAAATGAAAAAACCGCTTGTCTCTGTAATTGTTGTAAATTGGAATGGTGGAAAAGTTTTTGATGATTGCCTGAAGACTTTAAAAAATCTTGACTGGCCACAGTGGGAATTGATAGTTGTTGATAACGGTTCGACCGACCGAAGTGAAGAGTTACCTGGAAAATATAAACTTCCTTGCAAAAGATGTGTTTTGATTGAAAACAAAAATAATGCGGGTTTTGCTCCCGCCAACAATCAGGGATGGAAAAAAGCTAGGGGTAAGTATATTTTGCTTCTTAATAATGACACGAAAGTTCCTAAGGATTTTCTCACTAAAATGGTTAGGCGGATGGAGAAAGATGAATCTATTGGCGTAATGCAGCCAAAGATAAAATTAATGGATAAACCCCAATATCTTGATAATGCAGGGACGTTTCTTACCAGAACCGGTTTTTTGGAGCATTGGGGATTTATGGAAAGGGATAAACGAGAGTTTAATAAAGAAAGAGTTATTTTTTCGGCGAAAGGTGCATGTTTGTTTACCAGAGCGGAGGTTATTAATAAGGCCGGTGGATTGTTCGATGACGATTTTGTGTCATATTTTGAAGATTCGGATTTTTGCCACAGAGTTTGGCTTGCCGGTTATAAAGTGATTTATTGGCCAGGAACTTTTATTTACCACAAATTGGGATATACCAGTAAAAGGATGTCTCAAATCGGAATTAATTACAACTCTTTAAAAAACTCAATCGCTTCTTATTTCAAAAATTTGAGTACCTTTAGTTTGTTTACCATCTGGTTTCCACATGTTTTGTTAATTTTAGGATTGGGTCTTTATTACCTTGCAAGATTTAGGTGGAATAAGGCAATGATGGTCTTTAACGCTTTAAAGTGGAATCTTGCCCACACTCTTTTTAATACAAGAAAGAGAGAAAAGACACAGAAGCTGAGAGTGGCTTCAGACGGAGAAATATTTAAACAGATTATGCATAAAGTGAATATTATTGGACTCTTCCTGCATTTTTTGAAAGTCGAGGCAAATTTTAAATGAAGCAAAATTATTTTCCGAAAGTTGACATCAAAGGAAGGGTAAGAGTGTGTCTGGAAACTCTTGCGCCACTTGATCTTAAGGGCAAGTACGTTATCGATATAGGTTCTTCAATTGGGTGGCTTGAGAAAGAATTATTAAAATATACTCCCTTGAAGCTTGTTGGAGTAGAGCCGGACCCCGAAGCGGTTGCCTATTCGCAAAAAAAAGTAAAAAGGGCAAGGTTTATAAATTCTTCGGCAAGTAAAATTCCGATTTTAGACAACGTTGCAGATATTGTGGTTATGTTTGATGTTTTGGAGCATGTTCCAAAAAATGAAGAGATTCTTGTACTCAAAGAAGCAAATAGGGTTCTTAAAAAGGGTGGTAGATTAGTTTTATCAACTCCGAACAGCTTGTTTCTTACAAATATTTTAGATTTTGCCTGGTATTTCGGCCACCGGCATTATAAAAAAGAGTATTTAAAGAATCTTCTAAAGAAGGCAGGTTTCAGAATTGATAAATTTGAAGTGAGGGGTGGAATCTGGTTTTCAATATATCTTATATGGCATTACTTTATGAAGTGGATATTGAAGAAACCATTGGCAGTAAATAAATTCTTGATGAATAAAGATGATAAGCAATTTTCAGAAAAAAAAGGTATCCATACAATATTTCTTGTAGCGGCTAAGCTTTAATCTAGCAATGAAGATTTTTCAGCTTCTTCAATAATTTCTGAGACCGCTAGAGCTTGTTCTAAGTCTGAAGTTGGCTTTTTGTGCCCCGTAATGACTTTCGCAAAATGAAGAATTTCGTTTTGGAGAGGAGTATGTATGGATTTAGAAGTACAGAGTTTCAAACTTCCTTTCTCCCCGACAACTTCAAGCTCTCTTTTCTTTTCCGGATAGGTCCAGCCAATATTAATTTTTCCGACTACGCCATTGAAATTAAGGATAATCTCTGCATTATCCGGAGGAATTAACTTAGATGATATTAACACCGGCTTTTTGTTTAAAAGGTCAAGAAACAAGTATACAGGGTGAACTCCCCAGTCCCAGAAAACTGTCGTATCCTTCCTTACGGGGGATTGAAGGCCAGAAAAAGATATTCTTTTTATTTTGCCTATTTTCCGAATATTCTTCTTAAGAGCTTGATAAGAAGGGTTATATAGCTGAATGTGACCAGCTAAAACCTTAGACTTTGGATGTTTTTTGGATAACGTTAAAAGAGTTTTGGTAAGCTTGTATGAGGGGGCAACGGGTTTTTCGATTAGAACATTTTTATCGTTTTCAATAAGAAGTTTTGCAAGTTTAAAATGTGTGGAAGTTGGAGTTGCAATAATAAATCCATCAATATCATCTTTTTTTAACAAATCCTCAATCTTGGTTGATCCTTTTTTTGTGCAAATATAACCGATTTTAACTCCCGAGAGTTTTTTTTCGGCTTTCAAGTATTTTTTACCCCACTTTCCAGCACCTATTAACGCAAGTATAAGCGGCTTATTTGCCATGTTCTGACTGAAACCAATCAATTGACCTTTGCAGGCCGGTTATAAGATCTACCTTGGGTTCATATCCAAGTATAGTCCTTGACTTTGTTAAATCCGGACATCTTCTTTGAGGCTCGCCTGCGGGATAAGAAGGTGGGTACTCTATCTTTTTAATGATAACTTTCTTGGGTGAGATTTTTGAAACAGCAACAGCAAGATCATAGATAGTTATCTCTGGTTTTTCATTGCCTATGTTGTAAACCTCTCCGTTTTTTTCGGAAAGTAAAACTTTTAAGAATCCTGTGACAGCGTCGGTCACGTAGCAAAAAGTTCTCGTTTGGATACCCCTGTCATGTACAGGTAGCGGCTCTCCACTTAATGCTTTTGAGATAAAGGTGGGGATTACTCTGTAGTCATCTGGTTTCATCCCGGGTCCATAGATATTGAACGGTCTTACTATCTTGACTGGTACTCCGAATTGCTGATAATAAACCAGACTTAGAGTTTCCGCCAGTCTTTTGCTTTCATCATAACAGGCTCTTGGGCCGACGGATGAGACATGACCCGCATAATCTTCTCGGGTTGGAACATGTTTCGAATCGGGGTCGCCATAAATTTCGCTTGAACTAAAAAAAAGAAAACTCTTAACTCTCTTGAGGCGGCAAAGTTCAAGAAGATTTTTAGCTCCAAGTACAGCGCTCTCGATTGTTTCCAAGGGATATTTTTGATAGTAAAAAGGCGAAGCAAGACCAGCCGCATGAACAATGTAGTCCACTTTTCTTTTGATATTTAAGGGCAGTCTTACATCGTGCTGTATAAATTCGAATTTATTGCTTTTTATCTCTCCCAAGAAATTTTTCTTCTCACTTCCTGTTATATAATTATCAACCGATATTACATAGCATTTTCTTTTAAGCACCCTTTCATTTAGGAGGTTTATTGTTTGGTTTATATAGCTTCCTAAAAATCCCGAACCACCTGATATTAAAACCGTTTTTCCGGAAAGTTTTAATGCATCTTTACCAAGATCGGAAATAATATTTTTGATATCTTCTTCGACGATTGATTTGGAAATAAATCTTTTGTCCTGAACTATTTCCGGAGTTGGAACAGGAACGATAAATTTTCCACCCTGTTCACTAAATGAGGCAAGCTTTTCGATAATCGGTTGGGCAAAGTTCCAAGCAAGGATAAAAATATAATTCGGTTTGGGATCTTTATTTAATCTTTCAGATGAATAGACAGGAATGTGTGTTCCAGGAGTAAAAAGACCTTGTTTTAGAGGGCTGTCATCAACTATATAATCCAAAATTTTTGTGTCGATCCCAAAGTAATTCAAAAGAGTATTACCTTTAGCAGGCGCTCCATAACCGACTATTGTCTTTCCCTGATTTTTAATACTTTTTAATAAATTAAGAAGTTCTTTTTTGTTCCCTTCGATTTTATCTGCAAAATCTAAAAAAGTTTTTTCTTTACCCAATCCTTTTAATGTTTCCTCGTTAATGAATTTTTTAGCTGATGAAAGAATTTTATTTTTCCCGCTGTTCTTTTTGACAAAAACTCTGATTGAACCGCCATGTGACGAGGTTTTAATGACATCGAAAATTCTCATGCCGTGTTTTTTGAAGAAAAAGTTCAAAGGTTTTATCGCAAGATAGGAGAGGTGTTCATGGTAAACAAGGTCAAAAAGGTTTTTTTCAAGAAAATCAATTAGATAAGGTGCCTCTATGATAAAAACACCGTCTGGTTTTAAAATTATTTTTACAGCCTTGGTTAATTCGTCCAGATCATTAACATGAGCAAAAACATTGTTGGCACAGATTACGTCGGCAATTCCATATTTGTCAGAAATTTCGCTAGCTACTTTCCTATTTAGGAAGTATGGTAGGGTGGTTAAGCCTTCTTTGGTTGCTTTTTCGGCAATTTCTTCAGCCGGATCGACACCCAATACTTTTGTACCCAGTTTCTTAAACGGCCGAAGCAGTATTCCGTCGTTGCTTCCGATATCAACAACTAATGAGTTTTTATTTAGACAAAACCTTTTAAAGACACTTGAAGCGTATTCCTCGAAATGCTTAATAAATAACGGAGAGGTGGAAGAAACATAAAGGTATTTTCGGAATAAAAGTTCAGGAGAGACAATATGCCCCAATTGGATTAATTTACATTTATTGCAAAAGAAAAGTTGGAGAGGGAAAAAAGCCTCTTTTTTTCTAAGATCGGATTTTTTCAAAAAAGAGTTAGCCGGAGGAGTCGAGCCAAGGTTAAGAACTCTTTTTAAATTTTTGTTTTTACAAATCCGGCAGGAAGATATTTTAACATAATCCTTCATTTCTTTTTGCCGACGATATCCACCCGAACCAAATCTGCTTCGTAGGACTTTTGTTGTCTTTTTTCGGTAGTAATTGCTAAAAAGACAGTATCGACAATTGCTTCCATTGCGTGAGCAATACCGGGTTTTGAATAAGCCAAATCCCCTGGTTTTAATATTACAGAGGATACTTTTGCAGCTTTCTTTTTAAGATTTTTTTCGTAATATCTAAACTTCCCGCTTACACAATAAACCCAGTGAGAATCTTTTTTGTGGTAATGGTTTCCGCGAATTGTTCCTTTTTTGTGGGTTAGAAGAAGAACTGCCTCGATTTTTATCTTTGGTTCATTAATAATTCTTGTGATTGTGCCCCGAAAATCGATAAACTCCGGTTTTAAATGTTTGATTTTAATAGCCATGACTAAAGTGAAATTATTATAGCAGATTTCTAAAATTAATCTCCAACCAAAGTTTTATTGCGTTTAGGAAAGTTAGGAAAGCGACTTTGAATTTTGCGTTTTTAACTTCGCCGGCCTTTCTCGGTCGGTAGTAGGAAGGCGCCTCGGCAATTTTTAGCCCTTTTTCCTTGAATCTGACGAGAATCTCGGTCAGTATAAATATTCCCCCAATAGCGCTAAGTTTTATTTTCTGGACTTCTTTGGTTCTCCAAATATTCACCCATCCGACATCCATATATTTGATATCAAAGAGAATGAGGAGTAAAAGCAAAAAAATGTATGAAAAGATAATCCTTCGGGTAGTGTAATCAGGTCTTCCACCTCTGTAGCCCAAAACCAAATCATTATTTTTCATTACTTCAAAGCAGTGCCGCATATCGGAAATTAAAAATTGGCCATCCGCGGGCATGTAGGCGACAAATTCTTTTTGGGCGGCTTTGATTCCGGTAAGCATTGCTTTGCTATAGCCACCGTTCTTTTGATGAATAACTTTTATAGTTTTAAATTTTTTGGCGAATTCGTCGGCAATTTTCCCTGTTTTGTCGGTTGAGCCGTCATCGACGATTATAATTTCAAAATCCTTAAAATATTTGGGGAGTTGCCTTAGCGTATCTTTTATTACCCAGCTTAAGTTTTGCTCTTCATTGTAGGCGGGGATTACAATAGAAATACTTGGGTATTTTTTCATAGTTGTTATACTATCATAGTTATATTTAAATTGGTAAGCAATGAAAAGAATATTGTTTTTAAGCTTTTTGGAAAAACTACTGAAACCATTTTTCCCTGGTTATTTGGAAGAAGATAAGGATATTAAGAGAATTATCTCTTTGTATAAGGAGAACGAATTTACAGCAATTTTTTCTAAGATTCGCTTTTGGGATGCCCCCTACCGCGAGTTGGAAAAGGTTGTTCCCAAAAGTGGAAAAATGCTAGATTTGGGATGCGGAGACGGAATTTTTGTTAATTACTTGGCTATAACCGAGTCGGAGAGAAAGCTTGTAGGAATTGAGGTTAATAAAGACAGACTAAAGGCTGCAAATAAGGGGTTAGAAAATACGCAGTTTCTTGTTGGCGATGTTTTGAGAAATAATTTTCCTATAGTGGACACGATAATAATGATTCATCTTCTGCACCATTTACCATCGAGAAAATCCCAGGAAAAGCTTATAGAGAAAGTTTCTAAGAACCTTAGGGTGGGTGAGAAGTTAATCATAGTAGAGGTCTCTGAAAGACCTCTCTTGAAATTTCTTTTAAGTTGGATAGCTGATGTGTTTATCGTCCCCATGCTTTTTGAGGGTAAGTTGTTTTCGAGAAAGGTTTTCTATAGAAGAAACAACCAGTGGATGGATTTACTTTTGAAATATGGTTTTAAGGTAAAGTCTAGGTCGCTTCAGAAAGGTAAGCCATTTTCTCACAGGTTATTTATTGCTACAAAAATTAAAAATGAAAGAGTTAAATAAGAGCATTGCTTTTAGATATCTTAAGAAATACGGTCAATATACACAAAACGAAAACTGGTTGAGATGGTACAGTAAGGTCGCACCGTATAAAGGTAAAAGGACGGCAGAAATACTTCTAAATTATAAGGATGACAAAGCAAAACTTTTAGACTTGGGTTGCGGAATAGGTTTGACTTTAACAACCTTGGGACGGTATTTTCCAAATTCAGTTGGTTGCGATATCGTTGAAGAAGAAGTTGCCGCCTCAAGAGAATTATTGAAACTCCTCAAGATTAAGTCGCCGGTGGTTCTTTACGACGGCAAACAGTTACCGTTTGCGGACGCCAGCTTTGATATTGTAACCTCAATTGAAGTTATCGAGCACGTCGCGAATCCGGACTTGATGTTGAAGGAAATCAGACGCGTTTTAAAACCTGACGGAATTTTGCACATTACTACGGCAAACAAGTGGTGGCCGATTGAGCCGCACTATCATCTTCCTCTGCTTTCATTTCTGCCCAAAAAGATAGCCAATCTTTACTTGAGATTAAGTAAAAAAGGAACTTCCTACGACGATATCAATCTTCCCAGTTACGGAGAATTTTATGACATGGTTAATAAATTTTTTAAAATTGATGATATAACGCTGGATGTAATAAGGAATAACAAGAAGTATGGTTTAGACAAGGAGAGGGGGTTGTTAATTCCAATTATTGGATGGTTTTTGAAAACAGTTAGTTCGTGGGGAAAAACTGCCAAGTTTATTGAGTATATTTTGATTAGAGTTTCTTTAGGTTGGTTATTTGTTGCTAAACCAAAAAAATGATAAGACGTTTCATCAAATTTCTTACCGAAAATAAAATTCTTTTTGCAATTTTACTTGTTGCAGCTTGCCTTCGTTTTGTTGGCACCAACCCGGGCTATAACAAATTCCTCTCAGATGAGGGAATGAGCTATTCAGCGGCGGTTTCTATGATTAAGAACGGTAATCTTGACCCTCTACGTTATGACTATCCTACAGTAGTCCCTTTGGTGAATTATATTTTTTTTAAGATTTTGTTTGTTCCTCTTGGTTGGGGAAGATATTATCTAACCCACCTTGTTCAAATCTTTGACGGCTTGGTGCATATTCCAATAGCTAAGCTTGAAGCGCAGCGTATCCTTCAGGTTTTTATTTTCGGGGAGAGAGAGGTAAATGCTCTGTTTTGGGGTAGGTATGTAACGGCACTGTTTAGTCTGGGCAATGTATTGGCGGTTTATTTATTGGCTAAAAAATTATTTAACAAAGATATTGCTTTAATTAGCGCGCTTTTGCTTGCAGTTAATTTTAAAGCTGTTGTGAATTCCCACATCGGCTGGCCGGATACTTACAATGCTTTTTTTCTGCTTCTTTCATTAATCTTCAGCTATCGGATAATTGAAAATTCATCGGTTAAGAATTACTTGTTGGCCGGTGTTTTTTTGGGCCTCTCGATCTCGACAAAGTACCAAGTTTTTGCCGTTCTCCCCTTGCTGGTTTCTCATATTTATGCTTCATGGTTTGATAGGAAAAAGTTATTTTCCAGCAAAATTATTTTAGCGGGGCTTTCGGCGGCAGCGGTTTTTATTTTACTTAATCCTTACTTTTGGCTATATTTCGAAAAGTCTTTAGACATTCTTTCATATGTTTCAAAAAAATATGCAATGGGGAGAATGAAACTAATAACCTACCCCTTTTATTATTTCTATCACATCGATTACGGTCTGCCACTTTTTGTTTCTGTAATTCTAGGACTATTCCTTTCTCTTAAAAAGTTCGGCAGACAAACTCTTCTCCTTTTGGCGGAGATTTTACCTTTTTTCTTTGTCATGGTTTATTTTTCAGTCGGGGGTTTTTATATTAGAAACTTTATTACCATAACCCCACTATTAATGGTTTTGGGTGCGGTATTTATTAGTTCACTTTTGGGTAGATTAAAAAACAAACCCCTTTTTAAATACCTCTCTCTACTTATCATTATTGGAGTAGTATTTACTCCTTTGAAAAATTCCGTTATCAATAGCTATTACTACACAAAACAATGGACTTATGACGAGATTTTGAATAAATCCAGAAAAGTTTTACCGGAAGATTCTTTGGTGGCGTCCCACCCCTTTGACCCGCTTCCCGGAAATGTCAAAAGAGCCGATTTTGTAAGAGCTACTTCTTATTCGCTTGCAGAATTTCGAGAAGAAGGAGCAGATTATGCACTGATTAATATGGATTGGGCATCTGGTGACTTTTATGGTTGGATGCCGGAAGTGTTTCCCAACTCATTGAAATATTTTCAAAAACCGGTAGACGAAATGCGTGATACATTTTCTGGTTTGGCCATAGAGGAAATGATGAGTTTTGTGGTTGCAAGTTCATATAAGCCCTGGCAGGCTCCTGATGCAGCATTATTTTTGGTAAAAATTCCCTATTTTAAGGATACTAAGTTTGTAAACCCCAACAATATTCAGTTAAGTAGCGGTGATTTTCTGTCGCAAGAAATAAATATTAAATCGAATTTTGTTTACAAGGTATCTGGTTATTTGAAATCTAGCGAATCTGTTAAAAAAGAGAAACGTAGTGTTTTTTTAAGAATCGATTTTTTTGATTCTTCATCTTTCTTAGGGGGGAATGGTGCCTACAGCAGTGTATCCCCTCGATATTATAGAGATGGTTGGCAAAAAGTTGAACTGTTAACACTTGCGCCTCGGAATACAAGCTTTGCCAGAGTGTCTGTTCAAGCGTATGGGGGAGAGCCGGCAAACTACCTTGTAAAAAACGTTATGCTTGAGGAGTCGGTTGATTCCTATATACTCAAAGATAGTTACGAAAAAATCGATTTTGGCAAATATAAAGATTTGCTTTATCCATATTCCCATGGAAATCTTTAAAAGGTTTGTTAATTTTTTAAAACATAATTATTGGTTAGTCCTTCTTGCTATTGTAATTATTTCTTACGGTCAGACAATTTTGATGCTACCATGGCAGGATGACAACGCACTCTTTTTCAAATTGGCGCACATTCAAGAACCTGCAGGTTTTTTGGGAAAGGGGATTTTAGGCGAAGGATCGTATAAATATACAGCCTTTTTCTATTATCCTGTTTATCTACTTTTCAAATATAAAACGGTTTATTATTTCCTCTTGGGCTTTCTGGTATATTTTTTGTCCACTTTGGTTATTTATAAGGTAGCCTCTAAGGTCATTGGGGAAAAGTACGGAAAGCTTTCATCAATTTTGTATGCGTGCGGATATATTGCCTCCGATGGTTTTATCCGCCTTTTCAATAGTGTGATTACTAGTTTGAGTGTAATCTTAACTTCACTTTTGTTATATTTCTACTGGAATTACTATAAGAAAAGGAAACCCCTATTATATTTTTTGGCGGTTGGCTTTTTCTTTCTGGCAGTTGAATTTGCAAGGGTAAGAACACACTATTTGATAGCTCCTGTAATTTTGTTTGAAATATTATTTATTACAGCAAGAAAAAAAATAAAGTATGTTTATCAATCAGCACTAAGGCTGTTGCCATTTATATTTATTTTTTATAAGTATTTTATTCAAAACGGGGACAGGAGGTCGCAGGAAGTGCTGGTGTTTATAAAGGCACTACTTAAGGGAGATTTTTCAATTCTGTATGGCTACTTTTCATCCCTTTCGAATATTTTTGTTCCTGATTGGATTACTAAATATCAGCATTTCTTTTTGCTCTCCTTAGTTTTAATATTTTTGACCTATCTGCTTTTTAGAAAGTCAAAAAAAGGATACCTGATATTAATTGGCATCCCGTTTGCTGTTATTTGGTATTTTTTTTCCCAAGAGATTTATTCAACGCCACTTTTAAATCCCAACTCCAGTCAGCTTGGACTTGTCTACTTGGGGGGAGTGGTTTTGGCTATTTTAATAACTATCTTTTTCTACATCCGGAAAGAAATAAAGGTTTACTATCTTCTTTTTTGTTTTTGGATTCTAGTTAGTTTAGTGAGTTATTCGGCATATAGTCCCACGGTAATTTTTAATTCTATAAACAGGTACTTTGCCCATTCGTTTTTCGCTCTTGTTTTATTGTTAGGTGTTTTATATAAAAACTTTGAGAAAGAGTCTTTTTCAAAGACAGCCTTTTTTGTTCTTGTATTTATCTATGGTTTTGGAAATTTATCGACAGGATTAATCTATCAAAACTCCCTATTAAAAAATAGAACAGCGCCTGTTGGGCAGTTTTATCGGAAGCTGTTAAAGGATTTGCCTAAAATAGAAAAGGGGGACGTTTTATATTTTGATGTTGCTGATGATGCTAGAGGTTATTTTGCCGACGCATTTTCCGTTGCTCAAATGCCTGAAACAACAGCTATAGCCTGGAGATACGGAATTGACCGCTATGATTTTTTCTTGGCGGAAAATTATGATGACCTTGTTGCTAAAGTAGTGGAAAATAAGATTGCCACTCAAAACATTTATCCATTTTTTTATTCAAAAGAAAAAGGTTTAGTTTCAACCAAAGAGGAATTTGAAAAATTAAGTCGGGGAGTAGCGGAAACAGAAATGGTTTTTGGTAAAGATTTATCAGAGCCTTACTATTTTAGTAATACTTACTCTTGTGTAATAAGACCTATTATTACTTTTACTGTCTCAGCCAAACCGGATTTGGAAGCCGGGAAATTACTTAACGATAAGCAGTTTCCTTTGGCAATTGCACAAGCCTATGCTAAAACTAAGAGAGATTTTTACAATTCGGCTAAGGTTCTTGCCAGTAGTAATTGGAGAGAAAGAGTCAGTAGTAACTTGATTGATCAAAATACGGATACTGTCTGGCAGGCAGATCGGGTTACTTGGGATGAAGAAAAAACCTTTTTAGGATTTGATTTAGGAAAAATCTTGGAACCGGATCGATTTGTCTGGGTCAATGCTTTTGCGAATAATACCCCCACCGCTTACTCGATTGAAATATCTACAGACGATGTAAGTTGGAAAAAAGTTGCTGAGACAGAGAGAATTTTCAGAATTGAAAGTGGAAAGCCGGTAGAAATAAAATTTACCGCTGTTCCAGCCAGGTTTGTCAGAATGGTAATTAGTAAAACGTTGAATGCAGATTCTGCAGGAATTTCTGAAGCGTGGGTAGTTCCCGCTGAATTTGGAAATTATAAAATTGCGGATTTAGAAAATTATATCCAATCACCACAAATTGCTTTATTAAATCTCACATCATCAGTTTTTATTTCATGGGAGTCTAACTCTTCGGCTAATTGGCAAAAAGATAATACTGCAACACTTAAATTAATAACCGACGGACTGAAAAGAAATTATGAAGTTTTGCTTCCATGCAAAGGAACTTTGTTAAAGGGAATTAAACTTGAAGGTTTTCAGTTTCCC
>Ga0210057_1005922_pt1 | contig 15458 bp, 12 predicted proteins | sample CryGeyCG2114_010_2_FD_183968 | JGI IMG/M metagenome (GOLD analysis project Ga0210057, IMG submission 183968) | Groundwater microbial communities from aquifer - Crystal Geyser CG10_big_fil_rev_8/21/14_0.10 (SPAdes) (version 2) | ecosystem: Environmental > Aquatic > Deep subsurface > Groundwater ... | reverse complement strand
GAAGAAACGATTAAAGAGTTTTCATCGCCGGTAATTACTATTATTGCCGGCAGTGGCTCTGGTGTGACCAGTGGTGATAGTAATGATGATAGTACCGACCAAACTTCGGATGATTCAGATTATTCTGTGCTTTCCAGTCAAGCCGAGGCCAGTTCCTTTGCCACCAAGAAGAGTTGGCAGATTGGGATTGGTAAAGATAGGTCGGTTTTGGCCGGCGCGCGCGTCGCTTTCAAAATTGACGACAATGCCGCCGCGAGCCAGCAGGCGATTTACCAATGGTCGTTTGGCGACGGCGCGCGAGTTAGGGGGAAAGTGGCCAGCCACACCTATCGCCACCCCGGCACTTACCTGGTGGTGGTGACGGCCGACAATCGCGCCGGCCAAGAGGCGGTGGCTCGGGTTAAGGTCAAAGTCTCGGCGGCTAAGGTGGCGGTCTCTTTTCTTGATTCAACTGGCAGTGTCAAATTAGCTAATAAAAATGGCGAAGAAATAAATCTGGGCAGCTTCAGCTTAACTGCCGATGAGCAAAAGCCGTTCGTCTTCCCGGCCGACACTATTATTGGCGTTGGCCAAGAGATAGTGGTGGATGAATCAATAAGCGGTCTTGAGTTTGGCGCCCACCTTGCTTTGTTTGACCCGACTGGGCGAGTGGTGGCCGAGTCGGGCCTGGCGGCTGATAAGCGGGAAGAAACAATGGTTAAATTGGAGCAACTCCAATCAAGTTTGCGCGAGGCGCAAATCCAACTGGCGGCTCGGACTACTTCTAATCGTTTGGCGGCAGTGAGCGCGCCCTCGGCCAACCCTCCCAGTTTGGCCGGGGCGTCCAACACTCTCAATACTATTGTTTTGGAGCGGGAGGGCGACTCGCTCTTGAGTTGGTTGCGAAAATTGTTTAAACTGTAGGGTGATTATGAAATCTCTCGACCAAACTTTCTGGCGGATGACGATTACTTTTATCGTCATTGTTATTTTGTCTCTGGGAGCGATTTACGCGATTAAACAATACAGTCAGGGCGCTCTGGTTGACAGTAGCTATTTGTCCGGGTAGGATGAATGGGTAGCCGTAGACGACGGGCCGCCATAATGGCAGAAGTCCCGTCCAGGTCGAACCAAACGGCGTTTTGCCGTTTTTATTAATTTGGAAGTTGGAAATTTGAAGTTGGATGTTGGATTCCTAACCTCTAACTTCTAACCTCTAACATCTAATCTCTATATTATTGTGGCAATTACCAAAGAAAAGAAAGTTGAAATTCTGGCCAAATTGAAGAACGAAGTGGTCAAGGCTAAAACCATCGTCTTTGTCCACTTCAAGGGCTTGCCGGTGGCCGAGGCCAATAATTTGCGCCAGACCCTGCGCGAGTCGGCGACCAAGTTTTTGGTGGCCAAGAAGACACTGATTCGGAAGGCTTTGACTGAAGCCGGTTTAGCGGGCGAACTGCCGGCGCTTGATGGGGAAGTGGCGCTCGCTTATGGGGACGAGCCACTCTCACCGCCTAAGGGTGTTTATGAGTATGAAAAAAAGACTCAAGGCCAAGTTAAGATTTTGGGCGGTATTTATGAGGGCGAGTTCCGCGATACGGCGATGATGATTACTTTGGCCCAAATTCCGTCGCGCGAAGTGTTACTCGGTCAGTTAGTGGTGATATTGCAATCGCCCATCCGCGGTTTGGCGGTGGCCTTAAGCGAGATTGCGAAGCAAAAGTCTTAAAAGTATAAAATTATAAGCTAAAAGCTAACAGCTAAAACCTAAAAGCTATTCTAATTATGTCTGAAGAAACTAAACAAGAGGAAGTAAAAGAAGTAAAAGAGGAAGCAAAAATTGAAGAGAAAAAAGAGGAAAAGGAGGAAAAGAAAGAGGAGAAGAAGGAGGTAGAGACTCCGGCCAAATTTAAAGATATGGTGGAGAAGATTGAAGCGATGAGCGTGATTGAGCTCAATGAGCTGGTCAAGTTCTTGGAAGAGAAGTTCGGCGTGTCGGCTTCGGCCATGATGGTGGCCGGTGGTGGCGCCGCGGCCGGGGCCGGTGAGGAGGAGAAAGACTCCTTTAATGTGGAGTTAACCTCGGCCGGCGGGCAGAAGGTCCAAGTCATTAAGGCCATTAAGGAGGCCTTGGGCCTGGGTCTTAAGGATGCCAAAGACTTAACCGATGCCGCCCCCTCAATGCTTAAAGAGGGGATGAAGAAGGAAGAAGCGGAGAAGTTGAAAGCGGCCATTGAGACGGCCGGCGGTACTGTAACCCTCAAATAATATAAATAGTATATAATGAGGCCGAGATGGATATTTTGGCCAAATTATTCGGTTCGCTCGCTCGGGTCAAACTCCTGCGGCTTTTCCTGTTCAATTCGGAGACCGTCTTCTCGCTCAAGGAGATTACTCGGCGCAGTCGGCTTACCCCCGCTTCGGCTCGCAAAGAGATTAGAGTGTTTGAGCAAATCGGTTTAACTAAAACCGTTAAGGAATCAAGCGCGCCGCGAGTGAAGCATTGGCGACTTAATCCCAAATTTGTTTTGACGCGACAACTGCGCTATCTCCTTGATGCTGATTTCAAAGACCAGCGCCAGGAGATTAGCCAGCGTTTCCGCGATTGTGGCCGGATTAAGCTCTTGATTATCGCCGGCGCCTTAATTGGCGATGAGCACGGCCGGGCCGATTTGGTGCTGGTGGGCGATAATCTCCGGCGTCCTTTGGTGGAGCAAGCGATTAAGGGCCTGGAAGCCGATCTCGGCCGAGAGCTGGTCTATGCTCTCCTTGAGACGCGCGACTTCAATTACCGCTTGTCGGCCAGCGACAAGTTTATTCGCGATCTCTTGGAATATCCCCACGAACGGCTGGTCAATAAGCTCGGTATTTAGGCCTCTTTAGAGATATCCACACAGGCCCAACGCCCCGGGGTAATGAATGGTATAATTTAATTAAGCCTATTATTAATAAATGGTCGAATTAAGTGCTTTAACCTAAAATTTTCGACGCTATATGTTACTACAAACTTGGAGCGAAGTTTTGACCGCCTCTTTCCAGAATCTCTGGGTAGGAGTGGTTGGCTTTGTTCCTAATCTGGTTGTGTCCATCACCATCTTTATTGTGGGATGGGTGGTTGGCGTGGTTTTGGGCAAGTGGGTGGCGCAAGTAATCCACGCGCTCAAGGTAGATAAGGCATTGAACAGTTTGGGGATTGACGAGTTGGTCTCAAAGGCCGGCTTCCGTCTTGACTCGGGCGCGTTCATCGGTGCCTTGGTTCGCTGGTTCGTTATTATCGTCTTCTTGGTAGCGGCGCTTGATGTCCTCCAGTTGACCCAGGTTAATATCTTCTTACAGCAGGTGGTCCTTGGCTACTTGCCTAACGTAATCGTGGCGGCCTTCATCTTGTTGATTGCGGCGGTGATTGCCGAACCGCTTAAGAAGGTGGTAGCCGGTTCAGCTCGAGCGGCAGAAGTGGCTTCTTCAGCGCTGTTGGGCGGCGTGGCTTACTGGGCGATTTGGGTGTTTGCCTTCTTGGCGGCCCTCAATCAGCTTGGCATTGCCGGCTCCTTCTTCCAGACCCTCTTCACCGGCATTATCGCGATGATCGCTTTGGCCGGCGGTTTGGCCTTCGGTCTCGGTGGCAAAGAAGCGGCCTCGCGTTATCTGGAAAAACTCCGGGGCGACATCTCCCGCTAACTATTCTGAAACCGTTTTTCCAAAACCCCGTCCTTCGATAAACTCAGGGCGGGGTTTTGGTTTGGCTTGTTTTTATTCTGATTTTTGTTAAGCTGATAGATAGTAAACGATCTTGCGGTTAACCTTGTTTAGTTCGAAGGGAGGTGAACGAGTTGCCAAAAAAACCAAAAGAACAGGTGGTAAATTTATTGCCCGGAAAATTGCCGGGATTCAAGAGCATTGAGGTCTCTTCACCAGCTTCCAAGCGCTTTGCTGAAGAGATGGATGCTTGGGCCAAGCGGTCCGAGGAGGCTAATCGAAAATTGTTGGGGCCGTCCAAGTCTAGATTTGGCGATGATTGAAGGGAGAAATTGTTACCCCGGATTGGCGCACGCGCCAATCCGGGCCTTATTTTGTTGTTTTAATAAGCCATATTTTACGGACGAGGCTAAGCCTCGTCCGGGGGAGTAATAGTGCTTGACTTCCTTTTTCGGGCGAGTATAATGGGCAATGTCAGTATGAGTATCAAAAATAACATCAACCACCGGCGGGAACCATAGGCTCTCTAGTTTAGACTGGACTATGAACCGCCCCGAGGCGGTTATTTTAATCTCAAATTGACCAAACTGTTCGTTGACAATTTGATAATCAGGTAATAAAGCATTAAGTAAGCAATCAAAAAACAGCGGTTTTTAGATTTCCACACCGGAGATCTAAGAGCATGTGGTGGATGCCTAGACTCTAAATGGCGATGAAGGACGTAGCATAGCTGCGATAAGCTTCGGGGAGGTGTTGAGCAACCTTCGATCCGGAGATTTCCGAATGGGGAAACCCCTTACAGTAATCCTGTAAGACCCTGCCCTTGAGGCAGAGGAGCGCACCTAGGGAAGTGAAACATCTCAGTACCTAGAGGAACAGAAACAAATCAGAAGCTTTTTAATCTTGGCGAGATAGTTATCGCTAGGATTAAGAAGCTTTGTGTATTCCCCTAGTAGCGGCGAGCGAAAAGGGAGGAGCCCAAACCTATGCATTTATGCATGGGGGTTGTAAGGTAATGGCGTAGTTATTCTAGAAGAGTTACAAATGTCTTAAATTAATCGAAGCCGCTGGGAAGCGGCGCCACAGACGGTAATAGTCCGGTAGATGAAAATTTGAGCACTCTTTTGCCATTATTCTTGAGTACCTCGGGACATGACTAGCTTGAGGGAATCTGGCAGTACTAACTGCCAAGGCTAAATACATTTAGAGATCGATAGTGAACTAGTACCGTGAGGGAAAGGTGAAAAGCAGCCCGATAAGGGCGTTGAAATAGATCCTGAAACCACATGCTTACAAGGAGTCGGAGCTCGATCCCGCAAGGGATTTGGGTGACGGCGTGCCTATTGAAGAATGAGCCAACGAGTTTATGGGTACGGCTTGGTTAATCTGTTAGCGCAGAGAAGCCGAAGGGAAACCAAGTGTTAATAGCGCGCAATTGGTCGTACGCATAAGACCCGAAGCCGGGTGAGCTTGCCATGAGCAGGGTGAAGTTGCGAGAAATCGCAATGGAGGCCCGAACCGTTTAGTCGTGCAACACTATCGGATGACTTGTGGTAAGGAGTGAAAAGCTAATCGAACTCGGTAATAGCTGGTTCTCTCCGAAATAGCTTTAGGGTTAGCGTCTTGGTTACCTGCTGGGGGTAGAGCACTGGAAGAGTTGAATAGGAGGAAACTTCGTCAACTCTATCAAACTCCGAATACCAGCAGTCATTACAAGGCAGTTAGACGGTGGGGGCTAAGCTCCACTCGTCGAAAGGGAAACAGCCCAGATCGCAATCTAAGGTCCCTAAATTAACGTTAAGTGCACTTAAGGAGGTGAGATTTCTCTGACAATGAGGATGTTGGCTTAGAAGCAGCCATCATTTAAAGAAAGCGTAATAGCTCACTCATTCAGAGATCTCGCGCCGCAGATTCTCGGGGCTAAACGTTATACCGAAGATGCGGGCTTTATCAGTCCTCGGACTGATGGAGCGGTAGGAGAGTGTTTTGTTCGGCTGTGAAGGTAGGTCGCGAGGCCTGCTGGAGCGAACAGAAGTAAGAATGTTGGCACAAGTAACCGCAATCCCGGTGAGATCCCGGGACGCCAAAAGACTAAGGTTTCCTTGGCAATGGTAATCAACCAAGGGTTAGTCGGGCCTAAGGGGATGACGACAGTCGGACCCGATGGACAGATGGTTAATATTCCATCACTTCCGGTTGGTGCGATGGGGCGACGGAGGGTTATAGACAGAGCGCATTAATGGTTTTGCGTTCGGACAGTGAGGAGGCTGGTCAGGTAAATCCGGCCGGCAATACTCCAAGCTCTCCGAAAATGTCAAGGGCAACCGCGGCAAATTTTGTTGAACACACTTCCAAGAAAAACCTCTAAGCATAACCAACTGGGAACCGTACCGTAAACCGACACAGGTAGTCAGGTCGAGTAGACCACGGCGAACGAGTGATTGCTCCTCAAGGAACTCGGCAAAAAAGCGTCCGTAACTTCGGAATAAGGCCTGCCCAAGTTTGGAGGTTGGACGTTGGATGTTAGCAATTGGATTATTCCAATCTCTAATTTCTAACTTCCAATCTCTAATTTTGGGCCGCAGCGAAAGTATCCCTGGCGACTGTTTACCAAAAACATAGCTCCCTGCGAACTCGCAAGAGGATGTATAGGGGGTGACACCTGACCAATGCCAGAAGGTCAAACAAGGTTGGTCTAATGTCTTCGGATGTTAGGCTGTACTTTGTAAGCCCTGGTGAATGTCGGCGATAACTATAATCGTCCTAAGGTAGCGAAATTCCTTGTCGGGTAAATTCCGACGCGCACGAATGGTGTAACGATCAGGGAACTGTCTCGAGGAGTAGCTCGGTGAAAATGCAATGGGGGTGAAGATGCCCTCTACCTGCAGTTAGACGAAAAGACCCCAGAAGCTTTACTATAGCTTGATATTGGGTGTGTGTTTAGGCTGCGTAGCATAGGTGGGAGACTTTGAAGCGGAAGTTTTGGCTTCCGTGGAGTCATCAGTGAAATACCACTCTGTCATGATGCACATTCTAACCAGAACGGCAAAAACGTTTTGAGACAGTATCTGGTGGGTAGTTTTAGTGGGGCGCTATCCTCCTAAAAAGTAACGGAGGAGTTTATTAAGGTCAGCTAGGCGCGAATGGAAACCGTGCCGATAGTGTAATGGCATAAGCTGGCTTGACTGCAAGACGTACATGTCGAGCAGGTACGAAAGTAGAACATAGTGAACCGACAGTCCGCATTAGACGCGGCTGGAGATTAACGGATAAAAGCTACTCTGGGGATAACAGGCTGGTTCCGCCCAAGCGTCCATAGCGACGGCGGAGTTCGGCACCTCGATGTCGGCTCATCTTATCCTGGGGCTGGAGCAGGTCCCAAGGGTTCGGCTGTTCGCCGATTAAAAAGATACGCGAGCTGGGTTCAAACCGTCGTAAGACAGGTTGGTCTCCTATCTACTGCAGGCGTTGATAATTGAGAGGAGTTGTTTCTAGTACGAGAGGACCGAAATGAACTGACCTCTGGTCTGTCGGCTGTGCCACCAGGTGCAATGCCGAGTAGCTATGTCGGGAACGGATAACCGCTGAAAGCATCTAAGCGGGAAGCCGACCTCAAGATTAATTATCGTTATGAGACCCGTAGGAGATGACTACGTTGATAGGCACTAGGTGGAAGTATGGCAACATATTGAGCCGTGGTGTACTAATTCGTCCACTCCGGTGGGGAAATCTGAAAGCTTGCCCGAATCCGCGAAGCGGAGGCGGGGCGCTGTTTTTGATTGCTGACTTAATGCTTTAAATCTGAAAAATCTCAAAGATAGTGTCTTGGTGGTTTAACGCGGTGGTCACACCCGGTTCCATTCCGAACCCGGAAGTTAAGCGCCGTAGTGGCGATGGTACTCCATTGGGGGAGAGTAGCTAGCCGCCAGGACAGTGTCTTGGAGGTTTTTTTGGTTTATACTATGGCTGAGATGTCTACTTGGAGCCGAGGCCGACAATTTACTTACTTGAGTTTAGTGGTGGCGGTAGTATTTGTGGCTGTCGGTTTTTTGTTGTGGACTTATTGGCCGGCGCCGAGCTGCTTCGATGGCCGGCAAAATGCCGGCGAGGCGGGTGTGGATTGCGGCGGCAGCTGTGCCCGAGTGTGCCAAAATCAGGCGGTGCCGCTCAAGATTCTCTGGTCGCGAGTATTTGAAGTTACCGCCGGCGTGTACACGGCGGTGGCGATGGTAGAAAACGCCAATCTTGAGGCTGGAGTGGTGGTGTTGCCGTATTCCTTCCGCTTGATGGATGAGAGCAACTTGCTGGTCACTTTCCGCCAAGGCGAAACCTATGCCAATCCGGGCGAGAAGTTTATTATTGTTGAGGGCGGAATCGGCACCGGCGAGGGCCGTCCGACCCGCGCCTTCCTCGAGTTTGGTCCGCATGCTTGGCAGCGGCCGCCGGCTGAAGCGCCTCTCCTTGAGGCGCCGAGCAAAATCTTAACCAATGAGCGCCCGGCCCGGCTAACGGTTACTGTCGCCAATCGTTCAATTATTGATTTGCCCAAAGTGGAGGTAGCGGCCATTTTATCCGACCCGGCGGGCAATGTTTTGGGCAGTGGCACCACTTTTGTCGAGAATCTTCGTCGTGAGGCCGAGCGCCAAGCCTATTTTGCTTGGCCGGAACCGTTTAGCGAGAGGCCGGCGCTCATCGATATTTACCCACGAGTCAACGTCTTCTCTTTGGATTGATTTTCCTATTAGCTATAAGCTAACTACTATAAGCTATCTGTTATGGTTAGGCGCATTTTAACTCATATTGATTGGGTAGTCCTCGCGGCGCTTTTGCCAATTTTGGTCGCCGGCCTACTTACCATGAACTCGTTTTCCGTTGATGACTACTTTGCCAGTCGGCAATTAGTTTGGATTGGAGTGTCGCTTGCCGTGCTGATTGGCGCCAGTCTGATTGATTGGCGTTTCTTGCGCAAAAGCAATTTAGTCGCGACTCTCTTTTTGGCCGGCAACGGTTTGTTGATTTTGGTTTTGCTCATCGGCCAAATCTCCCGCGGTGTTCAAAGTTGGCTCTCGGTCGGCGGGCTGGCCTTCCAACCGGCCGATTTGATGAAGTTGATTTTAATCTTAGTGTTGGCCAAATACTTCTCTCGTCGACATATTGAGATTGCTCATATTCGACATATTATTGTTTCGGGCATTTACGCCTTTATTCCATTTGTCTTGATTTTAGTCCAGCCCGATTTTGGCTCGGCGATTATCGTCTTCGCCATTTGGCTGGGCTTGATTGTCGTTTCCGGCGTGTCTAAGAAGCATCTTTTAGGCGTAACGGTCGCCGGTCTACTGGCTTTCCTCTTGGCTTGGACCTTTTTGTTTGCCGATTATCAGAAGGATCGGATTGTTACTTTCCTCCATCCGTTAGCCGACATTCAGGGTGCCGGCTACAACGCTTTCCAATCCACCATCGCCGTGGGTTCGGGCGGGATTTTGGGCAAAGGGCTCGGCTATGGCACTCAATCGCGGCTCGAGTTCTTGCCCGAATATGAGACCGACTTTATCTTCGCCGCCTTTGCCGAGGAGTGGGGCTTTGTCGGAGTGATTATCTTGTTTGGTTTATATGGAGTGATTGTGTGGCGATTGGTCCGGACCGCTATGTACGCGGCGACCAATTTTGAATCTTTGTTTACGCTTGGGGTGACGATTATGCTGGGCGCCCACTTCATCATCCATGTGGGGATGAATGTGGGGCTTTTGCCGGTGACCGGTTTGCCACTGCCGTTTATGAGTTATGGCGGTTCGCATCTCCTGGTGGAGATGCTCGCCCTTGGGATGGTGATGGGGATGCGCCGCTACGCTCTCGCTTACCACCGCGACGACATCCACAACGAATTTATCGGCCCGCAGTAAAATTATCGATACAAAGCGAGAGTTTGCGCGAGCATTTGGGCCCGGGAAAAATTTTGTTGGACGAAAGTTTTGAGATGCCGGCCAAGGGTGGACTCGCGGTAGCGCTCGGGGAGGAGAGTTTTGAGAGAATTAGACAGCGCCACCGGGTCAGCCGGTGGGACGAGCAAGCCTGTTTCGCCGTTTTTAATAATTTCCGGGATGCCGCCCACGCGGGTAGCCACCACTGGCAAGCTGGCTAACCCGGCTTCAAGCACGGCGTAAGGCAAGGCTTCGGTGCGCGAGGGGAGGGTAAAGATATCAAACGCTTTCAGATAGCGCGCCGCTTCCGGCACTTGGCCCAAGAGGTGGATGCGGTTGGTGAGGTGATGCCGGGCAATGTGCATCGCCAAACGCTCGCGCTCTTCGCCTTCGCCGATAATCAGTAAATTAAGATTAGGGTAATTGGGTGCCAGGCGGGCAAAAGCTTCAATCAAAACATCTAAGCCTTTATTGCGGTGGAGTTCGGCAATGGTGCCGAGCCAAACAGTGTCGGGCGAAAGGTCAGGCATCAGTTTTTTGCGCGCTTCGAGGCGAGAGTAAAATACCGGCTCGGTTAAACCATTGTAGATTAATTTTAATTTATTGTTCACCAATGGCCAATTTTTGGCTTGATTCAGGGTGATTTGGGAAACAGCGATGGTTTGATGACACAAGATAATCGTTAGCCAGTGGAAGGAAGCGATAATTTTTTTCTGCCACCTCGGCCGCTCTTCGTTGAAGGCCCAGCCGTGAACGGTGAAGATAGCTTTTAGTTTATAGCTTTTACCTGCCGGCCGGCGAGGCAGGGCTGTTAGTAACCAAGACAAATTCACTAGTCGACCAGCCAAAGCCGCCAAGCCGCTAATTTTAGAACTGTTGAGGTGGATAATGTCTGGTCGTTCTTGCCGGAAAAACTTGAATAACCACCAGCCAATCTTAATTTCTCTAAACCAAGTGATGTCGCGCGTGAGGCCGGGGATGATGACAGTTTTGATGCCAGCTTGCTCTAATTTGGCGCTAAGCGCCCCCGGCTCGCCGAAGGCCTCGCCCGTAGAGCTACGGCCGAGGGCCACCAGGACCTCAAATTGCTCCACCGGGAGTCCGGTCGCCAGGTCGAAGACGTAGCGCTGGGCCCCACCCCAAGAGCCTTTGGTGATAAGGTAAATAATCTTTCGCCTTGATTCCATGAGGAGACTATAGCATATTTTTTGATTTCGTGGTATTATCCCGAACGATGAAGCGGATTAGTCGCCGAACCACTTTAGCCCTGTTTTTGGGCGATATTTTATTCTTCGTCGTCGCTCTGTGGCTGACGCTCTTTATTCGTTATGCCGAGTTGCCGAGCCAAGCCTTCTTCCTCCAACACTTGGGGCCGTTCGCGATTATCTTCGCCGTCTGGCTGACGGTTTTCTTTATTTTTGACTTGTATCGTCGGCCGACCACTCTGTTTCGCCGGCAATTGCCGGGCGTGATTTTGCGAGCCCAAATCGTCAACACCCTAATTGCCGTCATCTTCTTTTATTACTTGCCGGTTTTCGGCATCACTCCGCGGACCAATTTGTTTATTTACTTGATTGTTTCTTTCATCTTAATTGTGATTTGGCGGACGCTGGCCCGACGCTTGGACCGGCGAAGCCGGCGGATTAATGTCGTTTTTTTGTGCCAGGGGGCAGAAGTTGATGAGTTAGAGGAGGAGTTTAGCCACAACAGTCGCTATGGTGTTAAAATCATTGCGCCAGACAAATTGGCCGAAGCGCGAACCGGCGATAATAACTTGCTGGTGGTATTCAATCCCTATGATCGCGAAACCAAAGATGATTGGGCAGGTCTTTATCGGTTGATTTTCGCCGGTGTCACCTTCATCAATATCCATAATTTGTATGAGGAGATTTTTGAAAAAATCCCAATCTCCATTCTTGACGAACAATGGTTTTTGGAAAACATTTCTTCTCGCGGGACGATTACTTACGACTTGTTCAAACGAGTCACTGACGTGCTGGCCGGCAGTGTTTTGGGCTTAGTCTCGTTGGTTTTTTATCCATTTATTATTTTGGCTGTTTGGCTTTCCGATGGCCGGCCGTTTTTCTTCACCCAAGAGCGGGTGGGTAAGCGAGGCCGAGTGTTTAAAATTATCAAATTCCGCTCAATGCGAGCTGATCAAGTGACTAGTGTCGGTCGATTGCTCCGAGTAACCCGCTTGGATGAATTACCGCAATTATGGAATGTGGTCCGGGGCAATCTTTCATTAATCGGCCCGCGGCCGGAGAGGCCGGATTATGCCGAGATTTATCGGAATGAGGTCCCATATTACAATATTCGCCACCTAATCAAACCCGGCCTTTCCGGTTGGGCCCAGTTGTATCACGATAATCATCCGCACTTTCATGTGGCTCAAGCGGCCACCACCGAGAAGTTGTCTTACGACTTGTATTATGTCAAACATCGAGGAATTATTTTGGATGTCATTATCGGCCTTAAAACTATCCGGGCGCTCCTTTTGCGCACTGGCGCCTAATCTCGCCGCTATGATTTTTAACGGTCGAGCTTTTGCCGCTGATTGGCAAAACAGATTGAAGAAAAAATTGGCTGACCAAAAAGTGGCGCTGGCGGTTGTGTTGGTAGGGGAAGATCCGGCTAGTCAGGCATTTGTGAAAATCAAACAAAAATTCGGTGAAGCGATTGGGGTTGAAGTGTCAGTTCGAGAGTATGACGAAGCTATTGCCACCGGGGAATTGATTGAAATTATTGAAAAATTAAATGACAATTCACGTTTTGCCGGGATTATCGTTCAGTTGCCACTGCCGGCTAGTGTTGACACGGGGGCAGTAGTGGCGGCGATTGCGCCGGCTAAAGATGTGGATGCTCTCGGTTCGGGGAGCCTCTTCACGCCGCCGACAGTTAGAGTGATTGAAGAAGTCTTTAAATCAATCAATCTTGACCCGGCCGGTCACCCGGCGCTAGTGATTGGTCAGGGGCGGTTGGTTGGCCGGCCGGCGGCGGCTTATTTGGCTCAAGTTGGCGCTCAAGTTGAGATTGCCGATAAAAACACCCTTGATTTGAAATCGAAATGTTTGGCTGCTGATATTATTGTCACTGGAGTGGGTCAGCCGCACATCATCACGCCGGCGATGGTCAAGTCGGGATCAGCGCTCATTGATTTTGGCATCAGCCGTTCGCCCGCTCGCGGCGGCCATTTGGCCGGTGATATTAACCCGGCTGGCGCCGGGCGAGCCGCTCTCTTCACTCCCACCCCCGGTGGCACGGGACCGGTGACGGTGGCCATGCTCTTCGCCAACTTGGCTTCCTTATGACTGCCTTGTTTTTTGGCCCATTTTCGCTATAATGGCGGGCGTAATGTTTAAAACCAGACTAACGGCGATCCTCCTCTTGTTCCTCGCTCTTGGCTTAGGTTACTTCGTCTATTATTCAGAGACGGCGTCAACTGGCTATTTTAACTTGCCGTTCAAGCTCGGTCTTGATCTTTCCGGCGGCAGTCATTTGGTCTATGAGGCCGACACCACCGCTATCGCCACCGGTGAGGTGGATGAGGCGATGTCGTCGCTGCGCGAGGTGATTGAAAGGCGGATTAATGTCTTTGGCGTGTCCGAACCGCTCATCCAAGCCGAGCAGGCCGGCTTTGGCGCCAGTGCCAGCCACCGTTTAATTGTTGAATTGCCCGGGGTTACCAATCTTAATGAAGCGCTTAATTTGATTGCCGAGACCCCCAATTTGGAATTTAAAACTTTGGCCCCGGGCGCAACGGGTGAAGTTTTAACCGACTTCGTTGATACCGGTTTAACCGGACGTTATCTAGAGCGAGCGAGCGTCCAATTTACCCAAACCAACTTGGGGCCGTCAATCTCGCTCAACTTCAACCCTGAAGGCTCGCGCTTGTTCGCCGAGTTGACCGAGAGCAATATCGGCCAGCCGGTGGCCATCTTTTTAGACGGTATTTTGCTCTCGGCGCCCATCGTCCAAGAGAAAATCGGCAATGGCCAAGCCGAGATTACCGGCCAGTTTAGCGTGGAGGAGGCCAAGACCTTGGTTCGCAATCTTAATCTCGGCGCTTTGCCGGTGCCGATTCACCTTATCTCGAGCCAAACCATCGGCGCCACCCTTGGTGCCGACGCGCTCGCCAAGGGCGTTTATGCCGGCTTGTTGGGATTGGCGGTCGTCGCTTCCTTGATGATTTTATGGTATCGCTTGCCCGGTTTGGTGGCGGTGGTCTCTTTGGGGGTTTATATCATTTTGATGTTGGCGCTGTTTAAGCTGATTCCGGTGACTCTGACCGCTGCCGGTATCGCCGGCTTTATCTTATCAATTGGCATTGCCATTGATGCCAATGTGCTCATTTTCGAGCGTTTGCGCGAGGAATTGCGAGAGGGTAAAAGTTTGTATGAGGCCACAATCGATGGCTTTGCCCGAGCTTGGCTCTCAATTCGCGACTCTAATCTCTCATCTCTGATTTCAGCCATTATTCTCTTCTGGTTTGGCACCAGTATGATTAAGGGCTTTGCTTTGACTATGGCCTTGGGTATCGTTATTTCGATGTTTACCGCCATCACTGTCACGAGGACTTTCCTCTTGGCGATTGGTGTTAAACACAAAACGAAATTAACCTCCTTCTTATTCAGCTCTGGATTTTATAAGCTAAAAGCTAAAATCTAAAAGATATTTATTATGTTTGTCATCAAATACCGAAAAATATTTTACCTTATCTCCGGCTTGGCGGTGGCTGCCTCACTTGGCTCAATTTTGTATTTTGGTCTCAATATCGGGATTGATTTTACTGGGGGCACTTTAGTGGAGGTGTCTTATCCGGCCACTCGGCCAGACTTGGAAGCGGTGCGCCAAGCTGCCAATCAGATTAATTTAGGTAGTGTGACGGTTCAGCCAACCGGCGAGGACGGCTACATTTTGCGTCTTAAAACCGTTTCTGAATCGGAGAAAGACAGCCTGATTAAAGCCGTCACTTTGTCGGCCGATAATGTGCCGGCGGAAGAGCGGACCAACTCAATTGGCCCGGCCTTGGGGAGCGAGTTGGCCCAAAGAGGCTTGATGGCTATTGGTTTGGTGGCGCTTTTGATTATTTTGTACATCGCTTTCGTCTTTCGCCATGTGTCCCGTCCGGTGTCGTCGTGGAAGTATGGCCTAATTGCCATTGTCGCCTTGCTCCACGATATTATCATCCCGACGGGCGTCTTCGCTTATTTGGGGGCGGTCCGGGGAGCGGAAGTGGACGCGCTCTTTTTAACCGCGCTTCTGACTATCCTCGGTCTCTCGGTTAACGACACCATTGTGGTCTTTGACCGAATCCGGGAGAATTTGCAAAACAAAGTGGCGTCGCATTTTGACGATGTGGTTGGCATCTCGCTCAAGCAAACCTTCACTCGCTCCATCAACACCTCATTGGTCTTGATTTTAATCCTGCTCTCGCTCTACTTCTTCGGCGGTACCACCACTCGCGACTTTGCTTTGGTTTTGGTAATTGGCATGTTCGTCGGGACCTACTCGTCCATTTTCCTCGCCTCGCCCCTCCTCGTCACCTGGCAAAAATGGAGTGAGAAGCGGTCTACCAAATAGCCCCCTTGACGGGAGGTTGGGGATAAGTATAATGGATTGGCGCCTGAAGGAGGCGCGTTTTTAGGCCCCTTAGTGAGGGCAGGGCGCGGTCGTTGACAATTTTGATACCACCAAACGCAAATTAATGAATCCTAGTGTTTTTTCTTTTGTTTCGTTCGAACTTAATATGAGAGTTTGATCTTAGCTCAGGATGAACGCTGGCGGCGTGGATAAGGCATGCAAGTCGAAAGGGTTTAGACCCTTGGCGAACGAGGTAGTAACATGTAGGTACGCACCCGGAAG
>Ga0210057_1005920_pt1 | contig 15459 bp, 16 predicted proteins | sample CryGeyCG2114_010_2_FD_183968 | JGI IMG/M metagenome (GOLD analysis project Ga0210057, IMG submission 183968) | Groundwater microbial communities from aquifer - Crystal Geyser CG10_big_fil_rev_8/21/14_0.10 (SPAdes) (version 2) | ecosystem: Environmental > Aquatic > Deep subsurface > Groundwater ... | reverse complement strand
AGAAGGCGCAAAGATGACTCTCCGGACATCAAAAGAGGGAGAAAAAATCAAAACACTCGATGATCAGCCGCGTGTTTTGCCGGAAGGGTCGATCGTGATTGAAGATTCTAAAAAAATTATCGACCTTTGCGGAATCATGGGCGGTGCAAATTCTCAAATCACAAAAAGGTCAAAACGGGTCATCCTTTTTGTTCAAAGTTACGATCCATACACCATACGCAAGACAACCCAAGCCTTGGCTTTCAGGACAGACGCCGCCGCCCGCTTCGAAAAGGGAGTAGACATCGAAAGCATCCCTAATGCCCTCAGGCGTGCAGTCTATCTCGCCAAGAAAAACGCCGGTGCAAAAATTGCATCCGAGCTCATTGATATTTACGAACCAAATCACCAAAAACCTCAAGAAATAAATCTAAAATCGGATAAATTAAATAGCTATCTGGGCACAGAAATAAAAGTGGAAGAGTCTAAAAGGATATTAGACCTACTTGGCTTTAAAGCTAAAACATTAGGCCAGACGCTCATCGCAACGCCTCCTTCCTGGCGCAGGACAGATGTCGAATCGGACGTAGATCTTATCGAGGAGATCGCCAGAATCCACGGCTACTACAATTTACCTTCGGTTTTGCCGGAAGGACAAATTCCGCATGAACAAGAAAACGAGCTTCATGAAGTCGAAGAACTAAAAAAAAGTCTCAAATTTTTGGGTCTTACGGAAGTAATCACGTATTCGATAATTTCCAAAAAACTTGCTTCTCAATCAGAAACTCAGCCGAAAGACTTGGTCGAACTTGCAAACCCTTTAACAGAAGAATGGCAGTTTATGCGGCCCCGACTCCTGCCTTCATTGTTGCAGGTTGCAAGCCAGAACCAATATACAAAAGATAAAATTAGGGTTTTCGAAACAGCCAAAACCTATGTTAAACAGAAAAACGACCTTCCAAGACAAGACCTGTTCCTATCAATTGTTCTAACAGACTCGGATTTTCTCGACGTTAAAGGGCTAGCAGAAAACATCTTCGAAATCTTAGGCCGTAAAATCCATTTTGAAAAACCCAAGGAAGAGAAAAACCTTATTTCAAAAGGTCAATCAGCAAATCTATTTTCAGGCGGTGAGGATGTAGGGATTATCGGCATTGTCAACCCGCATACCATGGAGTTTTTCCAGATTGCGAAAAAATCCGCCGTATTCGAACTGAACTTGACTAAAGTTTTTAGTTTGCCTCAAGTTTCCAAAATTTATAAAACAATCAGTAAATATCCGCCGGTTATTGAAGATATTTCGGCGTTATTTGGAGAGGGGACGGACCTCAATGAAATCGTTTCCCATATCAAAAAGGCAAGCGAGCTTATTAGTAAGGCCGAAACAATCGATGTATACAAAAGCGAATCGTTAACTGCCGGTAAAAAGTCCGTAACAATCAGGATTACTTACCAGAAACAAACAGGGACACCAACCCCCCAAGAAGTCACTCAAGCCCGGGAAAAAACTATTATCGAATTGACATCCACCTTCCACGCCCAAATCAGAAAATGAATTTAAATTGGTCTATTGCGGCGATAATAGGGTTTCTTACAACAACAATTGCAATTTTGGTTAAAGTAATTGGTCTTCCGGATCAAATCAAAAAAATTTACAAACGTAAGTCGACCGAGGGAATCTCAACAATCTTTTTCTTACTAGCTTTTCTTTCTTATCTTCTTTGGACCATCCACGGGTTTTTCGAAAAGGACAACGTCCCCATAATAGGTCAAGGCGTCGGACTTTTCACTACCGGCATCATCATTGCGCAAATTTTTATTTATAGGAAAAAATGAAACTTTTACTTACTTCAAACGGCATGTGCAACAAAACAATAGCAAATGCGCTTTTGAACCTCCTCGGCAAACCGTTTTCTAAATCCAAGCTTGCCTTCATTCCAACAGCCGCAAACGTCGAAACAAACGATAAAGGGTGGCTTATTGACGACCTTTACAATTGCAAAAAGCAGGGGTTCGCAAAAATAGATATAGTTGATATTTCCTCAATCGAAAAAGACCTTTGGCTTCCGCGGCTTAAAGAAGCAGATATACTCCTTTTCTCAGGGGGAAACACTTTCCATTTAATGTATTGGCTAAAAAAATCCGGCTTCACAAAACTGCTTCCAAAACTCTTAAAAACCCGAATTTATATGGGGATTAGCGCTGGCAGTATGGCAGCTGGATATGCAATTTGCTTATCAGACGCAAAAAAACTCTATTACCCTGATCTCAAAGCAAAGTACACGGACGAAAAAGGCTTAGAACTAGTAGATTTCTATTTCCGCCCTCACTTCAACAACCCCTCCTTCCCTTATGTCAACAAAAATACCCTCTCCCAATTTGCAAAAGAACACAAAGAGCATCTTTACGCCATGGATGATGAAACAGCCGTAAAAATAAATGGGGAAAATATTGAAATAGTAGGGGAAGGAAAATATTTGGTCCTCAACAACTGATTTATTAACTAATCTTTCCAGTCTTCCCCAACACTAACCGTAATTTCCCGTTCGTTTTCTTTTCCGGCCTCATTCTTCGCTTTTACCCTAAGCTTGTGTTTTCCTTTATTACTTTCTGAAAAATTGTAATTAAATTTATAGGGCCCGGAATCTGTTTTGGTATCTTTTATCGAATCGTCAACATAAAATTCAACCTTGCTGATTTTTCTTCCGGTCTCCACACTTGCTTCCACTTCAACCGCAAAATCTACTTTGCTCTTATCATCCGGCTTCGTAATAACTATGTTAATATCGTCTGGGTTCGCATTTGGCTGAGCCAAAAGTTCTGCAGGCGGCTTGTACTTTGGATCACCCTGGCTTTGAGTCCACGCATTAATTCCTTCCTGCCAGCGGTTTTTTCCGTCAGTAGAAACAGGATCGAATTCGACAAATACAAAGAACTCTTTGCCGTCTAAAGTTTTTTCAACAGAACAGTCTTTATTAGGCTCGGTACCCTTAATAAAGTATTCACTCCTTTTTGGATATTCACGGCATGGCAGGCCGCCGCCTAAAGCATCAATTTCCAGAGCCGTAACATTGTCCGGTTTATTAAATCCTTCGTTTCCTTTCCCTTCAAGCGCCGCTTTAATTGCCCTGTTCCAGATTGGCGTCGCACCGGTTACACCGGAAGCGATAGCAGGATTCATAGGGGAATTGTCATTATTCCCAACCCAGACTCCGACAACAACAGAAGGCGTATAACCCACAGTCCAATTATCCCTTTTGTCATCGGTAGTACCCGTTTTTACAGCAACGGTTTTACCCGAAACATTTAAAAATGAACTCGGACCAAATAATGTACTTCTCGCATTATTATCGGAAAGAATATGTGAAATAAGAAATGCAATGCCCTTATCAATAACCTCTTTCCCTTTCTTCTCTTTATATTCATCAAGTACTTTTCCGCCCCTGTCTTCAACCTTCAAAACAGAAATAGGTTCTTGGGCTACACCTTCATTAGCAAAAGTTCCGAAACCGTTTGTTAGTTCCAAAAGCCTGACTTCGCCTCCACCTAAAGTAACCGAAAGCCCGAATCGTTTTAAGTTTTCATCCGTAGGCTCCAAAGATTTAAGTCCAGCTTCATAAGCAGTTCTTAGCATATTTTTTATCCCGACTAGTGCCGTCATCTTGACTGCAGGAATGTTCAATGAATTTCCCAGGGCAAATCTTATTTGCTGGGGCCCCCTGTATTTGCCGTCGTAATTTACCGGCTTATAAGGCGGCTGTCCGGCTCCACCCGGAAATTCGGTAGGTACATCCATCAGTACAAACGAAGGCGTATATCCCGCTTTGAAAGCCGTAGCATACGTAAAAGGCTTTAGGGCAGAACCTGGCTGTCTCAGGGCAGTGGCCACATTTACCTGGCCATCGTAATCTTTGGCAAAATAATCTTTAGAGCCGACCATCGAAAGTATCTGCCCGTTTTTAGGATCCATAACTACCGCAGACCCATTACCAACCTTGTATTGTCCCAGCTTTTCTACCTCCTCTTTTACAATCGACTGGACTTTATTCTGTAAATCCAGGTCAAGTGTAGTAGTCACTTTTAAACCTCCCTGCTCAACATACTTTTCCCCGTATTTTTGAACGAGCTGGTCCTTCAAGTAAAAAACAAAATGCGGCGCAAAAATACCTTGCGCATTATTTGAAAATTTAACCTGAGGAATTTGCTCTTTTAACTGAACTTCCTGCTCCTTTGTAATATGGCCGTCCTCGCGCATTCTTCTTGCGACATCTTCTGCTCTGCCAATATATGCCTTAGGATTTTGTCCGTATGGAGAATAATAAGTTGGGCTCTGAGGTAGACCCGCAAGAACTACTGCTTCTGAAAACGAAAGATCTTTTGCTTCTTTTCCAAAGTAAGTTTGCGATGCCGCTTCTATTCCCCAGGCAGTTCCGCCGTATGGAACTTCATTTAAATAAATTTGAAGGATTTCATCCTTTGTATACTTTCTTTCGACCTGAAGCGACAGGATAAACTCCTTCATTTTTCTTGTTAAAGTTCTCTCCGGGGAAAGTAGAGTATTTTTAACAACCTGCTGGGTGATAGTAGACCCTCCCTGTACATCCTGGAAAAACAGTATCTTGAAAAACGCCCTTGCAATACCCGTAAAAGAAAAGCCTTTGTGCTTGTAGAAATTTTTGTCCTCGATTGAAATTGTTGCTTCCTTCACGTAAGAAGGTAATTCGTTCCACTTAACCAGTGCCCTGTTTTTGTCTCCATAAATGTCGTAAAGAAGTTTCCCGTTTCTGTCGAATATTTTTGTCGAAAGGGAAGCGTCTTTTGCCGTTAATTTGTTTGGAGAAGGCAGGTCTTTTGCAAAAATTACAAATGAAAATAATGTCAGGACAATCATCCCAATTAACGAAGCAAATACCAAAGTTGAAGCAATTCCGAAAAATTTAATCCAGAACTTTCGTCCGCCCAATGGCCTCCTTACTATTAAGGGGCTTCTTGTTTGACGGGAGCTTAATTTTGCAAGTCGTGAAGAAAAACGCCTGGATCCGTTTCGGCTAGAAGAAAATTTCACTAAGAGCTATTCTATCAAAGAAAAAGTCCGCAAGAAACAGGATTGATAGATTAAAACTTCAAGTGTAAGATTCAACATATGGACAAAATTGGGGAGTTATTAACCAGAGCCGTAGACCAAATCTTGCCCTCCAAAGATGAACTGGAAAAAGTATTGAGGGGCGGGGAAAAATTGCGTGTGTATCAAGGGTTTGACCCTTCATCTCCAGATTTACATATCGGTCACATGATCGGTCTCAAAAAACTGCGCCAGTGGCAAGATCTTGGACACGAAGTCATTTTTCTCATCGGTGATTTTACGGGAAGAATCGGAGATCCAACCGGCAGGGAAGAAACAAGGCCCCTTCTTACAAAAGAAACCGCTGAGCAAAACGCAAAAACATACAAAGAACAAGCAGGAAAGGTTTTGGATTTTAACGGAAAAAATCCGGTCAAAGTCAAATTTAACAGCGAGTGGCTCGATAAACTTACCGTCCCTGAAATTTTAAATATTTATTCCCAAGTCACTTACCAGCAAATAATCAAACGAGGAATGTTTAAAAAAAGGCTGGAAAATGATGAAGATATTTCCTTTAATGAAATTTCATACCCCATTATGCAAGGCTACGATTCTGTTGCAATGGACGTTGACGTTGAAATTGGTGGCCGCGATCAGCTGTTCAATATGATGATAGGAAGGGACTTAATGCACAAAATGAAACGCAAAAACAAATTTGTAATGACAACTCAACTTCTCGTCGACAACCAAGGGAACAAAGTAGGAAAAACAGAAGGAAACGCTATTTCTCTTACAATGCCGCCTAATGAAATGTTTAGTGCAATCATGAATTTTCCGGATGAAGTGATTACGACAGCCCTCGAGTATCTGGCTGACACTCCTTTGGAAAAAATAAAAGAAATTGAATTGGAAATGAAAAAAGGCGAAAACCCAATGCAATTCAAGAAAAAACTTGCTTTCGAGGTTGTCAAGCAATTAAATTCTGAACAGGCCGCCCAAAAAGCCCAGGGAGAATTTGAAAAAGTTGTTCAAAAAAAAGAAATCCCGTCAAACTTTTTAGAAGTAAGGGTTACTGATTCCATTACTGCGTCCGAAGTCATCACAGCCTCACAGACGGTGAGCAGTCAATCCCAAATTAAAAGACTTTTTGAGCAAGGGGCAATTGAAATCAATGAGCAAGAAACAAAAGACCACAGAGCAAAAATCAAAAAGGGTGATATCATAAAAGTCGGTAAAAAAACATTTATTAAAGCAGCATGAAGCTTTTCAAGCGTTCTTATTTTAAGCATCTCTGGAAAATAATCTTAATAATAGTTGTACTGTCCTTCTTGCTCGGACAGCTGGCAATCTACCTTTTTTACGGCCTGAGTTAAAATTACTTCGTGAATCCACAAACACCGGTCGAAAAACTTCCCGGGATAGGAAGTCATCATAGCAAAAAGTTAAAAAAGCTGGAAATTGAAACGCTTGAAGATTTAATCTACCATTTTCCCTTTCGTTACGATGACTTCTCAAACCTTCAGCCGATATCTAACCTACTTGACGGTCAAATAGTAACTTTGCAGGGAAACATTTGGTCAATAAGAAATCTAAGGTCAAGAACCGGTAAATTTCTGACACTTGCAACGCTTGCCGACCAGGCAGGGACAATCGATATCGTCTGGTTTAACCAGCCATATCTAACTAAAACAATCAAACCGGGAACTTTCCTCTCCGTTTCCGGAAAAATCCAGTTGGAGGGGAGAAAACCCAAGTTGGTTTCCCCAAAATTTGAAATTTTAAGGGAACTGATGCAAACCCAAACAATTCACACGGGAGGTTTAATTCCGGTTTATCCTGAAACGGAAGGCATCACCTCTAAATGGCTTCGGGCAAAAATATCCAGTTTGATTCCAATCTATCTGAAAAACATTCAAGATTTCTTACCTGCGGTAATTATCAAGCGCAGGAAACTTTTTAATCTTAAATCATCTCTGCAAACGGTTCATTTTCCCAAGGAAGCTGGAGAAATCGAACCAGCGAGGAAGCGCCTCGCTTTTGACGAACTGTTTACCCTTCAGCTTGCATCACAGATCAGAAGAAGAAAGTGGAAAGAAGAAAAAAAAGCTAATTCATTTAAAGTAGATACGGAAAAACTTCAGCAAGTCCTTAATAATCTTCCTTTTAAATTAACAGGCGCCCAAAAGCGCTCAACACTGGAAATCCTCAAAGACCTTGAGGCAAAAACTCCCGCCAATAGACTTTTGGAAGGCGATGTCGGGTCCGGAAAAACCGTAGTCGCAGCAACAGCGGCTTATTTTGCCCACCTCAACGGTTATGCCACACTTTTTGCGGCACCTACGGAAATACTTGCAAATCAGCATAGGCAGACACTTTCCGAATTGCTTTCACCTTACAAAATTAATGTCGGTATCTGGACCGCTTCCAAAAAAGAAGACGGGGATATTATTTCCGGAACACATGCACTTTTAATGTCTTATAAACCGAATAAAACCGTCGGCCTGGTAATAGTCGATGAACAGCACCGCTTTGGCGTGGCCCAAAGAGGAAAACTATCCCTAACCACTTCGAAAGGTAAAAGCCCTCATCTCCTGACTATGACTGCAACACCTATCCCAAGAACCTTAGCCCTCACCCTTTATGGAGACCTTGATCTTTCAGTCCTCGACGAAATGCCTCTAGGCAGAAAGAAAATACAAACACATGTTGTTCCTAATTTTAAAAGAAAAGATGCTTATAAATTTATTGAAAACCAGATTAAGGAGGGGAGGCAGACGTTTATTATTACCCCGTTTGTAGAACCTTCCGAAAGCATGGCCACAATTAAAGCAGCCACCGAGGAATTTAAAAAACTGACAAGCATATTCCCCAAAAAAATAAAACTCGGGCTCTTGCACGGCAAACTTAAATCAAAAGAAAAAGAAAAGGTAATGAAAGATTTCAAAGATCGAAAAATAAACATTTTAGTCGCAACGCCTGTAGTCGAAGTCGGGATTGACGTGCCCAATGCCACAATTATGATGATCGAGTCGGCAGACCGCTTCGGCTTGGCTCAGCTTCATCAGCTTAGGGGCAGGGTAGGAAGGGGAGAACATAAATCCTACTGCCTCCTTTTTTCCGATTCGAATTCTCAAAACTCCCTTAAAAGATTAAAGGCTATGGAGGGAGTCGACATCGGATTTAAGCTTGCGGAAATTGATTTAAAAATGAGGGGGCCGGGCGAAGTATTCGGCCTGAAGCAATCAGGATACACTAACCTTAAAATTGCCGATCTTTCCGATCAGAAACTTATTAACGAAACACAGGAAGAAGCAAAAAGGTTAAGCGAAGAGGATTCAAGCTTAAAAAGCTATCCCTTACTTGCTAAAAAAATAGAGGCATCAAACCTTGAATACGTCCAGCCGAATTGAATAAAACAACGCTCCTTACTTTACCTTTAAAACTTGATATAGTATATTAACCAAATTGTTTTAGGTATCAGAGCTTATCTTTTGGAGCTTAGTTGAAAAAGAACTAATCCCTAATCCCTAATCCCTAATCCCTAATCCCTAACTCATGACACCGTTACCGAAAAAGAAGCACGCTAAATCAAGAAGCAGAACAAGGCACTCAACTAAGGGAATAAATCTTCCGGGCCTGATTACCTGCTCAAATTGCGGAAACCTGAGATTTCCTCACAGGGTTTGTCCAAGCTGCGGAAAATACGGCAACGAATCCAAAGAAAAAATAATTCCGGAAACGCCCGCACAACCTCCTAAAGCCTAAAAAACATTTCATGAAAAAAAAAGCGGATCCCCGCCACAAAAAAAGGGTTCAATCCGTAAAATTGTTGTTTGAAAAGAGCTTTAGGAAAGACATAAAGCTGAAGGAAGGTTCTGTCCCGCTTCAAGTCCTCTCCGAAAAAACAAAAATTGATAAACTTATTAAAAAATTTGCATCAAACTGGCCTATAGACCAAATTTCCGGTATTGATTTAGCTATTCTGCGTCTTGCAATCTGGGAGATGATGTTCGAAAATCCCAGGCAGCCGGAAAAAGTAATTATTGATGAAGCTGTAGAAATAGCCAAAGAATACGGAAACGAATCATCTGCTGGCTTTGTCAATGGAGTTTTAGGTACTATAATTTCTAGGGGGAATTACATCAGTGAACGAAGTGAAGCTGCTCTTTTTTCAAAGAAAAAATATCAGTGAACGAAGTGAAGCTGATATAATTAAAAGTAAGAAAATTTAAAAAAATGGGTGATATATTTGAGGATATTAGAAAATTGATTTCCCGCGATTTTGGGATTGCAGAAGAAGATATCGAAGAAGATTCGCTTCTCGATGAAGATCTTAGTGTTACCGATCTTGATTTAGAGGATTTACTCACCAAAATCCAGGAAAAATATGAAGTTGAGATTCCGCAGGCAAAAATCTCTTCATTTAAAAAAGTTTCGGATATAGTGAATTATCTTTATGAGCACACCGAAACAGTCGGGCAGTAATCTTTCGGAATTAGAATCAAAGCTTAAGCTTAATTTCCGGAATAAAAAACTTTTACTAAACGCTTTCATCCACCGTTCTTATCTGAACGAACATAAGGACTATGAAGGCGATTCAAACGAACGTCTGGAATTTTTGGGTGACAGTGTCCTTTCGATTATTGTTTCCGAGTATTTATACGCTAATTTGCCAAAAAGCCCCGAAGGCGAGCTGACACTTCTAAGAGCCGCTTTGGTAAGGACGGAAACATTGGCAAAGCTGGCCAAGGAACTCTCGCTGGGCCAATACCTGCTTCTCTCAAGGGGTGAGGAAGATTCCGGCGGCAGGGAAAATACTTCAATCCTGGCAAATACTTTTGAAGCCCTGACAGGAGCCATTTATTTAAATTTCGGTTTTGAAAAAGCCGGGGGGTTTATTACTAAAATAATGCTTAAAAATTGGAAAAATCTCGCAGAATCAGCGGTTACCGATAATAAATCCAAACTCCAGGAGGTTTTGCAGAGGGAATACAGAAAATCACCGTCTTATAAACTACTTTCTTCATGGGGTCCGGACCATGCCCGCAATTTCGAAATAGGCGTTTATTTGGAAGAAAAAATGCTGGGTTCCGGTACGGGCAAAAACAAACAACAGGCCGCCCAAAACGCTGCAAAATCGGCACTTTCCAAACTTATCAAAGCAAAATAGTTGACCCAGTAATACAACTTTCAATGACTTAGTCGCAAAATGCAATTTTTGAAAGTTGATATACTGGGTTGAAGTTTGAAGCATTTATTTGAGATAATTCCCCTTGCGCAATATGCTATACGCAAAATGCAATACGCATAAAGCATTCAGCATATTGCGTGTAACGTTAAGCGTATAGCGTATAACAATAAAAATGAGCGTTAAAATTAGACTTTCAAGATCCGGTAAGACCCATCATGCTTCTTACCGGATAGTGGCCCAGGATACAAAAACGAAAAGGGATGGTACGTTTTTGGAAATTTTAGGGTTTTATAATCCCGGCCAAAAAGGGGAAAATACATTTCAGGTAAATAATGAAAAGGTTAACAGCTGGATTAAAAAAGGCGCTAAGCCAACCGAATCGGTAACAAAACTTCTTGCAAAAAACAATGGAAAACCTTCTTAAAGTCCTCATCGGCCCTCTTGTTAAGGATGAAAAGACTATAGAAATAGAAAGGCAAAATCATCCTGAAAACAGGGTAAATTTTGTTGTCTCAATTCCTCAGGAAGATATTGCAAAAGTCATAGGCAGGGAAGGCAAAATGATCAAGGCCATCAAAAACCTGCTAAAAATCCGAGCCTCCAAGGAAGGATTATATGTCACCGTCGAAGTCAGAGAAAAGTGACATTTTATATTCTCACCCTTTTTCCAAAAACAATTGAGCAGATCACCCGCGAGAGCATTCTGAAAAGGGCAATTTCTGCAAAAACAATTTCAATTAAAACTATCGACATACGGAATTTTGCAAAAGACAAGCATAAAACTGTCGACGACAAACCTTATGGAGGAGGGCAAGGCATGGTACTTAAAGCCGATATAGTTGTTAATGCCTTAGAATCAATAAAGCAAAAACCCTATACGATTCTGCTTTCCGCTTCCGGTAAAAAATACAATCAGGGAATGGCCGTAAAGCTTTCCAAGAAAAAAAGGGTCGCAATAATCTGCGGCCATTATGAGGGCATAGACGTCAGAGTGGAAAAGTATGTTGATGAAATCATATCAATCGGGGATTATGTCCTTACAGGAGGTGAGATCGCCGCATGCGCAGTTATCGACAGCACCTCAAGACTCATCCCAGGAGTGATAAAGAAAGCATCAGCACAAAACGATTCGTTTTCGCAAAATGGTAAATGGAAAATGGAAAATGGAAAATCAGTTCTCCTTGAGTATCCTCAATATACCAGGCCGGAAAATTTCAGGGAAGCAAAAGTCCCCAAAGTTTTGCTATCGGGAAGCCACGCAAAAATTGAAAAATGGCGCCAAAACGAATCACTAAAACGCACAAAAAAATTCCGCCCCGATCTATTACTTAGAAATCCTAAACACTAAATCCTAAACTCAAAAGAAAACCAAAAATTAAAATTGAAAATCAGCCGACAAAAGTTAGAATTTAGAGTTTAGAGTTTTATTAGAATGGTGCAAAGAGGTCTGCCCTGCCTTTTGGTACGTCGGGTATTGAAGGAACACCCTCCGAAGGACTTATTTCCACAGCTTCAAGTCTCGCAAGTTCATCGGGTGTAAGCTCAACTAAAGGTGTTTCTATAGATGAGAGTTCAGTAGGCGTGGACTGCCAAAAAGCATCTAAAAGCAGAGAACTGTTAAGCTGTCCTGTTCCGCCCGAACTTGCAGATGCCATTGTCAGATCAACTACAGAAACAACACGAGGGCTACTGTATATCCTGCCTAAGAATAACAGAAAAGATTTGTAGTCACTACTTATTGATATTTTTAGCTGGGTTTTCGGTACCGCACCGCCCGCCGGTTTGCCTGCATTTTGGGAACCAGTTCCTCCTCCGGCAGGCTGAGCACTATTAGCTGTCTTTGAGTCTTCTTTGCTCAAATTTCCGGGAGAGACTTCGACCCTGTTCAAAAGTACCCCAGACGAGCCTGCAGTACGCTCTACCGAGCTTAAGAGCGTAAAAACACCCTTGTCGGACGGTATAAGCTGGTTAGCTGAAACCAATTGATCCTCCAGATCCGAAACAACCAAAGAGTCAAGAATTTGCGCTTTTTCTTCAAGCTTTGCGGACCGGTTTTTTAATTGGACATTATCACTCTTCAAGCGTAGAACCTCCCTAAATCTAGGCAGGACAATAAAAAAGGCGATAACAACTGAAACGACAATCGCCGCTATAGATGGAGCCAGGCTGGTTGCCTTTGCCAGTTGTGCATTATTACTTTTTTTGACTCCTGCTATTGCCGGTATTTCCATTATTGCTGTTTATCTGATTGCTGCAGGCCTGCCAGTTGAGCGCTCATTGCAAAAACATATACACCCGTCTCATCCGAGCTCAAAGAATCTACGGAAATGCCTGAAACTAATTTGGAACCTTCAGTAGAAAGGAGAGATGACACCAGGCCTGCAACGTCTGCGGAAGACCTGCCTTTTCCCGAAAAGTTTATCTTGGATTGGCCGAATTTCATGTCCGTAAAATAAACACCTTGTGGAACGAGTTTTGAAAATTCTTCAAGAATCTTTACATGGTCAACTCTGCCAGCAAGTATAGAATCAGCAGACTGGGCTTTTGCCTTAACCACAACAAATAATTCTTCCCTGGCTTTGAGGTCATTAATTTTGCTGGTACTCTTCTCTATATCCGCAATCAAGCCTGCTCTTTGTTTCGAAAACGAGGTAAAAAATAACAGTGTAACCACGGTAAATACGGCAACTACTCCAAGCACCACTGCAGACGCAAGAGATAATTTTTTTTGCAGCTGGAGAAAGCTTTCCTGGGCTTTCTCCTCAACCGGCAATAAATTAATGTCAGCCATTATTTAGTAAGTTAGCTATCAGTTATTAGAGCTTAGAAAAATTTAGTTTAGCTAACCTCTAATAGCAAATACTTTTTATCTATATGTATCTAGCGTAACAAACACTAACTTCTAAGGGCAAGGCCTGTCGCAACAGAATATAAACTGCCCTGGCCCGGTTTTTTCAAAATAACCCCTTCTTTCGAAAAATCGCTCCATGCGTCACCCAAGGAAACCTCTAAACTGGTTCTTTCCGCCAAAAATTCGGATAACCCCGGCAGGAAAGCACCGCCTCCGCAAATAATTAGTCTGCTTAATTGGGAATCCTTTGAGTGTAAATGGGTAAATTCAATTGCTTTAGAAACTTCCGAGATTAAAATGTCCAAGATCGGCCTTAAAACTGCGGCAACCTTTCCTCCAAGTTTATCCTCCATCAAACCGTACGTTTGTTTATACTGTTCCGCCTGGCTCTGGGGCAAATTAAATTCCGACATGATTGCTTTCGTTAAATTGACTCCTCCGGTAGCAGCCGACCTGGTGAATAAAACATTGCCTCCTTTTGCTATTACCAGTTCGGTCGAAACCGCACCGAGTGAGACAATTATTGAGGTAGCATCCGCATCTTTGGTCAAAGCCCGTGTCAGTGCAGAAGATTCCGTTTCCATTGCCTCAATTTTAAGCCCCGCATTTTTTACAACCGTAATGTATTTACTTATTACCCTTTTAGGCGCCGCTACCAAAAGGACCTCCATTTTTCCTTCCGTGCCCTGCTGGGGCCTGGATATAACCTTGTAGTTTAGGTTTACATCCTTAATAGGAAGAGGGATATATTGCTCGGCCTCCCAGTTTATGGCAGCCCCCAGCTCCTTATCGGTTAAAGACGGCAGTTCTATTAAGCGGGTTACCACCTGCGATTCAATGAGCGAAACCGCACACTTGTCCGTATCCATTTTTAAATTACTAAAAAGCGCCTTTATGCTATCCGAAACCTTTTTTAGGTCAATAGGGGATTCACTCATGATACCGCCGCCGGGCGTTGCGATACTTTCGGCAACAATTAAAACCTTTTTGGTTCCGGCACTCTTAACTTCGGCAATTTTTATGAAAGACCTGCCAATATCGAGCCCGAAGACTTGACTAGCCATCCCACCCTCCACTCACGAAAAAGCTCGATATATCAGAGGAGCGCTCTTGGCATGACCGAAGGGTGCCAAAGCGAACTGCTGATATATCCAAACCAAAAACCTGGGCAGCCATAACATTTATCTATTTCCCGACGGGCTCCCCTCAGAGGGCCTCGCACTGTTAGTGGAAACGAAAGGGGAGGGTACGACTGTATTTGTGCTGGGCACAGCCTTTACAGCTTTGTTTATCGTCTCGGAATCAATGATTCTGCTCCCATTGTTAACTACAGCCTCTTTAGGTGTTTTTGAAGAAAAAAGCATCAAAAGTACTACCGGCACAATTAAAGCCGCTATCCCAAGACCGGTAAGCGCAATTTTAGCTTGTTTGCTCACTTTTCAATATTCCCTTCCGAAAACAGGACATAATCAAATGCAGCCGGTAATTGCTCAAGTGCTGTCCTTGTAACCTTAACCCTCCTGGTAACCCCAATTTCCGTCGATGCAACAGACTCAACTTCGTAAGTCTGAACCGGGAAACCATCTCCTCCAGTAACCTCTACAGTAGTTTTATTCCAAAATGGTTTTATTCTTAACATTTGTGCATTGCTTACCCCGCTTTTCTCAACTTTGTAGCGGTAAACCGCATCACCTGCCGAGGAAGACGCAAAACCTGTCTGCGTGTCTATAAAACTTCCGTAATATGCTTCTCTGTGCTGCCCATAACCGCTAGGAGCCAGCGAGTCTCCTAAGCATGTTAACGGGGGAACCAATGGCCCACAAACATAAGTAAGTTCGACTGATGCACCCTTCACGCCTGGATTGGTATTGGGATCTTCTGTTTGATTATTAACCTCTGTCCACTTTACTGTCACGTTTCCAGTGTAACCACTTAGGTTTACCTGGCCAACCTCCCCAGGACTGAGAGTAAATTTATAAGTACTGTTCGCTTTTACATTGACATTCGCTTGAATGTCTCCAACTTGAACTGGAAAAACCTTACCTGCCGGATCATTAACTGCCACATTTTCAGGAGCATCAGCCAATGTCTTCAAATGCGAGAGGATATCCTCGACTCCACCCTCCGCAGCACTAAATGCCCTCTGCGACTGTTCAGTCTGTGTAGAAGTACGCAAGTTAGTAATATTACGGGAAGCGACAGAAAGACCAACAGCCAAAGCAACAACTACCACCAAAAGAACCAGTATAAGTATCTGGCCGGATTTCATCTGCTAACTTAAGTGTAGAAAGATTGTAAGTGCCTTGTCAATTGTTAACAGGTGAAAGGGTAGGTCAAAGAGGCCGGTTTTGTTTAAGGGTTAAGTTATTGGGTTTT
>Ga0210057_1005918_pt1 | contig 15461 bp, 14 predicted proteins | sample CryGeyCG2114_010_2_FD_183968 | JGI IMG/M metagenome (GOLD analysis project Ga0210057, IMG submission 183968) | Groundwater microbial communities from aquifer - Crystal Geyser CG10_big_fil_rev_8/21/14_0.10 (SPAdes) (version 2) | ecosystem: Environmental > Aquatic > Deep subsurface > Groundwater ... | reverse complement strand
GGAAGAGAAAAAAAGGACTCTGACCCTTCCCCTTTTTTGCTTCTGACCCAAATATCTCCTCCGTGTCTGTTGATAATCTCCCGTGATATATAAAGACCGATACCAAGTCCGGAAAAATGATTTGTAGAGGATTCTACCCGATAAAAGCGATTAAAAAGATTTTCCTGATCTTTTTTGGATATCCCGATACCGTCATCTTTAATACTGACAATAATAGCATCATGTCCTTTTTTTACCCGTATTTCGATTTTTTTACCATTGGGAGAATACTTTATTGCATTCGTGACTAAATTGGTAAATACCTGCTCCAGTCTGTTGCGGTCAATCAGCAGCGTCTCATCTATTCGTCCGTGATATTCAATTGTATGCTTTGAACTAAAATGCTTCAAAGTATCAATACTTTCTTTTACAAACTGCTCAAATGGTACTGATTCAAAATTCATAATCAGTTTCCCTGCCTGTATTTTTGAGACATCAAGAAGTTCTATGATAAGGCTATTCAAACGATCTACATATGTATTTGTTTTCTTCAAATAAGCATGAAGTCTATGATCGCCCATCTGCTGAATAATTCTCTCGAGAATTTGGGTATATCCTTTGATGCTTGTCAAAGGAGTACAAAGTTCATGTGATGCGATACTCATAAACTCATCTTTTTTCATTTCAAGTTCTTTTCGTTCTGTAATATCCAGTGCAAAAGCTAGTACTGTTCCCTCCTCAGGATTCAGCATTACAGCTCCCACTATCGCCGGAATCCGTCCTCCGCTCTTGGTTATGTATTCCTTTTCATACGGATAAGCCATACCTGACTTGAGTACCTGATCTGCAGCTTTTTGATCCACTAAATCATATTCAGGAGGCGTTAAATCACTCCAAAATATTTTATTTCTCTTAAATTCATCACGCGTATATCCTATCATCCTTAAGAAAGCATCATTCGCTTCGATAATTTCTCCATTTGTTTTCTCATACATAACACCGATAATATTCGCATCATATAAAGCCCTAAACTGAGATTGGATGTTTCGGAGCTGTGCTTCGGTCTCACTTCGTTGAATTGCCAGCGAGATAATATTGGCCACCGATTGAAGATACTCGATATCTTCGTGAGTAAAGATTCTTTTGGTTTTCGTATGAACACTTAACACACCATAAGGCCCGTCATTTTTTCTTAAAATCACACTCATACCACTGATAATATGATTATTCGTGAGCATGTTGGGACCGGTGACTCTGGTTTCTGTGCGAAGATCCTCAACAATAACGGGTTTTTTTGAAAGCAAAGCATATGCTGCCTGGGAGTGCGTATCCAATCGGATTTTTGTTTTATGAGGGACTGTCTTCTTATCCCATCCCCAACCAGATCGAAGCATCATTTGTTTGCCTTCAGGAAGAAGTTCTAATACTTTAGCAGCATCAATTCCAAGCACTTCCTGCAGTTGTTCGATAGCTAACTCAAACAAATGATAGATATTATTATCAGATAAAGCTTTTTTACTCAATTCTGCAATTGTCAGTTCTCGGCGCAACCTTGACCTGAGCTGTTCTTCAGTTCGTTTTCGTTTGCTAATATCCTTGACTGAGCCCATGAGCTTCACTGCCTTTCCTTTAGCATTACGATAAATATAAACATTGTCCGAAACCCAGACTGCATTCTTTTTATCAAAAATAAAACGGTACTCTGCTGACCATTTGGATTTTGCCTGATTTCTAATAGTTCGTTGCAGACTCTCATTAACGATTGTTCGTTCCTCCGGATGAATCCATTCCTCCCAAGATCCTACATATAATTTGTCAGCAAATGATTTAAACTCACAGGACATCCCGCCAGAAATTTGTAAGACGTCTGTTGCTAAATCCCACTCCCACAAGAGATCCGACATCAATTCGGCAATTTTTTTATACGAGTTGTCGTCAATACAACTTTCACCACCAGAAGAATTTGACATAAAAGTCTAAATAATCACCATACAAAAAGCTAACTCAATACTATATTCCTATAGTACCGTAGAAACGTAAAGATTATGTAAAAACATATTCCGGCGATATTTACGAAAGATCAAAGGAGAGAATTTATACGGGAGATTGCTTCAACTTTTCCCAAAATCTGCATTGATTCATTCAGGGGTGGAGATACTTTTCTGCCTGATACAGCAACACGAAGCATCATGAAAAACTTCCCAAAAGGAACTTCTTCCCTGGTAGCCAGATCCTGCATCTGATTCCCGATAGTATCGGCTTTCCAATCTGTAATGGCCGTTAATGTCTCTTTGATTTTTGCAAGAATTTCTTTGTTATCAGATAAATCAACGTCATATTCCGTCGGTTTTTCAAAAAGAAATGCAGCCAGTGACCAGTAATCTTTTAATGTCTTCATACGTTCTTTAGCAAGCGGAACTGACTGAGAGACGATATCATCCGGGAGGTTTTTATCTGCGTAAAATGTCTGAATTTTCTCTTTTAATTCAGTGTCACTCAACTTCATAATATACTGACCGTTCATCCATGTCAGTTTTTTTATATCAAAAACAGGACCGACCGGCTGAATACGATTAAGTGTCATGACTTTCATAAACTCTTTCTTTGAAAAAATTTCCTTTTCCTCAGGATGCGACCATCCCATAAGTGAAAGATAGTTCAAAACAGCTTCAGGTAAAAACCCTTCTGCAAGATACCATGATGCCCAGACCGGATTTTTACGTTTGGATAGCTTTGATTTGTCAGGATTTCTCAGGATAGGCAAATGAGCAAATATCGGTAATTCCCAATCAAATGACTGATAGAGTAACACGTGTTTTGGCGTTGAAGAAATCCATTCTTCCGCACGAATGACATGACTAATTTTCATCAGATGATCGTCAATTACAACCGCCATGTGATAGGTCGGGAATCCGTCTGATTTCATAAGAACCTGGTCGTCGATGTTGTCGGTATTAATTTTTACCTCACCGCGAATAACATCTTCAAAGACAACTTCAGTGTTCACAGGTACATTTAAACGAATGACATAATCACTTCCCTTTTCAATCTCTTTTTTTACTTCTTCTTGTCTGGTCAAACAATATTTATCATATTTCGGGATTTGCTTTTTTGCCTGCATACCGTTTCTCACCTCATCAAGCCGCTCTCTCGAACAAGTACAGTAGTAGGCTTTGCCTTTTTCAATAAGCTCCACCGCATATTTTTTATAAATCTCAAGACGTTCAGATTGACGATACGGACCGTAATCTCCGCCTTTCTCTACGCCTTCATCATTGATTATTCCGTAAGCTTGTAAAGAACTATGAATCTTCTGTTCTGCTCCTTCAACATACCTTGTGCGATCAGTATCTTCAATACGGACGACGAATGTCCCGTTATTTTGTTTGGCAAAGATGTAGTTGATGTATGCCGTGTAAAGATTTCCGATATGAATATCTTCGCCTGTCGGTGATGGTGCAATACGGGTTCTGATCATTTGCTATATTATACAATGCTTTATAATACTCATATGATCAAAGAAACCGAGTTTAAATACTGTCCGAAATGTGCTACTGAATTTGGCCCAATTCAAGGAAATGTATTGATTTGTCCAAGCTGTGATCTTCACTACTACATCAATCCCAAACCGGCAAACGCCGTCATCCTGGAAAATGCGCACGGAGAAATACTTCTTGTGGTGCGCGCGTATGAACCCAAAAAAGGCATGCTTGACGTTCCGGGAGGCTTTATTGATACCAAAGAAACGATTGAAGAATCTATCACCCGCGAACTCAAAGAAGAACTCGGACTTGATTTGCATGAATTCACATATGTAGCTTCCTGTCCGGACGAGTATGAGTATGGTGGCGTCAGCAGTAAATCTCTCTGTATTCTGTTCAAAGCAAAACTTCCTGAAGGAACAGAACTTCATCCGGCAGATGATGTAGAGAGCTATGAATGGTTCTCAAAGGATGCTATACCGTATGAGAAAATTGCGTTTAAGGGAATCAGGTCGCTGCTTCGAACGTTATATGCCTAAGAGTTCTGTTCTCTTCCTCTTTTGACAAGTCGGTACAATCCGTATGCCCCGAAGATAGCCGGAAATAACAGAATATTTACATATTTATATACTTCCTGAACACTTTTAGGAAGAACCGGCAACGAATAAATACTCAGTGATCTTCGACTGATACCGCTCAATGCCCCGCCTGAAGCATAATCGGAAAGAATGTTCAAGACAAATTCCAGATTTTGCGTTTCTCGTGAAAGATATTGATTGTATATGAATCTGGATGAGCCTATAACCATGGTTTTCTGCTTGCCTGTTCCCGTAGCTTCAGCTGCCAGTGTAAATGTCCCGAGATCTTTCTGTGACGGTTCAGGTATTTCTTGCGGATTGGTAGTAAAGCTTCCTTTTTGCGTCCATGATTGAGCGGTTGTATCGACTAATTTCCGGACGGTATACCCGTTAGTATCTTTCGCCTGAAGTGATGATACCCAGGGGAATGTCAGTCCCGCAACACCGGAAAAATAGCTGACATCCGTGTTGAACGCATCTGTCTGAATCCACATCGGATAAGGAATCATAAGGGAGTATCCTCCGGCTCCGAGATTTACCATCTCTGCACGGGTTGATAATACCAAATCAGGCTGTACATCAATACCTTTTGCGGCAAGAAGTGCATGGAATTTGGCTTCACCGGAAGCTATTTCCAGAGTGCTATCATCAAGTGTCACACCGTTGGTAAAAACCACAGTATTCCCTTTTTTGGAATACTCATCAATTGCCGCGACTTCCACATCCGAAAACTCTCGTTGCGGAGAATCAAAAACAAGAAGTGTCTTCGTACTTGGGTCAACATGCAGCTCGGGAGTTACGTCAGCAGTCTCTCCTTCTGCAGGTTCCTGCGGAGAGACCGGCACTATGGAAAAGAAACTTCCTGCAATTTGCTTAAAAACACTCAGCTCATCCTGTTGAGGAATCATCCCGCCATCAGAGCCGATTGTCGCAATTTGAGGGAGTTGTTCGTTCGTCAAACGATATATCGCAGATGTCAGGTTGTACTCAAGATTTTCGACATCCAAAGCCTGGCTGACAACCTCCTGATTATCCTGATATTTGACGATAATACCGAAGTAAATCTGAGTAACCGAAACCTCACTTTGCTGCTGTTCTCTTATCGGAATACCGGTAATGCCTGCTTGTTGAAGAGTTGTGACAGTCTCCTGATCTTCAGTCGGATTGAACTCCGAAATTTGGACTACAATATTTCCGGACCGTTCATATTCACGCAAAAGATCAATTACCTCACGCTCCAATGGCTGAAGCCTTGCCGGAATATTGTCCGAAGCGTATAACGTAATAGTAACCTGTTTATCCAGTTTTTTAACAATTTCTCTAGTCGAGTCAGAAAGTGTGTAGGCATTTCCTTTTGAAAAATCAGCTCTGAATGAGATGTATGAGAACAGAAAATTAAAAACAAGGAAAACGGCTATAGATGCAATAACTATAAAACTCTTTTTAAAACGATACAGCTGAAAACGCTGAACAAAATTCAGATTCTTCATGACGGATTTCAGTGACGTTTTATTAAGTTTAGATAAGAGTTTTTTCATGGTCTTCGCTCCAAATCAACAACTGTCAAAAAGAGAAATAGAGAAGTAAAGCTCACAAAATAAAATAAAGCTCTGATATCAATTATGCCTTTAGAAAAGCCTGAAAGCTGCACAACAGGGCTCAGATAATTCAGTCCCGATTCAAGAAACGGCGGGATGACACTGCTTGCGAAATCTGTTGAAAATATAACCAGGAAAAATATGGTCACAATTGATGCCAAAAAGGCAACAATCTGATTTTTTGTAAGCGATGAGAAAAACAATGAAATAGATATGAAAGAAGCCGCAACAAAAAGTTCACCGATATATCCGACAAAAACTTCAGGCAGATAAATGCGTCCACCAACCTGACCGGTCAGCATGTACATTGAGATCGGAAGACCGAGTGTAAGTGCGAGCCCGATTGCAGTCAGCAGCCACCCGGCAAAAAACTTTGATAGAACAAGCTGTGTTTCAGATACCGGAAGGCTCAACATTACTTCCATGGTGTTGGTACGCTTTTCCTCTGCAATCATTCGCATGGTAAGTGCCGGAACAAAAACCATTAACAGCCAGGGAAGAATATCAAAAAACGGCCGCATCGAAGCAGATCCTGTCACGAAAATATCTTTGACAAACATAAAGTTTGCAAACACAGCAAAAAGAACAATCACGATATACCCGAGTGGATTATTCAAATAGAAGGCCAATTCCTTTTTAAGTAATGCTTTCATGACTTAGCAACTAACTTTTTAAACAACTTTTCGACACCACCGGTACGTTTCGGTTTATCTCCGTCATACACAACTTCCCCATCTGAAATTATCACCAACCGGGTTGCAATGTCTTCAACTTCAGAAAGAACGTGGGTCGAAAAAATAATAATCTTATTTTTAGCGGATTTTTTAATCAAATTCTTAATCTTTTCCTGTTCGATCGGATCAAGTCCTGATGTCGGTTCATCAAGAATAAGGATATGCGGATCACCGATCAATGCTGCTGCCAGTCCTACGCGCTGTCGATAGCCTCTTGAAAGCTCATCAATCTTGGCTGTAGCTTTTTCCGTTATATCAACATTTTCAATGATATCTTGTATTTTTTGCGGATCCGTCACTCCTTTTATCTCAGCTATACATCGGAGATACTCGACAACTTTCATATCACCGTACAGAGGATTATTCTCTGGCAAATAACCGATTTCCGGAAGAATTGCCATGCGATCAATGAGAGGATTAAGTTTGTTTACTCTGACTTTCCCTGATGTAGGACGAATAAGTCCCAGAATCAGTTTCATGGTAGTCGTTTTTCCGGCACCGTTCGGCCCCAAAAAACCGATAATTTCTCCCTTTTGAGCGGTAAAAGTAACATCCTCTACCGCATGTGTATGTCCGTATTGTTTTGAGACTTCTGTAAGTGTAATCATCGTTCTTATATTTGAATGTATCCGTGTAACAATTTAACCTTTATATCCTTCTGATGTCAAGTAAATCAGGCCTTTTTTCTTTTGTTTGCTGATATGCCTGTCTGATCCTCCACTTTTTTACTTCCTGATGGTTGCCGCTTGTCAGTACATCAGGGACACCTTCTTCTTCAAAGATTTCCGGTCTCGTGTAGTGAGGATACTCCACAAGTTGCACTTTATGAATATTATTTTTTTTCAAAATACCGAGGCATTCATCTTCTCCGCAAACCTCAATCAAATCATCAACAGGCAATTGGAAAAAACTTTCTTCGCGGGTTGCATCCGATTTTTTCAAAACGCCGGGGAGAAGTCTAACAACAGCATCAACAATTGCCGCGGCCGGTATTTCTCCACCTGTCAATACAAAATCTCCCAAGGAAACTTCTTCGTCAATGTGTTTCATTACCCGTTCATCAAAACCTTCATAGTGCCCGGCAACAATCACTATATGCTTCATTTCGGTAAGCTCCTCCGCTTTCCTTTCAGTAAAAGGCTTTCCTTTTGCCGAAGTCAAAAATACCTTTTTCTTTGATTTACCTTTAGCTACTTTCTTCAAAGCCGCAACAACAACATCAGGGCGAATCACCATACCGGCACCGCCGCCATAGGGTCGATCATCCACAGTCCCATACGTGTCAACGGCAAATGATCGAAGATCAATGATCTCTATTTCGACAATGCCTTTGTCCTGTGCTTTTTTGATAATACTTTCATTGAAGAAGCCTTGAATCATGTTAGGAAATAATGTGATGATGGAGATTTTCATATGGTTATTATAGTACAATAGGGCAATTTAACAACATAAAAATGAAATACATACTTTTATTTCTTCTGAGGCTCTATAAGCAAACATCCTTCTTCCACAACCATATTTTTCAAACACTTACTATGAGTAAAAATGTGTGCCGATTTGAGCCAACCTGCTCAGTGTACACATACCAAGCAATCGAAAAACACGGAGTACTTAAAGGATTGTGGCTCGGAATAACACGACTGCTCCGCTGCAATCCCCGGTCAAAAGGAGGCTACGATCCGGTACCATAACCTTACGTATCTTTCATATATGTACAATATAGTAATGCTATGAAGAGTTTTCAAAAAACAAAAGAGCAGCTAAAAAAAGAGCTTGATCCGGAGGTATACCACGTCACTCAGGAAAAAGGGACCGAGGCTCCGTTCTCAGGAAAATATGACCATCATTTTGAACAAGGACGATACTACTGCACGGTTTGCGGTACCGATCTTTTTACTTCAGATACCAAATATGATTCCGGCTGCGGTTGGCCGGCTTTTTACGAACCGGTTTCAAAAGACGCACTAAAGTATACGGAAGATACCGGTTTCGGAATGAAGCAGACCGAAGTCACCTGCGGCACCTGCGGCGCACATCTGGGACATGTATTCCCCGACGGACCGAAGGATAAAACCGGCCAAAGATACTGTATCAACTCAGCATCGTTGAATTTTAAACAAAGAAAAAATGAAGCGGAATCAGTATCATAATCTTATGAAATACGGATTATTCCTCCTTGCATTGCTCTTTATTTTGACACTGCTTTCTACAATCTACACTCATAAACGAACCGCTACAGCAACCCAGGCCAAATCCAAGATCACAACCATTCAAACGGACACTGCAACAATACGAAAACTGAAAGATAACGGCGGTCGGGTATCCTGGTATAAGGGGGACAGTCACTCGTTCATTGCCTATGATGCAATTGTAAACAAACTTAATCGGAATACAGAAGTATTTACATATGATCCGGAAACAGAAAAGACTGTCTGTGTTACTTGTAAGAGCGATATCCCGAAGGGATTTATTGGACAGGCAGAATGGCATCCCAACGGAGAATACCTGGTAATACAGGCTGAAAACGAAAATTCGAAGCACGGCGTATTTAATCATTTGGCATGGGGAATTGATAACGATCTTTGGATCATTAAAAAAGACGGATCCGGAGCAAAGAAAATATATGATACGCCACCCGGTAATGGAGTTCTGCATCCTCATTTTAATAATGACGGAACCAAAATTATCTTTGCAGAACGTGTACCTACGGGAAAACAAATCCCCGGAGGAAAACTTGCAGGCACTCCTGACGGCGAAAATCAATGGGATGGTTGGCTGATCCATATTGCAAATGTTGATCTTACTTCCTCAGAACCCTTATCAGAGCATACCGGTTTGTTTCAGAACTCAAACGGTATATATGAAACGCACGGCTTTCACAATGACCGTATTATTTTTACTCACACTCCACTCGGACGCGCATATATGGATGATATTTATATGTCGGATCTCAACGGCGGAAATATTATAAAACTCACAGATGATTCCAATTCCTGGGATGAGCACGGACATTTCTCTCCTGCTGATGAAACACTGCTGGCATATATGTCCAGTGCTCCGTTTGAAAATTGGAACGGAACGAAAGGTGACAAAGCACAGACACTTCAAACCGAACTTTTTATTAAAAATGTCATTACGAACAAGGCCGAGCAAATCACAAACCTTAATGAGGAGCTTGACAAAGAAGTTGTCATTTCTGATTTTGACTGGAACAATGATGGAACACAAATTGTATTTCAGGTTGCTGAAATACAAGGAGGTACAATACCTGAATTATGGCTAGTAACGTTTAATGAATAAGTATGACAAACATAATCACACTCGGAATGGGCTGCTTTTGGTGTACTGAAGCGATTTATCAACAATTGAAAGGGATAATGAAAGTCACCTCGGGCTATGCCGACGGAACACAGGAAAACCCAACATATGAACAGGTCTGTACCGGTAAAACAGGACATGCCGAAGTTACTCAAATTGAATACGATCCTCATGAAATAAGTCTTGACGATATACTCTATGTATTTTGGCGAATGCATGATCCGACAACTAAAAACCGCCAAGGTGCAGATATCGGCACTCAGTACCGTTCGATTATTCTCTATTCATCTAACGATCAAAAAAAGGCAGCGGAACTATCCAAAAAGCAAGCTCAAAGTCTTTTTAAAGATGAGATCGTCACCGACATCAAGCCTCTTGATCACTTTTATCCTGCTGAAAATTATCACCAAAACTACTACAAAGATAATCGTGATTATCCCTACTGTAGATACGTCATTAATCCGAAGATTGATAAGCTGAAGAAGATGAGAAATACCAAATAAGATTTCTTACCAGCAAAAGTATCTGTTCTTTGCATATCAGAGCAAAATTACTTGCATTTTGAAACAACTCTTTTTATAATTATTAGCAGACAACTATATCAATTGCTAAGACGTAACTCCGATAATTATCGGAGAACGTCTCAAGAAATTCCCTATGCAAATGAATTACCAGCCTCCTCAACAGGAAGAAAAAGACCCGTTGAAGGCATATACAATCAACTTTACCGACCGTGCTAAAGACGGGAAATTAGATCCCGTCATCGGGCGGGATAACGAAATCAGACGCGTCATCCAGATCTTGTCACGACGAACAAAAAATAATCCGGTTCTTCTGGGTGATCCCGGTGTGGGGAAAACAGCAATTATTGAAGGCTTGGCACAGCGGATTGTGGACGGAGATGTTCCTGATACGTTGAAAAATAAAGAAGTACTGTCACTTGATCTTGCCGGTCTTTTGGCCGGAGCGGCATATAGAGGTGAGTTTGAACAACGCCTGAAGGATCTTATAAAAAAAATCAGTGAGTCTGAAGGGAAATATATCTTATTTATTGATGAACTGCATACATTAGTCGGAGCAGGCGGTGCACAAGGAGCAGTTGACGCTTCTAACATGCTCAAACCGGCACTTGCACGCGGTGAGCTTCGTGCGATCGGTGCTACCACTCTCAAAGAGTACCGTCAGTATATTGAAAAAGATCAGGCGCTTGAAAGACGCTTTCAACCGGTCTTTATCGAAGAACCGACCAAAGGGGATTCTCTTGCAATTCTTCGCGGTATCAAAGAAAAATACGAAGTACATCACGGAATAAAAATCAGTGATGATGCTCTTATTGCCGCAGTTGACCTTTCAAGTCGGTATATTTCAGACCGTTTTTTGCCGGATAAAGCAATTGATCTTATAGATGAAGCCTCTGCATCAGCAAAGATAGAAGTTGAATCAATGCCGACCGAGCTTGATGAGATAAGACGTCGCATCATGCAACTTGATATTGAACTTGCCGCTATGAAACGGGAAAAGGGAATTGAAACGAGAAAAGAAAAACTGCAAAAGGAGCGCGAAGAACTACAGTCAAAATTTGAAGATCTGAAGAAAAAATGGGAGGAGCAAAAAGAACTTATTTCCAGCTTACAGAAAAGCCGTGTTGAACTTGATAAGTCCCGTGCTGAACTGGAAAAGGCACAGCGGGAAGTAAACTTAGAAAAAGCAGCAGAGCTTCAATACGGAAAGATTCCTGAAACGGAAAAGAAAATCAGAGAACTTGAATCAAAATGGAAGGAAATCCCATCAGAAGAACGACTTTTACAGGAACAGGTAACTGAAGAAGATGTCGCACAAATTGTCTCACGATGGACAAAAATTCCCGTAACACGCCTTCTTGCCAGTGAGTCGCAAAAACTTACACACCTGGAGGCCGAAATGAAAAAACAGGTAGTCGGCCAGGATGAAGCGCTTCATAAAGTCGCCAATGCAATCCGCAGATCTCGTGCCGGCCTAAAAGAGGAAAATAAACCTATCGGCTCATTTCTTTTTCTGGGACCGACCGGTGTCGGAAAAACAGAGACAGCACGAGCAATCGCGGAAGCCCTTTTCAATGACAAAAATGCAATGATCCGCATTGATATGAGTGAGTATCAAGAAGCTCACACCGTTGCACGTCTCGTGGGTGCCCCTCCGGGATATGTCGGATATGAAGAAGGCGGTCAACTCACTGAAGCCGTACGCCGAAAGCCGTATTCTGTAGTACTCTTTGACGAAGTTGAAAAAGCACATCCACAGATCTTTAATGCCTTCCTCCAGATCCTCGATGACGGACATCTGACCGACGGAAAAGGACGTATCGTAAGTTTTAAAAACACAATCATTATTCTGACCTCCAATATAGGAAGCGATCTCTATACCGATGACCAGAAAAAGGAATCACGTGATATGCAAATCCTTGATCGTGTTAAGGCACACTTTAAACCTGAGTTCATTAATCGCCTTGATTCGATCGTAATTTTCAATGCACTTGATACTCATATGATGGAGGAAATTGTTGACATTCAGTTCCGGGATGTCGAAAAAAGATTAGCAACTCAAAATCTGAAACTTGAGATATCAGATAAACTGAAAAATCATCTGAAACTTGTCGGTTTTGATGCGGTATACGGAGCACGTCCTCTGAAGAGAATAATCAATGAAGTACTTGTAGACGAGATCGCACTGCAGATTATTGAAGGACAGATTAAGCCGGGTGATAAAATTGTTGCTGACTACAAAGCCAATAAAGTAGATATTTCTGTCGCCAAACCCAACTAATCAAAGCCAATCATTCATCAGGAACATCACCACAAGTCCGATTGAGATGAGAGCCGTGATAATCATAATTCCTAAAAAAGCAGTAGGAGACTGTTGATATGGCAGCTGAACATTCATGCCGTAGATACTGGCAATGATCGTCGGAATAGTAAGAATAACGGTTATCGATGTAAAGAAACGGATAACGCGATTTGTATTGTGCGTCATAATAGTTGAGTAAGCATCCCGGATGTTTACGATACTTTTCAAATTCTCCTTTGAAAGCTGAATCAACTGTTCATTATTCAAAAATAAATCTTCCAGAAGATCCCGATCCTCTTCGTATAATCGAAGCATGTTGTGAGACATCAGGCTATTCAAGACAGCATTTGTTCTCACCAAAGCCAGATGAAAGTCATTTAAAACACGTTCATATCGAACAAAAAGAGCAATATCTTTATTACTTATTCGCTCAAGATCATAGGAACTGGTTCTTGTTTCACGACTGATTGAGTGAAGGTAGGAAGTATAAGAAGTATTAATTAAAGAGAAAAGTTGTAAAAAGAGTTTTGTTTTTTGTGTTGTAAAGAAAACATTTCTTTTCAAAAACATATCCATCAATGGAAATTTTTCTTTGGTCACGGTCACAACATGAGCATCCTGTATGACGAACAAAATCGGTGACGTTGAGATCTGGTCATTTCGCCTGAAAGGATACCTGCTGAAGATGTAGATAACACCGTCCTCCACCTCTGTACGCGGCACTTCGTATTCATCGGTCGCGTCTCTTAAAAGACTTTCATCAAGATTATGCTTTTCAACAAGATATTTCAGATCCTCATCAGTCGGAGCCTCCACATGAATCCAAGAGCCAATACGATATTTGTCCAGTTCCTGAATTTGTTTATCCCGCAGGTTACGATAATAAATACTGATCATTGCTTGTTAGAAAACTCATATTTGTGTTTTTCTAAGTTTACTCGTTCTCCGATAAAAGTAATGCCTTCCTTTTCAAGCCTTTCCCGATGAACAGACGGGCCACCGGCTCCATAATTTGGGGCAAGAGAGCCATCCTTCATGACAACTCTGTGACACGGTACTTTCGGCCACTCCGGATTCCTATGAAGAATCTGACCGATGGCACGATATGATTTAGAGCCTACTGCAAGCCCAATATCACCATAGGTCGTCACATACCCGGACGGTACCTCTGAAACAAATTGATAGACTTTTTCTGTTAGTGTCATAATGGCATCATTACTGTTAAAAGTCTCATATGTGTCTTGTTGAAACATTCTCAAGCGGCACAAACTTCATAATACTACACGTACGATACGAGCCGCCGCATGGAGCGCTTTTGCGTTTTGCGAATGTTCAAAAACCACACATTTCGACTTTTTCTCTCAATCTTCGCTTTTGACTGCAATCTCGCGAGCCAACTCCCCAATCTCTTCCTTTGTCATCTCGACAACCGGTGTGAACTTAATTCCATGTATTTCACCACGCTGTTGGGGAAGAATATGGATGTGAGCATGAGGAACTTCCTCTCCCATCGTTATAAAGCTTATATAATCTGCTCCCATTGTTTCCCGTATCTTCACTCCTATTTTTTTAGCTGTTTGAAAATATTCACCGAATGCCGGGACATCGTATACCCATCGGTAATGCATTTTCGGGATGACCAGAGCATGACCTTTTACTCTCGGAAAAACATCCATAAAAGCCATATAGGTATCGTCTTCATAAACGACATACGAAGGTATCTCTCTCTTCGCAATTTTACAAAAAATACAGTCTTCCATATATGTCCCCATCATACTATACTGAACATATATTGACAATCTGTACCAGATCTGTATGATAGTGTATGAGCATCCTCATTATCAATTTATTCAATTACTTCTATGAATATTAGAGTACCCGCCGACATACCGCAATCAGCAAAAGAAGAATTTGTCCGTAATTATCAAACAATGACACATGAGACCGGACGGCTGATGCTTTTTGCCGGTGATCAAAAAATCGAACACTTAAACGATGATTTTTACGGCGAAGGCATTCCTCCCGAAGATAATAATCCGGAACACCTTTTCAAAATTGCAAGCCAAGCAAAAATCGGCGTATTTGCCGCACAGCTTGGTCTTGTGGCACGATATGGTCAGGATTATCCTGATCTTCCGTACCTTATTAAGGTTAATTCAAAGACGCATCTTGTCAAAACTGCCCAATCAGATCCTATCAGTTCTGCTCTATATGATATTGAACAGATTGTTGAGTTCAAACAAAACAGCGGATTGAACATTTTGGGAATCGGCTACACTATTTATCTGGGAAGTGAATATGAAGGTCAGATGCTGACAGAGGCGGCACAAGCGATCTATGAAGCCCATCAACACGGGCTCCTCTCCGTCATCTGGTGCTACCCGCGGGGAAAAGCAGTGGCTGATGAAGCTGATCCGCATTTGATTGCCGGTGCTGCCGGAACAGTCGGATGTCTCGGTTCTGATTTTGTCAAAGTTAATGCACCGAAAAAAGACGGGAAGTCAGACCCAGCTCTTCTAAAAGAAGCAACGGTTGCAGCAGGACGGACACAAGTAGTCTGCGCCGGCGGTTCATCAAAAGGTGTTGAGGATTTTCTCAAGCAACTTCATGATCAAATCCATATCGGAGGAACTTCAGGAAATGCAACGGGACGTAATATCCATCAGAAACCTCTGGATGAAGCAGTTAGATTTACCAATGCTATCTACGCAATCACCGTCGAAGATAAAAGCGTAGAAGAAGCACTAAAAATCTATCAGGGCTAATTGCATTATTATTTTCGATCAACGCACCTATGTCTAAAATCAAAGTAGGTATTAACGGCTTCGGACGTATCGGCCGAGCCTTCACCCGTATCGCCTCTATGCGCGACACATTTGAAGTTGTCCATATCAATACAAGAAAAACACCGAATGAAATGATTGCCTATCTTCTTAAATATGATTCAAT
>Ga0210057_1005916_pt1 | contig 15463 bp, 15 predicted proteins | sample CryGeyCG2114_010_2_FD_183968 | JGI IMG/M metagenome (GOLD analysis project Ga0210057, IMG submission 183968) | Groundwater microbial communities from aquifer - Crystal Geyser CG10_big_fil_rev_8/21/14_0.10 (SPAdes) (version 2) | ecosystem: Environmental > Aquatic > Deep subsurface > Groundwater ... | reverse complement strand
CCCGACCACGCTGTTTCCTGGATCAAGGCGATGAGGAGCCTCCCCAGCGGGGTGTAAGACAGCCCGCTTTCAATGAATCGTTCCATCGTCATTACAACGTTGGGACTTTTTCTGCCAACTGAGATTTTCGTGCACTGCATGTCAATCCTCCTGAGATAGGTCCGGCATATGCCGTATTCACCAAGGTTCGGTGTCCAGGCAGAATGCTACTCTGAAGCGCTGATTATGCAAACTTCGCGGTGTATTGCGTTTATGGTATAGTGGAATTATGAAAAGGAGCATCAAGCCATCAACACGACTCTCTTCACTCACTGTCGAGTTTGGCCGTGAGACGGATGGTCGTTGGATAGCCGAAATCCCGAAACTTCCGGGTGTTATGGCCTATGGCGCGACAAAGCGCGAGGCACAACAGCGTGTGTATGCTATTGCACTACGTACAATCGCCGACAGTGTAGAACAAGGTTCTTTCTTCACGCCTGTTTCTCGCATGTTTGGGTATGGAGTGGCGCGCGGCTAAGGCTTCACGGGTACTAAAGGCGATTCTCTCCTGCGGGTGGGGCATCAAACGGCAAAAAAGTTCGCATCGCACTCTCGCGAGAGTTGACTGGCCGGATTACACATTTGCTTTTCATGACCGAGAAGAAATCGGTCCGCGCATGCTCGCACGTATCGCTAAGCACACCGGTCTTACACCAGACAAATTGTAATGATAGGTGAGTGAGTCGCGCCGCTTCGCCGGCGCACGTCGCCTGTGGTGAGCGGAGTCGAACCATTTGTGGTAGAGTCCCCCCATACTGCCTCGCCGACCTGCTGATTCCGACCGCCGCGCCGTCCTCCCTTTTTAGAACTTTATCCACCCTGCTTTTGCGGGGCAGGAATAACAAAACGGGCGTATGTCACTCAACATTATATTGATACTTCTCGCGCTTTCGGGCGTGGGTGGCGTCGCGCTCGGCTACGTGCTCCGCGTGCTCATCGGTCTTGCCCAGCGCGGTTCGGTAGAGCTGGATACGAAACAAAAATTGCTCCAGGCGAAGGAGCAGGCCGCGAAGATTATCGCCGACGCAGAATTCCGCGGTGCGGTCATTGAGACGGAGCGTCTCGCGCCGATTGAGGAACGCGAAGAAAAACTTGCCGCCCGCGAAGAGCGCGTCGCCGGTCGCGAAGAGTTCCTGGATTCGCGCCAGCGCGATTTGGATGAAGAGGAAGACCGTCTACGCACACGGGAACAGGAGGCGGTGCGAGCAAAACAAGAAGCGGATGCGCTCGCGGCGGAGCGTTCCAAAGAGCTGGCGAAGGTGGCGCACCTTTCAGAAGACCAGGCGCGCGATGAACTTTTCTCGGAGCTGGAACGCACGCACGAGGAGGCTATACTCCTGCGCCTGCAGAAGCTCGCCGCAAACGGTCGTGAGCGCCTTGAAGACAAGGCAAGGGACATCCTTACGACGAGCATTCACCGGCTCGGGAATGCGGTGAATGCCGAAGTGATGTCGCTCTCGGTGGCGCTTCCCTCAGATGACATGAAAGGTAAGATTATCGGCAAAGAAGGGCGTAACATTAAGTCGTTTGAACGCGCGACTGGTGTGGATGTGCTTATTGACGATGCACCGGACCGCATTACGCTCTCGTCGTTTGACCCGCTTCGTCGTGCCATTGCGAAGATTGCGCTGGAAAAGCTCATCACGGACGGCCGCATCCAGCCGGCGAAGATAGAGGAGGTGGTGGAGAAGACGCGCGCCGAGGTCGGGGAGATTATCAAGCAGAAGGGCGAGGCCGCCGCGTATGAAGCCGGCGTCATCGGGCTGGACCCGAAGCTCACTGCCCTTCTGGGCCGCCTCCACTTCCGCACCAGTTTCGGTCAGAACGTACTCACGCATTCTGTGGAAATGGCGCATATCGCGGGGATGCTCGCCACCGAGCTCGGCGCCGATGCATCTGTCGCTCGTACCGCGGCGCTTCTGCACGACGTCGGGAAGGCGGTGGACCACGAGGTGCAGGGCACGCACGTGGAAATCGGCCGCCGCATCCTGGAAAAGTTCGGCGTTGATAAGAACGTCATCCTCGCCATGCAGTCGCATCACGACGAACATCCGTATGAGACGCCGGAAGCAGTTATCGTGCAGGTGGCCGACGCCGTCTCGGGCGGTCGTCCGGGCGCGCGTCGCGACACGGTAGACCGCTACCTGGAGCGCCTCGGTGACCTGGAGCGCCTCGCCACCGCCTTCTCCGGCGTGGAGAAGGTGTACGCTATCGCCGCCGGCCGCGAAATACGCATCTTCGTGAATCCCGGCAAGATATCCGACATCGCCATGCACAAGCTCGCGCGTGACATTGCCAAGCGTATCCAGGAAGAACTGAAATATCCGGGCGAAATCAAGGTGAATATCATCCGCGAGAACCGCGTGGTCGAATTCGCCCGCTGATTTCGCACTATCCACGCCGTTCTGACAAGGCGCTTGCGTAATGTGGCGCATTTCCTATACTTTCTTCGTGCCCGCCCCTTCGACACCAGAAGTCCACGGACGAACAGATTTGGTGCGATTCAAGGCGCGGGCGATTCGGCGACGGAGACGTACTCCGTTGTACGGCGGAGGAGCCGAATGGGCCCCGCAACACAGAAACGCTTCAAATCTGTTCGTCCCGTTATTAGCTCACATTCTCTTTATGAACAAAGCAGATATTGTAGATAAGGTGCACGGCGTCCTCGGGAGCACGAAGGCCGATGCTGAGCGCGCAGTCGAGACGATGATTGACTCTATCGTTTCCAGCCTCAAGTCGGGCGACGAAGTATCGATCGCCGGTCTCGGCATCTTCTCCACGAAGGCGCGCCCGGCGCGTCAGGGCCGCAACCCTCGCACCGGCGAGACAATCCACATCAACGCCTCCCGCACCGCGAAGTTCCGCGCCGCAAAGGCACTCAAGGACGCAGTGAAGTAGGCGCTAGGCTTTAGGCACGAGGCCCTAGCAAAGCCGCCACGATTTATCGTGGCGGCTTTGCCTTTCAGCTAACGCCTAATGCCTGTCCGAGCGCCTAGTGCCTATTTCAAATACTTCTTTTTGTTGAGTTTGTCGGGAAGATACGACTCATCGTCATATTTCTCATACCCTTTACCATATTCGAGCTCTTTCATAAGTTTCGTCACGGGATTACGGAGCTTCTTCGGCACCGGTAGATTGCCGTACGCCTGCACGTCGGCCTGTGCGGCACGAAGTGCATTGTAGGCACGGCGGTCTTTCTTCGCGCTCGCGAGATACGCGACACCATGTGCGAGATTAATGGCGCATTCAGGGTAGCCAATCGTTTCGCAGGCGCGGAAGACGGCATTCGCAACCACAAGCGCGGTCGGTTGCGCGAGTCCGACATCCTCTGAGGCGAATACGACCATACGACGGGCGATAAAAAGCGGGTCCTCTCCCGCCTCCACCATCCGCGCGAGATAGTAGAGCGCCGCGTCGGCCTGCGACGCGCGCATACTTTTTATAAATGCTGAAATAGTATCGTAATGTTCCTCGCCCTTCTTGTCATAGCGCAGGTGTGGCGACTCAAGCGCTTTGTTCAGTGAGTCCGCGGTGACCTCCCCATACAGACTTTGCGCGCCCTCCATCATCCCGAGCGCCTTGCGTGCATCGCCGTTTGCGTAGCCGAGAAGCCAATCAAACGCGTCTTTCTTGACTTTGATTTTCGTATTCTTAATAATCGCGCGGAGCGCTTCTTCGGAGAGCGGTTCGAGGACGAATACGCGACAGCGCGAGAGGAGCGGCGCGATGACCTCAAACGACGGATTCTCAGTCGTCGCGCCGATGAGGGTGAGTTCCCCGCTCTCGACATATGGCAAGAGAAAATCCTGTTGGCTTTTATTAAATCGGTGTATCTCGTCCAGAAACAAAACTTTTTGCTTCTCCGGAATTAGTTTTCCTGCTCTCTGCTCCTGCTTACTGCTTACTATTTTCCGTATATCATCCTTGCCAGCGGAGACGGCGGAGAGCTCGAAGAGCTCGGCATCAAGCGCGCGCGCGTAGATGCGCGCGATGGTCGTCTTCCCCGTCCCGGGCGGGCCCCAGAGGACGAAGGAGAAACGGTGCTTCTTCTCTACCGCCACGCGAAGCGGCTTCCCTGCTCCCACGAGGTGTTCCTGCCCCACCACTTCATCAAGCGTCTGCGGTCGTATCCTCGCAGCAAGGGGTCTTGCCCCGTTTGAACGAGGGTCCTCGAGCTTTCTAATGGGGTCCATACCCCTATGGTACTCCTCTCGTAGGTTTGGTGCGGACGGCGGGAGTCGGACCCGCGCTGATTGCTTGGAAGGCAACCGTCATACCGTTAGACCACGTCCGCATGATGCGAGAATACCATTTTTAGGTTAGCCTTTGAACATGCAGCGCTTCGCGCCCTATCTCGGCATCATAGTCGCCCTTCTCACAGGAGCTTTATTCATCACCTTCTTCGGAGACGTGACGGTCTACCGTGCTCCGGTGGCGAATGCTCCGACTGCCTCGTCCACGCTTTCTGTTCTACCCGGATTTATCCTGCCGTCGGTAATGCTCCCTACGCCAGAGCCGGAGCTGAGCATTGCGGAGACTCCGGCGAGACAAGACACTCCCGTTGTAGAGAAGAATAGCATCAGAGAACCAGAGCCCACTCCCGTACCGGTGCCGGTTTCCGCTCCAGCTCCGGTCTTTGAGCCTGCGGCGCTCGACCGTTCTGCCGCGACGCTCCGCGCCGCACTCGTGAACATCATCTGCTACGTACCCATTGGGAGCGGTCTGCAGTCTATCAGTGGGAGTGGCATCATCGTTGATGCGAAGGGATTTATTCTCACGAATGCACATATCGCGCAGTATTTTCTCCTCGCCGACCGGGGCGCCGAGTGTGCCGTCCGTACCGGCAGTCCGGCCGCCGACCGTTACGACGCGGCGCTCGCGTATATCCCGTCCGCGTGGCTCATAGCGAATGCAGACGTGCTCACGCAGACGGCGCCGAGTGGGACGGGCGAATACGACTTCGCGTTTCTTTCCATCACCGGAAGCGCGACGTCTGCCGCACTTCCGACCGAGTTTCCTTCCGTGCCACTCGCACAGGTGCCACCTCCCGCCGGTACGCCGGTCGTCATCGCCTCCTACGGTGCGCAATTTTTACAATCAAGTCAGGTGCAGTCATCGCTCTTCCCCACCATCGTCTTCGGCTCAGTGAAGGAGGTGTACACCTTTGTGACGAATACCATCGACGTGCTCGCTCTCGGCGGTTCGGCCGCCGCACAGGAAGGTTCTTCCGGCGGGGGTGTTGCGGATGTCTCTGGAGAGCTTGTCGGCACCATCACGACAAGCACGATAGAAGGTGCCACTGAAACGCGCTCACTCGACGCCATCACCGCATCCTATATCCGCTCGGCGTACGCAAGCGCGACGGGGAGCGCGCTTGACCTCCTGCTTGCGAAGTCTCCCGTAACTGCCGCCGACGACTTCGCGCCCCAGATACCAGCGCTTGAGGCGATATTGACTGCGCATCTTCCCTAGTTTGTCGGGCTGCTGGGAATCGAACCCAGTCATCATCCTCCCAAAGGATGCGTACTACCGGTATACGACAGCCCGTCGTCGTTGTTCGCACTTTAGCACTCTCAGACGATTTGTGGCAGGTAGGAGACGAGGCACCGACCGTCCCGGCGGCGCATCCACACGAGGATGCCGTCCACCTGCCACTCCCCTTCCCAGTCGTTCTCAAGGACATACCACTCGCCCGTCCGCGCGACCTTTCGTATCTTCGCCTCATGCAAATTGAGCGACGGGTCGTACGAATCGTCCGGGTCATTTTCCTTAGGGAACCGGTCAGTAAGGATGGTTTTCACTTCAACGAAATGAAGTGTATCTTCGCGCTCCGCGATGATGTCCAGTTCGCCGGTCTTGCGTGCGACATTGCGGTCGCGGATGCGGAACCCGTGCCGCGTGAGATACTCGGCGGCCACCTTTTCTCCCAGATTACCGACCTCTTTACGGGTGTAGGACGAAATATCCATGCCTTTTAGAAATACGGCTCATTTACTAACTATTTCATAGACTTCCCTAAATGTCCCTTGTCCTTTATCCCCAGTATCCCCCACGTTATACACACCCGCAAAGTCGTTTTGAAATCACATTTTTGGTGCGGGCAGGGAGAATCGGACTCCCGTCTCATCCTTGGCAAGGACGTGTTCTACCACTGAACCATGCCCGCGCTCGCGACATGATACCATGTCGCCTATTTAAATTTCTAGTGTGCCCTCGCCAGGAGTCGAACCCGGAATACGACGTCCGAAGCGTCGCGTGAGATCCGTTTCACCACGAGGGCGTATATGTATAGTACTACCAAGCGAGCCGAGACACGAGCGTATGTCTTCATATGCTCGTGCGAGGCAAGCGCTGGGAGCAAACTTAGTTCATACGAGCTTACGGCACTGTGGTACGACTAAGCAAATAAGGAGCACCGCGACTATATTTGCTGAAGTGCCCGTGTGGTACGATTTGGAAATGCAGTATCGCATCCCGCCAGAAGTGAAGATAGTCGGAGACAGCCTACGAGGGGTCGGGTACGAGTCATACCTGGTCGGCGGGTGCGTCCGGGACCTGATTCTCGGCCGAGAACCGAAGGATTGGGACATTGCTACCAACGCCCTGCCGGAGCAGATACAGGCCGTATTCCCCGACTCTTTCTACGAGAATGACTATGGCACGGTCGGTGTGAAGACCGGTTCTGAGGACGCTCACCTCGCGATTATCGAAGTCACCCCCTACCGGACTGAGTCTGGCTACTCTGACAAACGTCGGCCCGACAAAGTGGAGTTCGGCACTTCCCTACTTGAGGACCTCGCGCGCCGCGACTTCACCGTGAACGCAATCGCGCTCGATGATGCTCAAGGACACATTGTAGACCCCTACGACGGTCAAAAGGACATAAAGGACAAGCTCATCCGCGCGGTGGGCAACGCCCCCGAGCGCTTCAACGAGGACGCGCTCCGCATGCTCCGCGCCGTCCGGCTGGTGGCGGAGCTCGACTTCGGCATCGACGGTGCTACCGCGGCGGCCATAAGCGAAAATAGCGAGCATTTAAGCCACGTTTCACGTGAAAGGGTTCGAGACGAACTCGTGCGTATTCTTAACTCAAGCCAGCCGATGAACGCACTTGTCCTCGCGCAACAGCTCGGCATTCTTGAGTACATTGTGTCAGATCTTATCCGCGGCATCGGTGTCGAGCAGAATCAGGCGCACAGCTACGACGTCTTCGGACATAACCTCCGCACCCTACAACATGCGGCTGACAAGAGTTGGAACTTCGATATTCGGCTTGCCGGACTCTATCACGACATCTCGAAGCCGGAGACGCGCCGCTGGTCGGACGAAAAGAAGGATTGGACCTTCCACGGCCACGAGGTCGTTGGTTCACGTGTAACAAAGAAGGCGCTCGAGGACCTCCACTTCCCTCGCGAGACCATCGATAAGGTCGTGAAGCTGGTCCGCTGGCACATGTTCTTCTCTGACCCCGAGCAGATTACCCTCTCGGCCGTGCGCCGGATGATAACGAACGTCGGCGAGGAGAATATCTGGGACCTGCTCAATCTCCGCATCTGCGACCGTATAGGCACCGGCAGGCCTAAGGAACAGCCCTTCCGCTTCCGTAAATACAAGGCCATGGTGGAGCAGGCGCTTCGGGACCCCATCTCCGTGGGGATGCTAAAGACCGACGGGGAGCACATTATGGAGAAGTTTCATGTGGAACCGGGGCCGAAGATTGGCTGGGCGCTGAACGCGCTTCTCGAGGAGATACTTGATGATTCCGCTAAGAACACCGAAGAGTATTTGGATAAAAGAACGAGAGAATTGCTTGCTTTATCGGAAGAAGAGCTTAAGGCGCTTGGGGAATCAGGTAAAAAGAAGAGGGAAGCGGCAGAGGACGAGGAAGTACGCCAGATAATGTCTAAGCACCACGTCTGTTAGCTATTTCGGCCGTTATTGTTCCACGTGGAACAATTTGATATATAATGTATGAAATAAGTTCCACGTGGAACATAAACAACAAAGCCGCCCTGAAGCGGTTAGAGACGGAAAGGAGCAGGGGGCGTTAAATGGTGTCTCCAACACCGAGAATGAGGGCAGCTTGTTTCGACAACTGATATTTGTGCATACTGGCACCTCCTAGATCAAAGTCATCATACCGAATGGCTTGTAGAGCGGATACGCCGCAGCGCAGGCAGATACCCTGCAAGGAAGGCAGAACGCCGATAAAGAGCTATGAAAGAACTGCCGGTGACGACAGTCCCGCGGCTCGTCCGCGGTGCTGTCGCTCCTTTGTTGATACTAGTTCACTAAAGGACATTGTAAAGGACACCCTGTGGATAAGTGTCCTATATGAGAGGGAAGTGGCTTACTTGGCCATGTTCCAGAGCATCATGAAAAATTGTTTGTAATCCCGCGCGACGGTTTCAGACTTAATAACGTACACGAGTGGGGGAGTGAGGAAGCTGAAAAAGAGAACGGTATCCTTACGAATAACTGTATGGGTCTCGCCCTGAGGGAACCCGGGCAGGAGCTTAGCGACGAATGATTTCTGTTCGCGGTATCGCTCGGTTTCTGCATTACTGCCACCCACATAGAGCACCTTCATCTGCTTCCCGTCCTTGATACTCGTGTATTCGTCGAGCAAGTCGCCCATAACCTCTTCGAATCCATGTGGGTTGCCGCCGATGATATATTCCTCATCGCCCAGCTGTGCATTCTCGGCATAGTCCATTTCATACTGCTGTATCTGCTTAGCTCCTTGCAGTACCTCGAAGTCCTGGTCGTTACGAATGGCACTTATCTTATTGAGCTCATGTACCAGGTCGTTCGCCGCGATGCTCTTCTTACGCGTTATCTTCTCGATTTCGAGAGGGGAGCGGGCTTTATACCTCTTATGTTTCCCAAAGGTGACTGCTTCGACTAGCCCAGTATTCATAAGCTTCTCGAGGGCGATATAGACGTACTGCCGGTGTAGGCCGGTCCCGATAGCGATCTTCGACCCGCCACTCTCGCTCGTTTTCTGAAGCAGATACACGTACACCTCGGCTTCTGCCCGCGAGAGCCCCCACGCGGCAAGCTGGTCTATGAGCGGATGTTCTTCTTTCGGCGATTTTTTAACTGTCATAGTATATATGACACTATATCATTCCACACATATCCCGCAAGCATTTCTGTAATAAATAAGTGTCATAACACACATTGACAATTAGCACCAACCCTGCTATGATTGTGTCAGTAAGTAAGCACCTTGAACCAATCCGCGGAATCTTCCGCAACCAACCTGAGGAGATAGAAATGTTTGTCGTTGGAATGAGAGCCAGCGGTGGTGATATGTGTCCTTCGTATGCGAAGATCCTTTGTATTGCCGAAACACTCGACGATGCGATGACGGCTGTCAAGGCTGATATCGGGAACAAGGATTCCTTCTTCGTCCCGTTTATGAAACGGCCGAGACCGAGTAGAGATCCGATGATACTCGGTTCCAGTCAACTGCCCTTTCCTTTTCACGACTACTATATTTGTGAAGGGGAATTGGGTGGACAGGACCCATATGGGGAAATCATGAGTAAACGAAGGGTTTCCTTTAGTAGGGGAAACATTCTACACAATGGTTTACCACCGATATCGGAATGGAAATGGAGAAATCCTCTCTTCTGACCGGCTTGCCGTCCCAAAGATGACGCAAAACTCCTTCGCGATTCTCTTCCGCGTGTAGATGAGACAGGTTCCGAGGCATACCTGACAAAAGGCCTCGTTGGAGAAATCGATTGCTTTCTCCTCTTTATAAAGTTTCTGAACGGTTCGGAAACTTTTAGAGATTTGTTCTTTCACAATTAATGAATTTCGCGCGGTGTGATGGGCGTGGGGAACGTACTGTTCTGATGTCCATTGTTGGATAACGAGGGTTTTCGGACCCGTCCACAGAAAGTTGCTGGGTTAACGCAAGGACCAGGCTGTACTCAACAGCTCCTTGTGTCTAGCAATAAACACAATGTCACCCAAACAGAAGCAGGGTGCTCCGTAAAGGAGAGGGGGTGAGACCTCAACCGCTTGTCCCGTAGCTGTAGCGTCTACGTCAAAAACCACTATATCCCAAGAGGACTTACAACCTCCTCTTGGGATCTTCATCAGGATTTCAAATCTCTGTTTGAAATCCTGTAGAGATGAAAACGAGGGTTAACTTCAAAAATAGGAGGCAGACATGAGAGGTCAGATTCGACTTAAGCTCCTTGACGAAAGGACAAAACAAAAAACCGAACTCCAGAGTGGAGATACCTTGTGCGTAATGAAAAGAGATGGGACCGTCGGTTTCTTCAGGAAAGGAACCAGACTTGTCGGTGACTCAGACGACAAGATATTGGCGGACGGAGGTGACATCAGAGCATTTCTGCGCCATTTCGGAGTTATTCTTACGAAATATTCTGAGAATGGAGGTTCAGAATTTTTCCGAATGACCTTGAAGTAGGTTTCGAGACAGACCAAGCGTACACAATGGTTAATTCCTCACGTGTACGCTTTTTCTTTTGTCCATGAATCTCACTATCTGTATCCGGTCGGAAAAGATAGGGAGATTTCGTTTGTGAAGGTCTGACCTTCATATGTTGGCTAACTGACGGTGATGGAGACAGGGCAGTGGTCCCTCCTACTCTAATTAGCTTCGGTAGGGCGCGGCGGAGCCGAAGATTAGGGGGTGGATAACCGCTTGACTTTGAGAAGGGGAGGTAATAAAGTAAGGAATCAATCTATGGAAACAATAGAAAAAATACAAAAGATAACAAGCAAGGGGCAGATTACTCTGCCGGTGGCGTGGCGTCGCCACACCGGTGCCAGCACCATCACGGTGACGACCCGAGGCAATCGGATTGAAATAGCTCCTGCGCGACTGCAAAGAATATCGGAGGAAGTGATTTTTGATGCTATTCGAGATAATAATGGGAAGGGGATAAAAGCCCAACGACTCATAAAGATTTTAGAGAAATTAATCAAGGAAGATGAACGCGATAGAAAAGTTACTGCGTAAGATTCCCTTGCGCGACAAAATTGTTCTGGTGGAGACTATTCGCGCGCTTGAACAAGGTGAGACAAAAGCCTTACGGATCGAGAAAGTAGCCGGTGGCGATTTTTATAAAGTACGAAAGGGGAATTTTAGGCTCATTTTCCACTACGAAGGGAGGAGCGTTGTCATAGATAGAGCAAGACTCCGTAACGAGAAAACGTATAGAAGTCTCTAGCTAATCGTTATTGAAACGGGGCAGTGGTCGGAGCCGTAGATGTCGGGATGGAGCTCGGCTTTTTTAATACGGCGCATGAATTCTGAGGCGACGAAGAAGTAATCAAAACGCCAGCCGACGTTCCGGTCGCGTGCGTGGAACCGTTGGTCCCAATAGGAGTAGGCGTCTTTGGTATGCGGGTGGAAATGGCGGAAGGAGTCAACGTAGCCGGCGCTGATGACCTCGTCGAGCCAGGCGCGTTCCTCGGGGAGGAAGCCGGTGTTCTCTTCATTCTCCTTCGGGCGCGCGAGGTCTATCTCTTCGTGGGCGGTGTTCACGTCGCCACAGAAGATGACCGGCTTCTGCTTGCGCAGTTTCTCGACGAAGGCGAGGAAGGCATCATAGAAACGCAGTTTATAATCGAGCCGTTCGGGGCCCTGGCCGCCGTTAGGGAAGTACGCGTTAATGAGCCAGAAGTCCTCGTATTCTGCTCCGATGAAGCGACCCTCTTGGTCAAACTCCTTGATGTCCATGCCGTAAATGACTTTCAAAGGCTCGACCTTGGAATAGAGCGCGACGCCGCTGTAGCCCTTACGCACTTGGCAGGAGGAAAAGAATGCCGAGTATCCCGCCGGAGATAAAAATTCTTCAGACAATTGGTCCGGATTCGCCTTTGTTTCCTGCAGGCAGAAGATGTCGGGCTTCACACCCGCGAGAAACGATTCCCAGTAGCCGTCCTTGGCGAGCGACCGCAGACCATTCACGTTCCACGACACGAGTTTCATCCCGTAAGCATACCAAAAAAGAGACCGCGCACTAATCGTACTCCGCCTCATCAATATTGAATAAAAGAAAACAGCCGCTTGTCGCCAAGCGGCTGCAAAACGAACTATTTCTCCTCTCTTTCTTTCCTTCTTTCCCTGTGATACTCCACGAATTGATCGCGAAGTTTCTTCACATTGTCGTGATCATCGAACTCGATGCGTCCGATCATGTCAACGAGAGGAAGGGCACCATCAATGATTGGCTCGTTGCAGACCTCCTCCCCGTCTCCAAAGAGGGAGAACTTGCCCATTGTGGGGCGCCTTTCACCATCGTAATAACTGAGGTGCAGTATACCGAAGGCAACTGCAACCATTACGTGATGGAAGTCGCCCGTTGTCGTCAGCAGGAAAGTGCATCCCTTCTCTGTAACGTCGACAATCTGCCCGCGGAGCACTTTCTCAGGCCCTCTTGCGGCAGTGAGAGCGATGGCTTTCCCGACGAGAGCTTCCCGTAATTCTTCTTTCATGACCTTCTCCTTTCAGAGATCTTCTGCGCTTTTGGCTTATGCCTCTAGTGTGCGCGTATCTAATCTGTTGACATAATATCACAATATGTCGTTTAGGTCAAACAGGATGATGGCTTTTGGGCTGACTATTGCAGGATAGCTAGTATATAAGACGATATTTTGAGCTATAAACTGTTGCAATTTTTCGACAACATATGGTATACTTGGCCTATGTTGGACCAACTGATGAAAATGGGATTCTCACAGGAGGAGGGGAGAGTGTATCTCGCTGCTCTTGAGCTCGGGGAGACAAGCGTCGCCCGTATCGCGAACAAGGCCAAGATAGAACGTACCACTGCCTATGCGCATATAGAAGCGCTCAAGCGCCGTGGGCTCATATCAATCTCAAAACAAGGGAAGAAGACGGTCTATACCGCCGAGAACCCGAAGAAGCTCCGGAATGAGCTAGATGAAAAATGGAAACTGCTTGACGGCCTCTTGCCGGAACTGCTCTCCATCACGAATGCCATTGATAACAAACCGAAAGTGCGCTTCTTCGACAGTAAGGAGGGAATCTACGACATTTATCGTGAGACACTTGAATATCCTGATTCGCGGATGCGTATGTGGATGTCGAGTCCTTGGTATGAAGACGAGAAGTTCTGGTACGACTACTACCTCCCCGCGCGTCTCGAGAAGAAGATTCATCTGAGCGCGATAGTGCCGAAGAACGAAGAGTCAATACCCTTTGTGAAAGAAGATAACACCTCGCTCCGCGAGACGCGAATGACTGAAAGTCACAACATCACTGCAGATATCGTGCTGTATGGACTACGACACGTCGCGATTATTTCCTATGACGAATCAACCGCGCTCGTTATTGAGAGCAAGAAGCTGTTCGAGACTCTCAGGATGATATTCGAGGCTCACTGGCAATTATTGAGCCGAACCGCGTAGTTGCAGTTGTATACACAATGTGTATACTTGCGGTATGGCTACTAAAACAACAATCAATGTGCGGACCGACACGGCGACGAAGAATGCCGCACAACGTGCGGCGCGGGGGCTCGGCATCTCGCTCTCCACGGTGATAAATGCGCGACTACGCGAATTCGCGGCATATCCTCGCGTGGAGCTTGTCCCGAACGTGCGAACTCGACACGCAATTCTCGCCGCGCGGAAAGAGATACGAGAAGGGAAAGGGAAGTCATTCGACTCTGCAGAGAAGTTTCTTGCCGACCTTCATTCGTAAGGTATGCGTATCGACCGGTCACGGCGATTCAAAAAACAGTATAAAAAATTGCCGAAAAGTATTCAGGCACGAGCAGATGTGCGGATTCGTTTGTTTGTGGAGAACCCTTTCAACGAGATTTTGCGAAACCATCCGTTAAGTGGTGAATACTCGGACTGTCGGAGTATCAATATCACGGGAGACTACCGGATAATTTACGAAGAAAACGACGGCAGGATTGAGCTTCTACTTATTGGAACGCACGACGAGCTATACGGCTAACCGCGGGATTTGCCGTGGAATTTTTTGTGGATTTCGCGGAGGTGCGAGTCGGTGATGTGGGTGTAGATTTGGGTCGTGTTAATAGAGGCGTGGCCGAGGAGCTGTTGGACCGAGCGGATGTCGGCACCATTTGAGAGCAGGTCGGTGGCGAAGACGTGGCGGAGCGTGTGGGGCGTGACGACGTTCGTGATGCCGGCACGTGCGACGTAGGTCTTCAGGTGGCGCTGGACATCGCGGGGAGAGATGCGGTGGAGCGCGTTTGGCCGGCCGTCCACAAAGAGCGCCTCCTCCATATCCTTCCTTGCCTTCAGGTAATCGCGCACCGCCTCTTTGGCGGCAGGGGAGAGGAAGACGACGCGCACCTTCTCGCCCTTGCCGCGCACCGAGAGTTCGTCACGGGTCAGGTCGATGTCGGAATTGAGCGAGCAGAGCTCGGAGACACGGAGCCCGGTAGAGAAGAGCATCTCTAGTATCGCCTTGTCGCGCAGGTACGCGATTTTTTTGTCCTCGTCGGTCTCCTTCGCGTACGCCTCGCCTGGCGCCTTCATCAAGCGCTCAAGCTCGGCGGAGGTGATGAGGTCCAATTGGCGCTCGGGGAGCTTCGCGAGTTCTATCTTCTCGGGGGAAATGGCGTCGATGTCGCGCTTGCGCAGGAATTTCAGGAACGCGCGGAGCGCAATCATGTAGTAATTCTGAGTGCGGCGCTTCATCGTCCCGCTGCCGATATTGCCTGAGCGTTGAGTGCTTCCTGGCTGCCGGTTCAGCCATAGCCTGAATTCGCGCACGTTCTGCTCATCGATGTCGCTCACGCTCTTTATCCCCATCTGCGCGAAGTAGCGGGAGAGATAGCGGTCATAATTCTCAATCGTCTTCACCGCGCGCCCGCGCTCAATCTCGATATATTCAAGAAATTGGCGTTTTGCGTCCTCAGCCTTCATGTTTCAAGTGTACCATCCAGAGTGCGCACAATATACTTGGTCTTGTTTCGTCAGCCGTCCGTCCCGTTTGGATCCGTTGTACGTGTTCCATGTCAATAACGGTCGTTATACATATGGAACACTTCGCGGGCATGGCGCATGGCCAGCCAGGTGTTGGACAAATCCACGCACTTTCGGGCCCGCGCTGAAAGGGATTGACAGGAACACAATGTTGTGTATACTATAAAACAGTCAGTTGAACCTTGAACAACTTGCGAGTGGTCATAGCCAAAAGAGGCTTATAAGTAGGCCTTTCCTGGCTATGACCACAATGGTCCCAGCGAGCATTCCTATCAGGAATGTTTAAACCACAGCTAACAGTTGGAGGTGTCATGAAATATCGGTTTAAAGAAAGAAAATAGTTGCTAATCGTGCGCGCCTTTGAGTATTTCGGAGATGATTTTGAAGCGCCGTTCCCGGCTCAATCCACGATGCACGGCGATGCGGTTCTTGATCTGGCTGAACATGC
>Ga0210057_1005915_pt1 | contig 15465 bp, 19 predicted proteins | sample CryGeyCG2114_010_2_FD_183968 | JGI IMG/M metagenome (GOLD analysis project Ga0210057, IMG submission 183968) | Groundwater microbial communities from aquifer - Crystal Geyser CG10_big_fil_rev_8/21/14_0.10 (SPAdes) (version 2) | ecosystem: Environmental > Aquatic > Deep subsurface > Groundwater ... | reverse complement strand
CGGCCATCATTCTGTCCCGTCAGAAATTGAAGTCGATCTGTCAGATTGCCTGAATTGTTTGAAGGTACACCGCCCGTAATTCTGGCCGTAGCGAAGCCACTGAAAAAAACAAGTACCAACACAAACAAGCCCAACGCAAGGGAGGGGCTGTTAGGTAACTTTCTTTTCCATCTTCGTGTTGTTGGCATAATTTAACTTCCCAGCATGTGACCGTATAAAGTTACCCATCCGTCGTCGTGTTCTATGACTACGGCATAACCGTAACCACCGTAATATTCGTCTAAGACAATTTTGCCGTCGGCAGAGGCGTAAACAGGTTGCCCAGCCGGGCCGGCCAAGTCTATGCCGTTATGAAAGGAGTAAACGGGGTTCCGCCAACCGGCCGGCCCGTACTCTTGTGAAACTCTAAAGTCTGTTACGGGCCAAATGTACTGGCTACCTAATCTTGTGCGAGGGTTGACTGTGGCGCCTTCAGGTGTAAATACGCTGAAATGAACGTGAGGGCCCGTGGAAAAACCCGTACTGCCCAACCGACCAATGGTGTCACCTTGAGAAACGGGAGTACCCACTCCAAAAGCGGTTTTGCCTGTACCTGTTCTGTTTCTTAAAGCCTGTTGAATTTTTTGTACAATAATAGCTTCAATTTTAGCTTCCTCTGAAATAACCGCTTTCTCTTCTGCTTTTAATTCTGCATACGCTATTTCAGCCCGCGACTTCAGAGCAGCCTGTCTATCTTCTTGGGCTAATAGATCATTCTTCTGAATCTCTTGTTGAGCTTTATAGTTCTGGAGAGCAATTTGTTTATCTTCTAATTCTTTTTTGTTGCTCTCTAATTCTTCTTTAATAGTTACCAGCTCTTCTTTTTTTCTATTAAGTTCGGCTTTAACCGTGGAGTAGCTTTTCTTCTCTCTAATTTTTTTAGAAATTCCACCTTCTCCAAAAACCACATCTACTCCGCCCACACCCTCTCTAATTAACTGCATTTTAAAATATTTGCGAATAGTGGCTTTAATGCCATCTTGCTTTTGCTGTATTTCGTTCTGTCTTTCTCCGATTTGGGTCGTCAAGCCACCGATTTCGGACTCCGTTAAATTAATTGATGAGCTGGTAGCCGCAATTTGTGCTTGGGTTGAAGAGATGCTTTTCTCTAGCTTAGCAATCTCTGCTTTAGCGTCAGCCGCCACGTCGGCCTGCACACTCGCTTCTGCCCTTTTCTCCGCCGCAATTTTCTCTAAACGTTCTTTCTCTGCTCTTAGTTCGTTAATGGTTTTACTATCATAGACAGTCGCCCCTGCCACTAGATTAGGCAGGAAGAAAGTTGAGGCGATGAGGAGTAAAACAATCAGATATTTTTTGATCATAACTTTAGGTATCTTCGTACGGCCACGTAAGAGATGAAGGTAGATAATATTATACCAAGTAAGATGTTTGACCAAAAGAGTTGTGAGAAGTATTGTCTGAACAACATTAAAGGATTCGCTTCAGAAGTTGGGAAGTAGAGCGGTATTTGGCTCTTTAGCCACCAAGCTCCCAACCAAAACATTAATAAGGCGAACAAGGCGGCGAGCATACCGAAGAATAATCCTTCTACCACAAATGGCAAACGAATTAACTCATTGGAAGCGCCCACCACACGCATAATTTGAATCTCTTCTCGTCGAGAGAAGATAGCCAGACGAATAACATTCAAAACAACCACAATAGAGATTAAGGTCAACACTCCGCTGAAAACTATACTCACCCGAATAATAAAGTTGGAAGCGTTAATAAAACCGCTAATACTCTCACGCGTGGCCGAATAGCTGGTTTCATCAATAATTGGCGCGTATTTTTCTAGCACGAAATTATTAATCTCTTCCAAATTGCCTGCCTGCTTGGGCTTGACTCTTATATAGCGCGCTAGAGAGCCACCGATTTCATCTGAAATGGCTAACAACTCTTCGTCGCCTTGGTTAAGCTCTTTATAATCAGCTAAAGCCCTCTCTTTGTTGGCGTAAATGACCTCTTTAACATCTCCTCGTTCCTGCAGGCGACTAGTAGTGGCCAAAATGTCTTCTTCTTGAGCGCTCTCTTTTAAGAAGATGGTTAGATCTAGCTCTTCTTCTACTTCTTTGCGTTGCTCGTTTAACGTAATAGAAGTAACCAAGGCGATGCTAATCATGAGCAGGGTCAAAGCTACATTAATGATGGCAATAAACGAAAGCCAGCCGTTGCGACGGAATCCTTGCCAGCCAAAACTTAAAATTCTTGCCAACCTAATAAAACTCACAATAGATATTTACCTTTTTTCTGATCGGCGACCACTTTGCCCGCCCGCATGGTGATGACTCTTTTTTTGAGGGTATCAATAATTTCTTTGTCGTGCGTAGCTAATAAAACCATGGTGCCCTGCTGATTAATTTTGAATAATAATTCAATAATTTCCCAAGTGTTGACTGGGTCTAAATTACCCGTCGGTTCATCTGCAATCAAAATTTTGGGGTCATGCACCAAGGCGCGGGCAATGGCCACTCGTTGCTTCTCTCCGCCTGACAGCTCTTGAGGAAAGTTGTCTGTACGACCCAGCATGCCGACTGTTTCTAAACTGGCGGGCACCTTCTGTTCAATTTCGGCACGGGTGGCATCTGATACCTCTAGCGCGAAAGCGACATTTTCGTAAACTGTTTTATTGGGCAATAAACGGAAATCTTGCCAAACCACTCCAATCTTTCGACGGTAGTAAGGTAGCTCGTTATTTTTTAGTTGAGTGATGTCTCGGCCAGCTACCAAAATTTTACCCTTGGTGGGCATCTCTTCTCTTAATAAGAGCCGGACTAAAGTTGATTTACCCGCACCCGAAGGCCCGACTAAAGAAACGAAGTCTCCTTTGGGAATATGAAAATTGATATCTGAAACTGCTTCAATTTTGCCGTACCCTTTTGTAACATCTCTAAATTCAACCATGCAGATTTCATTATAACCCAAAAAAACAATTTGTTGAGTTATTGCCTCGACCCTAGATGGTTATCGCCCTGACCCGTTATTTAAGAACTTTTGAGCAAGTTTTAAAGCCTGCTCTTTCGTTGCTACCACATTAATTTTCGCCGGCCAATCTGGCCGTCGCCACCAAGTAGCCTGCCGACGAGCAAAGCGGTGCGAAGCGAACTTTAGTTGGCTTACCACCTCTTCTTTAGAAAGTTCATTTAATATTCCCATGGTCAAATATTTATACTCCAAGCCTAAACTCTTCAACCAATCTGGTGAAACGCCGTCTTGTAAAAGCTGTTCCACCTCTGGCCACAATCCTGCTTGTAACCGCTCGTCAACTCGCCCGTCCAGCCGAGTATACAACTCTGCCCTAGAAACTTCGGGTCGCAAAAGTAAGAACTCGTAGGGCGAATCTTGCTGCCCAGCCACCGATTTTGTTTGCGCCTTTTCAATCGCCCGCATTAAATATCTTTTATTTTGGGGGTCAATTTTGGCCCCGGCGACTGGGTCAAGTTTTTTCAACTGAGTCTGTAGCTGCTCTGGTGATAATTTTTGCAGCTGTAAGCGCAGCGCTAAATTTTCACTGGCAAAAGTATAGTTATTAATTAAGGATTCCAAATACAAGTTCGTCCCGCCCACAATTATGGGCACTTTTTTCTCTTTAAGTAGTTTTTTTATAACCTGCTCAGCCCGAGTTTTGAAATGTTTAGCGGTGAAACGCGTCTCTGGCTCTACAATATCTATTAAATGCTGTTTGACGCTCAACTGCTCTTTATTCGTGCCTAAATTTAATCTTTTATAAACTTGGCGAGAATCGGCACTAATTATTTCAGCGTCTAGCTTCAACGCCAAAAAATGACCAAGAGCAGTTTTACCGCTGGCCGTTTCACCCAACACCACAATAATTTTGGGCTTTTTTGACATCGCAGGTAGACTAGCAGAAAAAGACTCTTGGGTCTAATGTTATAATTACCCTGAAATGAAAAAAGAAATTTCACCTATTGACTTAGCAGTAGATGCGCAGCTTAAAAAACGGCTATGGCCGATAATCTTTGGCACGCTTTTGTTTTTTGTGGCTTTGTACTTTGCCACCAAAAGTGGTGATGACAGCATAATTCAGCTAGTGTTGTATATATTTATAGTTCCTCCCATTGCTTACGCCGCCTATTTACAGGGGAAATATCGCGCTCAACTGGTTGAGGACTTCGCCAAAAGTAACAACTTTACTTACAAAAAGCTTAAACCGGTTGGTAATTTGCCTTTTGCCATATTTCTCATTGGCAACAAAGTAAAATCTTTAACCAACTGCTTTGAAGGGCAAATTTTGGGTAACAATTTCACCTTTTTTAATCATCAAGTCAACTCCCAACAGAACGGGCGAAATAATATTAAATACTACCACGGAGTGATAATAGATCTACCCAAAAAATTACCCCATATAGTAATTGACGCTAGGCAAAGTGACAGCTTGGAACTCAGTCGCCTTTTTCATAAGCAACACCTCATGAATCTCGAGGGAGACTTTTTCAAACATTTTAGAGTAATGGCTGCTAATTCAGGCAAAGATGAAGCGACATCCTTATTGAGTCCCGATGTAATGGTGAAATTGATAGATCAAAAACTGCATTACGACATTGAAATTGTAGATGGGCAATTGGTTATCTATCGATAAAGCTTAGTGCAAAACGAACAAAACATTCAAGACGCGCTCAATTTTGCCGAACAATTCATGCAAATCATTCTGAAAAAACTAAACATTTTGCACGACCCTAACTATAAAGAAACAAGCATGCGAGCAAATGCCTTTTTGCTCAAACCATCTATTAATACCCGCGGTAGATGGATTGTTTACCTTTTCTTGGTCATCTATTTAGCCATTATCTTTTTCGTATTTTTTACGGTCTAAAAAGGGCATCTCATTTCAAGATGCCGTCAAGTGATTATCAAATACAGCATATAAACGTAGACGGCTATCGTTCCACCTCCTCGGCGTTACCAGCAACTAACACTTCCCTGTTTCTTTCGTTTCTTTCCAGCCGGTAAAACTCCCCGACAATCACTTCATTATAGGTGGCCTCGCCGACAAAGACCTCTCTGGTTTTCACCATGGTAGTGCCATCTTCCAATTGCACTGTGGCTTGCAAGTTGACAGACCAGCGGTCGGGCACTGTGACTGTCACGCTCTCCCATTTAACCTTCATGTCACCACTATAGTAATCATATTTCATAACGGGCTGAAGCTCGGTGGTCAAATAAGACGGATAATAACTCGTCTTGACAGCGGTGCCGAACGTCAAAGGCTTATACCGCTCGCCGGCGGGCACACAGCCGGTCAGGCTCAATACAGTCACAAAACAACATATGCGAAACATTCGCATCAGTTTCTCCTGTCAAGATTTTTACCAAAAAAGACACCCCGTGTCAAGGTGTCAGTAAATTAAGTATAGCATCAACGCGTAAAAAGTGTTGAGCGCGATGAATTTCAGCCAATCAACCAACAGTTCGCGCCAGCAATCTTTCAGCAATCGGTCATTATAAGAAACGCCCAAGTTGTAGCGAAAAAGAGAAGCTTCAATAATAATGGCGAGGCTGAAAAAGAGTAGGCCAATATATCGCATCATCTCGAGTACACTCGCCATGGCTTGGCTCCTAAAAATATTGTAGCAGTAAATATTTTATGCTAATGTCAGAGCAGAAAGGAGATTCTCATGCGCATGAATGATTTATTTTTACGTCTCAAAGACCGGCTGGAGATTGAATTAGAGGAAGAGCGTGCCCAAGAAGAGTGTGACTGGCTTCGTCTAGAAGCGACTGACCAGTTACGTCAACAACTTGGGCGCGAACCGACCGAAACTGAAGTTCACTTGGAAATGATTCGGGAAAGAACGTCGGAACAGGTCGACAATTTGAACGACGAAACGCGTGACTTGCTTGATAGACCAACGACTTAACCGCCTGCATCGCAGGCGGTTTTTTTAAGGATGATTGACCTGCCCTCCTCCACGAGAAAACTACCCTTTCCCAACCCCCTTTATCATGCTCGAACCTTGCCAAAATTTTCTTACATTTTTTTCCGAATACCAATCGTCAAAAACCATCTCACTTGGTTAGTGGTTTTTGACTCCTTATTACTAAATTACTTGACGCAGCACAGCTGCTGTAATTGCCAAAACATACTTATCGGGAACATCATAATTATTTTGATATATATTTGGTCGCGTACGAATTCTAGCGTTAAGCTAGAATTCGTGGTACCGGGGAGAGGACTTGAACCTCCACAGGATTGCTCCCGCTGGGTCCTAAACCCAGTGCGTCTACCAATTCCGCCACCCCGGCTTCGTCACTGACGACATATTTACTCTAGCCAACAGATTGCCAAATGTCCAGAGCAGTGTGGCGTGAATAATTATTTGCATCCAAAAATGATTTCTGATAGTTTACTATAATCTGCTAAACGAAAGGAGCGGATGATGAAAAGCCAGAGCGTAAACGGTCAGGCTCGCCTGCCTGCCCCCGTATGTGTTCAGGGCGCCAGCCCCGTGCGCCGAACAACCAAGTCGGCCATTGACAAGTTTAGACCCCCAAGCATCGTTCCCGTGGTCAGACCACGCTTGTGGTCGGCCGAAGATAACCCCTTGATGTGCCATTGATTTGGCGTCAATCTTTCCGTAAACCGCACACCTGTGCGGCTTTTTTTATATCTCAATTTGCGCTTTAATTTTTTCGAAAGTTTTGGGGCCAATGCCCTTGACCTGTGTGACCTCGTTAATTGAGTTAAAGGGTCGCGCCTCCATAATTCTAGTAGCGTAAGATTGACCAATGCCCGGCAGAGACATTAATTGCGACAAGCTGGCTGTATTGAGATTGACCAAACCACCTCCGCCGGTTGTTGGCTGTGCCGGTTCGGTCGATTGCTCCGGTGCAGGCTCAACTTTCGCCCCTTTCACTTCAGATTTCAGCGCCACCAAGTCGTGCTCAAAACCGACCAGACTAACAGACAAGTTGCTCACCTCTTCAGATAATTCGGTGGACAGAACATTCAGCTTACTATTCAAATATTTGTCTACCGTTTTTTGCCCCACCACTACCAAACTGGCCCCCACCGCGAAAACTACTAAAGACCAACCTACAAAATTTGCCTTGTTTGCCTTTGTCATGCTCGTTTTCGTCATAGCCACAGCGTAACCAAATAAAAATTAATAGAAGATTACGCGGTTTCCATTTTTGCGACCGGTTCTACTTTTTGAACGGGCTTCACTTTTGCAAACCAACTTTTTGGCGGGCCAAATCTTGCGCTTGGGCTAATAGTCCAAAATCCAAATCGGCTAAAAATAAATGGTTTAATCCTTTTTGCGCTAAGCCGACCAGCTCACCCGGACCACGCGTCTCTAAATCGTACTGGGCCAAGCTGAACCCATCATTGCTCTCAGCCACTTTTTGCGCTCGCTCCAGCGACCGATCAATATCTTGCCGGACCAAAAAGAAACACTGCGCGGGTAAATGCCGTCGTCCAATGCGCCCGCGCAATTGATGCAACTGGGCGATGCCGAAATTTTCTGATCCTTCTATTAACATGACAGTCGCTTGGGGAATATCTACTCCGACCTCCACCACAGAGGTGGATATAAGGATATCAAACTGACCTTTTTGAAAGGCAGACAAAATTTTCTCTTTTTCTGCCGACTCAACCTGACCGTGCAAAACTTTCATCTTTAAATTAGGGAAGATTTCACTCTTAAATCTTTTATAAACCTCGTTGACGCTTTTGCGCTCATCCACAACTATCGAATCACCTGATTGCTCCTCAATCAGGGGGCAAATGACGAAGGATTGCTCGCCTCTTCGCGCCGCCTCCCGAATGGCATCAAAAGCCAAATGCTCCGTGTTGGGGCGCAAAACTGTTGTTTGAATGGGCAAACGGTTAGCGGGCATTTCGCGCAACAGGGTGATGTCTAAATCGCCGAATAAAATTAAGGCTAAAGAGCGCGGAATAGGTGTGGCGGTTAAGGTTAAGAAATGAGGATTATGCGCTTTGGCCCGCAACTTCTCTCTCTGCGCCACCCCAAAGCGGTGTTGTTCATCTACCACTACCAAAGCTACATTATCTAGGGGCAAATCGTCTGAGATTAAAGCGTGCGTGCCGACTAACACATCGGCAGAGATATTTTTGGTGTTGGCGGTGACTAACCCCACTTGCAAACCAAAGTCGTTTAACATGGCGGACAAACTCTGCGAGTGTTGCATGGCCAAAATTTCGGTCGGCGCCATGACCACCGTGCGCCCCTTCGCCCGATGCACAAGCAAAGCTAGCGCCGCCACCACCACCGTTTTACCTGACCCGACATCACCGTTAAGTAAGCGATGCATGGGAGTGCCCGACTGCATCTGCAAACTCATCTGCCAGATAGCTTTTTTCTGGTCGTTCGTTAATTCAAAGGGTAAGGATTGCGTGAATTGCTTCAGCAACTCAGCGTCGGCCAGCACAATGGTAGCGGTTTGTTGTAAGTACTGTTGCTTAATTTTGGCCAACTTCAACTGCAGGCGAAAAAGTTGATCAAAGATAACTCGGCGACGCCCCGCTGACACTTCATCTAAATTAGCCGGATGATGTAAAAATCGCAGAGCTTTGTTTAAGTCTATAAGGTCTAGTCGCTTTAAATCCTTCTTCAGCAGGGTCTCTTTGAGGGTGGTTTTGTCTAAAACGGCGAGAGCCAGTTTGTTTATTTGGCGTGAGGTCAGCCCCGCCGTTAGAGGGTAAACGGGAATGACCGTCGGCTGAAGTTCAATTTTGGGTGCCGATATAATGGGTCGTCTAGACTGATAGTGAGATTGAATGCGACCGACGAACAAGGCCCGCTTCATTTGGCGTAAAACCGTTTCAATATATGGCTGATTGAACCAGATAGCCTCAATGGTACCCGTTTCGTCTTGCAGGATGGCTTGCACAATGGCTCGGCAGTTGCGACCAATTCGTTTAGAGACGCTTTTGATGTCGGCTAAGATGGCGGTAGTCTGCCCATACTGAAGTGATTCAATTAAAGTCGGATTAGTGCAGTCAATATATTTGCGGGGCAACCAGTAAAGTAGATCTTTGACTGTGGTAATGCCAATTTTTTGCAAAGCCTCTTTTTTGGCGGGACCAACGCCGGGCAAAATTGTGACGGATTTTTTTAACTCCATAAATTAATGCTAGCAGATTAAAAAAGCGCTCCGAGTTGTGGGAGCGCTTTTTTTGTCTGATTAGTTAGCGGTATTGGTGCTTGGAGTAGTAGCGGGGGTTTCGGTGGCCGGTGTAGTAGCAGGAGTTTCAGTAGCGGGTGTTTCAGTAGCCGGAGTAGCTGGCTGTTGAGTAGCCGGCTGTTGATTGATAGGAGTCTCGGCTGTGCCTGCTTGTTGAGTCTTTTGATACTCCCCAATGGCGCGCACCACGGTTGACTCGTCTTTTAATCTTTCGACGAACAAGACATGATCTTGATTAATGCGCATTTCATCTACCGGACCGTGAATTTGCTCACCCAACTTAACCAAAGTCAATTGAGGTTCAATTTGTTCCTCCCCTTCTTGCTGTGGTTGAGGCTGGTTCAGACGAATATAATAAATGTCTGTTAGTACCAAGACACCACCAGAAGATTTAACTTTACCGAAATATACTTGATCGTTATCTAAAAAGACGGCCGAATAACCTTCTTTGGCAGAACCATCACCTGAAGGAATTAGCCCGCTTCCACCTAATAAGCTGACATAAGCGAAGTAAGCCAGACCGAGTACTATTATTAGCGCAACTAACGTCTTAACAATTTTATTCATCACCATAAATTACTATTTGACTTATTCAGCATAGCAAACTTTTCAATTATAAGACAAACTAAATAATTGTTCCCCCGCCAACAATGTAAGAATCATTGCCTTGCTTACTGTAAAAAACTGCAAATTGACCCGAGGCAACTGCTTTTAACTTCTTCTCCAATGTAACCAAATATTCTGCTCCATTCTTTTTCACCTGACAATCAACCACCTCACCCCGATATCTTATTTGTACCTGCAAGGGCTGATTGGCAGAAAGTTTGGTGTGCCAGATAACTTTATGCACAGAAAATTCCGTTCGCGAAAGGTTGGCCTCTTCAGCTGTGCCGACCACAATTTCATTTTTGGCGACATCTTTAGCGACGACAAACAGCGGGGGTAAATTAGTCGGTCGTAAGTTTAAGTCTTTAGCCAAGGCTTGAGGATTGGTAATAGTGAAGCCATGTCTTTGCCCAATAGTCAGAATGTGGGCGCCGTGATGCTGACCGACAACTGTTCCTTGAGGGGTTTTGACTAATCCTTCTTTTACACCCAGTTCGGCCTGCAAAAAGTTGGCGACATTAATGTGCCCGATAAAACAGATGCCCTGACTGTCTTTTTTGTCTGCCACTGCCAGTTGATTTTCTTGAGCAATTTGTCGCACCTGTGATTTCTTCAGCTCACCAATAGGAAAGAGAGTGTGAGTTAAAATTTTGGGCGTTAAAGTCCAAATGAAGTAGGATTGATCTTTCTCACTATCTTGACCGCGCGCCACCCTCGGCTGACCCTCGACTTCAATGATGCGCGCGTAATGCCCCGAGGCGACCAAATCGGCGCCTGCCTCTTTCGCCCAACTATAAAAGGCGCCGAATTTAATGGCCTTATTGCAAATTATGTCTGGGTTAGGTGTGCGACCGGCCCGATATTCGGCCAGAAAATAATTAATCACTTCCTTTTTATATTCTTTTTCAAAGTTAATTGAGCGAAAAGGAATTTTTAACTGCTGACAAACATTTTCCGCGTCACGTAAATCCTCTTCCCACGGGCAGTCGGTTAAGGTTTGTAAACTGTTGGGGCTCCAGTTTTTCATGAAAACTCCCGTGACGTCGTATCCTTCTTTTTTCAATAACAAGGCAGAGACGGAGCTATCTACTCCGCCACTCATCATGATAAAAACTTTTTGGCCGGGCTTTTTCATATCGGAAGTATATTAGCCGAAAAATTGATGCAATTCAATGAATCGGCTATGATAGCAGAAAGGAGCAATCACATGGCAGACGAACAACCGAAAGAGCGCGCGACCGAAGAACAATTGGCGACACAAGTTGAAGTTGCCCTGCAACAGGTCTTTTTAGGCGGTATTTACGTCCATTACAAACATCCCGAACGACAGTACATGGTCGTAAGCGTTGGTATCGACGAGCCTTCCGAAAAGCCGATGGTCTCATATAAAGCACTCTACGGCAGACAACTGCTGTGGCACAAATTGCTTTCTGATTGGCTGAAGCCGACGGATACCGGCGTCGAACGATACCAACGGGTCGAATAATGACCTTTACCCATCTCCCACCAACGCAGTCGCGTTGGTTTTTTTATAACAGCTGTCGCACCGCTTCGGCTAAAGCCTCGGTGGAGCGTTCTTCGCCCGTAAATTCTTGCCCGTTAATGAAAATAGTCGGAGTGACAATTTGTTTGCCTAAACTTGTAATGTAATCGCGAGCTCTGAAAGCCTGCCAACGCACCTCTTCTGATTGGCGATCAGTATTGAACTGATCAATATCTAAGCCAAGGTCGGTAGCCAACTGCACGTAAAACTCTTCCGACAAATTGGTAGAATTAGCGTACAAAGCGTCTGCAAATTCGGGGAATTTACCCTGTCGGGTAGCGGCTTGGGAGGCGATGGCCGCCGGATAAGCTTCATCATGAATTTCGGTAATGGGCATATGGCGAAAAACAATCTTTAATTCTTCATCACTGAACAAACCTCTCAAAGCAGATATTTCAGGATGCAATATTTTACAAAACGGACATTCAAAATCGGAGAATTCAACTATGGTGACTTTGGCATCCTTGTTGCCACTGAAATAATCCCCTTCGTTGACTATCTCTCCAATGTCTTCTCTTTGCGAAAAATTGGGCTCAGACGCGCCCCCGCCAGAAGATTTGTTGCCAAAATAGACCAGTCCACCGAGCAGGCCAACAGTTAAAATTATAATTCCGACAATAACTTTTGTATCGTTTTGCATAGTACTAGCAATTTATCATGAATCATTCGGTGCGCCAAATTACCAAACATTATTTTTCCCGTTTGCTATACTAAGTTCTGTAAAAATAAAAATATTCTATGTCATCGACCACCAAACGCATTGTCATAATTGAAAAGTTAAAGAAGGAAGCAAAAGAACTAAAAAACATGCTTGACGACACTCTGGCTAACAGTGACGAATACCGCGAACTGCAGGAGCAGAAGAAGCATATCACTCGTGAATTCAACGTGGTGAAAGAGCAGATTACGAACGAGCCTAAAACGGCGGAACTGAAAGAGAAATTGAAAGAAACGAGCAAAGAGCTATCGGAAGAGAAAGAGATTTTGTCACAAGAATTAGCCGTGCATTTCTCCAAAGTGGGTAAATCGGAAATTGAGATGCCCGATGGTAAAATTTACAAGTTCAAACTGAGCGCTACTTTCAGCGAAAAAGGTTCAACTTTTGAAAGTCAGTCTTAAACCTCTATCTGGAATACAGTTTTGACTGCGTTGTTCGTGGAGCGTTCTACTATTGGTACTGTGATGTTTCTAATTTCGGCAATAATTTCGGCGACGTTGGCGCAGTCCGCCGGCTCGGCGTGTTCGCCTCGCCGCTCCTGCGGAGGCAAAAAAGGAGAATCTGTTTCTAATAAAATTCTATCTAGAGGCAATTCTTTGACGATTTGTCGTAACTCTTCGTTCTTGGGGTAAGAGATCATGTTGTTCAAACCAATGTAGGCACCGACTTCCAAAATGGCGGCGGCTTGTGACGCGTTGCCGTCGAAGCTATGAAAGATAAATGGCACCGACTTAATGTACCCTTCAACAATGGCCAGAGCGTCTTCGTAAGCGCCGCGAGCGTGCACAATGACGGGTAGGTGCAAATCTACCGCTAAAGAGCAGAACTGTTCAAACACCAACTGTTGCTCGCGAGCGGATGGCACTTCGTCGGGCCGACGTTCCAGTTGATAATAATCTAAGCCGACTTCTCCAATGGCGACCACCTTTTCGCGTTCGGCCAATCCTCTAAAAGTCTCCGCCATGGTGATGTCAAAACCTTTGGCGGATGTCGGGTGAATGCCCACCGCGGCGTAAACGTTGGGGAATTTTCGCGCCAAAGCAACCGCCCGCTCCGATTCAATTAAGCCCGTGCCCGGATTGATAATAGTTGTCACACCCCGCTCGGCCGCGCGTTTCAAATATTCCACTTCATGATAATTGAATGGGGCAAAATCTAAATGACAATGTGTATCTACCATTAGTTCAATATAGCAACAAGTATGATAGCCGCTAATATTACGAGGGAGGCGTAAATGTTTTTCATTCTGATTCTCTCTTGCAAATAGCGGGCGCTCAGTAGATAAACCAATATAGGATTAAGCAAGAAGACCATGGTGGTTAAGATCACACCAATCTCTTGGTAGCCGTAGAACATAATAATCATGGCGGTGACACCAAAAATGTTGGAGATGGCGGCGTGACCCCACACTTGCCAGTCGGTGGTCAGTTTACGGGGGCGATAAAAAATATACAACAAAGCCCAAACGAACAGCACCCTGACAAAATAGAGGGTGGCTGGGTCAAAGACGTCTAACATAAACTTGCGCAGAACCGTTTCTGCTGCCATCACGAAAACCATAAACAATAAAGTGCCTGTGTAGCGATTGACTTTAAAATGATGTTTTTTGGCCCGCGCCGCCATTAGGGCGCCGAAAGAGACGACTACGGCGACAAAAGTGAGCAGACTGCGCTCTTCGGGGTAAACTATTCCACCCAACAAGGCCGTCATGGCGGGTACGGTCAGGTTGACCACCTCAAAATCTTGCATCTGTTCACGGTCTTCAAAGTAGTAGAACAGCTTGTTCCAGCCGAAGGCTAAGACAATTAATAAAATTAAACCGAAATAATACTGCGGTTGTGCCAACTTGAGCCAATCCACCTGCCTAGTGAAGAGCATGGCGATGAAGGCAAAAAAGGTCAGCCAAGTGAAAACGACGAAGGTGTATTCCCGCGGATGAATTTTAAACCGTTCAATATTGCTCTTGTCTTTGACGAGCGCGAAAGCGAATAAAATGGTGGCGATAATTTGTAATAAAAAAGGATTCACCGTCTTATTGTACTTGAAAGAGAATTATTGTACGCAGGGTCGTCGTAACACATTGAATAACACTCTTCAATTTGTTAGCATAGGAGCGGAAAGGAGACTGCCTTGACAACCAATGAAGCAAACGCCCTGCTCTGTCGCGTGTTCGTCTGTATGAATAATCGCATCTTTGGCGGTTTTTCTTCTAACGAGAGTGACCGCTTTTACTTTACCGCCACCCCGCGGTTAGTACCCGGCTTTGGCCACTGCAGTCAGCCACACATTTTGAAGCTCAACGACTGGTCAACCGTCACCCAGGCCACTACCGAAGATGGCTGGGCGAAGAAGCCCCTACGTGGGCTTAAGCCACTTCAAGTCAAACCAGTCAAGAATTACACCGATTGGGGTAGCCCAATGTGGCAAGCCTGGTGGAAAGAGCATGTGACCGGTCACTCCGACGTCTATACAGAGAATGTACGGCAATTACCATATGAAGTGACCGCCGACACCTTGTCGAATTTACCCCGTGCCTTGATATGGCACTACCTGGCTTACCCTATCAAAACAGCAAAAGATCTGGAAACAATACTGGTACCGCCTGATATCAACCGTGATCTGTTCAAAGAAGATATGCTAATCGGCGACAAACCAGTTGAGCTGATCGTGGCGCAAAAACCAGATTTAATTCGAGCGTTACAGAAGTTTTACCCGTGCGCGCGCATTAGTGACCCCGCCACCGATGAGATGGAATCTGTCGACGATTTTAGTCTTGAGCTCATTGATGGCCGCATCAAGAAAGTTGATGCCGAACTGCTCATCAGACCGAATCCGCTCATTCCGTTAGGAGTATACTGTCAATATAACCTAATACCCATCAAGCTATTCGCCAATTCGGTAATGGTCGCTTGCTCTGACCCGGGCGCCGTACAATGCAGTAGCGTTATACCTCCCATCAGCCCGAGACCAGAATTTGAGAAAGCCAACGAAGACGACATTGATGCATTACTCGTGCGCATCATGCGCTTGCGCGCCGATCCCAACTATCGGGTCGGCCCCTCACCTGAATAACCGCCTACCGGCGGTTTTTTTATTTGTTAGCGGACACAACGGATGTTAAGCGCTGTCGAAGTTTATTTTACCGCGTAATTAGATGCCGCAAACAGATATTGTTCGATAAATATCTTCTTGAACGGTACCACCGAGTTTATTTCATAGAATACAAGGGTCGCTTCACGATAATCGTTTTCTTTAACACTCCGGTAAGATAGCGGGGAACGGCCATGACTCATCAGTAGAGCGTTAGCCATTAAACGTGCCGTACGTTTGTTGCCATCTGTAAATGGTTGAATGTAGCTGATTCCTAGCAGTGCAAGCACCGCCTTCGTAT
>Ga0210057_1005914_pt1 | contig 15476 bp, 14 predicted proteins | sample CryGeyCG2114_010_2_FD_183968 | JGI IMG/M metagenome (GOLD analysis project Ga0210057, IMG submission 183968) | Groundwater microbial communities from aquifer - Crystal Geyser CG10_big_fil_rev_8/21/14_0.10 (SPAdes) (version 2) | ecosystem: Environmental > Aquatic > Deep subsurface > Groundwater ... | reverse complement strand
TCATTCCTGCCAGAATCATCTGTTGTTGATGAGCTCAATCAACTTGACTGCCCCTTTGGTTATTAACTTAATGTGAAAATGGTACACGTGCGAGGATGGGAAAAAACATCCTATCCTCGCACAATTCTTAAATATCAGATAAAATAAGGATAATTGAATAAAATTTTAGTTTTAAGTTTTATATAAATAATGTTCTGGGCAGACGCGCTTGCACAACAATTAAAAGAGAGAGGAAAAAAACTTGAATGGGTTGATGATATGAAGACCCCTTCAGGTAGAATTCATGTGGGGGCACTCATGGGAGTAGTCATTCATGACCTTATATACAAGGCTCTCAAAGATGCCGGAATTGAAGCCAAATATACGTATGTCTTCGAAAATCATGATCCTATGGACGATATCCCATCCTACCTTCCGCGCGAAAAATACGAGCCGTATCTAGGCAAACCACTTTTTGAAGTTCCATCACCTGAACCGGGAGCAGATAACTATGCTGAATTTTATGCAAAAGAATTCCAGCACGTTTTTAACACCATCGGATCACACCCTGAAATAATTTGGACAAAGGATCTTTATACTTCAGGAAAAATGAATGAGGGTATTAAAAAAGTATTAGATAATGTGGAGGAAATAAGAAAAATATATGAAGAACTCTATGAAAAGGCCATACCAAAAGACTGGTACCCTTTCCAGGTATACTGTCCTGAATGTGGAAAAGTCTCAACCACAAAAGTTACAAGTTGGGACGGAGAAGAAGTTACATTTGAATGTAGAGTTGAGGCGGTGGATTGGACAAAAGGTTGCGGATACGAAGGAAAGATTTCACCTTTGTCAGATGAGACAGGCATTCGTGGCAAGCTGCCTTGGAAAGTTGAGTGGGCAGTAAAATGGCAGGCAATTGGCGTGACTGTGGAAGGGGCAGGAAAAGATCATATGAGTAAAGGCGGATCCCACGATCTCGCATCACTTGTTGCCAAAAGAGTGCTCGGCTACGAGGTGCCATTCCCAATTGCTTACGAATGGATGCTTATAGGAGGCCGCAAAATGTCATCGTCAAAAGGTGTAGGGTCAGCAGCGCGCGATATGCTCGAAATTCTACCCCCGGAACTTTTAAGGTTCTTAATTGTCAAAATGGACATTAAGCAGCAGACCAATTTTGACCCGGGAGATCCTCAGACAATTCCCCGCCTATTTGATGAGTATCAAGAATACGCTCAACATCATTTTGATAATAAAGGAGACGACTATGCCAGGATTTTTGAGCTTTCCCAAATTGATGATGTAAAAAAACCACCAAAAGTTAGTCTCACACAACTTGCTCAATGGGTCCAGATGCCAAATATGGAAGATAAAATTAAAGAAGAGGGAGCGGAGAATTGGGCAAAATATGCAAGAGTATGGGTAGAACGCTTTGCTCCTGAAAAAGATAAATTTCTCGTCTCAGATGACGTTCCTGAGTCAGCATTTGGTCTATCAGGAGCTCAAAAAAAATACCTTGGAAAGGTTTCAGATTTATTAACTCAAAATTGGACAAATGCCGAAGATTTCCAACAAGCACTTTATGACTACGGAAAAGAGGTGGGTCTGACTGGAAAAGAAGCTTTCGCAGCACTTTACCAGGCACTAATTGGTAAAAATTTCGGTCCTCGCGCAGCAGAATTCATCCTCGCACTAGACCACGGATTTGTAAAAAAGAGATTTGAAGAAGTAGCAAATTCCTAATGGATATTACTTTTGTAACAGGAAATAAAGCGAAAGTTAGAGATACACAAAAAATACTTGGAATTCCCTTATCAATTGCAGATATAGACCTAGACGAAATCCAGGAAATAGATGTTGAAAAAGTAACACTACATAAAGTTGAACAAGCCTACCAGTTAATAAAACAACCCGTTATTGTTGATGATGTTGGATTATATATAGACGCGTGGAATGGTTTTCCCGGCCATTTATTAAATGGATATTAAAAAAAGGCAACGGTGATGCCAGTCTCTTGTTAAAAATGATGGAAGGAGAAAAAAACAGAAAAGCATCAGCAAGATTGGGTATTGGATATCATGACGGCAAGCAGATAAAAGTATTTATTGGAGAAACAAAAGGAACAATTACAGACAACATTAGGGGCGAAAATGGGTTTGGTTGGGATCCTGTTTTTATACCTCAAAAGTGCTCAAAAACTTATGCAGAGATGACCTTTGAAGAGAGATCCAAGACATCTCATAGAAGAAAAGGCCTGGAAGAGTTTAAGAAGTTTTTAAATACGCAGAAATAGTGTGTATAATAAGCAGAAATGATTGATATTAAAGAATTTAGAGATAACCCGGGTAAATTCGAAAAAGCAGCCAAAGAAAAAGGAATAAATATAAATTCTTCAGAAATTATTGCACTTGATGAAAAATACAGAGCACTTCTTGCAAAAGTTGAAGGTCTTCGATCAGAGCGCAATGTAGTTGCAAAAGAAAGAAATATCGAGCGTGGAAAAGAAATAAAAGACGAGCTATCAAAAGTAGAAGCAGAGCTTGCGACTCTCGAAGATAAAGTCAAGATTGAACTTCTCAATATTCCCAACCCTGCCAAAGAGGACGTAAAAGTGGGCAAGGATGACAGTGAAAATGAAGTTGTTAAAAAAGAGGGCGAGCCCAAAAAATTTAACTTTACCCCCCTTGACCACTTAGAGCTTGGTGAAAAGCTTGAAATCATTGACACCCAAAGAGCCTCAAAGGTATCAGGCGCACGCTTTACATATCTCAAAAATGAAGCGGTTGCACTCGAGTTTGCACTAGTGCGCTTTGCAATGGACACTCTAACAAAAGAAGGTTTCACTCCCATTATTCCACCCGTTCTGGTAAAGCGCGCAACAATGGAAAAGTTGGGATACATGGAGCATGGAGGCGCAGATGATATGTTTTACATAGAAAAAGACGACCTTATCCTTATCGGGACAGCAGAGCATGCAATTGTCTCAATGCACGAGAGTGAAGTCCTAAGTCTAAAAAAACCTCTCCGTTATGTCGGCTTCTCCACCTCATTCAGACGCGAGGCGGGTAGTTACGGTAAAGATACTCGCGGCATATTAAGACTGCATCAATTCGACAAAGTTGAGATGGTCTCATTTGTTAAAAAAGGAGAAGATGACCGGGAGCACGAGTACCTTCTTGGGCTTGAGGAAGGGCTTTTCAAGTCACTTGAAATTCCTTATCAAGTAGTCAAAATGTGTACAGGAGACTTAGGTTTTCCGGCTGCACGCAAATACGACATCGAAGCCTGGATGCCTGCACAAAATAAATATCGCGAGGTTACCTCAGTCTCAACCGTCACAGATTTCCAGTCACGCAGACTCAATACAAAATATCAGGAAGGGGACGGAAAAGAATTTGCCAATATTCTCAACGGCACAGCCTTTGCAGTAGGTCGCACACTCATTGCAATTCTTGAAAATTACCAGCAAAAAGATGGAACTGTTATGATACCTGAAGTCCTGCAAAAATACACCGGTTTCGACAAAATAGAACCGAAAAACTAGTTCTTATTATCGATACTGGACACACGATATCTATACTTTTGTATAGCCTCAAATTTGTCTTTGTGTGTTAAAATATAGACCGTGATTACAAAAGTATTTTCAAGGCTTTTTGATTCAAATGACCGCGAGGTCAAAAAGCTCCAACCCATAATTGATGAAATAAATGCGCTTGAAGACAAGGTAAAAAAGCTAAAAGACGACGCTTTCCCAAAAAAAACAAAAGAACTACGCAAAAGAGTGGAAGAAGGAGAAGATCTTATGCTCCTATTGCCTGAGGCCTTTGCTCTTGCGCGTGAAGCTGCTCGTCGCAGCATTGGTTTAAGGCATTATGACGTACAGCTCATGGGAGGAATAGCACTTGCCCAAGGGAAAGTCGCCGAGCAAAAAACAGGTGAGGGAAAAACTCTTACAGCCGTTCTTCCGCTTTATCTGCATGCTCTTACTGGGGATGCGGTACATCTTGTCACCGTCAATGATTATCTCGCACGCCGTGATGCAGGGTGGATGGGGGCAATATTCCATTTCCTCGGTCTATCGACTTCATCCATTATTTCTCAAAAGTCATTTATTTATGACACTGAATATGAAGATACACAAGCAACAGACTTTAGACTTAAGAACCTGAGACCTATCGAAAGACGAGAAGCGTACGAGTGCGATATTGTATACGGCATAAATTCGGAATTCGGCTTTGATTATCTACGTGACAACATGGCAACAAGTGAGGAAAATTTGGTCCAGACAGGTCACTATTTTGCTATTGTTGATGAAGTAGACTCGGTTCTTATCGACGAAGCTCGCACTCCACACATTATTTCAGCACCTGATGCGACCCCCTCACAGCAATACTTTGAATATGCTCAAATTGTTGAGAAGCTTAAAGCAGAGACAGATTATCAAATTGATGAGAAGCTCCGTACCGCCCATCTAACAGACCACGGAATAGCAAAGCTTGAAAAGCTTTATGGGGTAAAAGATATGTATGTCAAAGACTACGACAAGATTTACCACATCGAAGCGGCTCTAAAAGCAAGGGCTTTATTTAGGCGTGACAAAGACTATATTGTCCGTGACAACCAAGTGATTCTTGTTGATGAATTTACAGGCAGGCTAATGGAAGGAAGAAGGCTATCAGAAGGTCTCCACCAGGCGATTGAAGCAAAAGAAGGCGTGCCTGTACAACGCGAATCAAAGACTCTTGCTACCATCTCTCTACAAAATTATTTCCGAATGTATGACATCCTGGCCGGAATGACAGGAACTGCAGTTACAGAAGCCGAAGAATTTGCCAAAATTTATAACCTTGAAGTCCTTGTTGTTCCTACAAATAGGGAAATAATAAGAGAGGACAAGACGGACAGAATTTATAAGACGTCAGGAGGAAAAGTAACCGCAATAGTAAATGAGGTAGAAGAAGCCCACAAAAAGGGCCAGCCTGTACTTGTTGGCACTACCTCGATTGACAAAAATGACATTATCTCAAATGCTCTAAAAAGGCGAGGTATCCCCCATGAAGTGCTGAATGCAAAGAACCATGCCCGCGAAGCGCTCATTATTCGTGACGCAGGCAGAAAGGGTGCAGTAACTGTTGCGACCAACATGGCGGGGCGTGGAGTTGATATTGTCCTGGGTGGTCAGCCTCCTTCAAGCTTTGAAACACAATATCAAACAGAAAAAGGCAAGAAAAAATTTGAGAAAGAACATTCTGAGTGGAAGAAAGCAAGTGAAGAAGTTAAAAAAGCAGGTGGACTTTTTGTCATCGGTACCGAAAAGCATGAGTCTCGCAGAATTGATAACCAACTTCGAGGAAGGTCCGGAAGACAAGGAGACCCGGGCAAGTCTGTTTTTATCGTCTCACTGGAAGACGATCTTATGCGCATCTTCGGTGGTGATCAGATAAAAGGACTTATGGAACGCTTCAATTTCCCGGAAGACGAGCCGCTTACCCACGGTCTTGTAACTCGCGTCATCAACCAAGCGCAGACAAAAGTTGAAGGCTTTCATTTCGAGTCAAGAAAGCATCTTCTTGAATACGATGATGTCTTAAATAAGCAGCGTGAAATTATTTATGATATGAGGCGGGATATCTTAGAAGATGAAGAGAATATCAAAGATTTTGTCTATAAAAAACTCGAAGATGATATCGCTCGCATTGTCGCCTCATATTTTGATAACACACTAACAGAAGATCCCATAGAAGAAATTGTAGAAGAATTTGCTACCATAATTCCTTTCGACGAAAAGTCTCAAGATCAGCTCAAAAAACAATTAGAGCAAAAAACAACACAAGAGGAAGCGGTAGAATTCCTCGTAGGTATCGCCAAAAAAGTTGATAACTCCCGAAGAAAAGAGTTCGGTGATGAAGTAATAAACAGAATTTTCAAAGTAGTATCACTTTCAAGCATTGATAACAGATGGATGGATCACCTGACAGCAATCGATGATCTAAGAGGCGGTGTAAGACTTCGTGGATATGCACAGCGTGACCCTTTAGTTGAGTATAAAAATGAAGCTTTCACAATGTTCGAGAATTTAATAATTGGCATTGATGATGATATCATCCACCGTGTTTTCAAGGTCAACCCCGTTGCAGCACCGCAAAGAGTCGAGCAACCAAAGGCAGCATTTACAAACACCCCAGCCTCAGAAGTTGGTGAAGACAAAGCCTCTGCTATGCAGGAAAAAGTTAAAGATTCTGTAACGCGTGTTAATTCGGGAGTTGTAAATAACAGGATAGTTTCAAATTCTGCCAATGGTAAGGGCAAAAAAAAGCTTGGTCGCAACGATCCGTGTTGGTGTGGAAGTGGTAAAAAATGGAAGAAGTGTCACTACCCGCAACTTCCGGTCACAGCCTAGACTCTATCTTTTCTCTTACATAGGTATTTCTCATTTATGATCTCAAAGAAATATCATTGTACTTATGAAAATAGCCCAAGTGGCTCCTGTTGGTGAAAGAGTACCTCCCAAAAAATATGGCGGAACAGAAAGAGTCGTTCATGCTCTTACAGAAGAACTGGTCAAAAGGGGACATGATGTTACCCTTTTTGCAAGTGGAGACTCGACTACTTCAGCGAATTTAGTAGCATCTGTTCCAAAAGCTCTTCGTGAAGCAGGCTCCCAAAACCCATATGGTGCAGAGTATCTTTCTATGCTCAACATAGGCACAGCTTACAAAGCGCAAAGCAAATTTGACGTAATCCACGACCACAATGTATACCTCAGTCTCCCCACAGCAATACTCGCAACAACTCCTGTGGTTATGACTCTGCATGGTGCAATAGATGCTGACTCAAGGAGGTTTTTTGAAAATTTGAATAATAAGCACAACCCATTTTTTGTCTCTATTTCCTATTCTCAAAGACTACCTCTTCCGAATTTGAATTACATAGGGAATGTGTATCATGGACTTGAGATGACAGACTACCCCTACTCAAAAGAAAGTGATGGATATCTGTTGTTTGTCGGAAGAATATCGCCTGAAAAAGGAGTCCATCACGCAATTGAGGTTGCAGAATACCTTGACATACCTCTAATAATTGCTGCCAAGCTTGATCCTGCAGACAAAAAATATTTTAAAAAATTTATAGAGCCAAGGCTGTCTGAAAAAATTCAGTGGATTGGTGAGGTTGACCAGGAGAAGCGCAATTATCTCATGAGCAAAGCGTTATGCTTTCTGCATCCTGTACAGTGGAGAGAGCCTTTCGGGTTAACAATGATTGAGGCAATGGCCTGCGCGTGTCCTGTGGTTGCCTTCAGAAGAGGCTCCATCCCGGAAATCGTCAAAGACAAAAAGACAGGCTATATAGTAGAGGACTCAGCCGAGATGATTGAAGCGGTAAAAAATATTCACAAAATTGACAGACAGGAATGTCGCAAGCACGCGCTCTCACGCTTCAATGCCGAAAAAATGACAGACGAATATATTCAAATATATAAAAGTATCCTAAGTGATAGAGAAAAAAAGAAGATGAAAATAGAGGGTAAAAATGGAAAAAGACTCAAAATAAGTTACTCTGAGCACGCACATCAAATTTAGTCAAAATTACCCCTTGTCACGAAATTGATAATATGATAGCATGCAGACCTACACATGGTAAGATCTGCCCGGATAATAAAAAAATTAAGAAAGAATTCATATGAATCACTGCTTGAGCTCGCAACAGAAGAAGGGATAAATGCTTCAGGAAGAGATGAGATCTACGGTTGTATTTTCGGACGTGATAGTGCAATAACTATTCTGAAAATTCTAAAAGTCCTCGCAAATTCCAACCCGTACGACCAAATTGATAAATATAAGCTTCTCACAATCTGTCGAAATAGTCTTCTAAAATTAGCATCATTACAAGGAAAAAATGCAAATATAGAAAGCGGAGAAGAACCGGGAAAATTCATTCATGAATATCGCACTGAAAAATATGATCATCTCCTCTCCCTCCAAAACCCTTGGTATGTGTATCCGGATGGAATTCTTCGAAATTACGACTCAATTGATTCAACCCCTTTGACATTAATTGCAATTCGGGACTATTACAAAATAACCCGTGATCAGGAATTTTTGGACAATATTCTCCCATCTGTTAAAAATGGTCTGTCATGGATACTTGATCATGCAGATGCAGATCATGACTTCCTTATTGAATACGAATTCAAAAAAGATAGAAAATACGGTGGTCTTGTGGTGCAATCATGGACAGACTCAAATGAATCGCTCCTAAGACCCGATGGTACTTTCCCAAAGTATCCAATTGCACCTGTTGAAGCACAAGGTTATACCTGGAAAGCTCTCAAAACCTGGGCTCACTACTTCCGGGAAGAGGCAAAAGACAAAGCATCAAAAGAGTATGCAAAAGTTTTAGACGCAAGAGCACGAGCTATGAAAAAAGCTTTCAATAAGTATTTTATATTCAAGGATCCGGAGACAAAATTGTACTATCCTGCACAGGCGCTTGATGGAGACAAGGTACAGATAAAAACAGTAACGGGAAATGCCCTGCTTCTTCTTTTTGCAACCTACAAGACTAATAAAAGAATAGAGTGTATCCTGGAGAAAAAATACGTAGATGATGTTGTTAAGCGATCATTTATGCCTGATATGTTCGAGGAAGATGCAGGTGTACGAACAATGAGTATCTTATCAGATACCTTCAACCCACGCGAAGATTCTTATCACAACGGCAGCTTCTGGCCAAAGCTAAATGGCATGGCACATGAAGGTCTTATCAAATGGGGATATATGGAAGAAGCAAATCGTCTCAGAATCGCAACTCTAACAGGTATTGCAGAATTCAACTCACCAATCGAGTTATATATAAAAGGTGAAAAAGGCCTCCTTCCTTACAAAAATGAATTGGGACAGACCAGTTGTCGAGTACAAGCCTGGTCAGCAGCTGCTGTCCTCGACCTCGCCTCAGAAATTACTTTTTCCTAACATAATTAGTCCCATAGCATTGACATTTTCTCATTTTTTGGTAAAATTCCATATCAGATAAGGATTCTTCAAGGGGAAGGGTCCTCGCACGTTACAATGCTGGGTTAAGCCGGCAAAGGAAGGGACTAGTCCGCGATGACGGATACAGTCAACGTTTTCCATGCAGCGCTTGATGAGACTTCGACCGGGGAGATTATTCTCCTTGGAGTCATTGACCCCGAGTCTCTCAGTCATCTCAAGGTTGCCGAGTATCAGCGTGAAGTCTTGAACAGCAAGACCGTCAACGCTTTGGCTCGCGCTATGGAGTCTGGTACTGTTCCCGATATTGAACTGGGGATGCGTGGCAGCGACTTCGAAGTTGCAGGCAGCAACGTAACCCTCGGTGATGACGTATATATCATCGATGGGTTGCAGAGGGTGACCGCAGCCATCCAGTTGATGGAACGCGGTGATCACACTCCTCACATCGGTGGTGTCATTCACTTTGACACAACCGAAGAGTGGGAGCGCGAACGCTTCCGCATCCTCAACATGGAGCGTACCAGACTCTCACCCAACGTACTCCTTCGGAATATGAGGCACGACTATGCAGTGATGGAATCACTGCACAACCTCTCCTCCGACAAGAGCTTCGTGCTTTGCAACCGCATTACGTGGGAGCAGAGAATGAAGAAGGGCGAGCTGATGAGGGCCACCACGTTCGTCCGAGTCATCGGGACCATGCACATGCACCTTGAAGCATCCGCTGCTTCAGGTGACATCAGGGTCCTTGTTCCCGCGCTTCAGACGCTCCAGGGCACCGTTGGCCGGAATAAGTTCCGGGACAACGTGAGGACGTTCTTTGATGCCCTTGATCAGGCATTTGGTGTTCGCGTCATTACCTACAAGGAAGGCGCTACCCACATGCACGGGTCTTTCCTGCTGGCTCTGGCCAAGGTCTTTGCATACCACGAGGACTTCTGGCGCGGTGATAGGCTCTTTGTTGAGCGGCCACTCATCCGTAAGATCGGTAGTTTTCCGGTCAGCGATACGTATGTGGCTCAACTCGCCAATGCTGCCGGTAAGTCGTCTGACATCCTCTTCACACTCCTTGTTGAGCACATCAATAAGGGCAAGAGGACCAAGCGTCTTACCCCGCGTGTGGCCTATGCACCACCTCCCATCGATGCTTTCGGTAGCCCCTCTGATGAGGACGAAGACGACGATGAGGAAGGCGTCGCATAACCCGTTCCGACCTTATTGGGCGGCTCTGTCAGGAGCCGCCCTTTTTTTTATTTATAAATGCTCCCGTTATTACATGTCACTTAAGTTGCACTCTCAAACCTGATAAAATAAATTTATGAAAATAAAAGGCCTTCACCACGCAGCAATTAGTGTAAAAAATCTTGAAAAATCAATTCAGTTTTATTCAGATACTTTTGGCTTTGAGGAAATCCAAAGATTTGAAAGAACCGACCTTCATGGAAAAGCGGTCTTTTTACAACTCGGAGATACTTTTATCGAAATCTGGCAAATCGAGAATGTTGTAGGGTCACATGAAAGCAACAAAGGTTTAAATGTTACAGGAATAAGGCACATTGCCCTGGCAGTTGATGACCTGCCAAGTATTTACAACAAATTAAAGTCATCAACAAATATATCAGAGCCCATAAAAGGAGCCAGCGGAAAAATGATATCCTTTCTAACAGATCCTGATGGAATATCGATAGAGCTTTATGAAGTAGGTATAGGTACTTGATATCTTAAATAAAGACAAATATTCAAATGCTATAATATATCCATGAGAAAGTGTCCAATAGATAACACCCCTATGGAGACAATTACACTCAAAGGTGTCAAAGTAGACAGATGTCCAAAAGACGGAGGGCTTTTCTTTGACCGAGAAGAACTCAAACGTGCAAAGGATGCAACAGATGAGGATCTTAGCTGGATGGACTTTGATATTTTTGAAGACAGAAAAGATAAATTTACTACTTATGATACGGACAAAAAATGTCCTAAAGACGGGACAGAGATGATCTCTCTAAGGTATGCAGATTCAAAAATTAGAATAGAGAAGTGTATCAAGTGTGACGGAGTATGGCTTGATAAGGGAGAATTTGGAAAAATAATCGAGTACCTTGATAAAAGATTAAATTCTATGCCTTCAGGTGAAATAGGAGAAAATGCAATTCGCGAACTTTCATCTCTTGCACAAGGTACGCAGGATACCGGTTCAGAACTAAAAGACTTTCTTACTCTATTAAAATTATATGAGTTAAGACTTGAAGCAGAGCATCCAACAGCAGAAAAATGGATCCGCAACCTCATCGCCTACTGGCCAATCCATTAAGAGGATAAAGTTTCAAAATCACAAAAAAACAAGGCTAAGTTTTAAGTCTTATACTTGATACTTTATACCTAATACTTAATACTAAAATTGTGGAACTCATTCCGTATCTCACAGTAGTAAGACTCCTAATTCCTCTTCTCATGTTCCGCTTTCGCTTCTTAGGGTTTGCGGCACTCATAACAGCCGACATGACCGATTGGCTCTTTCTTAAATTTGATATTCCTTCAGAAGAGTATTTTTTCTACCAAAATTGGGATAAAGCGCTTGACCTTTACATGTTCACAATTGCAACATTTGTTGCTCTTTCATTTAAGGACAGACTGGTAAAGAATACTGTTGTTGCTCTCTACCTTCTAAGAGCCATTGGGGACATAATTTTTTTCACAACAGGTCAGCAGCAAATACTCTTGTTCACCCCAAATTTTCTTGAAACATTCCTGCTTTTTTACCTTGGATACACAAAAGTAACCGGAAAGGAAATGCTGGTAAAGTCGTGGAAGCAAGTACTTTTATTACTCGCAGTAATTGCCACAACAAAAGTAAGTCACGAGTATATGCTTCATATACTAAGAATGCAGCCATGGGACCTCTTTGACCTCGGCACAGCACTCGGCCTGACAGGGACAATTCGAGAATACTTTAACTATATTGTTATGGGAGGTTTTGTCCTTCATGCACCTCCGCTTCTCCTATTTTTGTATTATGTAATTAAAAATAAGAGAGTAAAAATCTGACTCTTAATTCACTATTCTAGTTCTCATGCTTGACCTCCGTTGAAATAATTGGAATAATGAAATGAATGAGTCGTAACCAGATTCTGCTTATCGTCATTGGCGGAGCATTGGTCTTATTCGGGATTCCCCTTACATTATATCTTATAAGTCAGCAACAAGATCCTCGTTCGCGTGCAAGTGAGGTTGTATACCCTGATGAAGTAGGGTTTAGCACTCAACCTCAACCAACAACCACCCAGACAGGAGGAAGCGTGCAACAGAGCTGTGAAGCTCCTGTTAGCCCGGAAAATACGGACATAAGCTATCCCTATGACGATGGAGTAAATATAGATCTGAATAAAGCAAGTTGTAGCTGGGACCCGGTAGCAGATGCGTCTTCGTATAATGTCACGATAACTGAGCTTGATACAGAGACAGTAGTCGATAGCGGCTCACGTCCTGCCGGTACAACGGTTGTTGTCTTTGACGTCAACCAGGGAAGCACGTACCTATGTGAAGTGTCTGCCGTAAATTCTTGTGGCGCAGTTAGTGCAGCCTCATCCGATCAGCAGCTCTGTGAAACAGAAGCATTTATTTCACCATCACCATCGCCGTCTCCATCTCCAACCACACCGGTAGCAACTCAACCACCTGAGCAGCCAACATCAACCCCAACACCCACAACAGCACCGCCTCAAGCAACGCCACCACCTACAGGAACAGCTGAGACACTCCTTGTAGGAGGAGGATTGGCAGCGTTTATAGTTGCAGTAGGTGCAGCATTCTTACTTTGGTAAATATGGAAGATAAAGAGTTGAATACAACCAACAACACAAACACACAAACGCCCGAGGCCGTTCCCACAGGCCAAAAGCCTCTGACATCATCACCCAAAAAGGGAATTTTAGCAGCATTACTGCTTGCGGTATTGCTGATATTTGCAGGCGTTGCCTGGGTAGTCTTTAGTAATAGAGGTCAAGTGGAAGAAGTTGTTGAAGAAGTGGTAGAAGAAGAGACCACACAAATTCCGACAGTTGACACGACTCAGGTGGAAAGTGGATTGCTTGATTGGGTAAGGAGTATGAATGTTAACGGAGCCTTTTATAACCAGCGTGAAGAGTGTACTGATGAATCAACTTGCCGAAAGCTTACGCCTCAAGAGGATGTTGTTTCTCTTTGGGCAGAGCACAATGCCGCACCAAATGCATCTCTTGCTGCCTCGCTTCAAGCACTCACAGACACAACAGAAGGGTCATGCGAATTTCTTTTTGACCTTGCAAATTCGGGAGAATTATCTGAGTCAACAGTAGAAAATTTAAAAAATGCCTGTAGTGCTCGTGAGGTGGTAACAGCAGATGCAATCACTCAAAATGAAGTACTGCAAAATATTCAAGAAATTATGACAAGAGATGCAACCCAAAGTGCTGAGATTTTCCAAAATACGGACGTTTCAGAATTTTTACCTCTTGTGAACCGGGCATCAGATAACGCAATCATAGCAACTTGGAATAATAAAGGTCCGGACAACTCGTATACACCTTTCAACCAAGCACTCACACTTTACCTTCAGGATGAGTCTCTGGTCTCAGACAGTGCTCCACAGCTTTCCCTTGCCTCACTTAATTTGTACAACCTGACACAGCAACCGATCTTTCTTGAATTCGCGGAATTTCTTTACAACAAACATCTCATTCTTGAATGCCAAAGCCTGACACTCTGCGCCGACTACATGTATTTAACAGCAAGACTTCGTGGCACAACAGAAGGTGAACAATATACTCAGTACTATAATATCCTCACTCAAAGTATACTTGACAGCGCGTATGATGGGGAGAATTATGCAACTAAATTCAACAAAAATGCATTTTATACAACAGAAAATAACATCACACATTACCCTACTCGCGAAAATTCCTTATTACTTGGGACTTTTTCAAAAAATTGATGTAATATTTACAAAATGGAAGACCAGAATTTAAATCAACAACCAGTACAACAACCGCCTCCACCTACTCCCGGAGCTCAAGGGAGTAAGAGAAAATTTCTTCTGATTGCGGGAGTAGTAGCAACAGTATTACTGGTAGCAGGAGGTGTGATTTACTTTTTTATCGCGAATAAAGGAGTAGAAGAAGCAAGGCAAAAAGACACACTTATCGCAACTGTCGGAGAAGAAGAAATTTATGAAAGTGACATAGTGACCGCAGCACAGGAACAGTATGATCCTTCAGCAATTGACATAAGTGTGATGAGACTCTTCCTTGATGTAGTGATTGAAAGAAAAATTCTTGAATTGGAAGCTGGTAGGCTAGGGATAGAGGTACCACAAAATCTCACAGGAGAAGAATATTACGACCATCTTAGGAAAAGTGTTGTGCCCCGACAGGTCCAATCAATTGAAGCGCATGTAATTGACTGGTGGATTCCTCCACCTGAGTATTATCCCCAAGAGCCACTTTTTGAACAACAAAGACTTCTCGGAGAACAAGCAGCAAATGAAATAGAGCAAAGACTGATAGCAAATGAGCCCCCGATAGACATCGCAAAAGATATCTACAGTAGATATTCAATTCTCCAGACCATTATCGGACTCAATGGATATTTACTTGACAAAGAACCAACTGATGAAATGATTTCAAAACCTGCTGTCTACGAATATGAAGAAGAGTCAGAAGACCTACAAGAAGTCTTATTTACGCTAAGTGAAGGAGATGTAAGTAAAAATATTTGGGAAGACGAATCCGGTGTATCAGTAATAAAAGTTATTTCAGTAAGTGAAGGAGAAAGAAAAAGTTATGACCAGTGGTTAGAGGAGAAAAAAGATGAGTTAGTGGAGTACCACAACCCTCTGGATTAGTAATATGAAAAAAATTATCAAATTAAATTTATTAATATTTCTGGGTTTTTTATTTTTTCTAATTTTTCCCGGCTCTGTTAATGCGCAAAATTTATCTAACTGTCTGACAATAAAGGGAAAATTTACTGCTACCAATTGGACAGGGGGGTCAGTAACCGTATCATGTCAAGGTGACAGCGGACCAAGTGGTTGCACAGGTGAGTCACAGACAGTCCAGCCGGGAGGAAGCTACGAGTTAAAAAAGTGCAGCTGTCCCCCATATGCTGATGGTTGTTTGAAAGTCCAAGGAACTCCCAACGCCTGTTCTTTAAGTGACATATCAAAATACTGCGGAACCAACAAAAATAAAATTACAGGAGACTTCCAAATTTCGTGTCCTGCACCCACACCTTCAAGTCCTCCGGGAGTATGTACACCAGGAGACACACGCACAGATCCGAACTGTAGAGTATGTGACCCGAATGGACAATGGCAAAAAGACTACAGTGTAGGTGACTGGCTTACATGTAAATGTAAAGACTCTCCAAATGCGCCTGAATGTCAACCAACACCGACTCAACCATCAGGTGTATGTACACCAGGAGACACACGCACAGAGCCAAATTGTCGAAAATGTGACTCAAATG
>Ga0210057_1005913_pt1 | contig 15476 bp, 12 predicted proteins | sample CryGeyCG2114_010_2_FD_183968 | JGI IMG/M metagenome (GOLD analysis project Ga0210057, IMG submission 183968) | Groundwater microbial communities from aquifer - Crystal Geyser CG10_big_fil_rev_8/21/14_0.10 (SPAdes) (version 2) | ecosystem: Environmental > Aquatic > Deep subsurface > Groundwater ... | reverse complement strand
GATTTGATGCAACAGGACATATCGCTTATGTCACCTATGTCCAAAGGCTACATGCAATTCCGACTGCTGCAGAAGACTGGGAGTTCTATCAACCGCCGCTTTATTATCTGCTGGCATCACTGATGCCGAATCTTACCTTCCTCAAATTCTTCGGTGTTTTAGCATACATAATCATAATGACGGCGGCATACTTGCTTTACAAACACTACTTCAAAAGTCTTGAAACCGCTTTACTTGGAACTCTTGTTGTTGCAACCTTCCCCGTACTTTTGTATATGTCTTTATCTATCGGCAATGAGTTCTTTTCCGCGACCCTGATCACAGTAAGTCTTGTTTATTATCTTTTGCACAGAAAACTCACCGATACAAGTACCATAATTCTCGGGATTCTGCTTGCGGCATCACTGGCCGCAAAAGCGACATCCTTGGTTCTTATTGCGGCGATAGGCATTGATCAGTTGCTGCTCAGTAAAACATGGCATAAAAAACTGATTCCGCTTTCGGTACTCATGATTATTACGATCGGCCTTGGTGGAGGGTACTATATACGAAACTTCATGATCTATCAGAATCCGTTAATTACACCTGACAAACTTCCGGAGTTATTCTTTTTTAAACAGCAAGTTGTTGAGCGCAACTTTCATTTTTTTACAACACTCCAGGGATTTTTGAAACTGGATCTGTTCCAATCTCACCACTATTCATTTCTTTCGGGTACATATTTTTCCTGGTTTTATGATGCTCATAATGTCATCGTTCCGGTACAGGAATTCTCAAAAGCCGGAGCCTTGCTTGTATTGCTTTCTATTCCGATATTTTTGTTTATCCTCATAGGCTTTGTACTCACTCTGAAAACATTCAAAGAAAAAGATCGGATTTTTGGGATTTATACGATTATGCTCCTGGGAAGTTATGTCACATACAACATTCATCTTCCGTACTATTCGACAGTGAAGGGCTCATTCATTATGAGTATGGCAATTCCTTTAGGCTATTTCTTTCTCAAGGGATGGGAGAAATATCGGGTCAGACGATCGTATATGTATAGTTATCTTTTTTTATATGGACTCCTTGTTATAAAAAATATGTGGATACTGGATGCCTGGTATTAAAACCTTTCTTCATAGTAAAATTATAATATGAATCAAACCATAACTGCGATTATTCCGGCTAAAAATGAAGAAAAAAATATTGAACGATGTATTAAAAGCTTGAGCTGGTGTGATAAAGTACAGGTTCTGTGGATGGGGGATGATAAAACCGGAGAGATTGCTAGATCACTCGGAGCCGAAGTTGTCGATCGGAATAAAAAATCACAATCAGATTTTGTCGCAGTACAGGAAAATATCAACTGGGCAATCAAGAATGCGAAAACCGATTGGATACTCAGAATCGATGCAGATGAAGTGGTCACTCTGGAGCTAAAAAAAGAAATCGCATCAATACTTGAACAGGGAACATCAAATTCCGCTTACGGCGTACCAAGAAAGCAATACTTTATGGGAGCATTCCTCACCGGTGGCGATTGGGCATATGACAGACTGGTAAGACTCTTTAAAAAGGATGCAGCTCTGTATGATCCGATTGTAGAAGTTCATGAACAGTTTAAGGTAACCGGAGAAATCGGTTATCTCACTCATGCACTGGAGCATTATTCTCACCCGACACTGAAAGACGCAATAAGTAAGTTCAACATCTACACAAGTATGGAGGCCAAGCATCTTCAGGTTTCAACGACTACAGCGCTATTGAAGATGGTCTTTTTACCGCCATACATTTTCCTAAGGTGGATGATCTGGCACAAAGGATATAAAGACGGAACCAGGGGCGTAATTGCCGGTTTTTTGAGAGGTTGGTATGATTTCCTTGTGTACGCCAAATACCTGCAGTTAACCCTTCTTCCTGACTCCCACGACCTGAGTAAGACCTAACGGGACACCGCCGATTGTTTCTTCGAACTTCAAAATTGAATCAAGTACAAAGCGCGCGAAGCGACTGGGAAGTGAATTGCTGTATCTCATCTTTTCATTTATGGACTTGTGCAGAATTTTTTCGTAAAAAGCATATACAAAGAACCCGACAATATTCCACTGCGTGGCGAAGACAATTTCATAATTCCTGTCATCCTCGGGCTTGACCCGGGGATCCATTCCTGAATTACTCCTAGATTCCCGATCGGGGTCGGGAATGACAAATGAACTAACGGCCTTATCTATCCTCTCCAATAGTACCTTCCGATCATATCTTCGAAAATGCCCCCACATTTCATCCCGTTTACCGTAAATCGCCGAATGACCGGGTACCGTGATGAGAAGCATACCTCCGGGTTTGACGAATGACCATAATCCCTGAATCGCACGTACATCGTCTTTGATATGTTCTATGACATCCGATGCAATGACCACATCGTATTCCGCCTTTCCTTTCAGTTTAGTAATGTCTCCTTGTTCAATGTTGTCACCTTTCAACGCCGGATCTTTTTTCATATTAGCGACCAGCTCTTTTTCAAGTTCATATCCTGAAACCTGAAATCCTTTTGATTTGAAGAATTTGAGAAAAAGCCCGTTCCCGGCACCGACATCAAGAAGTTTGAATTCATTGTCATAGCGAACTTGTTTCGGCATCTTGTCCGTAGATCCTGAATCAAGTTCATGATGACATGAGAGATATTTCGAATACAAAAACCGTGCCAGATTGGTAATCCTGAGGTCATACTGCATTGAAGCAAGCTGGTTTTGTTGTGATCCTAGATCACGGTCTGCATTTTTCGGTGCGTTCATTCTCATATTATAACCGTATTCATACAGTTTCATAATCTGAAATTTACCCATTTTTACAGGTCATTGTGTATAATATGCGGATGGAACAGGATAAAAAGCCGCCATTGGGCGAATTTGAAGTAAATGCCGACATCACGCTGACATATATGCAACTACAGGCTATCGTCTGGTTCTATGGTAAAGAAACACCATTATCTGATGTTATAAACAGCATTACCGCTATGCCGGATGAGGCACGAGAAAACTTTATGGACCAACTGGTACAAAGATTCCAAAATCCAAATGAACGTGATCAGGAATAACTGTTACTTGTTCGCAATCTTCTTCTGATGTCTCTCAATATCCGCTTTGACCATCATATCGACTAGTCCGTCAAATGAGACTTTCGGCTCCCATCCCAGTTTATTTTTCGCCTTTTCAACCCGTCCGCGAAGATGCGGGACTTCGGCAGGTCTCTGAAATCTTGGATCTGTCTTCACATACTGTTCCCAGTTATCAATACCTGCAGATTTGAAAGCGGCTTCGACAAACTCACGGACTGTGTGTGTGTTTCCCGTCGCAACAACATAATCATCAGGATTTTCCTGCTGAAGCATGAGATGCATTGCCTCAACATAATCACCGGCAAAACCCCAGTCACGACTGGAGTCCATATTTCCTAAACGCAGTTCATCAGCAAGACCGAGTTTAATCTGAGCGACACCATCCGTAATTTTTCTTGTCACAAACTGAATACCGCGAATAGGGGATTCATGGTTAAACAGAATACCGTTGCAGGTAAACATATTGTATGATTCACGGAAGTTTACGGTCATCCAGTACGCATATACTTTCGAGACACCATACGGACTTCTCGGATGGAAGTGGGTTTCTTCACCCTGAAAACCGTCATCATTGGAAAGACCGAACATCTCGCTGGTAGATGCCTGATAAAATTTGGCTGTCGGTGAAAAGAATTTCAAAGCATTAAGCAGATAAAGCACACCGATTGCATTTACTTCGGTCGTAAGTTTCGCCTGTTCCCATGAAGATCCCACGAAGGATTGAGCGGCAAGATTATAGACTTCATCCGGACGGATGTTCTTGATTACATTTATAAGAGATGATTCATCGGTTAAATCACCTTCTACGAAGTTAACATCTTTTGTTACCCCCACATAGTCGAGATTATCGAATGTAGGATTCGAGTAACGTCTTATGAGACCGTATACTTTATAACCTTTTTCGAGAAGTAATTTTGCTAAGTATGGACCGTCCTGTCCTAGTATTCCTGTAATAAGTGCTGATTTTGACATATATCTCTATAAATTCAATAATGAAACTATTATAGCAAGTTAATCTTGCTTTTGTCCTGCCTGTTTTTGCCGATTTCGCATCAAAACCCGTCCGTTTTCGAATACCTCAAGATCTATATTTTCCAGAACCAGAGGTTCATCACCGTTTTGTCCCAGGAAATTTTTGAAATCGGCTCCGGTGAGTTCAACTGGTGTATTCAGATGGGATTTCAATCTCACATTCCCACGCCACACAGCATCCGGACAAATAAACGCCCCTTCCATGTGAAGCATATCTAATTCACGAATAGCAGCACGTCCGAATGTCCTGCGTACGTTTTGAACATCAGCATAGTATCCTTTCTGTACAAGGTCTCCTTCCATTCGGGGAATGTGACCCGGCCGCCGATTCTCAAGCATCCACGTATCAGTGTTTAACAGGAAATGATTCGAGCTGCTTTGCACCAAGAAATCGACCGGGAATTTATTCGGCGTGAATGTCTCATCACGATCCTGAGGATTCGTGTTGATAATTTTAAGGAATGCTTTTCCTCCCGATACTTCCTGCCAAATGCCTCCGACAAACTCATTATTCTGAACGGCTTCATTCAGACGGAGAATAAGAGAACCAAGTGCGCCTTCTAGCTGATCAAATGGCTTTCCGTTTTTTTCTTTTGTATTTAACATAAGCTCCGGAGTCAGAAGAGCATCAAATTCTTCTGCTGACATTTGTTCCCGTAAGGCATGAAGGAAAGGACGGAGGACTGTCTCATTCATAAGAGCCGTATTCGTATTGAAGTACTGCTCTCCGGAGGTATGAACACGATCAGCCGGAATTGCATGATCTTCGATATCATCAGCCAATCCAAGTTTCATAAATAGATCAGTTTGGCCGGCTTTTTTGGCCTGTGCAAGCTCGCATATATCGGGAGTCATAGAACCGTCTGCATGTACTTTACCGCCGATAATGCCACCTTTCACATCGGCCGGAGTTCGTGTTGTTGTAATCATAACAATGCCTGCCTCTTCCGCTGTATACGAAACCATCTCAGGAGTAACAAAATTATTCGGACCGTCTCCGTTAAAAATTGCCCGAACCGTCGGAACTCCTTGATCCTCTGAAGCTATTATTTCATGCAAAAGCATCACACCAGCCTGTCCATGACCTCCCGGAGCGACGTGCTCTTTGGAAAAACGACCTTCTGTCACATCCCAAGTAGGCAAATCTCCCTGTCTGAGCCAGCGACCGTTCAAAATATTATGTGCCTGAAAATATGGCTCGTACTGATCATATACAGCTGCCATCGCAGGAAGACTATCTTCGTTTACGATCGGAGTGAGAGAAATGCCTCCGTAACGGGTTGCCTCAGAAATAATGCGATTGATTTTGACCTCGGTGATACTCATGTGCCCGATACTGCCATCCGCATACAAATACGGAAGGTAAAGATCAGTAGATTTTGAACCTTTTTTGCCGTGAAGGGCTTGTCTGTCGACTACACCTGACATTTCCTGCAGATAGTCATCTCGAATAACACTTGAACCAAGTCCGGCATCCATCGGATGAAAACGAACGTGTACACCTTGTGCGGCCTCTAGGTAATGTTCCTGAGCTTTTATTTGTTCATAAGGGACAACGCCAAGGACATGCGCACGTTCCGTCTCAGCCATCAGAGAGGAGGGGATAAAGTTTTCTCCGATCTGGACGTGCCTATGCTGTGGATCACGTCTCTGAACATCAAGTCCATTGAAATATGCCCTGTCATGATGGGCCAATTCTGAAGTTATCTGTAGATCTTGTTCTTGGATTGCAGTTGCCATAATTACTAAAAATGGGAATGAAAGTATGATACTATATGAAATATTGTTTGTGAATACCTTTATTATTTTAGGTTGTCAAAACAGCACCATACGAGCTAGGTAATCAGCAATAAGAAGTATTATCCCGTTTGCCATGGTTCGGGATCTCATCAATAATAGAAAGATGCTGAAACATCCGACGGCGGGCGGACAGCATGACGATATAGTAACAACACACAATCAACGTATCAATTTCCGTCTTCAGTGATTAGTCAACTTTGACACTGAGCAAAAAATACGTCATTTTGAGGCTAACGAATTCTTACAAAACTATTTTTAGACTGTCATAACAATCTGTAAACTTATTTTGAGCTATGCAAAAAAGACCAAAAAACTATTGACAGATATGTAGCAAAAGTGTATGATAGTGTATGATAATTTGAGAATTATCATATGTTATATGACAGTTATATTATATTTATATGTCAGAACAACTAAAAGCACAAATGGTTCAGGTATCAGAAGCAAGATCTAGAGATGCTCTTGCGGGCGTTGATCGTTCACCGCTACAGGATTTTATCGATCGCGGAAGTGCCGGACCGTACAGAGCCGAGGAAGTATACACCCCGGATGTTCAGGAATTTCTAGCAGACCCTTCACAGGTGTCAGTAATAACGTGCGGTAGAAACGAACATCAGCGCGGAAACCTTGCTCCGACTCTCGAGTATGCACTGACAAGTACAGGGACAAATGAAAATGTTGTATACATTGACGCCCGTTCTACAGACGGATCACCGGAAGTCGCACGTGCTCTCGGTGTCCAGACTATCGAAAGAAATCAGGCACTTGAAGACTGGTTCGATACTGATCGACTGGCTGAACTCATGTGTTTGCCCAAAGATGCGCTCTTTGCAGATGTTCCCGGATATACTCCGATGCGAAAAGGAATAGATGTGATGCTTGCCCGTATCGTCGCATACAGAAACGGAACAGAAAATGATATTTTTATCGATTCTGACTTAAAAACAATTCCGGGTGGTGAAAAAGCTCATCTTTTGGGACCTCATCAGATATATCATCCTATCCAGAACCTTGCCCGAAGTTATCTTGATCTCAACAACGCAATACCTGGAGATCAAACTCCGATGACTGTTTATACGGGATCGGGTGATAGAAACAATGAGCCTATTATGGCTACATATAATGCATATTTAGCTGATGCAACATCTCCTTTTAAAGATGAAGAACAACAGCGCATTGCCCGTGCTTTCTATGCGATGCCGGGAACTCTTATGCATTTATTGACGGGAGAACTGATCGTATCAAATCGTCATTTCCACCAGAAAAACGGCGCTCCTGCCTACGGCAGTGAGCTTGATGTCATGAACGCTACAGGACAAGCAACAGAAAGCGCCCGAACGCTTTCTCAAGCAGGATTTGCTCTGAAGCATTTTGGTGATCTATCCAGTGAATCTCTTGCAAACCAATATCCGTTGTTTGGAAACAGCAGAAGAGGAGAACAATTACGTATTGATGAACCTCAACTCGACGATAAGGAATGGTGGATGATCGCAGGATTACTGCCGCAATTTATCAGAGGCGTTGGCGATTACTGTATCGCAACGAGAAAACTACCTCATGAGCTCACAATTGAGGACTATCCGAAACTGAATTGTTGGCTCGGAAACATCAATGAGTGTTCCTATGGTGACAAAATAACACAGACAAGAGTATCAAAACGTTCTCCTATGGAGCGGGCGATTCCTCCGATCTCACTAATGCTCGAAGAAGGAATACTCAGAAGTTAAGTATACTTTCAATTATATGAAAAAAGATTTATCCAAACTCAAACTCGATGTGAAAAAAAATATGGCTTACACCAAAGGTGCCATTAAACGACGGGCAAAAGGTGCTCTCAAATACGATTATCTTGTCCCCGGAGGAGTGTACGAAGAGCAGTGGGACTGGGATGCTTTTTTCATGGGTGTCGCACTCACATCTGAGATCCCCTCAGAGGCAATTTATCTGAAAAACTGGGCTTTGAATTATATTCTGAATGCCCACAAAGACGGAAAAGTCGCAGGATGTATCACCAAAGACGGCGATGATCCGCGCTTAAATCACATGAAGCCGTTTTTGGCACAAGGTGCGTATATTGCCGCTAAAAATCTCGGTGATTTCTCATGGCTCAAGCCGAATTGGTCAACCATGAAAAAAGTCGTGATGTATCGTGAAAAGCATCTGTGGGACAAAAAACGCGGTCTTGCCATGTGGCACGACAGTATGGAGTCAGGAGCTGATAACAACGTTGCCGGATATCGAACGGAAAGTCTGAAAGGCATGGAACGCGAATTGGGAACTAAATATGATGCGCTCCGCAAAGAACGCGGCGGATTTATCAAAGAAGATGTCAAAGACTATCCGAAAGGCACAATCGCATTTCCGGATGTCAATACATACACATACCTCGAATACAAAGCAATGAGTTTGATTGCAAAACAAATAGGTAAGAAGAAGGATGCAGAAATCTTTGCTGAAAAAGCAAAAGTACTGAAAAAAAATATTGAAACATATCTCTGGAACAAAGAGGATGAGATCTACTATAGTTTGAATACCAAAACGGGACAGCAGATCAAGCACATAAGTTTTTCATCGTTCCATCCGATGTTTGCGGGTATCACATCTCAAAAACAGGCAGATGCCATGATCAGCAGATATCTGATGAATCCGAAACACATGCTTTCCAAATTCGGAGCACGAACACTTTCCAAGCAGGATACGCATTACAACAACGTAAACATGCTGAAACCGCACTCCAACTGGCAGGGACCGGTCTGGCCGATTGCAAACAATATTTATATGTTCGGTCTCATAAACTACGGTCATCAGGAAGAAGCTCTTGAGCTTGCCAAACGCATCTCAAAACTAGTTTTATCCGATATCGACAAAACAGGCGGCATGCATGAAAATTATGATGCCGAAACAGGCGAACCGCTGGCAGCACCGAATTTCGTCAGCTGGAACGTACTTGTTGTCACCATGATTGAAAACGCAGAGGAGATGCGAAATCCCTTCAGGATTTCCTGACCGTTTCGTCACGCTTAGAAAGCGTATTACTCAACTATTCCTGCTCCTTCTGACGGTAGGAATGGGATATATTCCAAACCCGGACCGTATGCTTCGTTGAGGTTTTGCTGAAATGTATCCATGTGATCATTGCGAACAAGTGCTAAAGCGATTGCTGAAAATCCGCCGCCCATATTGCGCATCCCGACTACACCCTCAATCATTCTACCCTGAGTGACTAATTTAGTCAGTTCCGGTGTCTCTGCATCAAGTTCATAAAGCTCAAGAGCACTTTTCCCGGAAGCGGTCAATATCTCTCCAAATTTCTCAATTTCACCGGTCTCGAGTGCATGAACGGCATCTAGAACCCGTTGATTTTCATACACAATGTGTTCGACACGTTTTCTCATCTCGGGATCCATTTCTTCAAGTTTGGTTTTACAGCTTTCAAATTCCCCGACGGTCACATCACGGAGTGAAAAAACGGTCTTACCCAGCATCTCGGCAAGTATCGGAACACTTTTTTCACACTGAGCACGACGTGCCGGATAGCCGCTGGTTCCGAGATTTCTTTTGACATCTTTGTCTACAATTACGACGAATGTCATATTGTGTGCGGACAGATCAATCGGTATTTGCTTCATGTCAGATATCGGCATATCACCCTTCGGCTGAAAATCGAGAAATAGCAGATGATCTTTTTGGCACAATCCTGATGATGCCTGATCCAGAAATCCGCAGGGAATACCGATCAAATCTCCGTTTTCTGCCTTTTGACACATATGGGCCTTCTTTACCGGATCCATCTCAATGCCGGTGAGTTGCATTATGCCGGTCGCAAGTGAAAGCTCAAGAGCGGCAGAGCTTGAGACACCTCCTGAACTCGGAACATCGCTGTCGATCAGAATATCCATACCGCCGACATCCTGTTTAATTTTTATAATCTCAACAAGCACGCCTTTGATGTAATTCAACCAATTTCCGTGCTCTGCTTTTTTCATATCATCCAGCGAAAACTCCACAGGTTCATCGGCATATCCTGTTGAAGCAATCCTGACCATGCGATCATCACGTTTGGCGAGCATCGTCACGGTTTTTCGGGAAATTGCGGCAGAAAGAGCATATCCCCTGTTGTAATCGGTATGATTCCCGATAATTTCTGCTCTTCCCGGAGCTTGAGAAATAACGTCCGGATCACGACCGTATAGTGTGTTAAATGCTTGCTTTGCGTCCATAAAATAAATAAATTAATAATTTGCTAATGTTTCAAAAAACGTTCATATAATCCGTATACCTTTCCTCTAAAATTTGTCAGATTATATTTCTGCATATGTCGGCGTATAACTCTTCGGGTTAGAGGTTTTTCTTGAAGCATTCTTGAGATCGTCTTTGCCAATTCCTGAATATCTCCAAACTCCGTAAATCTGGCATACGGTCGTTGCATGAAATCCATATCTGCCATATCTTTTTTGCATGAAGCAACTACACGAGCACCGCACGCCATTGCCTCAAGATATACTAAACTCATCCCTTCGCTGGAGGAGGGGACTGTAAAAATTCCTTTATGTTCAGCAATGAAATTCAAATACATCGGCATCTCTTTTTGCTCTTTGAATCCGAGATAATGTACATTTCCCCTTTTTGCAGCGGTATCCTTTACATAATCTTCAAGTTCGCCTCCGCCGATCACAATTGTGTGTACATCATTATTCCTGTTATATATTTTTTCGGCCTCCAGAAGATTTTTAATACCTTTCATTTTAATGAGTCGTCCTGCGTACATGACCATTTTCGAATGATCCGTAACCAATTGCTGCAGTTCCTGAGGATATGAATACTCCCTAATATCATAATGGTCAACATCAATTCCCAAAGGATACACTCCTATCTGCTCAGGCCAAATTTCCCGATTCCCGATCATTGAGAGATATTTCAGCTCCGATTCGACATGAGAACACCCTTTATGCTTCATATCAAGTGCAATAATACGCTCTTTTGTATATTCATCAAGTAGTCTCTTTTTCTGAGCATCAGAAAGAGCCAAAATGCGATCCGCATCGGTCATAGCTTTCATAGCAAAAATCGGATCAGGAAACTCTTCCAGAAAATTAAGTTCCATAGCATGAAGAGAAATCATATACGGCACGTTGTATTTTTCTTTGATCAGAGCCGCAGCATAGCCAATATACATGCCGTGCTGTATGTGAAGAATGTCATAGTGTTGCTGCTGAGTAAGCTTTTCAAACGTTTGATAAAAAGAAGAAATATAATCAAAAACCAGTTTTTGTGTCATTTTTTTAAACGGTATTGAGCCTGTAGCTTTCGGTTGATTATCGAAAATCGGCGGATGATCAAAAAAAATCGGATGCAGTTTATACGGGAGGTTTCTACATGGGGTATAACTGTGATGAACGGAGAAAACAATCCCGGCATGATCACCTCGCTCGATCATGCCTTTCATGAGGTTATGAGTATAAATTGGGGCGCCGCTACCACCTTTTTCAGGTGCATAGATCATGGCATATAAAACATTCATATGTGCTCTTGTGATCCTATCTGACGATGTAATTCATTATACGTTCTCCATGAGTGAAGTCAATACTTTTCATATCACATATGATAAAATGATGATCATGGATGATTTTCATGTTGTGACATACAAAAACTCCAAACTTCAGATCGCACCGCAGTATGGTTGTAATCCCAATATCCTCATTCTCAATGGTCAAAAGGTGCTTGACGGCAATGAAACTGAAGAACTTTTGAAAGAAGATTTCATCTGTAAAGGTGATTTCTTGGCTCCTTTTCCCAACAGAGTTTGTGACGGCATATACGTCTTTGAAGGACAGACCTATCAGCTGTATCCCAATGAAACGGATCGCGGACATGCGCTCCATGGCTTTCTCATGAAAAAAGAATGTACACTCATATCACAGAATGAAGGAGAAGAGGGGACTGTGGCAGTATTTCAAACACATATTTCCAAAGGAGAGTCTCAGGGATATCCGTTTGAGCTGGAAATAACTCTGACATTCACACTGAAAGAGAAAGCGCTGGATATTGACATAAACGCTAAAAACACAGGTACATCGAATGCTCCATACGGAATCGGATGGCATCCGTATCTGACAGCGGGGAAAAAGATCAATGACTGCAAACTGCGAATACCGGCACGAAAAATTATGGAGGTCAGAACCGATAAAGAACTTATCCCGACCGGTACCCTTCTTGAAAATGAATTCGGATCAGAACCGAAAACAATAGGGGAGACCCAACTTGATACTTGTTTTGCAGATCTTGTCGATCATGCTGTCCGGTTTGAGAATATTGAACTTTGGATGGATGACAGCATGAAGTATTTTCAAAGCTATACCCCTGCTGAGCGTATGTCAATTGCTGTTGAACCTATGAGCTGTGCTCCGGATGCTTTTAATAACGGTCTCGGACTCGTGACTTTAGCACCTCAGGAAGATGTAAATCATCGGTTCGGCATCAGATTAGTATGATACTTGTGCGGTATACTATACCGCAACCTAATAATTTTTCATAACACTTATGAATATCCAAGAACTTACTCAAATCAAAAATAACTTTGTCCGGGAACTTGAAAACGGTGCGACCAACACAGGCGGCACACTTCCTTTTATCAGGCATAATCTTGCGACAGCATCGCTGGTCGAACCCAACGGGACATTTCAGACCTTGGTCATAGGCGGAAGCTTTTACCAAAAAGCAAAAATGAAAAAAATAAACGGCAATATTCAAATTTTGGAACACGACCAGGGGCCACAGCCTCCGTTTCTTTCCAAACAGGATTTAATGTCCTTTATCGAAGGTCATATCGATCCTGAAGTTTCTGTCATCGCCTTGAACTTCGCGTATCCGATGACTCCGATTTCCCGTGACGGTCTTCTTGACGGCAGGCTTCAATCTGGCTCTAAAGAAAATACCTTTGAAGATCTTGTTGGACAAAATGTCGGAGAAGAGATTGAAAAATATATGACAGAACAGCATAATCGAACCATTCGGGTTTCCGCTGCCAATGACACCATCTGTCTTCTGCTTTCAGGTTTAATCCATCATGATTGGGACGGAATTTCTGCAGGTATTGTCGGAACGGGTCTAAACTTTGCTATTTTCCTTGACAAGCATATCACGGTAAACCTTGAATCAGCAGCGTTCAGTAATTTTCCACAGTCAGAAGCCGGAAAAGAAATTGACCGGACATCAGCTGCCCCGGGAGATGCCCTCTATGAAAAAGAAATATCAGGCGCATATCTCTACAGACATTTCAATTTTGAGGCAAAAAAGCGAGGGCTGGAAGTCAAAGAAATTGAATCAACCAAAGAACTGGATGCACTCATCCGTGACAATAATCCTGAGATCTCGGGATTGGCAAGGGAAATTCTGAGACATTCCGCCGAGCTTGTCGCGGCACAGGTTGCCGGAATTCTTGAGTTTTCCAAACGGGATCTTGTATTTATTATGCAGGGAAGTCTGTACTGGAAGGGAAATCAGTATAAAGAAACTGTGGAAAAGCTTGTCACACAGCTATGTCCTGAGTATAACGCATCATACGAAAATGTCCTCCACAGTGACCTTTTCGGAGCGGCAAAGCTGGTCGGATAATCAGCTCATTCGGGCGGCAATACGGACAAGTACTTCATCGCTCACAGAGAGCGCCTTATCAATCTGGAACTGTGGATGTGCCACATACATCTCCCTTGCCATAGCATGAGGATTGTTGATGTCTCTCCATAATCCTGCCTGATAATCCCGAAGAATCTTTGCTGCTGCATAATTTGAACCGAATCGCTCAGCAATTCCTACCGAAGGCACAGACTGTGTTTTATGCAGAGTAATTGCTTTGGAAATGATCTGAGCAATCGGACCGTTGACATCATACGGAACATAAAAACTCGGCTCGACATTTCTACCTCCTGACCAGACGCTGTACAGCAATTTGTGCAGCGGCACGCCTCTTTTTTCATACCTGAAAGGAATATTCGGGTGAAAAGCCGGATCCTGCCCCCAGCCTGTGGCGTAATCCATCACGCGGGAAGTGGCATTATGGTCAGGATGTGAATCAACCGCCGGATCACTGTCCGGATAAGCGGCAATATCAGCATCATACATGCGTCCGATAGCCACACCAAGCGGCCGTAATACTTCATTATTATCCCAAAACCATTCTCTCATTCCCATCATGCCGTCAGGTCTGATGAGCACGTCAACACTGTTGATACCGACTAATTTAGCACTGCGAAGGGTTTCGGCAAGTCTTACCGCGCCTCCTTTTGCCTCGTCAAAACCGTGATCCATGCGACCGGCGGATCCTACAGTAAACTCTAATGCCCGCACCTCATCGCCGCGTGCCGCGGCTACGACGGCCAGAGCTCCCGTTGCGATTACTTCGTCATCACAGTGAGGTGAAGCAAGAAGCACTCGTTGGGGAGCATATCCGTCAAGGGGTTTTTGAGTTTCAGCTGTACGGAAGGTTCGAATAGCAAAATCTCCGTATCCGGGAATCTCGACAAGGGGATTATCACGACCGTCATTCTCAATATTTGTCGGTGTCTCTGCAATTTCTACCAAACATTGCTCGTAGTAGCGCTCAGCTTCCTTAGGTGTCTGAAAGGCAAAGGAGCGACGAACATCGAACGCAGTTTGATGAAGAGGGTGTGGATTAAAAAATTCATCGTTACTCATTTGGCTGACAGTATAGCAGGAATTGTATGAAAAACTTGCACATTCCGAGAAGTATGATACTATATGAAAACATGCTAAAAGAAGCTCATTTACAAACAATGAACGGTACCAGTTCACTCATGCACGAAGGGGCAATATCGGCCAAATCTGATGTGATTGATTTTGCCAAATCCGGCATGGGAGGAATCACGGGAGGAACTGCTCCGGCAGTGGAAACGGAAGCCAGTGTAAATGCACAACTGCCGTGGAAAACCTACAACCTGGACAGTCCGCATCCGGTAAACGGATTTGCGGAATATCCTGAACTTCCTTATGACATCCTGGCATATGACAGACCTATTCGCAAAGACGGAGAGTTCATGACACAGGATGAGATGATCGAAGCATATCAGCAAGATGATCAATGGATGAAGCAACATATAGCCGACCGACAAAAACCGGGAAAACATATCGTATTTGCGCATCACACCGTCAGTACCAATTTAGAACCTGTCATACAGCGTGAAGCAGGGACCCGAGATGATACTCGTATCGTCGCACGTTTTCATTCACCGCTCCTTGCGACAACTCTTCTGACAGATCCCGAATCATACAATAAAATGTATCCGGGTAAATACGGAGATGAACTATGGGAAGCACAGGCGGAGACACTGCAGGATATGGATTTGGTTGTATTTTCAACGGAAACCGAACGTAAAAAAAGTGTAGAAGCAGTACAACAATATGGCTTACTGACCGAAGAGGATGCCAAGCACCGTTTTGTCACACTTCCGATCCCGCTTAACCTTTCCCAATTTGAGCCCGATACAAACGGGCTGCAACGTCAAGCACATATTGCAAATATCAA
>Ga0210057_1005912_pt1 | contig 15480 bp, 14 predicted proteins | sample CryGeyCG2114_010_2_FD_183968 | JGI IMG/M metagenome (GOLD analysis project Ga0210057, IMG submission 183968) | Groundwater microbial communities from aquifer - Crystal Geyser CG10_big_fil_rev_8/21/14_0.10 (SPAdes) (version 2) | ecosystem: Environmental > Aquatic > Deep subsurface > Groundwater ... | reverse complement strand
ACCTCTCTCCAGGTCTCCCAGCGCTCTCTGCCAGTTTTGTCATCTGTAATTCTGCGCAAGTATGTACGTCTAGCCACAGCTCTGCCCATTCCATTGTCGAGTTTTCGATCGATAAACTTCATTTTCTTTTTTGGCAACTGACTGGTGCTAGGCATGGATCCTCTCTAAACATTGATCTCAACTATGTACTACTTTTTAATCTACTTAATTCTTCCTCAAAATCTTCTAGGCTATCGAAGTCGCGATAGACGCTGGCAAAAAGAAGGTAGGAAAGCTTATCCAATTTCTTCAACCTATTCAAGACCAGGTTTCCTACTTCCCAGCTCTTTACCTCCGATGACTCTTTGCAGCGAAGTCTTCTTTCGACGTCGTCGAGAAGTTCGTTAACTGCACTCATTGGGATTGGTCTCTTCCAGGTGGCCTTCATAATTCCGCGCTGAAGTTTTTCTCTAGAAAAATCTTCTTTTACCCCATCTTTTTTCAAAACTTTGAGCTCTATTCCCTCGATTCGCTCGTAGGTGGTAAAGCGCTTTTCACAAACACTGCATCGACGGCGTCTCCTAATGGTCGTTTGATCCTCTGCCTCGCGAGAGTCGATCACACTTGTCTCATCTGTATCGCAGTAAGGACACTTCATAAAGTCTTTTCCGAACTATTTTTGTCTACAATTCAAGATGCGTATTCGATATATCAAAACACACTTTATTGTGCTTTTAAATACCTAAAAACACTATATCTTGTGGACAAGCTGTTTTTCGGATTACAAGAATCTCATGTGAGATCAGCTTCTGTCAACTATGGCAAAGAGCATCAATTAAGTGCAGATAAAGTTTTACTTGAGTCAGTGAGCTGCTTGTACATTATTCTGCTTTCATTCAAGAGCTCTGAAACTGCAGATTGGTACTGAGGAGGAAATTTTTCGATTAGTCTGGAAGTATCCTTGATGTGAGCTCTCATCGCCCAGCGCATGTACTCGCAGGATTCGACGTTGTCTTTTGGATTTTCTAAAGTTTGATTCCCAGCGAGCAGCAAATAGCGCTGAGATTTTTTCAAAGTCGCCAAGGCTAATTCTGGATTATTTTTACCATCCAAAAGCTCTTCTGCCGAGCGCATGCGGTCAAAAGCATACTGAACTTCCATTGGAGTGCGCTTATCTTTTGGAAGACTTAATAAATAAAGACGGTCAAAAACCATTACAACTGGATATAAAATATGATCAGGCAAAATGCGGGAGCCAAAATAAAATGAGGTTTTGGTAGCTGAAGGAAGGTTCGAAACAAAGGGCTGACTTGCCGAAAATAGAGATACGGAAATAATACCCAACCCAAAAAGAATGGATAATGCTGCAGCAAGCAACTTGACTTGGAATGGTCTCATAATACTAAGGTTGAAGCTGGTATTCTACCATGCTTAAAAATGGCTACCAGCCATAGACCAGGAGGACCATGCCCCAAATGGCATGGGTAAGAACAATGGCGTAGGCATTTTTCCTGGCGGCAAAAAGGTAAGCCTGACCAAGGGCAAAGAGAAATAACAATAAAAAGACACCGCTCATGCTTGGTAGCTCGAACCTTAATAAGGCATTCGGAATATGAAATACCAAGAAAATTAAAGCAATAGTTAATGATTGGCGCAACAAAGACCAACGAGGATATTTTTCAAGAATTAGAGTCATGGCAAAACTGTAAAACAAAAGAGTTTCAAAAAACCCAGTCATCATCGCCAGCATGAACTCTCCCCAAAAGTTAGGGGCTGTAAAAATTGGCACGGCTTCGATCATCGCTCCAGTACTCACAAACGACAGAATTGAAGCCACAAAACCAAACAAGCCACCGACGGCGATTCCCAAAAGCAAGCCTCTTCTAGCTTTAGTTGGAGCAAAACTTTCTACCACTCCTTTGTGGCCGGTCATGGTGACAAAAAGCCAAATTGGTACAGCAAAAAATAAAAGCTTTCCAATCGATTCATCAAACCACACGGGAAATGTAAATATCGAACGATATAACATCCACATTATAAAAATTAAAACCAAAACTGGAAAAAAAGCGATATGAGATGCTTTTCGATCTGGACATCTTTTTTTAGAGGTCGAGCTCTTTTTACTGCTACTTCGAGCTGGTGACGGCATGAATGACTTGCTCCAACGATTCCTGTTGGTTGGTGGTATAGGTATCTACCACTAGATCGTACAAATCTTCACGCCAAAAATCAATCGGTGCGCTGGAAGAAACAGTTCCTGGTTTCACCACCCACTCATTCCATTCTTTGGAATACATGCCCTTCCACTTGGCAAGATTGGTCTGATGACGATAGTTCATGTTCTTAATTGCTTCATCAGGAGTTACTCCGTCGCGATTTACAATTCTGTCAACTCTAACTGATTTATCACTACACTTCATTAAAATTTTAAATACTCCAGGAACTTGCTGAGCAATAAAACCGCTGAGCCATGACTCAATAATCCAATGTTCTTCCACGGTTAATTTCTCTCTCATTCCGTAGTCCACTTGTCTGTCAAAATCTTCAGAGTAAGCTCCCGCGCTGTGATGGAGTAAGCCCTCTGCATCAAGCAAACCTCTTTCCTTGGCGTACTCTCTCATGAAGGCGCCGCCACTATAGCCAACCCAGCCATCAAACTTCAGGGCTTCTCTAATGCCGTCTAAAAGAGTGGTCGAGCCAGAACCAGGCAAACCAGAGATTGTTATATTACGATATACAAAAGAGTGAAACATAAGATGAGGCGTCATTATACGCATATGATCTATACTCGATCAAGCAGAAACACCAAGTTGCCCTGCTTGACATGTTACAGCGCTGCGCATCGAGCCAGCAATAGTTGCTAAATGTTGCCCTGCTTGCCCTAGGGAAACAGACTGATGCTTCTTTGGAAAATAGTGAAAAACACGGTTCCGGCTCTCAAGCCAAGTATTCCAAAGAGACTGAGCTGTTGCTACACCACATTGATGAGCTACGTCATCATAAAGCCACCACTTGTCTCGTTGGTTTTCTTGGACATCAGGATTTAAAGCACTACCGATTCGAAAGCGACGACTAAAGTAAGTCGATTCTGAAATTAATCCAAGGTCGAGAAAGTACTGCTTTAGAAAACCTTCGTAAGCCTTTGCCATTGGAAAAACTATGAAAGAATAATCGGTGAGCTTAGACTCAACACGACACTCTCTCTCATATAGATTCAAAGATATAGTTACGAAGTCTCTAAGCTCTGGAAGCACGTATGAACTCCAAGATCCATTCAGTTCTTCTGTAAGTTCCTGAGGTGAAATCATAATCTGCTACACTAGTATGCTCAGAGTCCAAATGAAAAGAAAGTACCGAAACAAAAAACGCCCAGCCCAGATCAGCTCAAGACTACTGAAGGTTTTAACAGGCTCCAATAAAGGCCAAAAAAATCATTGGTTCCGTCGTATTTTGCTTTTTTTAGTAAGGCTACCAATCCGCATAATAAATAGAGTGTTGCCTCATCCTATTCTTCGTTGGGCTGCCCTTGTCATTTTTATGGTTGGCATCGCCGGATTTGTGTATTTACTCCGAGATCTTCCCTCTCCTAGAAAACTTGGAACTGGCGACAATTATGCCGTTAGTACTCAGATATTTGATCGCAAGGGTACTTTGCTTTATGAGATTTTTGCTGATGAATACCGCATTCCCGTTGATTATCAGGCACTCCCAGAATATGTGAAACAGGCCACCATCTCGATTGAAGATCAACATTTCTACAACCATTTTGGCTTCGATGTTGTCGGCATTGCTAGAGCTTTGATTACTAATCTAAGGGGTGGCCACATGCAGGGTGGCTCCACCATTACCCAACAATTAGTAAAAAACGCTCTACTCACAAGAGAAAGATCATTTCAGAGGAAAATAAAAGAAGCAGTCTTGGCAGTTATCACCGAACTTTTTTATACCAAAGATGAGATTTTGGAAATGTATCTAAACTACGTCTCCTACGGTGGCACAACCGTCGGTATAGAAGCTGCTTCGCAAACATACTTTAATAAATCCGCCACTGAGTTAACCCTATCAGAAGCCTCCCTTCTGGCAGGATTGCCTCAAGCTCCTACAACCTATTCCCCTTTTGGATCTACACCAGAAAAAGGCAAGGAGAGACAGGCTTCAGTTCTCAGACGCATGGTTGAAGATAAATACATTACCCCTGCTCAGGAAGCGGGCGCTAGTAGCGATGTTTTAACTTTTGCCATTTCTAGCAATGACATCAAGGCACCTCACTTTGTTTTTTATGTCAGAGATTTACTTTATGAAATGTACGGAGTTGACACAGTTGAGCGCGGTGGGTTGCGCGTTACGACAACTCTAGACTTTGATCTTCAACAAGTGGCTGAGGCTTCCGTGAGTGCTGAGCTTGCCACTTTAGAAAGAGCCAGAGTTGGAAACGGGGCTGCTTTAATAACCAAGCCTAATACTGGTGAGATTCTCGCTATGGTCGGTAGCAGAAATTACTTTGACACAGAACGTGACGGACAAGTAAATGTAACTATTGCAGAAAGACAGCCAGGCAGTTCGATAAAACCACTCATGTATGCGACAGCTTTTCAACAAAAGACTTTAAATCCTGGAAGCATTCTAATCGATTCACCCACTTGTTTTACAGTCGCGGGACAAAAACCATATTGTCCAAAAAACTATGATGGAAGTTTTTCTGGCTCTGTCACCGTGCGCAGAGCGCTAGGCAACTCTCTCAACATCCCCGCAGTTAAAGCTCTCCGAACGATCGGCATAGAAACTTTTATTAATCAGGCGACAGCCATGGGAATTACCACTTGGAACGACCCGAGTCGCTATGGTTTATCTTTAACCCTCGGAGGTGGAGAAGTTCGCATGATAGACATGGCTCAGGCTTTTGGAACATTGGCTAATCAAGGCGTTAAATCTCCGCTCACCCCTCTTCTTAAAGTTGAAGATTACCTTGGCAACATCCACTACGAACTAGATTCAGAGCGCCGCGTGGCTGATCTCGAATTTCTGACTGAGTTCGCGGAATCGCAGGCTGGGGAACTTACCCGGGTAATGGATCGAGCGCCCGCCTATCTAATTAGCCATATTTTACAAGATAACAAAGCCAGAGAGAGGGCCTTTGGATCTCGCTCCGATTTAGTCATTCCTAACCAGGTCGTTAGTGTCAAAACCGGCACTACCAACGACCTTCGCGATAACTGGACGATCGGCTTCACACCGGAGTATCTAGTCGCAGCTTGGGTAGGCAACAATGACAACACTCGGATGAGCAATGTTGTTTCTGGTGTTACCGGAGCCTCTCCTATTTTCCATGACTTAATGACCTATGTCTTAGCTGATAAAGAACCGGTCTGGCAATCAAAACCACCTAGTGTCTCTTCAGCTCAGGTTTGTGCCCACGGCCTCCCGCCAACTCCAGGAGATACCTGTCAGCCAAGAGATCAAGAACTTTATTGGAATGAAGGTCGGCCATCAAGATCAGTGATTGAAAAACAAAACGTATGGATCGACCCAAACACTGGCCTACCTCCTCCTCCCGGACAACAAATCGATGGTTTAGTTCTTGAAGAAAGAACTATTTATAAGGATCCAGTTACAGATTATTATTGTGCTGACTGCTCTAGGCCAGTTTCTGAGGATGGCAAAGTCCTTTATGAACAACAGACAGTTCCAAGTGATTACTCGCTGCCGGAATATGGGAGTAACTAAAAATGCCTTACGCTAGCTTCAACAAGGCGGTTAATAAACCAACAACAAAACCTGACAAAGCTCTCAAGCGCTTTTCAAAGTGGGTTGCTAGCCACAAATGGCACCTTAAAATTAGCGTCCTTTCCCTTTGCGCAATTTTTAGTGGTGGAGCATTAGCTTTATGGTGGCTCTGGGATGTTCCCCTAACCTCACCTATGTCGTCGTTAAGTTCTTTTCGATTTCTTCGTCACTCGGAACTCCCTCATTCTCGCGATAAAGTCGTGTATGGGTTTTTGCCCTACTGGAATTTAAACACTGTTGTCTTACAACCAGAGCTTTCTCACCTGGCTTATTTTGCTTTGGCAATTAACCCTGACGGCCAGCTTCGCCTGCGTGAAGACGGCAGCACAGAACCGGGATACGCAAAACTCAATAGCGACACCCTGCTAGATATTATTAACTTGGCTGGTGATCAAGATACTCAATTCGAATTAGTCTTATCCCAATTTTATGCAGACGACATTGCCCAATTCTTAGGCTCTGAAAAAGCGCAGCTGAACTTATTTGAAACTCTCGATAATATTTTACTAGCCTACCCAGTCAGTGGCATCAATATCGACGTTGAGCTAAACGGCACACCGTCTGAGAAACAGCGCGATCAATTTACCAAATTTATTAAGGACCTTAGGTCTCATCTCGACGCTCACTATGGATCAATCTCTCTGAGTGTTGACGTCTATGCTAGCGCCTCAAATAATAAGCAGCTGTGGGATATCCCCGCTCTTGCTGATCACATTGATTATTTTGTTGTCATGGCTTATGACTTTCATCGTCGAAGCTCACCGCAAGCTGGTCCAGTGGCCCCGCTCTTTGGCGGCGATAAGCTTTGGGACGGAGACATAAATGAGCACCTAAGAACATTTCTTTCATACGTCCCATCCAGCAAGCTGCTTTTAGGAATTCCCTTCTATGGATACGAGTGGCAAACAACTTCCCGTGATGCCCAATCCCATGCATTCCCAGACACGGGTAATACTGCCTCAATAGAAAGAGTTAAAGAACTTTTAGCAAGGAAAGAGGAGTTGCGAGTTATGGAGCACTGGAATGAAGACGCTCTTTCACCATATATTTCTTATATAGAAGATGGCGAAACCTTTGTCGTTTACTATGAAAACTCTCGATCAATTTCTTACAAGCTCGACTATGTAAATCAGCTGGATCTTGCTGGAGTGGCCATTTGGGCATTGGGCTATGAGGGCTCAGATCGCGAACTTTGGGACATCATTCAACGAAAGTTGGATTAAGAACATACTTTCATTAATAAAAGTGGCAATAATTTCTCGAGTTGTCTAAGGGCGCTGGTCATGATACCATTCGCCGGAATGAGACGAATAAAACCTGAAGCTAAAAAATCAATAAAATTACGTAATTATCTTTTGCTCCACGCTCGCGAACAAAAATATCATGTGATTTTTTCTAGCGCTCAATACGAGAAGTCAAAACGATTAACAGCACTTGTTAAAAGATTCCTTTTCCTCTGGAATCGATCCAAATTAACTAGCTCTCCCTTACTGCTCTCAATCATTAAATGGTTTCTCAAAATAACTCATTTAGTTAGACTACCAAAACCAATAGCTCCTCCATCACTTCCAAAGTTTTCAATTCGCTTAAGATATCCAAAGCTTAAATTTAAGTCAGAGCCAATAAAGAAAATATTCAAACCTTTCTGGCAAACACTAACTCTTTATCCATTGCAAAGTCTCTTCATGTTGGCAACTGTAACCGTAATATATGTTGGGACATATAAAATTCATGACTATATATTTCTTGGTTTGCCAGCGGTTAGTACTCTGAGAGAAGAACAGCCATCATTAACTACCAGAATCTTAGACCGCAACGGCGCCATCTTATATCGAATTTATAAGGATGAAAATCGAACCTATGTGCCTCTAAGCGAAATCCCAAAACAAGTAATTGATGCGACAATCGCCATCGAAGATCAAAATTTTTATTATCACCCTGGATTCTCTCTCAGGGGCATCATCAGAGCCATGATCGCAAACAAAAATGGGGAAGTAGTTCAGGGTGGGTCTACGCTTACTCAACAATTAGTAAAAAATAGATTGCTTACTTCTGAGCGAACATTACAACGAAAAGTTAGAGAACTAGTTCTAGCGGTAATGGTTGAAACCGAATTCACTAAAGATGAAATTCTAGAGATGTATCTGAACCAAGTCGCCTATGGCGGTTCTGCCTACGGAATAGAAGAAGCCTCTCAAAGATACTTTGGAAAGTCAGTCAGAGATATCTCTCTTTCAGAAGCCTCTTTGCTCGCCGGCCTTCCTGCCGCTCCTTCAATCTATTCTCCCTTTGGCTCCAATCCTGAATTGGCAAAACAGAGGCAAGCTGAGGTTCTTAGAAGAATGGTAGAAGATGGCACTACAGATGCAGAAAATGCAAAAGAGGCCTATCAGACACCGCTGACATTTAGAGACAACACCATTGACATTACAGCCCCACATTTTGTCATGTACGTAAAGGCTCTTTTGGCAGACCAATTTTCTGAAGAAGTTATTCAAAGCAGCGGCCTGGAAGTAGTCACTTCTTTGGATGCGGAACTACAAAATGGAGTCCAGAACGTCGTCACCACCGAAATCGAGTCGCTAGCTAGACTTAGAGTTTCTAATGGAGCCGCCTTGATCACTAATCCAAAAACTGGTGAGATCCTGGCTATGGTCGGTAGCAAAGATTACTTTGATTTTGCTCATGATGGTCAGGTAAATGTCACCATACGAAACAGACAACCAGGAAGCTCTATTAAACCCCTGACGTACTCGCTTGCTCTAGCCTCGGGTCTTACCCCAGCAAGTATCATCCAAGATTCTCCGATCACTTATGACATAGCTGGAAGCAAGCCATATAGTCCAAAGAACTATGATGGGAAATATCACGGAGCAGTCACTCTTAGAGAGGCTCTGGCCTCAAGCTACAACATTCCGGCTGTAAAACTCTTGGCTCAGGTTGGTGTTAGCAATCTCCTTGATTATGCAGAAAAACTTGGCATCACGACTTGGGAAGATAGACGTCGATTCGGACTCTCTCTGACTCTGGGAGGTGGAGAAGTAAAAATGACAGAAATGGCTCAGGTTTACGGGGTATTTGCCAACGCAGGGAAACTCACAAAACTAAATCCAATTCTAAAAATAAGCGATAGCTCTGGCAAAGTTCTTTATGAAAATACCTGCGCTTTATATGGAAAAGGTTGTCCTAGTGATCAAGTTATTGATCCTCGTGTAGCTTATCTAGTCACTGACATTCTCAAAGATAATGAGGCTCGCACACCTGCATTTGGACCAATCTCAACCCTACAAATTCCAAATCAAGAAGTGGCGGTAAAAACCGGAACCACGAACAACCTTAGGGATAACTGGACAATTGGCTACACTTCAGACCGCGTCGTCGCTGTCTGGGTTGGCAATAACGACAACACCTCGATGAGCTATGTGGCTTCTGGTATTACTGGTGCCTCACCAATTTGGAATAAGATCATTAGATCTCAGCTAAGTGAAGAAACCCCTCATGTTTTTCCGATCCCATGGGGAATAACAAAGGTTCAAGTCTGCAAGAAAACTGGCACACTTACCTGTGCGGGCTGCCCGTTAGTAAAAAGCGAAACATTCATAGCTGGCACAGAACCAACCTCAACTTGCTATCCAAGTCAATTTAAGCCAAAGCCTGATAACGACAAAATTCTTGAGGGTGCTCAAACTCGAAATTAAAGATACTGACCAAAAAGCAGTACTAAGGCAGAAATAATTATCGAAAGAACCATTATTATTGGCGCCGCTAAGCGCTCAAATCTCGCCCTCTTCTTTTTCTTTGATTCCTGCTTCTGTCTAGTTTCCCGAACGATTAGTTGTTTTTGTCGTCGAGTCTCAATTTGTTCTGTTAGTTCTTGAATAGAAGCTGAAAGCTTCGCTGGTTTATCTGGCATCCTGATGCTGCATTGCTGCCACTTTATTTACGATTAAATCTACTACCTGCTCAATGCTCAAATCTGTTGTATTTATCTCCCAAGCCTCAGGGATTTTTTTTAGAGGATCCGTAGCTCTTTCAGTGTCATGGGTATCGCGATCAACGATGGCCTGATAAACCTCTGAAAATGAGGTGTCCTGACCCCTAGTTTGAAGCTGAAGATGTCGTCTTTTGGCTCTCACGGTGGTATCTCCAGTCAGAAAAATCTTAAGCTGAGCCTCCGGAAGAACTCTGTAGGTCACGTCTCTGCCCTCCATAACCACGTTCTGTGTTGAGGCGATTTTTTGTTGTTTCTGCACTAATACAGAACGCACTTCTGGGTGAACAGCAATCGTCGATGCGCCTTTACTAACAGCCTCTGTTCTGATCTCCCACGAGACATCTTTGTCATTCACAACCACAGTTGTCAAACGACCGTCTTTCTCTCCTTCTTTGGGATTGTTCATCTCGATTTTTGCTTCTGAAATAATCTTAGCTATAGCTGGACCATCATCAAGAGAACAATTTTTTTCCAATGCAAGCATTGCCGCAACGCGATACATAGCTCCTGTATCAACGTACAAGAAACCAAGTCTGTCAGCCACTAGCCGAGAGACTGTTCCCTTACCAGCGGCCACAGGACCATCTATAGCTATTTGAAAGGAATTACTAAAAGGCATACTGTTTCCGCAGCTTCTACCACAGGGACAGGATTGTGGATGTTACTTTTTCTTAGAGGCTTTTCTTTTCTTAGGAGCGCTTTTCGTTTTTCGAGCAGTTTTTTTAGCTGCTTTCTTTGGGACGGTGTACCATTCATCAGTGTCAGAGGTCAAAAGTCCTCCTAGACCAACAATGATCAAAATAAGTGGCCAAAGATTCCAAAGTGACTGGGGCAGCATACCAAGGTTTGAGGCTAAGAAAATTAGTCCCATGGTTACTGCTACTGCTGGCCAAAAAATTCGTTTGGGCATACGATCTCCTTTTCTCTATTTCTGCTAAACCCATTGTAGAGAGTATCTACTCTCAGCGCAAGAGAAAGCTATCAAGAAATCTCGGCTTCTCTATCGCGTTTCTCAGCGCGCTCTCGTAAGTACTTACGCTTATCACCTTTTTTGCGGCCGACGGCAAGGGCAAATTTAAGCTTGATCTTGTTGTGCTCGAGAAGAAATGCAAGTGGCACTAGAGTTTGATTCTTAATCAGGACGCTCTGAGCAATATCTCTAATTTCTTGTTTTGACAGTAAGAGCTTGCGAGTTCTTCTTGGATCATGATCTGGATTATTTGCAAATGAGTAGGGAGAAATTTGGGCGTTTATCAAAAAAGCCTCACCATCGGTAACTCTAACGAAGCTACCAACTAAGCTGCCATGTTTGAGGCGAAGACTTTTGACTTCATGTCCCTCGAGAACCACGCCAGCGACATAAGAGTCTCCAAGTTCATACTCAAAGCGGGCTCGACGATTTTGAATTAGTAACATACTAGAGGTAGTATACCTCAGAGCAAGGAGTTATTGAGTTAGATCAATCTGGTAAACCAGCGATCCAGAGCTTAAGTAAGCTGTCTTCCCGTCAGAATCCACAATCATGCTTGTAACTGTGGCGATACTCGTACTGGTAATTTCTTTCACAAAAACGCCAGACTTATCTAATAAAACCACGCGATTTTTGGCTGGTTCAAGGATGAATAAATTATCCAAATTTTCGCTAGTGAAAATATAGATCGGTGTCGAAAAAGAAGTTGGAAGACCCTTGGTTTCAAAGGCAGCTTTCCTACCGCTAGAATACTTTTTCAACTCACCCTCTTTCGTTGTAAACCAAACATCGCCATCAATGGCGATAGAAGTGATGCTGTCGTAAGAAACATCAAGGGGATCTACCAACCATCCGACTGGATCTGAGACAGAGCTTCCGTTAATTAAATAACGATAAAAATTTCTTTTTTCTGGATTAAGAACGTAGGCATATGAACCAAAGCTAGTAAGAAATGTGCCATTTCGACTCGAGTCCCCCTCTGGTTTTAGCTCGACAGATTCTGAGTCCGCAGAAAAGGGAATCTCGTACAAACCGCCAGCTAATATCAGCAAATTATTATTAAAAACCGTTGTAGCCTTAATGTCAGGCGTGTTTGAAAGTGAAAGCTGACTCACCTGTTTAGTTTCTAGATTTAAAACAATTGCTTGTTTTTTTTCAGTGTCTACAAAGACACCTTGCTTACCATCAATATGAGATTCTGCTGCGATAAAATCTGACTGAGCCAGTCTTAAATCATAAAAAACTGGTAGCTCTGCAACCTCTTTGGTTCCAGAGACTTCAACTGATATCTGTTCTGCGTCAGCTAAGGCAGCAGCGATTTTTGGTCCGACGATTGGTTTCTTCTCATTCACAGCCGCTAAAGATCGAAACTCTGCGACAACTGCCTCAACACGCTGTCTTGCAGTTATTGGATCATTGTCAAGCTGCCCCTGGGCAGAAGCAAGCTCAGCTTTTAAAGGCGCCATTAACTCGTTAGCCTTGCTAACCTGAGCCATGTACCACCACCTAGTGCCAAGAATCACAACTGTCAACAAGACCAGCACCGCTGCCACAAGAATAATTTTTCTTCTCCAGGCGGACTGTCTTGCTGTTCTTATATAAACTGCAGATGAGGGCAAAAACTCTCTGGCACGTTTAACCACTGAGAGCAAAGATTTCGCAATCAATTTAGATGTTGAAATAATGATTTTCTTTGGAAAGATTTTTCTAGTTTTTGTGGCAGACTCAATCTGGCCAGTATTCTCCGGTGGCTCGAGCGTTTCTACTAAATCTATATCATCTTTAAATTCAACTTCTGGCAGCCTGACAAAGACTCCCTTTTCTGGGATAGAGACCTCAGCTTCTTGTTTTTCTTCAGCTTCTAAAGCCACTACAAATGCCAAGCTGGCGCTGGCAAGATCTTCATCGCTTCTAAGCGCTGGCAAAATAGCCGAAACAACTGCTTCTGTAGTTAGACCGCGCTCAAATTGTTGGACTAGCTCTGGAATAAATTGCCTAGCCTCGTGAGTAGCTAAAACCAGTACATCTCCAGGCTCAAAAGAACCTGTTAAAACCTTAGTATCTTCAGACTGTGAAATAAGAGTGCCAATTTTGGCGTCACGCTTTAAAAGTACTAATCCATCATTAGCCGCCAAATCTATAAAATTATCCCTGACCAGAGCCGCCGCAATAGAAAGACTACAGTTTTTACTTCTAGTTCTCTCGATCAGATCAAGGACTAAGTCATACAAGCCTTGAGCATCCTTAGGTGACTCTTCTTCAAGATCACTAACTAACTCTCTACCAAATACACTCGCGGACTGACCAATAAGTGAAAAAGAAAAAATACAAACCCCGGTGGGAGTTTTAATCTCGACAACTTGAGACCAATCTGTAAATGTCGGCAAGCCAACTACTGGAGTAACCGCAATTGATCTCATATCGTGATTGTATCACGAGCATTTGGGTAAACTGCGGGTGAGACAACTCGATCTCTAATCACAAGCTGACAAGAAAAAACAGCAATACTGATATTGCTAATCCAAGGTGGAGAAAGCCTAGAGTCAGAAGCACTGGTGAAAAGCTGGTAAGTAAGGTGTCTTTCATAACTGCGATTTGTCTTACCACCACCACGGCAAAAATACTATAAAGTCCCGCGGCTATTATCAAAAGGAATTTGAGAACAGCCAAAAAAGTTGGATCTTGTAGGATATTGCCAATCATCTACTGGACCCTTCCTTCAATTTTTTCTCTCTCTTCTTCCAAAATTAACTCATTTAATAGCTTGGAAACCTTATTGGGCTGGGGCACATCATCAAACTCAAACTCATTTCTTTCCGCTGCTGTCTGAACTTGAACTGTACCAAAATTAAAGATTGATCTAATCACCCCACCAGTTCTTGCCGTCACATCTTCGATGTTATCAATTTTAGCTGTAGAAATATTTCTATAGATTAAAGACAGAAAATCAACGTCGACAATTCGCTCGTCTGTAATGATATAAACATTGAAGAACCAAGACAGAGATGATTCGACCACAAAACCAGTTATCAAGAGATACCAACTAATATTTATAGCCAGCTGATATCTTAGGGGCAAGGTGTCAAACACGCCCAAGCTTATGATTAACATTGGCAAAAAACATAACAGAATTGCCGTTGCTATCCATTTTATTTGGGTAATTGGGTGCTTCCTTAAAACAAGAATTATTTCTTCACCCTGAGACTGACTCATGAAAGCTACTTTTTCAGGAAATGTCCAAAAGGCATTAAGAGGATTTTTTTTCACTGATTCGTTCTTCATCACTTCTGAATAATCATGAACGCAACGCTTATTTTTCCTATTTTCTAATTGTTCGGGAGTGAGACTGGCAAACACGTGTTCATTTCTCCTGTGAACGCGTTTTTTACGAACGCCGTGCAGAAGTTCTTCTGTTGCTTCTAAAGTAGACGACTTCTCGCTTTGGGAATCAGAGCTGTTAAAAACTTCTGGCATCGGGATTATTATAGCAGGGGTAGGTTGGCTTTGTTAAAGTGGCTTACGAAGTAGCTGCAAATATACATCTTGGTCAAGGTGGACAGAGCCAAAAGCTTTCATTCTTTTCTTGCCTTTTGCCTGTTTTGCCAAAAGCTTTTTTCGACGAGTAACATCTCCGCCATAGAGCTTAGCCGTAACATCTTTTCGCAAAGCAGAAATCGTCTCACGAGCAATAACATTGCCACCAATTGTCGCCTGAACTGGGACAGAAAATAACTGTCTTGGAATCAAGTCTTTCAGCTGGGCGACGAGCTTGCGACCACGACTAGCTGCATAATCCCGCACAGAAATAAATCCCAACGGCGGCACTTCTTCACCATTAAGAAGAATGCTTACCAAAACCGCGTCTACTTCCTGATGACCGCTCACCTCATACTCTAGGGAACAATATCCAGAACTGACTGATTTGATCACATCATGCAAATCGGTAATAAGTTCACTAAGAGGCATGGTGCAATGCAAAACTACCCGATCTCCAAGGTGATCGCTAGAATCATATCGGCCTCGTCTCTCGCGGACTAAATCAAGAATTTTGCTCATGTATTTAACAGGGGTAATGAGAGTCGCAGCAACCATTGGCTCAGTAACGCTGGCGATAGAACTTGGATCGGGAAACTCCTGCGCCGTCCGCACCACTTTCTCAGAGCCATCAGTCAAGGTAATTGTATGGGGCACTGTGGGCCGAGTAACTAATAAATCAAGGCCAGCCTCAAGCTTTAAGCGCTCAACCACAATCTCAGCGTGAAGCAAACCAAGACAGCCAACTCTCGTGCCGCTTCCCAAGGCTGAGGAGTGCGTGTTGGAATATTGTATGGCTGCGTCGCGTAAGGCGAGCTTTTCTAAGCCGTCTAATAAGGCGCTGTAATCAGCGGCATCAATCGGATAAAGTTCGAAAAAAACCAAGGGCTGAGGCTCTTTATAACCAGGTAGGGTCTCGGTGGCGGGTCGTGAAGCAACCGTTAGAGTATCACCAATTTTTAGAGACCTAACATCCTTGAGAGTCGTGACCACATAGCCAACTTCTCCAGAGGTAAGCTCGGAGATTTTTTCTTGCTTCGGGGTATAAATGCCAATTTCAGCTGGAAGAAAACTTGTCCCAGACTGAATAAACTGAAGTTTTTCAGGTCGAAGTCGTCCATCAACAATTCTAACCAAGGCGATAGCGCCCTGATGCTGGTCAAAGTATGAGCTAATTAACAAAGCGCGCAGTGGTTTATCTATCGTATCCTCGGGAGGA
>Ga0210057_1005911_pt1 | contig 15483 bp, 15 predicted proteins | sample CryGeyCG2114_010_2_FD_183968 | JGI IMG/M metagenome (GOLD analysis project Ga0210057, IMG submission 183968) | Groundwater microbial communities from aquifer - Crystal Geyser CG10_big_fil_rev_8/21/14_0.10 (SPAdes) (version 2) | ecosystem: Environmental > Aquatic > Deep subsurface > Groundwater ... | reverse complement strand
TTATCGAAAGCTAAAAATAATTTTGAAAATGTTTTGAACAAATTAGAGAATTCTCAACTTCCAGAAGACACTAAAATTATCTTAACTGAACTCATGAAAAAATCTGAAGATTATCTAGAAAGTGGAGAGGAAATAGAAGGTCAAGGTTATGCTTACTCTTCAGCAAATGAAGCTTTCAAGTCAATAATAACAAGTAATGTTGTTGATGATCTAATCAATTATTATTCTTCTTATGACCAGACAAAATATTTAACAAATCGTATTGAAAAAATAGAAAATGAAATTGGAGAAACAAAACAAGAAGTTTCAAGAAAGACAGATAAAATGATTTGTGATCCTGATAATTTTGAATGGGCTGTTGCGGCAAGACATAGAATAACTTATGCCGAGAACAGAGTGAGTTTAATAGATCTAGAAAATGTTAATCCAATAGAAGTGTTTTATAAAATTAATACAGCAAAAGAATGGATTGAGATATCAAAAGACTTCTTGAAAAAGACAGTATATCGTTCTGCTGGAACAGATTGTCTGGAAAACTTTAAGGAACAGGCGGAAAATCTTGTGAAGGAAGCAGAAAATCAAATACTTCTTGAAAAAAGTATGGGTTATGATGATTTTGAAGATAGTGAATGGTATCTTGACGCGGCAAGGAGTGAACTGGAAGAGGGATGGTATATCACTGCAATTTATGATGCAATTTCTGCAAAGACAAGAGTGAAAGTAGGATCAATTTATAATAACAAGGAAGTAGATGAGATTTATTCATATTTTAACCAAAAGGAAGTTATAACTCAAGACTTGATTGGGACGATATTTCTTGAGAATTCTTACTACAATATTTACCGTGCCGTTAAGGATAATTCTAAAAGCGATGCTGAGCTTGCGATGCAAATACTAGTATTGGCCGAAGAGACAAATAATATTTACCGGGATATCAAGAGCAAGATGGGTAATCCATTATTTAACTGGTCAATTGACTGGAATTTTAAAATAACAGAAGAAGATTATAATACAATTCTAACAGTAGTTTTTGTAGTTCTTATTTTGTATATACTTAGTTTATCTGCTAAAGTTAGAAGGTTGGAAAGAAGACTTGGGATAAGACGAAAGAGAAGGAAATTGAGATAAGTTTGTCCTAACATAATTCATTTCATGGGAAAAAAAGAATTGAAGGATCTCATAAAAAGTCTACAGGATAACAAGAAAGTTAGAAAAGAAGTTAAACAAAGAATCAAAGAATTCCAACAAAATAGCCAAGAAGACAACAAGTCATGGTTTAATGAGATTTGTTTCTGTTTACTCACAGCCAATTCTTCGGCAAGGAAAGGAATTGAGATTCAAGATTATCTCTCAAGAGTGGATGGTTTCGGACAAATGTCCCATGAAAAGTTGACTGAAACCCTAAAAAGAATGGGTCATAGGTTCTACAAGAGGAGATCTGAATTCATAGTAGAAGCAAGAAAACATCAAAATATTAAGGACATAGTTACTAGGTTCAAGGATGAAAATGAAACAAGAGAATGGTTGGTCAAGAACATCAAAGGTATAGGCTACAAGGAAGCAAGTCACTTTCTTAGGAATGTTGGTTATCACAATGTTGCTATTCTTGACAGACATGTTCTTCGTGTTCTTAATGATCATAATCTTATTGACGAAGTTCCTAAGAGTCTTACACCAAAAAAGTACAAAGAAATTGAGAAGATTGTTCTTGAACTTGCAAAGGAAATGATGGTTCTTCCAAGTGAACTAGACCTTTATTTGTGGTATAGTAAAACTGGGGAAGTTTTGAAGTAGATTTAACTTTTTTCAAACCTTTTAGTATCATTTGAACTTTCATCTTCTCTTTTTATTTTTAATGTTTAATATCAAACAGAAAAAAAATTCTCATCAGCCAATAGTAACTCAATTGTATATTCTAGTCAACAAATCAATTTTAAATCAAAAACCTAAATCGTATAATATTATTTGCAAAGGAGTATTTGCTTTCTAGGATCATCAATTTTGATGTTCCTGACGAAATGATTTAACGAGGGGGTTGTAATAGTAACTAAGCAAATTATTAGTGTCAAGAACGACGACGGTAATATTATCAGATTTGAAAGAAATAAGATTACTGAAAGTATTTGGAAAGCAGTTGAATCAGTTGGTGGAGAAGATAAGGACCTTACTGAAAAACTTACTGATCAAGTCGTTGAACTTCTGAAACAAAAAATTAAACCAAAACAAATACCGACAAAAGAAGAAATTCTTAACACAACAGAAAAAGTTCTTATTGAAAGTGGTCATGCAAAGACAGCAAAAGCTTTCATTTTGTTACATCAGAAAAGAGTTGAATTTAGAAGGGCGAAAAATATTCTTGGCGTGGAAGATGATCTGGACTTATCACTCAATGCATTAGTTGTTATGAAGAATCGTTATCTAAGAAAAAATGAACATGGTGAAGTAATTGAAACTCCAAGGCAAGCATTTGAACGTGTTGCAAAAACGATAGCTCAAGGTGACAATCTATATAAAAAATCTAGTGAAGAAATCGAACAAACAAAAAAAGAATTTCTTGACATGATGATTAATCTTGAATTCCTCCCTAATTCACCAACACTTATGAATGCTGGAACAAAATTAGGTCAATTGTCTGCATGTTTTGTTCTACCTGTTGAAGATTCTGTTGAAGGAATATTCGGGACATTAAGAGATGCAGCATTAGTCCAAAAATCTGGAGGAGGTACTGGTTATAGTTTTTCAAGACTTAGACCAAAAGAAGATGTTGTTCAAACAACTGGTGGAATAGCCGCAGGTCCATTGTTTTTCATTAACGCATTCGACTCTGCATTAAAAGGAATAAAACAGGGAATGAAAAGATATAGTACTAACATGGGTATTCTTAGAGTAGATCATCCGGATATTCTTGATTTTATTATGGCTAAAGAAACAGAAGGTGTGTTAAGTACGTTTAATCTTTCTGTTGCTATTACTGACAAATTCATGAGAGCTGTTAATAATGATGGAGAGTATGAATTACTAAATCCAAAAGATAGTAAAATTATAAAAAAGATGAAAGCCCGTGCAATCTGGAATTTGATAATAACAATGGCGTGGAAGAATGGGGAACCTGGTATTATATTTATTGACAAGATGAATAAAGATAATCCAACTCCCCATGTTGGTGAAATTGAATCAACTAATCCTTGTGGTGAGCAACCTTTGCTTCCTTATGAATCTTGTAACTTAGGCTCAATCAATTTGAAAAAGATGCTGAAAGGAAAAAACGGGGATGTTAAAATTGACTGGGATAAATTAAGAGAAACTACATGGAAATCTGTCCATTTCTTGGATAATATAATTGACTTAAACAAATACCCGATTAAAGATATTGAAAGAGTAACCAAATCCAATCGTAAGATAGGATTAGGTGTGATGGGCTTTGCTGATATGTTAATAGAACTAGCAATACCATATAATTCAGAAGAAGCTGAAAGACTTGCAAAGAAAATAATGAAGTTTATTAGAGATTCAGCAATAGAATCTAGTGAAAAATTAGGAAAGGAAAGAGGATCATTTCCAAATTTCAAAGAAAGTGTTTGGGAAAAGAAAGGATATAAACACATGAGAAATGCAACATTAACAACAATAGCTCCAACAAGCAATATCAGTATAGTTGCAGGATGCTCATCAAGTATAGAGCCACTGTTTGCGATATCTTATATAAGAAATGTTGTTAATAGTCTTGGTCAAAATTTAATTGAAACTAATCCTCTATTCGAAAAGATTGCAATCCAAAGAGGATTTTATTCTGATGAACTGATGGAAGAAATTCTTTCACAAGGTTCTGTTCAAGATATAAAAGGAATTCCAGAAAGTGTTAGAATGGTATTTGTCACTGCCCATGATATTTCACCAGAGTGGCATGTAAAGATGCAAGCTGCTTTTCAAAAATATACAGATAATGCTGTATCCAAGACAATTAACTTTCCAAACTATACCACCCCAGATGATATTGAAAACGCATATAAACTTGCCTATGATCTTGGTTGCAAAGGTATTACTGTTTATAGGGATGGGAGTAGAAAGTTCCAGATTATCAAAAATTCTCATAAAGAAAAAAAACAAGTGTATATGGGGAAGAAACCACTTATTGTTGATGAGGAATATGCTGGTGGTTGTACTCATTGCAAAATTTGAGGTGTATAATTCATGACTATAAGAAAATTAACTAAAGTTAAAAAAAGAGATGGTAGAATCGTTAGGTTTGATAGGAAAAAGATTGAGACTGCTATCTTTAAATCTGCTCAGACTTTGGGTGGTAAGGATAAAAATATTGCAGAGGAATTGTCATATAAAGTTGTTGATGTTGTTAAAGAAAATACCTCTGCTGGAAAGATACCAAATGTTGAAGATGTCCAAGACGCAGTTGAAAAAGTTCTGATAGAAGAAGGTCATGCCAGAACAGCAAAGTGTTATATTCTCTATCGTCAAAAGAGAGCGGAAATAAGAAAAACCAAATCTTTGTTGGGAATAGAAGATGATCTTAAGTTATCATTGAATGCAATAACAGTTCTTCAAAAAAGATATCTAAGAAGAGATGAATATGGAAAAGTAATTGAAACTCCAAAACAAATGTTTGAACGTGTTGCAAAAGCTGTAGCGTCAGCAGAAAAAAAAATTAAAACATCACTGAAAGAACAAAAAGAAATTGAACAGGAATTTTTCAGGATGATGAGTACTTTTGAATTTCTTCCTAACTCACCTACTCTTATGAATGCTGGGACTGGAACTGGTTTATCGCTTTCAGCATGTTTTGTTTTGCCAGTTGAAGATTCTATCGCAGACATATTTGAAACAATGAAAAACATGGCGATAATACACCAGAGTGGTGGTGGAACAGGATTCACATTTAATCACCTCAGACCTGCGGGAGATATTGTTAAAAAAGCGAGTGGTGTTGCTTCTGGCCCTATTTCATTTATGAAAGCATTTAATTCATCAACAGAGATTATAAAACAAGGTGGAAAGAGACGTGGAGCTAACATGGCTATCTTAAGGGTGGATCATCCAGATATTCTTGACTTTATAGTTTGTAAGGAGACAGAAGGTGCATTAAACAACTTTAATATTTCTGTTGCATTAAATGATAAGTTCATGAAAGCTGTTGAAGAAAATAAGGAATTTGAATTGATTAATCCAAGGAGTGGTAAGCCAACTAAAAAAATTCTGGCTCGTGCAATCTGGAATTTGATAATAACAATGGCGTGGAAGAATGGAGAGCCTGGTATGATATTCATTGACACAGTTAACAAATCTAACCCTACTCCCCATGTTGGTGAAATTGAATCAACTAATCCTTGTGGTGAGCAACCTTTGCTTCCTTATGAATCTTGTAACTTAGGATCGATCAATCTTGGAAGAATGACAGATGACGGAAAAATAGATTGGGAAAAATTAAGATATACAACTAGACTTGCAGTAAGATTTCTTGACAATGTCATTGAAATCAACAAATTCCCAATCAAAGAATTGAATGAAATGAATAGAAAAACTAGAAAGATAGGTTTGGGTGTGATGGGCCTTGCTGACATGTTGATCAAATTAGGAATACCCTACGATTCTGAAGAAGGAGTAAAAACTGCTGAAAAAGTTATGAAATTCATTAGAGATGAAGGGAGAAAAATGAGTGAAGAACTTGGAAAGAAAAGAGGGTCATTTGAATCATTTAATGGAAGTGTTTGGGAAAAGAAAGGGTATAAACAGATGAGAAATGCAACTGTTACCACTATTGCTCCTACCGGGACTATTGGTGTTATTGCTGGGTGCTCTCAAGGTTGTGAACCATTATTTGCTATATCTTATATTAGGAATGTTCGAGAAACGATTGGGTCTAACTTGGTTTACGTTGATCCAGAATTTGAAGCTAAAGCTATTATGGCTAGGGTATATAATGAGGAATTAATGAAGAAGATTGCAAATAGTTCTTCTATTCAAGATATTAAAGAAATACCTGAAGAGATTCGAAAAGTCTTTGTCACTGCCCATGATATTTCACCAGAGTGGCATGTAAAGATGCAAGCTGCTTTTCAAAAATATACAGATAATGCTGTATCCAAGACAATTAACTTCCCTAATCATGCAACACCACAAGATATAGAAGATGCATACTGGCTGGCTTATCAACTTAAGTGTAAAGGATTGACAGTTTACAGGGATGGAAGTAGAAAATATCAGATATTGACGACAAAAAATATGAAAAATGATGAGGTTGCTAACCTTATTAACAAAAATGGTGGTTGTACTAATTGTGAGATTTAAAATTATTTGAGCGAGTAATAACTATTCTATAAATGATACAGATGAATTTAGGTATTCAATCAATAACATTCCTAGCATCAATAATTCTTCTAAGCAAATCCAGCCATATGATGATAAAACATTCTGTGAAAATATCCCGCTTGACTAGACTTGGAGAGCTCGCTATAGGTTTTATTGTTATATCAATGATCACGACTATACCAGAGTTGATGATATCATTGATGGCAATTAGAAATAATGATTTGGAATTGTCTATAGGAAGTCTTTTTGGTTCTCTTATCACAAATATATGCCTAATACTCGGAATAATTGCAATTAAAAAACCTTTGGAAATCGGAGGAGATTCCTTGAAAAAGCTTTTGTGAATATTACCTATAATAGTTTTGATAACTTCTATATTTTTAATATTTCCAAATCCAGGCAAATTTTTCGGTTTTATTCTTTTTTTATTGTTTGGAGTTTTTATTTACTATGCAATAAAAGAAAAAATAGGTATTCATGTATTGAAGAACAAGGACAATAATTATAAAAATACATCTAAGCCAACAAAAATTTACAAAAGTTTGTTTTTGCTTATTTTAGGTTTTTTGGGGGTTTTAATAGGTTCTAATTTTATTATAGAGTCAGCTTCAAATATAGCAAAGATTCTTGGAATATCAGAATTTGTGATAGGCTCTACGATTATTGCATTGGGTGCATCCCTCCCAGAGCTTGCAACAACATGGGAAGCAACAAAAGAAGGCCATAAAAATCTTGCCATAGGAAATGTCATTGGGGAGTCTTGTATATATGTCACACTTATATTAGGGTTGGTAATTATGATATCTCCAATAAGGGTTGAAATGGCTCAATTTTCAGAATTGATATTTTTTGTTTTTCTATCAACAATACTTTTCTGGGCATTTCTTGGAAGCTGGGGTAGAAGAAAGATTGGGAGATTTGAAGGAATTATACTTTTGGTTTTATATCTACTCTTTATTTTAAGGAGTTATTTTTTTAGTTGAAAGTTCAAGAATGTAGGTGTGCTGCCTGTAAGATTTAATAACACTCACCATAAATCGTCTGTACACGAAGTCCCTTAAACCGTGAGAATTTCTCAATTTCACCTGCTATCTGTTTAGCCAATTCCAAATTTTCGGTGGTAACAACAGTATAACCACTAATATGTAAAACTTTCTTAAAAGCGTCTAAAAATTTAGGAGTATCATCAACAAGTAGTATTCTTACATGAGATTACTCTATAGTAAATATATTTAAATACTATTTTATAACACCGTTATATTATTTATACTATTTCATCCATATTATTCTTTATGATATACCTTGATAACACAACAACTACTCAGGTAGATGAAAGAGTAGTTCAAACTATGAATAAATATCAGACTAATGAATATGGGATAGCAGTATCAGACTACTCTCCGTCTTTTAGCATGAAATCCCAAGAAGTTCTAGAAAACACTAAAAAAATAATCTCAAAAAAAGTCAAATGTAAACCAGAAGAGTTAATTTTCACATCAGGACAATCTGAAAGCAACAATCAAGTTTTGAAAGGTGTTGAAAAAGGTCATATAATAACAACAAAAATAGAACACTCGAGCATACTTGAAACATGTAAAAATCTCGAGAAAGAACGTTCAATTACATACTTAAATGTTGACAAAGAAGGATTTGTAGATTTGAGTCAACTTAAAAAATCTCTTCAAGAAGATACAATTCTAGTCTCAATTCAACATGCAAATCAAGAAGTAGGGACAATTCAAGACATTGAGAAAATAGGTAAAATATGTCGGGAACACAAGGTATTATTTCATGTTGATGCTTCACAATCTTTTCTTAAGCAATCAATAGATGTAAAAAAAATGAATATTGACCTGCTAACAATCACCGCTCATCTCATACATGGTCCAAAAGGTGTAGGTGTATTATATGTTAGAAAAGGTGTTCAACTTAAATTATTAATCCAAGGATCACGTGTTCTGAATATTCCAGGAATAGCAGGATATGGAAAAGCCATTCAAGTATGGGATAATAAAGATAATGAAAAAATGAAAAAACAAAAAGAAAGATTAATTCAAGAAATAGAAAAAATACCTAATACAGTCATTTTTGGATCAAGAAGTAATTCATTATCAAATATTCTTTCCGTTGGATTCAAATTTATTGAAGGTGAAGCAATAGTACTTTATCTTGATACCGAAGGGATAGTTTTATCCACTGGAAGTGCATGTGCTGGAAAAGGTCTTAAACCAAGTCATGTCCTAGAAGCAATGGGATATGGGGAAGAAGAAAGCCATGGCTCAATTAGATTAGGGTTAAGTAAATATACAACAGACAAAGAAATAGATATAACTGTAAAAAAACTTAAAGAAGTTGTTGAAAAGTTAAGAAAAATGAGTCCAATTAAAGAGTGATAACATGAGCGTGTATACAGAAAAAGTTTTAGAACATTTCAAAAATCCAAGAAATCAAGGTAAACTTAAAGATTATGATGCTGTTGGAGAAAAGGGCAATCCAATTTGTGGAGATGTTATGTACATTTACATCAAGGTTAAAGATGATAAAATCGTAGATATAGGTTGGGAAACCATGGGTTGTGCTGCTGCTATTGCAACTACATCTATGCTATCAGAAATGGCGAAAGGTAAAACACTTGATGAAGCTATGAAATTAACAAAACAAGATGTTGCAGATGGGTTAGATGGACTTCCACCAGTAAAAATGCATTGTTCTAATCTTGCAGCCGATGCTTTACATGAAGCTATTCAGAAATATAGGGAAAAACATAAAAAAACTAAATCCAAATAACTCTTTCAAGGTGATTTTAGAATGGTGAAAATCAAACAAGAGCATGACAAATGTATAGGTTGTGGAGCATGTGCTTCTATGTGTCCGGATAATTGGGAGGATAAAGAGGATGGTAAATACGGTCCAATTAAAACCACAATAAAAGAGGTTGGATGCAATCAAGAAGCTGCTGATGTTTGTCCTGTAGGTTGTATTAAAGTTGGGAAATAATCCTTTACTTTTTATTTTAATAAAGTGATTTAAATGGTAACAAAAAAACAAGTCCTAGAAAAGTTAAAGGAAGTATATGATCCAGAAACGCCTATTAATGTAGTTGATCTTGGATTCATTCGAGAAGTAAAAGTAAAAGACGATAAAGTAGAAATCAAAATGACACTAACTAATCCTTTTTGTCCTATGCACAGAATGATAACAGAACAAGTAAAAGATGCAGTAGAAAAAATCAAAGATGTGAAAGAAGTTAATGTTGAGTTAGTATTTGATCCTCCTTGGTCTCCTGATGATATCAGTGAAAAAGCTAAAAAGAAATTAGGAATAGAATAACTAAAATTTCAAATAATTCTAACACCAATAAATTATATGAAACAAAAACATGGACTAGTCTACTTATGGACAGGTCATGGGGCTGGAAAAACTACTTCTGCCTTAGGTGTAGCTCTAAGAGCTGTTGGTCATAAGAAAAAAGTTGTAATAATTCAATTCCTAAAAGGTCAAAAAGATATTGGTGAATATAAAATTAAAAAAAGACTAAAACCAGAATATGAGATTTATCAATTTGGAAAAAGTAAATTCATCAACCCAAAAAATCCTGATCCCAAAGATTATAAATTAGCAAAAAAAGGTCTAGAGTTCGCTGGGAAAAAACTGAAAGAAAAACCATTCCTGATAATCCTAGATGAGATCAACCTAATCACTGGACCAAAAACTATTCAAGGAATAAGGTATGAAGGTTTATTAGATGTAAAAGAACTTATTGTATTCCTAGATAAAGTTCCTCCTGAAACAACTGTCTATCTCACAGGAAGGTATGCCCCAAAAAAACTAATCAACCGAGCAGACTTTGCAACAGAGATAAAAGAGATAAAACACCCTTTTGGAGATGGTGTTACTGCTCGGAAGGGTATCGAATACTAAAACTTAAAAGGAATTTTCAGTTCATTTGGTATTGTTATAGACTCCTCCTGAAAATTCGTTTCTCTTATCTCTACTTTTTCTAGTTTCATGTCTTTTATTAAACCACATGTTCTACATTCATACTCTCCCATACTTCTTCCTTTTTTTTCTTTTAATGTCATTATATTTCCACATTTTTCGCAAAATGTTAGCATTTTTTTCATCTCCCTGTTTTTTATTTGAAATTAAAAAATTCAAACAGCCAATTTTTCTCGATGTTTTAATTGTTTTTTTCTGGTCATCCAAAAGGAAACAGGAATCATCCCAAATTAACCATTAATACCTGTTGTTGGTAACTTGGTAGATACTGTGCATAGCCATCTATACATAAAGTTTTTAGAATGGAGTTGTTCCACGGACATTGATGGTTGCATAGTAATCTATTTATTATATTGACATTCATTTTATATAAAAACCATCTAAAAGCCAATTAAAACTACTTTAATTATCTATATCCAAAAACCACAAAAAGTATTTATATACTACTAAAAAAAGTTTTTAACCAGTAAAATTTCAGTTATAAATATTTACTTAAACAAAAAATAAACATGGAGTATTTGATCGAAGATTTGGGAAAGAAAAATATTGCATATAAATCACTAGTAGTCAAGAATCCTTCTATTTTAGGTACTTTATCAAACAATCTTGGTTTGAAAATATTAAAAGAATTAGCTGGAAAACCTTCTTGTGCTATGGATCTTGCGAGAAAACTCAAAGAACATGAACAAAAAATATACTACCACATCAGAAATCTTGAAAAAAATGGGTTAATAAAATTAGTTGGAACAGAAGAAAGAACTGGTGGAACAGCAAAGATCTATGGAGTTGATTATCAGGCTGTTTCTTTGAAATTAATCGAAGAAGGTCAAGAGATTCCTAATATTGGTTTAGAAGAAAATGAACTACTTAAACCGTTTGTAGAAAATGGTAAGTTAAATTGTAAAATAGTTGTTGGTAGCCCTTATCCACATGGAAAATTTAATGCTAGTGCAAGAGATGATCATTATGCTATAGATATTGCATTTTTTATAGGTAATTTTGTTAAAAAATTAGCAGAATCACCATTTCATATATTAGACACAGAAATAAGAGAATCAGATTTGAAAAAAAATCTTATATTAATAGGTGGAGCAAAAGTTAATGTTATCACATATAAACTAAACAAATATCTCCCAATATATTTTAATGAAAAAAATGAATGGGATATCACTTCAAAAATAACCAAAAAAGTTTATACATATGATTATGATTGTACGATTATTAAAATGAAAAATCCATTTAATAAGGAAAATGAAATTTTAGTTTTTGGCGGTAAAAGATCCATTGGTACAGGATCTGGAATACTTGCGTTTACTAAATATTTTAATAAATTAATGAGTGAAAATGGGGATAAAAAAAATGTTGCAAAAGTTGTAACTGGATTAGATAAGAATGGGGATGGAAGAATAGATGATATAGAATTTTTAGAGTAATAGTATTGATATAAATATTTACAGTTTAATTTATACTCCCACCCAATTAAACAAAATAATAGGTGATTATTATAAGTGAAAGCGGCTTAAAAAGGTTCTTTGATAAAAGGATTAGACAAGTTTCATATGATAAAATTGTAGAAGTTTTATGTACTCAAATAGTTAACTCTCACCAGAATCATTCAAAAGGATTAGTTTTATTTGGTTTGAAGACTGGTGGAGACATTTTATCAAAGAGATTAGAAATTTATCTGGATAAAGAAGGTTTAGATGTTAAAAGATTACCCATTACAATATACCAAACAGGAAGAGTTGGAGAGTGTTTTGATAGAATTGCTGATGAATATTTAAGAGATAGGTATGTAATTGGTGTTGACGATGCATTATGGACTGGAGGTCATCGAGATGCGTTTTATAGACATATGGAAAGGCATAAAGAAGGATATGGTTTTGTTGGTAGACCTCTTTTTGCAGTTATATTTGATTCTATAGGCGATGCCGATTTCTCTTATATGAAAGTTAGTAGCGACGAATAATCTATTTAAACATCACAACCCCATATTTTAGAGGTGCCATGAATGCACGGTGAATGTTTTAATCTGGTTTGAAATTTCTCCTAATTTACTTAGTTCTCAACCTAAATTCTTGGAGGTTTTTTCATGATAATATCAGAAGATGTTATTAGAAAAGTCGCTAAAATAGCTAGATTAGAGTTAAAAGACGAAGAAGTAATAGAATTCACAAAACAAATAGATGATGTTCTTGAAGCCTTTAAGTCATTAGAAAAAGTTGATACCAAAGATGTTAAACCTTCCTTCCAACCTATAGAAATCAAAAATGTCTGGAGAGAAGATAAAGTCAAAGACTATGAATGGGATCCACTCTCTAACTCCGATAACAAGGAAAACAATTATTTCAAAGGACCGAGGTCAGTTTAATGGGAGTAAAAGAATATTTAACACAAGTAAAAGAAGGTCAAATCGACTTAGAAGATTTTGTAGCTAAAACTGTTGAAAAATCGAAGAAGATCCAAGAGAAATACTCGCCGTTTATCACAATTAATGAAAGTATCAATGTAAAAACTCTCAAAAAAGGTAAATTGTTCGGGTTACCAATCTCAGTTAAAGATAACATCTGCACTAAAGGACTGAAAACAACCGCAGGATCAAAAATTCTTCACAAGTATGTTCCCCCATTTGATTCATTTGTTACTAGAAGAGTCAAAGAAGAAGGTGGAGTGATAATCGGAAAAACAACCATGGATGAGTTTGGTCATGGGACATTTAACACCAACACTCCATTTGAAATTCCTAAAAATCCTTGGGATACTGAAAGATCATGTGGTGGAAGTTCTGGAGGGTCTGGATGCCTGACATCTGCTTGTGATTTTCCTCATATTGCTTTATCTGAAAGTACTGGTGGATCGATTAGTTGTCCTGCTTCATTTACAAATACAGTCGGAATAACACCTACCTATGGAGGAGTTTCTAGATGGGGGTTGATTAGTTATGCTAACAGTTTGGACAAGATAGGAACAATTGGTAAAACTGTTGAAGATGCATCGCTACTTTTATCAATAATTTCTGGTCATGATAAAATGGATTCAACCTCTCTTGATGTTAAAGAAGATGATTATACCAAATATCTTGTTAATGATGTTAAAGGTATGAAGATAGGAATACCAAAAGAATATTTTGGTGAGGGAATAGATGAAGGAATAAAAAAAATAATCTGGGATAATATCAAAACACTCGAAAATTTAGGAGCAACTTACGAAGAATGTTCTCTTTCACATACAGATGTTGCTGTTCAAACTTATTACATAATTGCAATGTCTGAAACTTCAACAAATCTTGCAAAATTATGTGGGTTAAGATATGGATTAGAAAAACCAATTAAAGATGGCGAAGGATTCAATGAATATTTTTCAAAAATTAGAAAAGAAGGATTTGGGCAAGAAGCAAAACGAAGAATAATTATGGGAACTTATGCAAGAATGGCTGGTTATCGAGATCAATTCTATCTCAAGGCAATGAAAGTGAGGACGTTAATAATAGAAGATTTCAAAAAAGCATTCAAAAAGTATGATGTTATTGTCTCACCAAGTATGCCTATTCTACCGCCAAAGTTCAAAGAAATTGAAAAACTAACCCCACTTCAAGTATACATGTTAGACATTTTAACAAATCCACCAAACCTAGCAGGAGTACCAATGATATCTGTTCCAGGAGGATTTTCTCATGGACTACCAGTAGGAATGCATATAATTGCTGACCATCTCCAAGAAAAAAAGATGATTCAAGTTGCTCATACATTTGAACAAAACACTGACTATCACAAGAAGAAATTGGTGATGAAATGAAGATTGGATTAGAAATTCACGTTCAGTTAAACACAGAATCAAAGATGTTTTGCTCATGCTCAACAGATTATAGAGACACAGAACCTAACTCAAAGACTTGTCCTATTTGTCTAGGATTTCCTGGGTCAAAACCTAGAGTCAATAAAAAAGCATTAGACCATGGAATATCAATTGCTCATGCATTAAACTGTAAAATTCTACCAGAAATGTTTTTCTCAAGAAAGTCTTACCTTTATCCAGATCTTGCAAAGAACTTTCAAATAACTCAGTTTGAGGTCCCACTCGGAGTAAAAGGAAAACTTATAATTAACTCGAATGGAAAAGAAAAAACAATTAACATCACAAGAATTCATCTAGAAGAAGATCCTGCTAAACTTATTCACATCGGCGGAGATATTACTACAGCAAAGTATGTTCATATTGACTACAATAGATCTGGAATGCCTTTGTGTGAGATAGTCACTGAACCAGATTTTAAAGGTTCGAAAGAAGTAAGAGTATTTCTAACTAAACTTTCTGCAATTCTTGAATATCTTGGTGTTTACGATTCATCTCTAGAAGGTTCTATGAGAGTGGATGTTAATATATCAATAGAAGGTGGAGAGCGGGTAGAAATAAAGAATATGTCTGGTTTTGTAAAAATAGAGAAAGCATTGAACTTTGAAGTTATTAGACAAAAAAGCATCTTAAGAAATGGAGGAGAAGTTCAAAGAGAGACAAAGACTTTTGATGAAAAACAAGGAATAACTAAGACTCTGAGAACAAAGGAGATGGAAGAGGATTATGGATATATTTTCGAACCAGACTTGACAAAAATAGAAATTAATGATAAATGGGAAAATGAGATAAAAAGAAACTTGCCAGAATTACCTGATCATATGGTAGAAAGATTCCAAGAAAAGTATGGATTATCAGATTATCAATCCAAAGTAATAGTATATACAGGAAAAGCATTCTCAATGTTCTTCGAAGAATGTTGTAAGTTATTTAATAAACCTGTTATGGTCGCTAAATGGATGATTACACACCTACTAAAGTGTTTAAATTATCAAAGCATCAATATAAAACAATCCAAATTATCTGTAAAAAATTTTGTCAAGTTCTTAAAAATAATGGATGAAGGAAAAATCACTGAAAGATTAGGAAAAGAGATAATCAAAGAAATAACACTAACAGAAGAAGACCCAGAAGAATATTTAAGTAAGAAAGGATTAAAAATGATGAATAAACAAGAATTAGAAAAAATAGTCAAAAAAGTGTTAGATGAGAACAAAAAAGCAGTGGAAGACTATAATAGTGGTCAAGAAAAAAGTATAGAATATTTGATTGGACAAGTGTTGAGGAAAATTAAAGCCGTTGGAAACCCAA
>Ga0210057_1005910_pt1 | contig 15489 bp, 13 predicted proteins | sample CryGeyCG2114_010_2_FD_183968 | JGI IMG/M metagenome (GOLD analysis project Ga0210057, IMG submission 183968) | Groundwater microbial communities from aquifer - Crystal Geyser CG10_big_fil_rev_8/21/14_0.10 (SPAdes) (version 2) | ecosystem: Environmental > Aquatic > Deep subsurface > Groundwater ... | reverse complement strand
CCGCCAGTAAAACCTCGTGTCGTACAAGAAGCGCCGTTCAAATTTGAGCCGTCACACTCTTCTCCGAAATCAACAATGTCATTACCGCAAAGCCCATTAATTGTCACTTTCAGATTTACCCCGCTGGCATAGACCAAAAATGGGATAAAAACGAAAATAAGAAGAAAAATGAAAGTAAGAAATGCGATTTTCATTGATCATTTGTTTTTTTTGGAAATAGAAATTTTTATATTTTTCTTAAAAAACTTTATGCCGAAAAAGAGCGCGAGAATGGTTATGAGAAAAGCAATCACATACAATATTGGAAACGCGTAAAAAGCGATACGATTTGCGGTGAGCTCCCGCCCCTCTCCGTCAACAATGTTTAATTCTGCGACATAACGTCCGAGCAAAAGCCCCGAAACATCCCACGTCGCCGAAAGGTCGCGAACACCTGTAGGCAATACCGCCTGTCCCGCCACTTGCACTACGCCGACCTCTTTTCCAAAGATATTAGTTATAGTTATGGTTCCTTTCGGCTCAAAATGCACAGTTCCGGTGTTTTCAAATTTTATCGTAAAATTAACAGGGCCTTTCTGCACAAAAAACGGTCCCGAAAAATCAAGCACACTGCCTTTTTGCAGTTGATTGCCAGGAACCGTTATAAAAACAAGCATTCCGACTCGCGTGCCAACTTTCAGAGATCCTTGCTGATTTGCGTCAGTTGCCTTAAAAAAAACAACACCAAAGTGCCCGCCGGGTTCCGCATCCGGGGGCGCTTGTATAGTGTAGGTAATGCTTCTTGATTGCCCTTTTTCAAATATAAAAGATTCGGGGACATTAAGCGTTATCCAATCACGCACCGTCGTTACTCCTTCCGCTCTGCCGACAAATTGAATGTTAGTGCTTCCGGCAGCGGGAATAAAGTCCTCAACAGTCACCTCAACACTCACCGCGCCTTCACTTTCGTTTTTTAGAGTAATTTGACCAAATATGGATTCGCCGGGTTCTACGGTTTCGGAGACCTTAACTGGCTGTATAGTTAATCCCGTACTGCCGGCTAAAGCCACATCAATCCCAACTAGGGCCACGCTAAATAAAATAGCGCAAAGAACTACCACCTTTGTAATTCTTGACAAATTTTTCATGAATAAAATCCTAATTCGCGGTAGCGGTAAATGTCAAGGGTGCTTGGTAATCACCGGTTTTCTGACCCGAAGAAACATCAAGGTAATACTGCACGGTGTTTAGGTGCGCGCTTGCGCTGTAAGAACCGGTCCCCGCATTTCCGATTCTTGAAACATTCGTAGAGCTTGCAATTCCAGCCCACAATTGGCTCCCGTTAAACATCGCGTCCGACGTGCCCCACCAAGCCGTGGAAAGAAACGGCTCAGAACCTGAGGCGCTCATCATTCGGAAATACAAAAAGTTGTCTCCGGAAGTAATGGCGGCGGCATTTCCGGCGGTAGTTGTCGCGGCCGCGGCGGCAATAATCCATTCATTGCCATCAGGAAGCTCTGTAACATTAAGACCGTCTATGCTTCCACACGCTACCGATTCAGTTCTGTCATCACAAGAAAGTGTGACATTCCAGCCATTAGCGTTATTGGTCGTTACGGAGAGTGTTGTCGTTGCCTGCACCGGTGTTCCCGGAGTTAGGTCGGGAAACTGGTCGGTGCTCGTCGTAAAGCTTAATGTTGATGCCACGGTTACCGTCAATGTTACCGCTTCCCCATAGGCGTGCTTTGCGTAAAAGCCGGAAAACATCAAAAACGCGATAAGCAACGCCGCGACAAGCAAATGAATATCTTCTTTTATTGATGCACTGATGTGTTTAAACATGTATTTTTATTTTCTATCGACTTTTATATACAGACTCACATTGCTCTCACATATGCAATATCTATTATACATCTGTTCTCATGCATATAACATTTAAATTATCCACACCCCGCACATTTTCAGGACTCGAGGCTATGCAGGATTCTACGTTTTAGCTGACTATAAACCTTACCAAATTGCTTAAGCTTTTTTTCTCTGTCTAAAATATCTTCTTGATTGGCGTAGCCTTCAATATATGCAAACTTCCAAGGAGTATACGGCTTTGTGCTTTAAACAAGACCAGCGTTATGCTCGCCCAATCTTTTAACCAAATTTTCTGTTTGACCAATATATCTCTTCTCGTGACTTTCGCTCTTTATTATGTAAACCCAATACATAGTCCTGAAAAGGTGCGGGGCATATACCCCAGCTGTCTTAAAGCGCGACAGCCGTATAGGTCAAAGGACATCTGTAATCCCCCGTCAGCTGGGTAGCGGGCACATCAAGATAATAGAGAATGGTGCTCAAAACGGCTCCACCGCCCGAATTCACGCTTGATTCTCCTATTCTTTTATCGGACGCCGTGGAGCTCGCAATGCCGGCCCAAAGTGTGGTCGCGCTGTCAATGTAGCTGTCGGTTGTCCCCCACCAGGCGGTTGATATAAAAGAGGCGGTGCCGCTCGCGGTCATAACCCTAAAAGCAAGCACATCGGCAGAGTTATCAAGTGAGGATATTCGCACAGCGTTTCCGGCGGTGGTAGTCGCCGCTCCGGGAATCCATTCAAGTTGGTCGGTAAGTCCAATTGAGGCATCATCATCAAGGTCGCATACGGTGTCGGTTGGGCTTTGGTCATCGCCAGAGAGCGTAATATTCCATCCGCCGGATGAATCCACACTCAAGGTGGTTGTCGCAAAGACCGCAGTCCCCGGAGTAATATCCGGAAAATTGTCGGTTGAAACGATTAAAGTAAGCGACGGCGCTGGCTGGTATTGAATGAAGGCTACTTCTACAAATGGCGGGCGTGTATCGCTCGTATTGTCCACGGTTATAGTCGCATCTTGGTTGGTGGCTGTCGCGCCGGCAGATGTTGCGGAATGTGTATGAGCGGCATTCGAGCCGCCTGGACCGCCGTTTTGGTTCGTTCTTTTTTGGGCCGTAAGCGAGGGGTCCTCAAGGGTAAGAGCATGAGTATGCGAATCTTGCGTGTGGGTATGCGCCGTTGCGGTGTGAGAGTGTCCCTGCGACCCGCCAGTATTCCCTAAATTAGCAGTTGAGGTGGACATAACGAACCTGTCAAGAAGATTGGGAGTGTCGTTTGTTCCATCAGCCAATACCCAGTTCGCAGGTATATCCGCCAAACTCCCTCTCCAGACAGCAATGATATTGTCAGGCAAATCGGGTGAGCCACTTGTATTTTGAACACCCACCAAGGCGTAGTAGGGGGGCAAGTAGGTCACAGTAGCCACATTGCCGTCGGCGGCCTGATTTGTTGCAACAGTGGTCGCCCAAGTAATAGAATGCGCGTGCGCGGTGGCGCTGTTCGCCGGATTTGAAGTCCCTTGGTCATTCCCTGGTGTATCCGTACCGCTACTCGCGCTTGTGTGTCCATGCGCGTCTTGTGTATGGTTGTGGCTGGAAGTATGCGTATGGCTGTCCGCTCCGCCATCTACCCCGGGGTCGCTTGCCGCGACAGCGCCCTTGAAAAACTTCCCGGGAGAAACCGCATCCCAGCCCGTAGGCAGTGAAGCGGAATTGAAAAAAGCAATAGCGGTGTCTGGAATATCCGTAGTGCCGTTTGATTGTATCCAAATCACTTCGCTAAAAGGGGGGTCATTTGATGTGGAACTTAAAGTTGCCGCGGTTGTCTGATTCGTCGCTGTATCGGAACTGCTGTTTGGAACGGTGTGAGTATGCGTGTCGGTAGAAAGCAGACTGTCTCCGCCAGCGGTATGCTTATTAACTGTCGCGCTCGGCGCGCCGGAAGCCGCGTTGCCGGTATGTGAATGTGCGTCTTGCGTATGGTTATGCGTGGGAGAGGTGTGGGTATGTGTCGTCGCGGTGCTGGTGGCGGTGCCAGGGTTTGTGGAATTATTCGGCACAGATTTTAAGAAGAACCCGTCAAAGTCGGTTAGGCGTGACCAGCCAGAGGGTATTGAGGCCTCTGTCCCCGGCCAACCGACAATTACTCCGGCGGGAGCGGCGGCTCTGGCTTGCTCTACTTTCGGCGGGAATGGCGGATTATGCCAAATCTGCGGCCAGCCGGAGAAGACCCAGCCAAAGAATATTACGAGTATCAAAATAAATTGTGAAAATTTTCTTAATATGACTCGCATATAAAAATTATAACAGCTTTATCAAATTTGGTGGAGGATAGCTATCAACCGAGTTCCGTTTCCGCACCCAGTAGTACAGCGAAGCTGACTACGGGGCAAGCATTTAATTTCAAAAAAAAGAATCCACTGCGAAAAAGTTTGCCTGCCGCGCTCACGCAACGGCACAGGCAGGAAAAAGCATGAAGAAGCAAAAACGGGACCAAGGCGGAACTACGAAGAAAAGCGGAGCCGATGGCCGGATTTGAACCGGCGACCCATCGCTTACGAAGCGATTGCTCTACCGCTGAGCTACATCGGCATTATTCTTAGTAACAACATAAATACGCTTGTTATACCGTTAAAATATTCTAATTTTTAACATTAAAAATAATTGAAAAATACTTAACTGCTCAAATATTAAATCATATTACAAGGCTTTAGCAATAATAATATAAGAAATTTTAAAGTAAATCTATGCACTTGACAAATTGCGGTTTATTTATATACTTAAATCAAGCAGCTTTTCCTAGGGAAATAACCCCTTCTTCCTCCTTTGGGGTTAAGGAAGGCTGGCTTTGGAAAGGTGAGCCCTGGCTTGTTACGACAAGTCCGGGCTCTTTCTTTGATATATGACCCTTTGCGGAAAAGGAATCTCAATACCTTCTTTGTCAAACTCTACTTTTAATCTTTTTCTTAGTTCTCCGGTTACTGCCCATTGTTCAAGAGGTTTTACTTCTCCTAAAATTTTTACATCAATAGAAGAATCTCCAAAGTTATCAACTCTTAAAAATTCCGGCGCTTTAATTATTTTATTTTTCCACGCAGGGTCAGATGCTAAATTCATACCCACCCTATTAATTACTTCAATAACATGTTCAAGTTTTGAATCATAACTGACGCCAACATTCAAATTAACTCTGGCAAATTCCTTTGATAAATTAGAGGCTTTTTTAATTTCTCCGTTTGGGATATGGTGAACAATTCCGTCTAAATCTCTTAATTTAGTAAGTCTTAGATTCATATCTTCAACTACGCCGCAAGTTTCGTTGAAACAAACAACATCGCCAACGCGATACTGATTTTCCATTATTATAAATAGCCCGGAAATAATATCCCTTATCAAATATTGGCCGCCAAATCCAAACGCAAGACCAGCAATACCGGCGCCCGCTAAAAGCGGACCAATATCCATTCCGAACTCTGATAAGATCATCAAAAACGCTGCAATCCAAATTAGAACTTTAAAAGTTCCTGAGAAAACTTTTATCAAAGTATCTTCGCGTTTTTTTTCTGCTTCAGCCGAAGAATGGCGACTTCCAACAACAGCTTTCCTAACTAATTTTTCAATAAAAATTTTGGCAATTTTTATAGTGATAAAAACGCCAATTAAAATCGCCAAAATTTTAACTCCGCTTGTCAAAAACCAAGGAATCGTAAACTCAAGTATTTTTTTAAAAAATAAATTTATTTCCATAACATTTCGCGATTTTTATAATATATACAGGTAATTGACTAAAAACCTGAAAGTCTAATCTTGGAGCGGGATACGAGAATCGAACTCGCGCCTCAACCTTGGGAAGGTTACGTACTGCCATTATACTAATCCCGCGCTATAATAATTTTCAAAATTCGGCAATATTAAAAACATTATTGAAAATACGCGGGTAAAAGGAAGATTATTTAAAGATGATTTTTTCTCCATCCCAGCTAAACTCCGGAGCTAGAATAATTACGCTCGCATTTTCTCGCGCCTCTTTAATCCATTTACTGAAATCATCTTTATCCTCCCGTATGCTATCAAATAATAATTCTTCTCTTGCTTGCGGGACTAAAACTAATTTTTTAAATTCCAAAATAGAAAGCCCGTATAAATTAAAAACAGCGTCATCAAAATTCGGCTCTTTTAACTGCGGTATGTCTGTTTTTCTAGCCACCAATTGAGCTAAATCAGAACCAAGCCGTTTGCTTAATTCTTTCTTAATCAAAACATTTTCAATCATTTTATCTAAAGTCGCGCGCCTTATCTCATTATTGACTTTAAATTTAACTTCTTCCGATTCATCTTCAATGGACTGGATTGCTTTTGTATAATAATGATGAGCGGAAGAGGCAGCGTTGCTAAAAGATTTGGCGCTCACAAAATTTGAATTTACAACCGCCACAGGATAATAGCCGATTTGAATAATATAAAAAATCGTAAGGCCTATTATTACCATTAAAACGAGCGCTGCGTAGAATCCCCTTTTCTTAATAAATTTATTCTCTGATTTTTCCTTCTCCATTTTTTGGAACGATTATAATTAATTCTTCGCCGGGCAAACGATAATTGAATAATGATTTGAATTCTTTAGCAAGATTATCAAAATCAGAAAAATATTCAAAATCCGCGATCAAATCAAGATTCTCATTTTTAATAACCTCTAATTCCGAGCTGACATTATGAACTTTTCTTTTTATCTCTGACTTCTGGATATTTAAATTATACAACTGAATTCCGAAAATCGCCACAAGTATGGAAATAACAGCTAAATACACGTATTTCATAATACTGATTATACCTTTTTTTATAAAAAACTGTTATTTTTTGAGCAATTCCTTGAAAATATTTGCCGGAATCTTGACTTGCTGTTTAACGGACATTTCTTTTAAACGTTTTTTTCCTTTTTGCTGTTTTTTCCATAGTTTCATTTTTCTTGTTCTATCTCCGCCATATAGATATCCGGTTACGTCTTTGCGAAGGGCCGGAATAGTTTCTCGGGCAACTATTCTGCCCGAAACGCGCGCTTGTATAGCTTGCGCGAATTGTTGCCTGGGCAAAAGTTCTCGCAGTTTTTCAACTGTCCGTCGCGCTTCTCGCGTTGAAAATTTCTTTGGAATAATTCTTGTCAATCCCGGCACAATATGACTAGCCACTAAAATTTCCATTTTCTCTAAATCGGCTCGCTCCATTTCTGACATTTCATAGCTAAGCGAAGCAAAGCCTTCAGAAACAGATTTTAATTTATCATCCAAATCGCTAATTAAGTCGGCTAAAGGCAATTTCGCCGTGATTAAAGCTTTATTTCCGGAAGTTTTAACTTCAATCCCGTCAAATCTAAAAAACTCTTTTAATTGCAAGACAGGACCTAGATATTCAGGAGGTGTTAATATCTCAATTTTAGTCATAGGTTCCAATACTTCAACGACATCTTCTGTAAAATCCTTTGGGTTTGTAATAGGGAGCCAACCGTCGTTTCTAAGTTTTATTTGATAAGAAACCGAAGGAAAACTATGAACTGTATTTATCTTAAATTCACGCGCCAGTCTGTCTGCGGTAATTTCAAAATGCAATCTGCCGAGAAATCCTCCTTTGAATCCTCTGCCGAGTATTTGATTGAAGTCCGGCTCAAAAAACAAAGCAGAATCGTTGAGTTTTAACTGCCCTAACGCCTGCTTTAAGTCATCATAGTCACCGCTTTCTTCAGGATAAAAAGAAACAAAGACAACAGGCTTTACCTCTTCATACCCGAGCAACGGTTCAATCTTTGATTTATGAGTTTGAATTCCTATCGTGTCTCCGATTTTTAATTTATCAGAATCTTTTAACCCGGTTGCAATATAGCCGATGTTTCCGTTTTCTAAAATTCCACTAATTTTGAGCTCCGGAGCAAAAAATCCAATTTCCTTGATTTTAAATTCTGCATTAGTAGCAAAAAGCCGCGCTCCTTTTGCTTGCTCAAATTTGCCGTCAAAAACTCTTACGAACGCAATAATTCCTTTATGGTCATGATAAAAAGAATCAAAAATAAGCGCGCGGCTATAGTCGGATTTCCCAATTTTCGGTTCTGGAATTTCCGAAATTATTCTTTTAAGCAATTCTTCCACGCCTTCTCCTGTTTTTCCGGAAACTTTAAGAATTTCATTTTCATCAGCGCCAATCAATTCACTGACTTCTTTCACTGTTTCGCTAATCCGTTCTTTATTAGCGGCGTCAACTTTGTTAACCGCACCAATTATTTTTAAATTCGCTTTTTTGGCATTTTCAAAATTGGCTAAAGTCTGCGCTTGGATTCCCTGCGTTGCGTCAACTAATAAAATAGCTCCTTCAACAGCGGCCAGGGCCCGAGAAACTTCATAACTAAAATCAGAATGTCCCGGCGTATCAATTAAATTTAAAATATAATCGCGCCCTGAATATTCATAATTCATTCTAACCGGAGCCATTTTAATTGTAATGCCCCGCTCGCGTTCAAGCTCAAGACTGTCTAGATATTGCGGTTTCATAAGCCGAGTTTCAACTGTGCCGGTGATTTCCAGCATCCTGTCCGCTAAAGTGGATTTTCCATGGTCAATATGCGCGATAACCACAAGATTTCTTATATTCAATTCCATTGTTTTACTTTAACTGAAACTTTAAAAAAAATAAATAAAAAAACCCATATCCATAGGGTTTCTTTACATCCCGTTCGCGAGCAGTTCTCGGCTGTAAAACAAGTGGGTGGATTCAATGACAAACGCTAAGTCTGTCATAATTCATCCTCCCGTAAAAAATGTTATTTGATCCAGAACTAACACGAACGGGATACTTTAATTCTAAAGCCTATGATTTTCTTGTCAAGGCCTTTTCTTGATAAAGAGTTGATAACTTGTTAACAAAATCAACTATCAATGCCAAAACGTTTATAAACAAAGGGTTTTCTCGAGCCAAACCAGAATCTTATCTCATGCCTTGCTTCCTCCTGTGTCTCTGAAGCGTGGACTAAATTCATAACCGCCCTTTTTTCTTTATTGGCAAGAGCAGGCGAGTCGGCCGAGAAATCTCCCCTTATAGTTCCCATATCGGCCATATAAGGCATAGTAACGCCCGCGATTTTCCGAACCATATCAATAGCATGAATTCCTTGAATGACCATTTTAACCATTGGAGCGGAAACTAAATAATTAATTAGCCAGCCACGCACCTTTCTGCCGATTATAAGAGGGTCCGTAAAGCCGATTTCACGTTTAGAGTCATATCCGTATTTCTCATAAGTCGCCAAAGTTTTTTCGCCTACTCTTCTAATCCATTTTTCCGACTTTGGATAATGTCCGTCAACTTGGGATTTAGTCGGTTGAAACATTTCAAGCGCAACAATTTTTAAATCTCGTTGCTCAATTCGTCTGATAATTTCTCCTACAAGCCCTTTGCGGACGCCGTCCGGCTTAATCATTAAAAAGGTTAATTCTTCTTTTGGATTTTTCATAAATTTTACGATACACTTATTTTTTCTTTTTTGCAACCGTAATCCCTAATTCATCAAGCTGGGATTTATCCAAGTCCGACGGCGCTTCCATTACAGAAGTCCTTCCGGAGCTTGTTTGTGGAAACGCTTGGACTTCGCGCAAATATTCTTCATTGGTTAAGCACATTAGCAATCTTTCAATCCCATGCGCTATTCCTCCATGAGGAGGCGCGCCAAATGACAACGCTTTTAAGATATGCCCGAATTCTTCATTAATTTTTTTGTCCGAGTATCCTAATATCCTAAAAACCGCTCGTAGAACTTCCGGTTTATGAGCGCGAATACTTCCGCCCCCAACTTCAAATCCATTGCAAACCAAGTCATATTGCGATGTAATAATTTTATCTATATTTTTGCCATTCAAAAGCCATTCTTCGTGTTCTGGTTTAGGACTTGAAAATGGATTGTGGGTAAAAGTCCATTCGGAATTCTCTCCACTTGGACTATTTTTGTTTTTTAAACCAAAAAATGGGAAATCAACAACCCACGCAAAAGCTAAAACGCCCGATTTTTTTTCATCTTTATTCCTTAAATCAAATTTATCAGAGCCGAATTTCTGCAGACTTTCTTGGTATGTAAATACAGGAAACGGAGTATTTTGAACTTTATATCCCATAGCCTCAACAACAGTTATCATCATCTCTTCATCTAATTTCATAAATTCTTCGCGTTCCGTAAAACTCATCTCTATGTCAATTTGAGTGTGCTCAAATCCCCTGTCAGACCTCAAGTCCTCGTCTCTTACACATTTGGCAATTTGAAAATATCGCTCAAATCCTCCGACCATTAAAAGTTGTTTATATTGTTGCGGACTTTGGGGAAGAGCAAAAAATTTTCCCGGATGCAGTCTGGACGGCACAATAAAATCACGCGACCCTTCCGGCGTTGATTTTGTAAGAAGCGGCGTCTCAATTTCTAAAAAATCGCGCGAAAACAAAAATTCTCTGCTATGTTTTACAAATTCAGAGCGAAGCTTTATATTTCTCTGTAACCTTTTTCTTCGTAAATCCAGATATCTATATTCTAACCGAAGTTCTTCGTCAATCTCATATCCATCAGTATCAATCGGGAAAGGCGTTGTTCCTGCTTTATTTAGAATAATTAATTCTTCAGCTTGAACTTCATAGTCTCCGGTTTCTAAATTTGCATTTTTCATTTTATCAGGCCTTTTTCCAACCCTGCCGTGAATTTCTAAAACCCACTCTGAACGCAAACTATCGGCGAGTTCGTAAAGTTCTTTATCATCCGGTGTAAAAACTACCTGAACCAATCCTGTTCTGTCTCTTAAGTCAATAAAAATAATCTTGCCGTGATCGCGCCTGACGTTAAGCCATCCAAAAAGCTGAACTTTTTTTCCCTCATTTTTAATTATGTCTTTTATCAGAGTTCGCATATTTTAAAATTCTATAACCGGTTTTTAATACCAAGCAATAATTAAATTTCACTCAATATATGTGAAAAAAATTATGTCACGCCGGAAGCGAATCCTTTTTTCCTTTGTGGTATGTGGTAATTCGCTAATCCGGCGCAACATACAAATTTTACCAAATAAAAAAAATAAAAAAAGCCCCAGCCGGATAAACAGTCCAACTGGGGCCATTCGCGACATTCCCTCAAGCAACCTACACCACACAAATCGCCTGAGGCAATCACCCATGACCTCTCACGGGCATTATTTAGAATAATCTCTTTAAAAATAAAGTCAAGCGCAAGGATATGCCTCAGTTCAATCGGCACAGCAAGAAAAATAAAAAATCTCGTTAAATTGCCATACTTATGGAAAAAGTGAAAATAGCTAAGCGTTTTATCTCCTACGCCACAAAGTTAATAAAGGGCTTGCTATGAAAATAGATGAATAAGTTCCTACAACCGTTCCAATAATAATAGTTAAAATAAAATATTTAAGGGTTATCGCTCCCAAAAAATAAATTGCGAAAAGCACAAACAGCAAAGTAAGCGATGTATTAATAGAACGAGCAATCGTTTGATTGACGCTTGCATTAACCACTGCGTTGAATTCATCTTTGCTTGAGCTTCCAAATTTTAAATTCTCCCTTATTCTATCAAAAACAACAATAGTGTCGTGAACTGAAAATCCCATTACGACCAAAACGGCAACTATAAAATTAATGTCAATTTCAACTCCGTATAAATATCCTAAAAAGGCAAAAACTCCAATCGGAATAATCGCATCATGAAAAAGAGTAATTAAAGTCACAACGCCATATTTCCAAGAGCTGACCGGCCGTGAAACTTTCCTAAAAACAAACGCAATATATAAAGAGATAGCAAACAAAACCAAAATAAAAGCTTTAATTGCTTTATCGCGAAGCTCTTGTCCGATAACAGATCCGATAGTTTCAAATCTTAATTCTTCTATCGCTCCAAATTCAGAATTAATTTTCGCCAAATATTCTTGATGGTTCTCTTCTGATATTTCTTTCGCTCTTATAATTAATGATTCTGTAGAACCACTGGCAACCTGAGTTCCTTCTACTTTTAATTCTGAAGCGATAAATTGATTTAATGCTTCCGCTGATACTTTGTTTTCAATAAATTTAATTTGCCATAAAGTTCCGCCAACAATATCAATGCCGTAACGAAATCCAAAAACTAAAATTGATGCAACGCTAGCAGAAACCAAAATAAAAGCAAAAAATAAATATATTTTTTTATGACCTATAATATTCATAAATTTTTAGTAAAAACTCTTAACATAGTTCTTGTAACTGTAATAGCGCTAAACATACTAATCACTACTCCGATTAAGAGCGCCAAAGCGAATCCGCGCACAAATCCGGTAGTAATATAATAAAGAATCACGGAAGTCATTATGGTTGTAATATTTGAATCCCTTATAGAAAGCCAAGCTCTTTTAAACCCTTCTTCAACAGCCGGCAATTTCGCCACCCCTTTTTTTATTTCTTCTTTTGTGCGTTCAAATATTAATATATTCGCATCAACCGCCATCCCGATTGATAAAATAATCCCGGCGATTCCCGCAAGCGTAAAAGTTATAGAAAGAAGTTTAAAAATTAATAACGTTAGAAGAATGTAGATTATGAGTGCGATCGCGGCGAAAAAGCCGAAACCTCTGTAATACACAATCATAAACAGAATTATGAGAATAGTTCCAATCGTCCCTGCAAAAATAGTTTGGCTTAAAGAATCCTCGCCTAAACTTGCCCCAACCGTTTGCTGTCCGATAAGTTTAATTGGCGCAGGCAAAGCTCCGGCATTAAATCTGGATACCAAAGCCCGAGCTTCGTTCAGAGTAAAATTTCCGGTTATCTGCGCTTGCCCGCCTGAAATTTTTGCTTGAACAATCGGCGCAGTAATCAATTGATTGTCTAGAAATACAGCCAACGGCTTTCCGATGTTCGCTTCGGTAATTTTTTCAAAAAGTTCCGCGCCTTCGTCGTTAAAACTCAAATTGACTTGCGATTGGCTTGTTATATTATCAAAAGTTAAAGCCGCGCCGATTACATATCTTCCCGTAAGTTCAGTCGGTATAAAATTATCCTGCGTTAAAGTGGTAGTCCCCGTTAAATCATTAGGAAAATTTACAACTTCAGCAAAAAGCAAAAACGGTGTTGCTCCAATTTCTTGTATAGCTAAACTTACATCTTTTATTCCGGCAAGTTCAACAATCAATCTGTCAGAATTTCCGCTTTGCGCGGTAAAAACCTGCGGCTCGCTTACACCGAACAAATTTACTCTGCGCTCAATAACATCACGGAGTCCCTCTACAACTGATTCTCTGTCATTTTCCAAAATCTGGCTTGTATCAATTTCATAAATCAAATGCGCTCCCCCAACTAAATCCAATCCTAATTTCCACGGAAGAAATTTATTTCCGAAAGCTCCGGGAAAAACAAAAAATCCTGCCAAAACAGCAATCGCAAGGATTAAAACTAAAATCACTATAGATTTTCTTTTATTCATTTAAAAATAGATACGAAAAACGCGTATATAACATTGTTAAACTTATCCTACTTCAGTCTAGAAATTTGATTGAATAATCATCAATCCTCTTACTAAACTTTTCCCAGAACGATTCTTAGACAATGAATCCGAAATCTTTCAGAGTCATTTTTCTCAATGAATACAGTATAACATAGCGTTTCGCCTTTAAGTCAAGATTGACAAAATATTTCAAAAGACTAAAAATATTTCAATTATTACGCCTTTTAATAAGAGATATAACTACCAATCCGATTATCAATCCAGCAATTCCGGAGATTGCGTTTTGAATAAAGTTTATCTCAGATGCCATTTCTTTATTATCTCTTGCGGCAACTTCAAATTCATAAACAGTTCCCACAATCTTTTTTTCATTATCTAAAAACAAAACTTTCATATTATACGTTCCGCCCTCCGGAAAGATTATCTTCATTGTTGCGCGTCCAATTTTTGGATTAGCTAATCGTGATGAAAAAATAATTTTTTCGCCTTTTATAAATTCAACAAAAACATCTTCAAAAGCATAAGTAACTCCATTTTTAAATAAAGCAAAGTCAAAATCAGTTTGCTCTCCTGCTTTAATTGTTTTTTGCTCCGCTCCGATTTCCAATAAAAAATCTTTTACCTCCTTTTCAAATGAAGTCCCGGAATCATGAGCCTGAACTATATTAAAAATTAATATCAAAGTTATAAATATTGAAGTAAAATATTTCATATTTAAATTTTATATCGAATTTAAAATTTCCTAATCTTTTTTATTTTACTAAACTTTAATGTATTTTTAAAACAAACGCAAATAAGCATCATTTTTTAACTATAGAGTTTAAGTTTTTTCTTTTTCGGTATTATGGAATTGGAATACCCGAGGGATTACAAGTCATTTCTACAACGGTATATTGTTCTTTGAGTTTATTAATTTCATCTAGCTGCTTCTCAACAATCTCTAGATAATCGTATGGCGGATTACCCCAGCAACCAGTTAGATGATAAAAAAAGATTTCTTTACCGTAAGAATCAACAAGTTTGCTATTGCTACATACAGCATTTAATTCAGTAAGTTTTTGTTCAACGGTTACTTTGTGTATTCCAGCGGGCTGGCCATTTGAATATCCATTAATATCCGCACTAACAACATCATCAAGTTTTACGCCCGAAGGAAGACACTGAGATAGAGCAATTTTTATTTTATCCACACTTAAAGTTGCATAAATCTTATAATCTGTCATTACTATCTTAACTTGATATCCAAAAGCCTGAACAAGATTTATACCTTTTTGTATTTCGTTGTTAAAATAATATTCAAAATCAATACCCGCTCCCGACCGAATACATTCGCTTTCACACGCCTTGTTATAAAATTCAACAATTTTAACCTCTAATCCCGTATTACCTATTTTAGCAACTTGGTTTTTTTTCAAGGTAAAATTCTCACCCAACGAAACCGTTATTGTGATAGGTTCCGAGTTGGTTGTTGATATTAGTGTTGTAGAAGTAGATGCCGGTGGCGTTGGAGCAGGAATTGTTGCCGGCGAGATTGTTGTTAATTGACTCAAAATAAAATAGCCGATTATTCCGGCGATAACAATTATTCCGATGATTATTACAATATTTATAAATTTCTTTTGATTCATACGATTGAAAAATTTTCCTCCTTCAATGCCAAAACAGTGTTTTCTCCTGGTTTTCCCCGGGTTTTCTGCGGTGTGGTAAAGCCGCGCTGCTTACAATTTTCCCATCACATTTTAAAACCTAGGGGATTGCGTTTTACATCTTCGCTACGCTTCAGACAAAAAAAGAATAAGTTTTTCTCTGCCCCACACCGAATTTATTCTGATGTGGGGTTTTGTAGATTCGGACTTACTTAAATTCTAGCGAATTTCAGTTTTGGCGGCAAATTCTTTGTTCTTACAAAAAAAGTCCCGCCTAGAATTTGATGAAAACATCCTAGGTGGGACGGGCGGCCATGCTAGCGCGCCGTTGACGTTTATAGCAGTTGTGGCAAATCGCTTTGCCGGACTCGTTGCGTTTCGCCACCCGCTTGACCTCTCCACATTCCGAGCACTTCTCGTGGGTGGAAGGGTCTTTTCGATAGCAGTTGTGGCAAATCGCTTTGCCGGACTCGTTGCGTTTCGCCACCCGCTTGACCTCTCCA
>Ga0210057_1005909_pt1 | contig 15490 bp, 12 predicted proteins | sample CryGeyCG2114_010_2_FD_183968 | JGI IMG/M metagenome (GOLD analysis project Ga0210057, IMG submission 183968) | Groundwater microbial communities from aquifer - Crystal Geyser CG10_big_fil_rev_8/21/14_0.10 (SPAdes) (version 2) | ecosystem: Environmental > Aquatic > Deep subsurface > Groundwater ... | reverse complement strand
ATGCCAATCATTAAGGAAAATAGAATCGTCGTATGTAGGTATATATTAAGTCGCTTGATCGCGATCTGCCTGCCCGAAAGAACGGTATTTTCCGTTCAGGCGGGTCTCTAACGGGATGTAACAATTTCCATGGGTTTTTCGTAGTAATCAAAAGGTCGGGGGTATGTAGCCTTATTATTTAAAGGTTATATGCTACAATTGAAATATGAGTGAAAAAATAAAAGATTATGTAGGCGTTGCTCTTATTGTGGCGATGCTTGTGGTTGCGGTAACGGCTTGGCAGTTTGTTCAGTCATACGGAAGGCAGATCGAACCAAGTTCGTTTAGAAGCTTTTCGGTCTCCGGACAAGGGAAAACAGTTGCCGTGCCCGATGTTGGGGAATTTACCTTCAGTGTTCTAACGGAAGGAGGAAAAGACGTTGGAAGCTTGCAGGTTGAGAATACGAAGAAAATGAACAAGGCGATTGATTTTGTAAAACAAAACGGCGTTGATTCGAAAGATATCAAAACGCAGAACTACAATATCAGTCCGAAATATCAGTACTACAATTGCCCGTATAACGCGTCTGTGGCAACTCCGTGTCCGCCTGCCGTGATCGTTGGGTACACCGTAACGCAGAGCGTGCAGGTAAAGGTTCGCGATTTTACTAAAATCGGCGATATCCTTTCGGGAGTGGTAAAGAACGGCGCGAATTCGGTTTCTGAACTGAACTTTACGATTGACGATCCGACGAGCGTGCAAGACGTCGCTCGTGTCGAGGCGATAAAGAAAGCCGAAGCGAAGGCAAAATCCATCGCCGATGCGGCAGGATTTTCACTCGGACAGTTACTTTCCATACAGGAGAGTACAACCCCTGTTCCACGGCCGTACTTGTATAATTCGATGATGAAGGCGGAAGCGACGGGTATGGGAGGCGCGGCGCCTTCCGTGGAACCGGGTTCCGAAGATGTGACGGTGAACATTACGTTGAGCTACGAGATACGATAAGGTTGTGAAATAACAGTCGAATACTTTAATCCGATGATCCGTTTTCTCTTATAGAAAGCGGGCCATCGTGATAAAGTAAATTCCAAATTCCAAGCACTAAATTACAAATAAGTTCCAATCACCGAATCCTCAAACCAACGGAACAATGACCGAAATTTTTTTCCGTTTTGGATTTGAATATTGTAATTTATTTGTTATTTGGAATTTGAGATTTGGAATTTCACCTTTTATGTTCAAAGATAAAAAAATAATAGTGGGATTGTTGGTGGTCGCGACGCTCCTCGGCGGTTTTCTCGGTTCCGTATTTTCGCCGAGCAAAACGAACGCAAATTTTTTGGAAGATATTTACGGATTTATTACCGGCGCCACACTGCAAAATGCAACCGGCACGGCGAAGATTGCGGCTCCGCTCTACAAGCCCACATTCGATTATGAAAGCGCAGTCGTGCAGGCTGTAAAAAACGCTTCGCCGGCGGTTGTTTCGATTATTATTTCAAAAGATCTTCCGGTGGTGGAAAAATGTCCGTACAATCCGTTTGGCAATCTCCCTCCCGAATTTCAACAACTCTTCGGCAATGGCGGCCCCAAGCTCTATACCGAATGTGACAGCGGGGAGACGAAGAAGCAAGAAGTCGGAGGTGGAAGCGGGTTTATTATCACAAGCGACGGGCTGATCGTAACAAATAAACATGTTATCTCTGATATTTCGGCAAGCTATACCGTGCTCACGAACGACGGTAAAAAATATGATGCGACGATTGTTGCGCGGGATCCGGTAAACGATTTGGCGCTTTTGCGTGTTCAGGCAACGGGACTGCCAATGGCAAAATTGGGTGATTCCGATTCTCTGGAGCTTGGACAAACATCAATCGCAATTGGGAATTCCTTGGGCGAATTTAGGAACACCGTTTCCGTGGGTGTGGTTTCCGGACTCGCGCGGAATGTGACCGCGTCGGACCAAGGAATCGGCGCCGAGCGGATAAGAGGCGTTATTCAAACCGATGCGGCAATCAATCCCGGCAATTCCGGAGGACCTCTTTTGAATCTGAAAGGCGAGGTGATTGGCATCAACACGGCGATTGTTTCCGGCGCGCAGAACATCGGATTCGCCATTCCCATCAATCAGGCAAAACGCGCGATTCGGTCAGTGCAACAGACGGGGGAGATAAAAACCTTATTTCTTGGCGTGCGGTACATTATGCTCTCGGCTGATTTTGCGAAGAATCAGAACCTTCCCGTTGATCACGGGGCGCTTCTTCGGGGAAACGAGACGGGTTCGGCAATTATAAAAGATTCTCCCGCGGACAAGGCGGGGCTCAAGGCGGAAGATATCGTACTCGAAGTGGGGGGTAAGAGCGTTGAAGGAGATATCACGCTCGGCGAGTTGATTCAAAACCACAACGCCGGCGATACGGTAACGCTTACCGTGCGCCGTGGAAATGAAACAATTCCCATATCCGTGACACTTGAGGAACGTCCGAAGAACCTCTGATAAGGTCCACTTTTATTCTCCCAGCATTGTTTTTATCTTCTGCAGAAGAGAGGGTGTCGTTTGTCCCGCCGCACTCTTAAGTTTCTGAAGTGTCAGATGATCGACAAGTCCTGTCATTTGCAATCCATTCTTCGACTGAAAAGCTTTTACAGCATCTTCCGTGATGGCGCCGAAATAACCCGTTATGGAAGGAAAGGAGTACGACCCCTCCGCTTTCAGAATACTCTGGATTACCTGAACCGCGCTCCCGGAATTTCCCCGCAAAATAATGGAAGAGCCGAGCGGGGACACACTCCCGATTGCGGGCGCCGTTGGTGTCGGCACCGGTTTTGGCGCGACAGGGCTTACAACATTACCTCCCGAACTTGTGTTATTTGTTGCGTTGCCCTCGATGCAGACGCCGTACGCCGTGTATGATACGCAGACCTTGGGAGGGATTGGACCGTAGAACTGTTGAGAGTTTGACGAGGTTCCTGAATTCACTGGCGTGGATGTTGTAGGGGGAAGAGGATTTGAAGATGCGGGAAGTGTGAAGGGCGTTGAATTCGGTTTTGGTGTCGGCAGGGGAATTGGTGTTGGCGTGGATGATTCAGAATTAACTCCCTCGAGTTTTGCAATTTGTGTTTGGAGACTTTCTATCTTGCTAGCGAGACACCAAATAACGGCGTTCAGATCGGATAGGGTGGCGTTATACGCGTTATTGCTGTCGGGTGTTGCCATTTGACACCCTCCCACAACCGGAAAGAGGGAAGCGAGAGAAACTACAGGGAAAAGAGTTCCGAACAACACGATGACGATGAAGCCGAGTGTTATTTTATTTTTCATAGTAATAGTATGTCTTTGTTACAATATACCACTTTTTCGCGTATTACGTCTTATGCTCTATTATGTGAACGGCTTTCCGTTTTCCCGCATAGGGAATATAATTCTTTAGGCGAGGAATGGTTAAACTAACATTACCCGATGATGTTAGACTGTTAGTTTAAGGGGTGTGATATAATGAGAGCATGTTCCCCGTGCATGGGGAATTGGCACTCACGTGCTGAGCTTGCTAAACACCCGCAGGGAGTATATAGTGTGTATCGTACTGCGACAAATTTCATATTTTTTATAAATGTAAAGTGCAAAATTCAAAACGCAAAACAGTAATGCAAAACTTTTTAACTTTGAAATTCAATTTTGCATTTTGATTTTTGAATTTTGAATTAGCTACCAACTACCATGCCCAACTTTCAACGATTTACCATAAAAGCGCAAGAGGCGTTGCAGAACGCTCAGGAGCTCGTGGCGCGACACAACCACGGCGAATTGCGGGCGATGCATCTTTTGTTCTCGCTTCTTGCGGACGAGCAGACACTCGTGCATCCTCTGCTTCTTGAGTCGGGAGTCGATGTGCAGGGACTCACGCGCGAAGTGGATACGGAGCTCACCCGCGTGGCGAAGATATTCCCCTCGAACGGGGCGGTGGGTCAATTGTATCTTTCGCAGGAGCTTATGAAGGTACTCGACCGCGCGGGAGAAGTTGCGGTGAAGAGCAAGGACGAATTCGTGTCTTGCGAACATCTCCTCCTCGCCGTTGCGGAGGTGCCTTCGCGCGCGCAAGAAGTTCTCCTGCGTTTCAAAGCGAGAAAAGAAACGCTTGTGAAAAGTCTGGAAGATATTCGCGGAGCTTCACGCGTGACGGATGAAACGCCGGAGACGAAATTTCAGGTTTTCGAAAAATACGCCATAAATCTGACAAAAAAAGCCCGCGAAGGCGCGCTCGACCCCGTAATCGGCAGAGAGGAGGAATTGCGTCGCGTGATGCAAATACTTTCTCGCCGTACGAAGAATAACCCTGTTTTGATCGGGGAACCGGGAGTAGGAAAAACGGCGATTGTGGAGGGACTTGCCCAGAAAATTGTTTCGGGTGACGTGCCGGAATCGCTGAAGAACAGGGAAATACTCTCACTCGACATCGGTTCGCTCATTGCGGGCACAAAGTTTCGCGGAGAGTTTGAAGACCGCCTGAAAGCGTTCTTAAGAGAAATGCAGCGTTCGGCGGGTAAGTATCTTCTTTTTATTGATGAAATCCATATGATTGTTGGCGCCGGCGCCGCGGAAGGCGCGGTGGACGCTTCAAATCTTCTGAAGCCCGCGCTCGCGCGCGGAGAGTTGCATGCAATCGGCGCGACCACGTCAAAGGAATACCAAAAACATATCGAAAAAGATGCCGCGCTCGAACGCCGTTTTCAGCCGGTGTATGTGGAGGAACCGACGGTTGAAGATTCGGTAGCCATCCTTCGCGGACTGAAGGAAAAATATGAAATGCACCACGGGTTGAAAGTGAGCGACGAAGCAATTATTGCCGCGGTAAATTTGAGCGCGCGATATATTACAGATCGTTTTCTTCCCGACAAGGCGGTGGATCTCATCGACGAGGCGGCTGCTTCAATACGCCTCGAGAGCGACAGCACGCCGAGTGATCTCGACCGTGCGCGTCGCGAGATCTCACGGCTTGAAATTGAACGCTCGGCGCTCATGCAGAGCGGTACAAAGCGGAAGCCGTCGCGGGTAAAAGAAATAGAAGCCTTGCTCGAAAAACTGAAGAAAGAAAGTGGTACGCTTTCGAAACAGTGGGAAAAAGAAAAAAACTCTGTGGCGAATATTCATGAAGCGCGGCAGAAGATAGAAAATCTTCGCCACGAGGCGGAAAGCGCCGAGCGCGAAGGAGAGTTTGATCGCGTTGCGAAAATACGGTACGGAGAACTCCCCACGGCGGAAAGAGAGTATGAAACGCTCGAGAAAAAATATTCCGGAGGGGAAAAGCCGGTTGCGAAAAGGGGGAAGGGAAAAATCCGAAAAAAGAAAGAAGAAACGCAAAAACGGCGGTTTATAAAAGAAGTGGTGGAAGAAGAAGATATTGCGATCGTCGTTTCGCGTTGGACGGGAATACCCGTAACACGCATGCTCGAATCCGAAATGCAGAAACTTTCCCGCCTTGAAGAGGTGCTCGGTCGGTGTGTCGTGGGACAAAAAGAAGGAATTAGCGCGATTGCCCGAGCTCTTCGGCGTTCCCGCGTAGGGTTGGCCGACGAAAATCGCCCCGCGGGTTCTTTCATGTTCCTCGGACCGACGGGAGTCGGGAAAACCGAGCTCGCCAAAGCGGTTGCCGGATTTATGTTCAACGACGAGAAGGCGCTTGTGCGCATTGACATGTCCGAATATATGGAACGCCACGCCACGGCGCGTCTTATCGGGTCGCCCCCGGGATACGTGGGGTACGAAGAAGGCGGTCAACTTACGGAGATTGTGCGTCATAGGCCGTACAGCTTGATTCTTTTTGACGAGGTAGAGAAGGCGCATCCGGAAGTCTTCAATATTCTTTTGCAGATATTGGACAACGGGCGGCTTACGGACGGAAAGGGAAAGACGGTAAATTTCAAGAACGCCATTATTATTTTGACTTCGAATGTGGGGAGCGAATACTTCCGCCAAATTTCTTCAATCGGATTCTCGGTAACCGAAAAGACTGATAAAAATACCGAAGAACAGGATTTCAGAGAAAAAGCGAAAGAGTCCCTTCGCGAAACATTCAAACCGGAGTTTTTGAACCGATTGGATGAAACGATCATCTTCAACGCTCTGACACAAAAAGACATTGAACACATTGTTGATATCCAACTCGCCGAAGTGGAAGAGCGTCTTCGCGCACGCGGTATTCGACTTCAGGTGGCGGGAGCGATGCGAGAATATCTCGTGAAGCACGGATTTGATCCGGATTATGGAGCGCGTCCCGTGAGACGGCTGATACAAAAAATGATCGTCGATACACTCGCCGAAAGAATAGTAAAGAGTGGTATTAAAGATGGAGAAAAAATTACTGTTTCCCTCAATAAGTCCGACCGCGTGGAAGTTACTGTATAAGACCCTCTTCCTGCTCGCGGGCCTTCTCCTCGTGTTCGGGGACGAATTTTCGTTTCGTTCTCTTTTTGTATTTATGATGATGCTCGCGATTGTCTATTTTTCGCAAATCACGGGGCGAGAAACGCTCCGTTTTTCCTTCTGGTCATTCTTGGGGCTCGTCGTCGCGGGGTTGTACCTGCTTGGTCAGCACCCTGTCCTCTTTGCGTCTTTTCCCGTGCTCATTCCTTTTATTTTTCTACTTTCCGCGGTTGTTCTTTTCTTACTCCTCGGTCTTGGTCATTTCTTCTTTAAAGACCGCTTTCTGATTTACGGTATCTTCAATACGGCGGAACTTCTTGTACTTTTTCTCGTATTTCAACCGCTTTTTGAGGTTTCTCTTTGGTGGTTTCCCGTATTTTTCACTATAATCACTTTGTTATTCAGAGAATTCTTCGCGTTTGTGAATATAAAACTTCACGCTCAATCGCTCGTGGCGAGCGGTGCGGTGGGACTTATCACCACCGAGATATTCTTTGTAACGCAATTTCTTCCCCTTGGGGTATTGAACGCCGCGGCGTTGTTTACCGTCGTTTCTCTTCTCTTGAGAGACACGCTCTCGGCTCATTTCGAAGGGGTACTCGATCGGGCGTTTGTTATGCGGGAAATGACCATTTTAGTGCTTTTTACGCTTATTATCTTCGCCTCCTCTCGCTGGAGTATCTAGACACACTGATTTACACGGATAAGGAGCATGGATGGTCACGGGTAGAGAGTTGTGTCCGTCATCCTGAGTGTAGCGAAGGAGCATGGATGGTCACGGGTAGAGAGTTGTGTCCGTCATCCTGAGTGTAGCGAAGGATCTCGTTTATGGGAAAACACTATTACGTTTACATCGCCACAAACGTCCATAATACGGTTTTGTACACGGGGGTTACTAATAACCTCGAACGACGGATGCATGAACACACAAATAAGCTCACGTATGGGTTTACCTCGAAATATAATGTGAATAAATTGGTATGGTATGAAGAGTTTTCTAGTCCGCAAGAGGCAATTGCCGCGGAAAAAAGGATTAAAGGATGGCGGCGGGAGAAGAAATTGCAGCTGATAAAGGATATTAATCACGATTTTTTGGACCTTTTAAAATAGAGATTCCTCTCCCCGATGTGCCATCGGGACTCGGGATGACAGAATTTTACACATACTAGCCGCCAATCAAAATTCCAATCAGAAACGTTCGGATATTGTTTCGAATATTCGGTCATTGCGATTTATTTGGAACTTGCCCGCCCGACTGAACGACTTCAGTCGTTCGGGCGGGGTGTTTGATATTTGGAATTTTGGAGCAGTAGCGACTCCTGTGGATAACTCCGCTATTATAGTGTTATTCGTGGTTGATTTGTGTCATCCGTGTCTATATAACGTGAACCCTCCCTAATTATCTGTGTGAATCCGTCTATCTGCCAATCTGTGTCATCTGTGTCTTAAGTAACGCGAGCGTCGTTTTTTCGTTATATATATATGAAGGGATGAGATTGCGAGGAATAATCGGCACGAGTGCGTTTTTTCTGCTATCAGCATAGATCCGCGTGCATTTCCTGATCAGCATTAATCCGCCTCTGCAAATAAGATTTCTTGCGCTTTCCTGTTCTTTGTAATAGTTTAGTGATATACTGTAGGAAGATTACTTATGGGGTATGTGCTGTGCGAGAAATAGAGGTGATCGCATAGGTATGTATCCAAAAGGAATCGAACGCATTGCAGCGGAACCCGAGGGGGGAACGTTTGCAAGGCGGTTATGGCTTGGAGTGAGGCTAAGCCACTATCTACTCGCAAATGTACTCTGCTTGAGGCGTTCCGCCCACAAGCGGCGTTGCGGTTATATAGGCTTATCTCGCTCCAAAAAGGCGGGTTTTTTATTTATTCCTATAAAAATTAAGTTCAAAAACGAAAATTTTTATCTGGGAATAAATAACCCCGAGCGAAGTCGAGGGGTTTAGCGGATACACTCCAGTTTTTAAATTTAGTCATTACAAGATTGATTAAAAATTAAAAATTGGAAATTAAAAATTATTTAGCTATCAACCATCATTTCTCCCATTTCCTCGTTCTCTATAGCCCTAAAGGGTGCCTAGCGAAGGAGGGTCGAAAGTGAGGCAGGTGATGTCCAGAAACAAAAAAGGTCGACGGTTTGTCTCTTTTATCGGGCGCGAGCCCGAATAAAGAGGGATAAATCGATATCTATTGTCGAAATAAAACAAATTAGATTAGTAATAGAATATAATGAGTAGATTAACTACAAAGATCGCATCAGTAGGATTGGCGTTCGCTACGGCGGCGACATTCGCTGGTGCATTATTTCCGACCGCGTCTGCACAGACCGTTGACATCAACGCGCTCTTGGCGCAGATCGCGCAGTTAACCGCTCTCGTACAGCAGCTTCAGGCCGCTCAAGGCTCTGGATCGATGGCGTCCACCTATAACTTCACCAGGAACCTCACTCTTGGTAGCACGGGTGCCGACGTTAAAGCGCTCCAGCAGTTCTTGAACGCGAATGGCGCGGTTGTCGCGACGAGTGGTGCGGGTTCTGTCGGAAATGAATCGCAATACTTCGGTTCATTGACGCAGAAAGCGCTCGCAAAGTGGCAGGCGGCAAACGGTGTGAGTCCGGCCGTCGGTTACTTCGGGCCATTGACCCGCGCAAAGGTTGCCTCGATAACGCCTTCCGGTAACGGCGGCGGCGGTGGCAACACAGGAGGCACGCCGCCGGTTGTTCCCGCAGGGACCGACCTTCTGGTTAGCCTCGCATCGGATTCTCCTTCCGCAAGGACGATTGGTTCCGGCACGGCTTTCAATCCTGCGATGAAGTTTGTACTTTCCGCGGGTTCGAAGAACGTAACGATCAACTCAATCACAGTGCAGAAGAGTGGATTCGTTTCCAACACCAACACAAATGGTGTTGATCTCGTTGACGCGAACGGTATGCGCTACGGCAACGTGGTGTCTTCCATAAACGCCGACAACACCATCTTGCTTACCTTTGGTTCCAGCCCGATCGTGGTAACGGCGGGTACGTCTCAGACGTTTACCCTCCGCTTCAACCTCGTTTCTGGCAGCTACACAGGTACGATTGCCTTCAACATTCCGTCCGTCTCCTCTATTGTGGCGGACACATCCGCGATTTCGGGTTCCTTCCCGATTGTGGGTGGCACGATGAATATCGTGGACGGTGGAAGCTCGCTCGCCTCGACGACACTTGATGTCCAGGCGTACAGCTCCTCCTCGTTGAATGCCGATCCGGCAAGTGAAGTTCAGATCACGAAGTTCCGCATTCAGGAAACTTCGTCGAATGAAGCGGTCAAGCTCTACAGCTTGAAGCTTTACAACTATGGTAATGCAGCGGACACCGATTATATGGATGTTCAGTTGCAGGATCAGACCGGCACGGTGCTCGCTACGGCGCAGCCCTCGGGCCAGTATGTGAACTTTGATCTTTCCTCAAATCCTTACTTTATTGATAAGGGTCAGACGAAAGACTTTACCGTATGGGCAAAAATCATCGGTGGCACGACCCGCACGATCCAGCTCGTGGTTTACAACAACTACGATATTGATCTTCGCGGTGTGACGACCGGTGTCTCGGTTATCCCGGGTGCGGGCTCGAACGATCCCTCGTTCCCGATTGGTAATGGCTGGAACATCCAAACTATCCAGTCCGGCACGACCACGTTCTCCCGCGCGACGGATTCTCCGAGTTCCGCGGTGGTTCCGGGTTCTTCCGACGTAACACTCGCGAAGTTCACGGCGAAACCGGCGGGTGAGAACATGGAACTTCGCCAAGTTTCGTTCTATGTTGCAACAAGCTCCACGGGTATCGCGCTTACGGGCACGGTATATGTGAAAGTGAACGGCGCGATTGTGTACTCGACAGCGGCATCGAATATTTCGACGACCGCGGTGAGCACAGTCACTCTTTCTTCTTACCCAATCCTTACCTCTGGTGTGGATAACACCGTTGAGGTGACGGGTTCGGTGAGCTCCAACGCGACGTCGGTAGATACCTACACAGTGACGAACTTTGACCTTATTCAGGTGAAGCGCATCATTACGGGTGACCTTACCGATCCGAGCGTTTCGGCGATCAACGGTAATCAGATCGCGGTGAAGGCGGCGGACCTTGCGGTCACAACGCTTGCGACTCCGGTCGCGGCCTCCGTGGTTGCGGGTACGAACGACTTTAACTTCGCTCAGATTCAGTTGAACGCGCAGGCGGGAGGCGAGGATGTCCGTATAACCTCTATCGTGGTTACAGATAATTCGACGTCTTCGACCGACATAACGAATCTCCGGATGTACAGCAATTCCTCGCTTACATCACAGTACCTTATTCCGGTAACTGGCAGCACTGCTTCAATGTCGGCTGCCTCGAATGGAACGGTAACCTTCAACTTCAATCCGGCGATTGTGGTTGCGCAAGCAACCCCGACGACGCTTTACTTTACGGGTAACATCTCAACCTCTGCGGCGAACGCGACGCATCGGTTCTATGTTGCTTCAACGAGTAATGTCTCGGCGACTGGAAAGAATACAGGTAACTCCGTCTCCGGAAGTAACCTTTCGGTTGCGGGTAACGGTTCGACGATGACATTGGTCTCGACGGGTAATCTTGTGCTCTCGAATGTTTCCGGCAGTGGCGCGTCGCCCTCCGTGAATCAGGTGGTGAATGTTGGCACGAATGACGGAGTCTACTTCGCCTTCTCGATGCGTTCCCAGTACGAGACGCAGAAAATCACCTCGTTGAAACTTACCGCGACGGGTACGGCTCTTGCGACAACGACGCTCACGAACATCCGCCTCTATCAGGATTCCGCGACAACTGCGTTTGCAAGCGCGCCTCAGTTTGATCTTTCGAACGGAGCATCCAGCACGGTAACCTTTACTGCTTCCGACAACCTTTTCTCGGCGCCGATCCCGACCACGGGAACGACGATCTACGTGAAGGCTAACATCGGTGCAGGTGGTGCGGCGGTACTTGGAAACGATTTCGTCTTCAAGATCGTGGCCACGGGTGATGTTGCGGTGAAGGGTTCGGTAACCGGCCTTACAACGGGTACGGTAACCGGTACACCTACCGTATCGGGTATTACGTATGTGATACCGCAGAACGTAGCAATCGAAGCGGTTACGCCGACAACGGCGACAACCTGCGGTTCAACCGGCAACGGTTGTGGCGCAAGCACGCAGCTCGCGGTCTTCAAGATCACGAACAACGGCAGCGCTTCTATCCGCTTGGGTACCTCGACTACCTTCAAGTTTGCACAGAGCGGTAATACGACCTCTACGTTTGACGTTTACACAACGGCAAGCCAGAACCAGTCGTACACCGCGGCAAACACGAAGATTTCGACCTCGTCCGTTGCGACGTCTAGTGGATATGTGACATTTGACATCTCTACCACGTCCGCGACGGATCGCACGATTGACGGTGGTTCTTATCGCTACATTGTGATCAAGAACTCCCAGTTGATGAAGAGCGGCGACACGGCGGCGTTCGGCGTAGCGGCGCTTGGTGATTTGACCTTCCAGGTTGATGAAACCAACCTCGGCTACGACGGCGACTTGAATGGCTCGACTTCTGACACGATTCAGAATCTTGACATCAACGGCACGCCCTCGCTCTCGACACTTACTGCTCTCTAGTATCCGGTTTCGAGGTAGCGTATAACCTTGCTATTAGGGGCCCTTCGGGGCCCTTTTTGGTACACACAGATTACACAGATAGAAAACAGATTACACGGATAAGCAACATGGATTTGCTATGATTAAAGGTAATGCCCGATACGTTTCTTTATAAGGATCTTTCTTTTCAATTGAGGGGGATATTTTTCGATATACGGAACACGTATGGACCCGGACATAAGGAGGTTGTATACCAGAACCTATTGGAAGAATATCTAAAAGAGAAGAATGTCCGTTTTGAGAGAGAAAAATCCATTTCCATACACGCACCGCAGGGCAAAAACGTTGGTATTTACAGACCTGATTTTATCGTGGATAATGACATAATCCTTGAGGTGAAGGCGACCGAGAAGGTTGTACGGGTTCACGAAGAACAACTCTATTACTATTTAAGGAATAGCAAATATCAAGTCGGTTTTCTCGTAAATTTTTCCTCTCCGCGGCTTTATATAAAACGAACGATATATACCAACGATCGAAAGCCGTTTCTGAAATTATCTGTGTGATCTGTCACCCATCTGTGTAATTCGTGTAAAGCGGTTGCAATTCAGTACATACAACACTCATGTTCAAGACCTCCAAATTCTTATTGATGCTCACTATGTTGATGGTGGTCATCGTTATGACCTCAACCCTATTTCCTTTTATCGTGGGGAAATATGTATTCTTTCGAATCGTAGTTGACCTCGCGCTTATTTTCTTTTTGCTGGGGTTACTCTTTGATGATCGGCATTCATCCGCGATATATCGGCATTTATCGGCGTTGTACAAGAATCCGCTTGTCATCGCGGTTTCCGCGTTTGTCGGCATCTTCCTCCTCGCCGGTTTCTTTGGCGTTGACCCTCACTTTTCCTTCTGGTCCAACTTCGAGCGCGGTGAGGGTGGCATCCAGATGCTCCACTTCTATATCTTTTTTATGCTCATACTCTCTCTCTTCAGGGAAGAAAAAGACTGGCGCGAACTCTTTTGGTGGGCATTGGGGGGTGGTGTTTTAATGGGTATCTATGGGCTTCTTGCAGGGGGAGGTATGCAAGGGTTTGTGGGGGCGAGATTTTCGGATCCCGGTTTTCGTTTTCAGGGCTCGATAGGCAACCCCGCATACGTGGCGATCTACGTGCTCTTCACCTCTTTCTACGCGCTTTATCTTTTAGCCACCGAATACAAAAAAAAATTAACATCTTCCGGAGCGCTCGCAATCTTTGGCTCTCTCGCCTTTTTCGCCGTGATCTTTCTCTTTGCGGCGACGCGTGGCGCTTTTATCGGTCTCATCGCGGCCGTCGTGGTTGCCCTCGGATACCTTGGATTTACCAATAAGAAATGGAGAAAGAAACTTTCCATCTCTGTCGGAATTGTTGTGGTCATTGTGGGAATTTTAATTGCTTTCCAGGGGAGTCCGGTCGTACAAAAAATTCCGGGTTCCCGCATATTTGACATTACGACAACCGCGAAGACGTTTCAGGACCGCGCCATTATGTGGAAGATCGCATGGAACGGATTTCTCGATCGCCCCGCGCTCGGCTGGGGTCCCGAGAATTATCTCAATATTTTCGACGCCGATTTTAACACGGCGTATTTCAAGCCGGCGGAGGGTTTCGGCGCGTGGTTCGACAGGGCGCACAGTATTGTATTCGACTATCTCGCCGAGACCGGCATCTTGGGATTCCTCGCATATATTTCTATGTTCATTTCGCTTCTCTATCTTTTTTGGAAATCACGAAAGAGAGAAGACGGTCCCACTCAATTCGAGCGAGCACTCTTTGTGGGCATTATTGTTGCATACCTCATTCAAGGACTTGTTCTTTTTGACGTTTCGGTAACGTATATCAATCTTTTCACCGTCCTCGCCTTCGCCACGTATAAATTCCAAATTCCAAGCACCAAAAAACAAATAAATACCAATGGCTGAAAAGGCGGAAAATACAAATTCAAAACACTACGATTTAGAGGAAAGAACGGAGAAATTTGCAAAAAACGTAGCGATATTTTGTAAAAACTTGCCGAAATTTTCTTCAAATGTAATATATTCTAACCAGGTTATCCGATCATCCGGTTCTGTAGCGGCGAATTATATTGAAGCAAATGAGGCGCTAAGCAGGAAAGATTTTATAATGAGAATCAAGATTTGCCGGAAGGAAGCAAAAGAAAGCGGACTCTGGTTGAGATTGATTATCGGAACGAATGGAGAGAATATAAGAAAAGAAGGGGAAACACTTTTAAAAGAAGCAGTCGAATTAAAAAAAATCCTTTCCAGTATATTAGAAAAAAGCAGATAGTTTTGGATTTCGTATTTTGAATTTGGAACTTATTTGTTATTTGAAATTTGTATTTTGTAATTTAAAAGAATATAGAATTAGCGAATATTATAGCCGCAAGTATAATCACCATGAAGAATAAAAAGAAGATTTAATTTTTGAATTGTATTTTTTAGATTTGAGATCTCATTTTTAAAATCACTTATAATTTTAAAATTTCGAATTTTAATTCAATTTTAAATGACCGAATATAAAAAATATGATCTTGAAGAAAGAACCGAAAAATTCGGTGAGGCAACCATCGATTTATGTAAAACAACAAAACAAACCACAATAACAGCCCCAGTTATAAACCAACTTATAAGATCAGCGACAAGTATAGGAGCGAATTATATGGAAGCAAATGGAGCAAGCTCGAAAAAAGATTTTAAGAACAAGATTCATATTTGTAAAAAAGAAACACAAGAAACAAAACACTGGCTCCGAATGCTCGTTCGATGCGTACCGGAAAAAGATATGGAAGTCAGGATATTATGGAAGGAGGCGCAGGAGTTTTCCATGATATTCGGAAAGATTGTTGGCACAATGAACAGCAAGGGAAGTTAGATAAATTAAAATTAAGAAATTCATTTAAAATTTAGAACTCAAAATTTAAAATTAAAAGATATGGATACATTGAAACAGTTCATTATTGTGTTACTTATTCTGGGGGCAGTGGCATCAATTTATTTCGCCGCCCTTGCTCCGCTCGCGAAAGCGCAGAGCTACATCCACGCGCTCCGCAGTATTCCCTCAATCGGTTCGGTTGAGGAATTTAAGCAGGTGTTCGACGTGCCACTCACTTTCTCGTCCCCAATCGGTCAGGAAGAGGTGGTAAAGTATATTGCGTCAAACATTCAAGAGATTAGTACCCAACCAAACCAACCGGAGAGCGTGATGCGCGCGCTTGCGGGTTATATTGAGCCCTATATATTCCAAAACGACGTACGCCATCTTATCGTCATGGGTCAAATCTACTACATACTTTGGACAAATTATGGACGAAAGGATGCCGATTTCGAAAAGGCGGTAGAGTATTTTTCAAAAGTGCGCACAATAGGACCGAAGCTCCCGCCGGCACTCTACAGTCTTTTC
>Ga0210057_1005907_pt1 | contig 15495 bp, 14 predicted proteins | sample CryGeyCG2114_010_2_FD_183968 | JGI IMG/M metagenome (GOLD analysis project Ga0210057, IMG submission 183968) | Groundwater microbial communities from aquifer - Crystal Geyser CG10_big_fil_rev_8/21/14_0.10 (SPAdes) (version 2) | ecosystem: Environmental > Aquatic > Deep subsurface > Groundwater ... | reverse complement strand
CTTCTCCAACATGGGATGGTGCAGTAGAGAGAGCACATGGAGTAATTGACCAAGAATATTATCTTAATCCTAGAAGAACTTGGAAAAGTTTAGAAGAATATTTACACTTTTACAATTACGAAAGAATTCATTTAGGAAAATATTTAAACGGCATGATACCCATCGAAAAATTGAATTATTATTTATCAACAGTGTCACCCTTGAAGGTTAACTAAACAGGTATCGACGCCAATAAATCCAAACCCAAAACGGCGGTTGCGTAAAGGTCTGACCTTGGCGTTCGTGCCAAGGTCAGACCTTTTTTAACCACGTCGTTTTCACTTTCTCCCTTCTGGAGATCTCTCGTAGAGAGAAAAATTAAAACATTGGAAATTGTTTGTCTGCATACAGCAGATCTCCCATAAGGAGAAAAATTGAAAATTGAAACATTGAAAATTGTCTCCCTATCTGCCTACCGCAGGCAGGCGGGAGATCTACCGTAGGTAGAAAAATTGTAAATTGAAAATTCGTAGTCTACTTAGCTCTTATCTCTTAGCTCCTAGCTCTACACGGTCTACTGACTTTAAAGACTTTACAAACTTTATAAACTTTCAACTTATAAATATTGCTTATTTCGTCCTTTACGGCTAACATAGTAGATAATATGGAGAACAAAATGGATAAACTAACATCCTTGCTTAAAAGACGTGGTTTTATATACCAAGGCTCTGAAATATACGGTGGGCTCGGTGGTACGTGGGACTATGGTCCACTTGGAGTAGAGTTAAAAAATAAACTGAAACAAAGTTGGTGGAAAAAATTCGTGCAACAAAGAAGCAATATATATGGTATTGATGCCTCTATTTTAATGAACAAAGACGTTTGGGTTGCTACAGGACACGTTGATAATTTTAGTGATCCATTGGTGGAGTGCTCAAAATGTAAAAAGCGATTTCGTGTAGATCAAATAGAGGGTAGCATTTGCCCCGAATGTGAAGGAGAGCTTGGCGATGTGCGACAATTCAATATGATGTTTAAAACGCAAGTTGGATCTGTAGAAGATAGCGCCTCTACATCATACCTGCGCCCAGAAACTGCCCAGGGAATATTTGTTAATTTTAAAAATATTATTGATTCTTTCCATCCAGAAATACCTTTTGGTATGGCTCAGATTGGAAAAGCATTTAGAAATGAAATCACACCGAGAGATTTTCTTTTTCGCGCAAGAGAATTTGAACAAATGGAAGTAGAATATTTTGTTACGCCAGAATCTTGGGAAGAAAATTTTGAAACATGGCGAAAAGATATAATAGAATGGTTGCGTTCAGTTGGACTTACCCTCGATAGACTTCATGAGAAAGAGGTTGATGGTGATGAATTAGCACACTATTCAAAGAGAACAATTGATTTTGAATATGATTATCCGTTTGGAAGAAAAGAGCTTTTGGGGCTCGCTTATAGAACAGATTTTGATTTGTCTCGACACGCAAAAATGAGTGGCGTAAACCTAGAATATTTTGACCAAGTAAACAACGACCATTTCATACCGCATGTAATAGAGCCAAGTTTTGGGGTTGATAGACTTGTACTGGCTCTTTTGTTGGATGCATACCACGAAGAAGATGTTGCCGGAGAAAGCAGGGTGGTTATGAGACTAGATAAATCAATTGTACCAATACAAATAGCAATTCTGCCTTTAATGAAAAAAGATGGAATGTCAGAATATGCAAAAAATATATTTAAAAAATTATCAAACAATTTTGTTTGTCATTATGATGAAACAGCATCAATAGGGAAGAGGTATAGGAGACAAGATGAGATTGGTACACCATATGCAATCACTGTTGACTATGATTCTCTAGAAGACAATACCGTAACCGTGCGAGAAAGAGACACAATGGTACAAAAAAGAATTCCGGTAGACGAGCTACAAGGATATTTTGAAGAACAATATAAATTTCTGAATTAAGAATTAAGAATTACGAATTACGAATTTAAAAATAAAAAATGAAACGAATACTATCAGGGGTACAAGCAACTGGGAAAATACATATCGGCAACTATTTTGGTGCAATAAAGCAATTTGTTGATCTTGGAAAAGACAATGATGCCTATTATATGATTGCTGATTTGCACTCTATTACTACTGTTCAAGATAAAGAAGAATTGAAAGAAAACATTTTCGATGTGGCATTAGATTATCTAGCATTAGGAATTGACCCAGAAAAATCAGTAATATTTAGACAATCACAAATACCAGCACATACAGATCTAACTTGGATATTCAACTGTATTACAACAATGCCTTACCTTATGAGAGCGCATGCATTTAAAGACGCAGAAGCAAAAGCCAAGGAGGTAAATGTTGGGCTTTTTGATTATCCTGTTCTTATGGCCTCAGATATATTGCTTTATAGTCCAGATTTAGTGCCAGTCGGAAAAGATCAAAAACAACACGTGGAATACGCTAGAGACATAGCAGAAAAATTTAATCGTATTTACGGAGATACATTTAAACTGCCGGAAGAATATATCCTACAAGACGTTGCCATAGTAGCAGGTATAGATGGTAGAAAAATGAGTAAAAGTTATGGAAATCATATACCACTTTTTGCCGAAAGAAATGAAATAGAAAAACTTGTAATGAGCATAGTTACAGACTCAAAAACTCCAGAAGAAACAAAATCAACAGAAGGAGATACTTTGTTTACCCTCCATTCTCTTGTAAGCGATAAAGAAACACTAGATAAGGTGCGTACTGGTTATGAAAACGGAGGTCTTGGATATGGTGAGACCAAAAAAATGCTTGTTGAAAGTATGGATTCTTTTATTGCGCCACTCAGAGAAAAAAGAAGAGAACTAGTAAAAGATAGAGATTATGTGCTTGGCGTATTAGAAGAGGGTGCAAATAAAGCTCGTAATGTTGCTCGGCTTAAAATGCAAGAGGTTAAAGAAAAAATTGGTTTAATACTAGAGTAAAATCCGAAATTCGAAGCACTAAATCCGAAACAATATCTAAGTCCCAAACACTAAATTCCCTAGGCCGACCACTGACGTGGTCAGTGGGCTAGGCAAAAATTTTTACCATGAAAAAAACAAACAAAATCACAACTTTACTGGTTATACTTATTCTGCTTGCAGGAGCTTTTTACTTTTTGTTTTTAGGTGGTAACAAGGCGGATGACCCGATTGTTCATATGTCATTTGGCGAATATAAAGTATATCTTATTGATGCTTTGGTGAGAGAAACCTATGGAGAAAGTATAATGGGTTATACTCCTTCAATGCTAATAGAAACATTTTCCGGTCTTACAAATAGTGATTTTGATAATGTACCAACAGATTATGGTATGTACTCAGTAGTTGATGGTGGTATAGTGTTTAGGCCAAATGAGCCGGGAGTGAATGATTCAAAATTTTTGATTTCACCAGAAGGAACAGAAATATTTTTAAATAATGTAGCTAATCGGCTTGGTGAAAAAATAGATACGAGAGAACAATTTGAAGGATTACTAATGAAAATAAAATAAAGGTATGGAAAGAACATATATAAAAGACCTGCATGAGCACGTAAGCAAAGAGGTAAAAATAAAAGGATGGGTGCACGTAAGGCGTGACCATGGCAAGCTTATATTTATAGATTTGCGGGATATGACAGGCCTGGTGCAAATGGTCGCTTTGCCAAATCATGAAGATGCTCGTTCTATAGCCAACACTCTTCGTAATGAGTGGGTTATTTCTGTGACGGGGTTGGTAAACAAACGCCCAGATAAAATGGTGCAAGCAGATCAGCCAAATGGAGACATAGAGATAGAGATTACTGATATTGAGGTTTTAAATGATGCTGAAACACTTCCTTTTGATATTACAAATGACACACAAGACATAGATGAGAACGTGCGTTTACAATATAGATACTTAGATTTGCGAAGCGAAAGGATGCAAAAAAATATAAGACTCAGAAGCAAGTTTATTCAAACAGCTCGTGAGTTTTTGTTTAAAAATCAATTTACAGAGATAGAAACACCACTACTTACAGAATCCACACCAGAAGGATCAAGAGACTTCGTTGTGCCATCACGACTTCATAAGGGATTGTTTTATGCACTACCTCAATCCCCACAACAATACAAACAACTTCTTATGACAGGAGGTTTTGAGAGATATTTCCAGATTGCTCGCGCTATAAGGGATGAAGACCTACGAGCAGATAGAGGATTTGAGCATACTCAAATAGATATTGAAATGTCTTTTGTAAAACAAGAAGATGTGCTCAATATGATTGAAAGTATGATGATTCACACAGTGGAGAAAATGGGATTCACTATCAAAGAAAAACCATTTCCACGCATTAGCTATAAAGAAGCTTTAGAAAAATATGGAGCAGATAAATTTGACCTAAGAACAGAAAAAGAAAAAGAGGCTGGTGTGCTAGCATACGCATGGGTTGTTGATTTTCCTTTCTTTGAGAAAACTGAAGAAGGAGGTTGGACTTTTAGCCACAACCCATTTTCTATGCCAAAGGATGAGTATATTTATGATTTATTGAATGGCAAAAACATAGAAAACATTTTGACTACTCAATATGATCTTGTGTGTAATGGATACGAATCTGGTGGAGGAAGTGTTCGTGCTCACAGGAGAGATTTGCTAGAGGCGACATATAAAATAATGGGGTATAGCAGTGAGGAAATGATAGATAGTGTTGGACACATGCTTGATGCTTTTACATACGGCACACCACCACACGGAGGTATTGCTCTTGGTGTAGAAAGAAACATAATGAATCTAACAGGAGAAGTTTCGCTTAGAGAGGTGCAGGCGTTTCCCATGACAAGAGGGGGGCAGACAGCGGTGATGAATGCACCAAAACCCCTTGCTCAAAAACAATTAACTGAATTAGGGATTGAGATAAAGAAGAAATAGTCCAAAAAGTTAAAAGTTTATAAAGTTCGTAAAGTCGAAAGTTTGTAAAGTCACCTAAATACGAATTTTTAATTTTAAATTTCGAATTTTTAAAATTAAATCATTTGAAATTTATTCGAAATTTTGAATTCGAAATTCATAATTCAGAACCTTATATTCATAATTCCTTCCTACCGGCAGGCATAATTCAGAACAAAATGGTATTCGACATCAAAACACCAGCATATGAAGGTCCTTTGGATCTACTAGTATCTCTTATAGAAAAAAGGGAAATTTTTATTAGTGATATATCTATATCTCAAGTAACAGACGACTATATTGAGTATATAAACAACCTAGAGGAAAAAAACATAGACAATATGTCAGATTTTATACTTATTGCATCCACACTTGTTTTAATAAAATCAAAATCACTATTACCAACACTTTCTCTATCTCTCGAGGAGGAGGAAGACGTGGCAGATCTTGAAACAAGAATTGATATATATAAAATAATAAGAGAATGTGCTGAAGAAGTTAGAAATTTAATTGAAAAAGGAGCTTCTTATGAGCGTGGTGAAATTTCTAAAAAAGACATAGTTTTTGCTCCAAGTGGTGATATTAATATTGAAAATATTTTTGCTTCCATAAAAGACACTGTGAATAAAATTCCGGTGGAGGAGAAAAAATTACCAGAAGTAAGTGTGAAAAAAGTTGCTTCTCTAAAAGATACAATAGAATCTTTGAGAAAAAGAATACAACAAAATATTCAAACAAATTTCAAAGAATTTTCTGGCAAAGACAAGAATGAGAGGGTGCATGTTGTAATACATTTTCTAGCACTTCTAGAGCTTATCAAACAAGAGATGGTAAAAGCACATCAGGAAACTGATTTTGGTGATATTTTAATTGAATCTGATACACTAACTACACCAAAGTATGGAAACTAATTTATTATCACAAAAAATAGAGGCGATACTTTTTGCAAATGGAGATCCCATTTCTTATAAAAACTTATCAAATTTACTTGATGTAAATAAAAAAACTCTTGAAGAAGGAATGGATGAACTACAAAAAGTTTTGAATGGCCGTGGTCTTATTTTAATAAAAAATAATGACCTGGTTTCATTGGGCACATCGCCAGAGACATCAGAAGTGATTGAAAAATTAAAAAAAGAAGAGCTCGAAAGACCACTAGGAAAAGCTGGCTCGGAGACACTTTCAATAGTCCTATACATGGGTCCGGTTACAAAATCTGATGTAAACTATATACGCGGTGTGGATTCATCCTCTATACTTAGAAATTTGTTGGTAAGAGGGTTGGTAGAAAGAAATAGCTCGTCTGATACAAGGGGTTATGTATATTCGACAACAATAGACACACTTAGATATATGGGTATTTCTAATGTAGAAGAATTGCCAGACTATGAGAATATAAAAAATGTAATAAAATCAAAAATGAATCGATAATAAGTAGTATGTGTTATTATAGTTGTCATGGAAGAAAATTATTCAAGTATTGTATACACTAAAAATCAAATTGAGCCAGAAATGGAATCAAAACACGGAATAAGGGAAAATTTTGTGGCGATTTTTTTGCTACTGGCCCTGTTATCTACTGTTACTGTTTCTGCTTTTATTTTTAATAATTCTAAAGAAGGAGAAGTCGTTGCATTAGAAAAAATAATAAAAAAAGAAGAAGTTGCTAAAGAAGTATTTTCTAATATCGATGTAGAAGCAAATTCTTATGTCGTATATGATATAAACAATAAAACAGTTGTTGCATCAAAAAATAAAGACTCCCAATTACCTTTGGCATCTCTTTCGAAAATAATGACAGCATTGCTGGCTAGAGAAAATCTTGATGAAAATCAGATTATAACAATAAACAAAAACAATCTGGCTATCGATGGTGACAGTGGCTTATTAGAAGGGGAGAGGTGGAAAGCAAAAGATTTATTAAAATTTACTCTTATCGTGTCTTCAAATGACGGTGCAAACGCACTTGCTTCTGCGGTCTCTTCCTTAAAGACAAAAGATCCTGAAAACCAGATTGATTTCAAAAATTTAATGAATTCGAAAGCAAAAGAACTTGGTCTGGATCAGACATATTTTCTAAATGAATCTGGTCTTGATATAGATGAGCGTACACAGAGCGGTTCGTATGGATCTTCATATGATGTGGTTAGATTGTTTGCCTATTCGATAATAAAATATCCAGAACTTTTTGGTAGCACAATAGACAAAGAACTTGTTGTGACTTCGGAAGATTCTTATACTCATGATGCCCGAAACACAAACCAAGACACACTGTCTATACCTTGGATTCTCGCATCAAAAACTGGATATACCGATCTTGCTGGAGGTAATCTCGTTATTGCCTTTGACGCAGGCATGATGCAACCATATATAATTGCTGTGTTGGGGTCCTCCAAAGATGGCAGGTTCAGTGATGTAAACAAATTATACAAAGCAACTATTGATTATTTAGATAGACAAAATAAGACAAACTAAAACAAAGAATTTTTCTTGCAATAAAAAAAACTTGGGTGTAGTATAAATATTAGCTAAACCGATACCTTCAGACAAGAGAAGCAACCCTTCATTGAAGGGAATCGTTGGCAACTGTCAACGATTCAACAAGTTACAAATGCTACTCTTACTGTTTGTTGCTATTTCGGTCGGCCAAGGTCCCGCGATGACGGTGCAATGCACTAGAGCGGGATCTTTTTTTAAAAATATATTTTGATCAAGTGGTCACTAGCAATATAGGGTCTTTATCTATATAATTTAAAAAATAATGCTAGAACAAAGTTTTATAGATGTAATAAAAGTCTTTACTCCAGCAGCAATTGCTTTCTTTGTTGGTATTTTTACCACACCTATTTTGAGCTATTACTTGTACAAAAATGAAATGTGGAAGAAAAAAGCTGGTAAAAGGGGCCTCGGAGATGGTGGAAAAGATACGCCAATATTTAATGAATTACACAAAGGAAAGGAGGTTGGAACCCCTAAAATGGGTGGTGTGATAATATGGTTGTCTGCATTTTTGACTATTTTTATACTTTGGCTTATAGCAAACATATTTCCAACTCTTATTACAGAGAAGTTGAGTTTTCTAAGTAGGAGTCAGACTTGGTTGCCACTCTTTACTCTGTTGGTTGGAGCATTAATAGGTCTTGTGGATGACTATTTTGAGGTTACAGGGAAGTCGGATTATTTTTCTGGTGGATTGTCTTTGAAGAAAAGGCTAGGTGTAGTTTTCTTAGTTTCTATCGTTGGTGCGTGGTGGTTTTATGAAAAGCTAGAAGTTGCTAGTGTAATAGTCCCATTTGTTGGTAATTTTGACATTGGACTACTATTCATACCATTTTTCATATTTGTAATGTTGGCAGTATACTCAAGCGGAGTAATAGACGGCATAGATGGCCTTGCTGGGGGTGTATTTGCTGTAATATTTTCTGCTTATGGTGTGATTGCTTTCGCACAGGCACAAATAGACTTAGCGGCCTTTTGTTTCGTTATTGTTGGAGGACTACTTGCTTTTTTGTGGTTCAACATACCACCAGCACGTTTTTATATGTCAGAAACCGGCTCTATGGCACTCACAATGACTCTTGGGGTTGTGGCATTCCTAACAGAACAAGTAATACTACTTCCACTTATAGCGTTTCCACTATTGATAACCACATGTTCAAACATCATTCAAGTTGCATCCAAAAAAATTCGTGGCAAAAAGGTTTTTCTTGTCGCACCAGTACATCATCATTTTGAAGCTATTGGGTGGCCAGGATACAAGGTGACAATGCGATATTGGGTTATAAGCATAATAACGGCCATGATTGGTATTATTATAGCCCTTTTAGGCTCCTAATTTTTATTGTATAGTTGGTGTATGTACAAAAGACTGTAGCGGATTGGTGCTCGGCTGATCTGTCTTGTTGTACACACGGGGAGTCCTGTAAGATTCCCCGTTTTTTTGTCCACAGGGGGTATATATGACCTAAGGATGTATAATGGACGGGATGATCCCGTTAGAAACACGCGACCACAACAAATAAAATTAATATAAAAATTGAGATGTTAAAAATAATTATAAATAATAACAAGGGTCTGAATCGCGCTGGTCGTGGTCTGGCTCTAACGGGATGAAAAAAAGAGGTGTAGATTTAACTTTTTTAGGATTACTAACATCTTTGGTGTTGGTTGGTTTTATTATTTTTTACTCTGCATCACTTGGCCTTTATGCGAAAGAGGGTATCACTTTTTCCAGAACACTGTTTAGTCAAATATTTTTTGGTTTCATAATAGGTTCAACGCTACTTTGGATTACGTCTAGAACACCATTGGCATTTTGGCAAAAATATGCAATTCACGTTTTTGTATTTTGTGCTTCTGTAACAATGCTAGTGTTTATACCAGGTATTGGTATAGAGCACGGTGGTGCCAGACGTTGGCTTGCCGTTGGTTCAATTTCTTTTCAGCCAGCAGAGTTGCTTAAAATAGGGTCCGTAATACTTTTTGCTTCTTGGTTGGCGGTAATTAAACAAAAAGTACAGAGTATAAAGCTTGGACTAATACCAGTACTTGGATTAATGTCTGTTGTATCTGGTATTCTTTTACTTCAAAAAGATACAGGCACCACAATGGTGATTGTGGCGACACTTATCGGTATGTATTTTCTTGCTGGTGCAAAAATTAAACACGTAATATTTATCATTACAGTATGTTTAATTGGGGTTTATATACTTTCTTTGGTTCATCCATATATACAATCCAGAATAGATACATACCTACATCCAGACAGAGATCCTCAAGGAGAGTCTTATCAAATACAGCAGGCATTTATCGCTGTTGGGTCGGGTGGTCTTTTAGGAAAAGGTTTTGGTAAAAGCATACAAAAATTTGATTTCCTACCAGAGCCAACGGGGGACTCTATTTTTGCGATATATTCTGAAGAGTGGGGCTTTGTTGGTTCGGTCGTGCTTTTAATTTTGTTCTTGCTTTTAACTTTTCGTGGTTTTGCAATAGCATCAAAATCTCAAAATCTTTTTACTTTTTATATAGTCTCTGGCGTTGTTCTCTTGGTAATAAGTCAATCTCTAATAAATATAAGCGCTATGATAGGTGTTTTGCCTCTTACAGGCATGCCACTTATATTTGTAAGTAAGGGTGGCTCTGCTCTTTCTATAGCACTTGCCTCAATGGGTATAGTGCTTTCGGCATCAAGAAGTATGAAAACTTAGGTTCAGAGCTTAGAGATAAGAGCTAGGAGCTAAGAGTTTATTAATTTTAAATCCTAAATAAATCCAAAATACTAAACTCTAAACCTTAAACCTTTAAACTATGTGACTATGTGACTATAAACTAAACAATCCCCTGACACATTAACTCTAAAATGCTAAAATACTCTACATGCGTATAGGATTTACTGGCGGTGGAACGGGTGGACACTTTTATCCAATAATAGCTGTCGCCCAAGCAATAAATAAAATAGTCGCTGAAGAAAAATTACTTGAGCCGGAGCTTTATTATTTTGGTCCAACAAAATATGATGATAGAGCCCTGTTTGAAGAAAGAATTAATTTTAGACAAATTCCAGCTGGTAAATTGAGATTATATTTTTCTCTTGAAAACATAACAGATCTTTTTAAAACACTAATGGGTTTTATAAAATCGCTAACGACACTCTTTTCATTATTTCCTGATGTTATTTTTTCAAAAGGGGGATATGCAAGTTTTCCGATTCTTTTAGCCTCTAGAATTTTGGGCATACCTGTAGTAATACATGAATCAGACACTATTCCTGGCAGGGTTAATCTATGGTCTGCTAAGTTTGCAAAGGCAATAGCAATTTCTTATCCACAGGTGGCCAAATATTTCCCAAAAGAAAAGGTGGCATTGACTGGTAACCCAATAAGAACTGAACTTTTAAAGCCCGAGTATTCTGGGGCACATGAATTTTTAAAACTGGAAAAAGATATACCCGTAATTCTTGTTATCGGTGGCTCACAAGGTGCACTAAATATAAACGAAGTAATGATAAAAACAGTCCCAAGACTAATCGATAAATATCAAATAATTCATCAAACAGGGGAAGAGCATTATGAAAGTATTGTTCAAATAATGAATAGTGAGTTAGCAAATAATCCAAACAGAGATAGATATAAAATATTTCCATTTCTAAACAACCTAGCAATGAGAATGTCGGCCGGAGTATCTGATTTAATAATTTCAAGAGCAGGTTCATCAATTTTTGAAATAGCACTATGGGGTATACCAAGTATAATAATCCCGATACCTCAAACAATATCAAGGGATCAAAGAACTAACGCTTTTTCTTACGCAGAAACCGGTGCAGCCGTTGTAATAGAAGAGGCAAATTTAGATGACGACATACTTATATCTCAAATATCAAATATAATGGAGAGTAAAGACAAAATAGATAATATGAAAAAGAGCGCAATCGCATTCGCCAGGAAAGACGCGTCAGAAAAAATAGCAAAAAAAGTGCTAGCAATAGCGTTGGAACATCAGAAATAAGTAGAGAATTATTAATTTTAAATTTTGAATGAATTTTAAATGAACTAATTTAAAATTAAAACATTAAAAATTGTAAATTGATTGAAAATTGTAAATTGTAAATTGAAAATTTTTTATGAATACAGTGAATAAAAAGAAAGTAATAACAAGATTCCCACCATCACCAACTGGCGGTTTTCATGTTGGTAGCGCAAGAACTGCGCTTTTTAATTATTTGTTCACAAAACAAAATAATGGAATTATGTACCTCAGATTTGAAGATACTGACAAGGAAAGAAGTAAAAAAGAGTATGAGACAGATATAACAAATGCTCTCTCTTGGTTAGATATAGACTATCATGGCCCATTTAGACAATCCGAGAGAGGCCAAATATATGCGCAATATATAAATAAATTAATTGAAGATGGTCTTGCTTATGTATCTGATGAGAGGGGAGAAGGTGGTAAGGAGATTGGAGAAAATGTGAGGGACTCAGTAATAAGATTTAAAAATCCAAACAAAAAAGTTACATTTGATGATCTAATAAGGGGTGAAATTTCTTCTGACACAACAGATTTGGGTGATTTCGTTATAGCAAAAAGTATAGATGAACCCCTATACCATCTGGCTGTTGTAATTGATGATCATGAGATGGAAGTTACGCACATAATAAGAGGAGATGACCATATCTCTAATACAGCAAGGCAAATATTAATACAAGAGGCCATAGGAGCTTCTAGGCCCATATATGCACACATACCAATGATTTTAGGGCCAGACAAAAGCAAACTATCAAAAAGACATGGGGCAAAGGGTGTGATGGAATATAAAGAAGAAGGAATATTGCCGGTTGCAATGATCAATTACCTAGCGATGCTTGGCTGGAATCCTGGCACAGAACAAGAATTTTTTACAGTAGAAGAACTAATTTCGGCCTTTGATATCAGTGTGGTACAAAAAGCAGGTGCAATATTTTCTAACGAAAAATTACTTTGGGTTAATAAGCACCACATATCAAAAATGGAGAGAGAGGATTTTATAGAAAACGTAGAAAAATATATTCAAACAGAAATAAAAAACTTACCACAGTATAGCAAAGACAGGCTATTAAAAATGGCTGATACTTTAAAGGAGAGAATATCTTCTTTTGGTGAAATAACAATTATGTCAAAAGAGGGTGATTTAGAGTTTTATTTTGAGGCCCCGGAATATTTTGTACAATCTTTGATTTGGCACTCTAAAAAACTTGATGAGAACCATAAACATACAGAAACAGAAGCAATAAAAAATTTAGAGGAGCATATAAAATTTGCAATTGAAAATTTAGAAAAAATTGATGAGAAGAATTTTAATTCCAATGATGTAAAAAATACCCTTTGGGATTATGCCGAAAAAGAGGGGAGAGGTGAAGTGTTGTGGCCAATAAGGTTTGCTCTTTCCGGAAGAGACAAATCACCCGATCCGTTTACGCTAGCAGAGATTTTAGGAAAAGAAGAAACACTGTCTAGATTAAACAAAGCGTTGGATAAAATTTTAAAAACATAAAATTATGTTGCCTGATAAGTACAAAAAATATACTTATATATGCTTTTTACTGGCTTTGTTTTTTAGTATCAGTTCTTTTGCTTATGCTGATGTAATAGATGCAATAAGAAATAAAATGACTAGTGCAAGTGAGGAAATTAAAAAGATTGAAAAAGAAATAGAAAAATACGAAGAGGAGTTACAGGAAATAGGTGAACAAAAAAAGACATTAACCACAGAAGTGAGTCGTCTAAACACATCAGCAAAAAAGCTTAGTGCAGACCTAAACCTTACCCAAAGTAAAATTTATAATACAAACCTAACAATAGATGAGTTGGAGTTAAAAATAGAAGAGAAAGAAAAGAAAATAGAAAAGAATAAAAAAGCACTGGTGTCAAGTATTCGATCAATACAGCTAAATGATGATACTTCACTGATTGAAGCAATGCTCACACACACATCTCTAACTGATTTTTGGTCTAATGTAGACACTCTCGAGACATTCCAAAACGGATTGAGGATAAACATACAAGAATTACATGATCTTCGTGCTGGACTGCAAAACAACAAAGAGGATGAACTTGCTAAACGTATTGAACTTGGAAATTTGAGTAGCTCTATTCAGTATCAAAAACAGGTTGTGGATTACAACAAGAGAGAAAAAGACAAAATTTTATCAATTACAAAAAATGAAGAAAGTAAATACCAGGAATATTTAAATGATGCCCAAGCCAGGAGAGAAGAATTTGAACGGGAATTATCTCAACTAGAATCAGAATTAAAAATAGCAATTGATCCATCTTCTATCCCCAAGGTTGGAAAAGGTATATTGGCGTGGCCACTGGATAAAATTATAATTACACAAAAATTTGGAACTACCGCTTTTTCTAAAACCGGAGCTTATAATGGTAAAGGGCATAACGGTGTAGACTTTGGAATACCAACAGGAACCCCTGTAAAAACTGCTGGTAGTGGGGTAGTGCAGGCAACAGGAAATACGGACGAATCAAAGGGTTGTTATTCATATGGTAAGTGGGTTTTGATAAAACACGGAACTGGGCTTTCAACACTTTATGCCCATTTGTCTGTTATAAAAGTCTCCCCCGGACAAAATGTCGCGCTTGGTGATGTAATCGCCTACAGTGGTAATACTGGATATTCAACCGGTCCACACTTACACTTTACGTTATATGCAAGTCAAGGTGTACAGGTTAGAAAACTTGGTGAAGTGAAAGCTATTACCAACTGTGGAAATGTAACTATGCCAATTGCACCATTTGAAGCATATCTTAATCCACTTGATTATTTATAGTATTAGCTTATAGGCACTGCTCTTCGTTTTTAAACTTATCACTGTCAACAGCAGCCATATACAAAATACATAATATTATTGATATAATTTCATATATGAAATTTATGAACACACAGGGTGGTTTTGTAAGAATGATTGTATTGATTGTTGTAATAGTTCTTCTATTGAGTTATTTGGGTTTTGACCTTAAAACTTTTATAGAATCTGATCAGACTCAAGGAAATCTACGTTATGTATGGAGTGGTGTATTGTGGACATGGAATACAATATTAGAACCAATATGGACAAAATATCTAAGTCCTGTTCTTACCTATTTCTGGGGTTTTATAGGTGGAACTCTTGAAAACTTTGGGGACGGTTCATTAAACCCTTTTTCTGATAAAAACAATATAGAACCATTACAGGTTGAGTTTCAATAAATTTAGTGTAGAATACACTCTGTTCAGAATTAAGAATTAGGAATTAAGAATTAGGAATAAGAACGAATAAAAATGAGTTTATGGGCACAAAAATAAAAAACAAAAGAAAATCAGTAAAGAGAAGGCGCAGAGCAAAAATGCGTCGTGCTAATAGACACAAGAAGAAGTAGAAATATCTTCGAAAATTTCCACAAAAAAACTGACGCCCATTACGTCAGTTTTGTCTTTACAATCAACTTACAGGTTTGACTAATAAATATTTTAATTTATTCTGTCTTATAGAAAACAACCACAAGAGGAGTTCTTTATGGATACCTTTACTACGAGACTTGAAGAACACCCGCTTTCAACGCTTTTGAAAGAAGTAAGGTTTCCTTCTTCGTTAAGGGATAAAATCCCTTCTTCTGATGAAGTTGTTTCATATATTGTTATTAGCAATAACTTGGGCGTAGCTGCAAATTTAATAATACAATCTAGAAAATTTTCATTTAGGAGTTGTGAAATTGCATATAATTCTGGTCGTGGGAGTCTTGGTAAAACAATCGAAGCAATAACTATGTGGGTCAACGACGCAGAATTTGATGTCCACAAAACAATACAACAAATGTGATGTTCACATTTAGGTCTCAGCAGAAATTGCTGAGACCTTTTTGTTGTCACATTATCTTTTGCATATCTTGCTATGCTTTAGTTTGAATTTAGTTAACTCCAGTTAACCTTTGAATTAGGACAGTTAGAATTAATAGATTAGAAGAATTAATTTTAATTGTCATGAAGAAGAAATTTCATCATCTTTCTTTTGAGGAAAGATTTGTAATTGAGAAGTTGTTTGT